>Ga0209758_1003580_pt1 | contig 13909 bp, 13 predicted proteins | sample AraplaMF_Col_mMF_FD_184258 | JGI IMG/M metagenome (GOLD analysis project Ga0209758, IMG submission 184258) | Arabidopsis root microbial communities from the University of North Carolina, USA - plate scrape MF_Col_mMF (SPAdes) (version 2) | ecosystem: Host-associated > Plants > Roots > Endosphere... | reverse complement strand
AAGATTTTTGGCAGCGGCCAGGCCGGCTTGTAGGTTTCGAGCCGCTCCACCGCTCGCGGCGACAGGATCAGCATGCCGTGCGCGGCCTCGCCGCCCAGCGCCTTCTGCCAGGAGAACGTCACCACATCGAGCTTTGCGAAATCGAGCGGCTGCGCGAACGCGGCCGAGGTCGCGTCGCAAATGGTGAGGCCCTGGCGATCGGCCTTGATCCAGTCGGCGTTCGGCACACGCACGCCGGACGTCGTGCCGTTCCAGGTGAAGACGATGTCGGACGCCGGATCGGCCTTGGCGAGATCCGGAATCTCGCCATAGCCGGCGTGCAGCTTGGTGACGTCCTTGAGCTTCAATTCCTTGACGATGTCGCTGACCCAGCCCTCGCCGAAGGATTCCCAGGCAATCGTTGTGACGGGGCGCGCGCCGAGCAGCGACCACAGCGCCATTTCAACCGCGCCGGTGTCGGACGCGGGCACGATGCCGATCTTGTAATCGGCCGGCACTTCGAGCACTTCGCGCGTCAGATCTATCGCAAGCTTGAGCTTGACCTTGCCGACCTTCGCGCGGTGCGAGCGGCCGAGGGCTGCGTCCTTGAGATTTTGGGAATTCCAGCCAGGGCGCTTGGCGCAGGGGCCGGAGGAAAAATGCGGCACGTTCGGCCGCGAAGCGGGCTTCGCCACGGTCATGATCTATCCTTCCAGATAGTAAGCCTCCCGTTGGGGGGAGGTGTCCCGCCGCGGTCATTATGGGAATCGCGCCCGATCGTCAAGGAACTTCGGGCTTCTCACGCGCTGGTGATGAGGCTTCCTCCGTGCCAGGCGCGGGCTCCTGCTGCAGCAGCCCGGCAGCATCGGTGACCAGTTTGTCCGCCTCACGCCGGCTCGAAACCTTCAGAATGCTGGTCTCTCCGGCCTGCACGACATATTCGCTTCCCATCCGGACGATCGAATATTTTTTCATCTGAAAATCCCCAAGTTGCCCAGGCCCCGTGGGATACGCGGGCTTAGCGGAGACGTTCCTGTCAGTAAAATCACGGACGTGCGCGTAGTTTATTGGTTGTTAATCCGATCGCATAGCGACGACTACCTGAAGTGATCAGCGGGATGTCGCATCAACTGCTTGGTTGATCTTTGCTTTTTGACGCGTTTTCTCGACGAAACCGGATTCACGCTGAATCAAGTCCGACGGCAGGCTTCGTTCGAGAACGCCATGCTCGTCAAAACCGCACGGTCATGCCGACATGGCTGCGCGCAAAGCCCAGCCGTTCGTAGAAGCGCTGCGCATCGACGCGGGTGTGATGTGTCAGCAGTTCGACCAGCTTGCATCCCCGCGCCCGCGCTTCCGCGACCGCCCACTGCACCAGCTGCTCGCCAATGCCGCGGCTGCGGCAATGCCTGGCGACGCGAACATCCTCCAGCAGGCCGCGGGAGGCGCCCTGCGAACTCAGCCCCGGCAGGATGCAGAGCTGCAGGCATCCGACCACGGCGCCCTGCCCGTCCTCGGCAACGACGAGAACGAGATTTGGATCGCGTGAGACCCGCTCGAAGGCCGCGAAATAGGATGGCGGCAACGGATCCTCGATCCGTTCACGCCCGCCGCCGAGCGGATCGTCCGCCAGCATGGCGACGATAACGCCGACATCCTCGATGCCGGCACGGCGGATGGTTACCTGTGAGACAGCAGTCATGACAATTTCCGGTTGGATTGGTCAGTGGGCCGGTGGGAGCCCAAGGAATTTTTCGCTAGCCCCGATCCAGCGACGGACGGCGGCATAACCGTCGAGGTCAAAGCCGCCTTCATGCGCGACACGCGTATAGGCCAATAGCGAGATGTCGGCCAGCGTGACAGCATCGCCCGCGAGATACGGCGCGATGGCGAGCTGCTGCTCCATTCGCGCCAGCGCCGCATAACCGCGCTTGACCTTTTCGGGGTCTAGGTCGGAAACGGACTTCTTCAGATAGAACATATGGAAGCGGCAGACGGCGATATAGGGCTCATGGCTGTACTGTTCCCAGAACAGCCACTCGTCCATCTTGGCTTGCGCGAACGCATCCTGGGGGATGAGATGAGAACCGCGCGCGAGATAGCGGATGATGGCGTTGGATTGCGCCAGCGAACGGCCATCGTCGAGTTCGATCGCGGGGACCTGGCCGGCGCCGTTGCGTTTCAGAAATTCCGCGGTGCGCGTCTCGCCCTTGAGCGCGTCGACCGCAATCCAGGTGTAAGGCAGCGCGAGATGGTCGCACACCCATTTCACCTTGAGGCAATTGCCGGAATTGGTATCGCCGTAGATCTTCATGCGTCCGCCGCCCTCGTTGGGGCGGCAGTGCAACAGGCGGCGGCTATGCTGTCAACGGCGGCAGGACTGCCTCCGCCGCGACCGCATCAGAATTTGTAGCCGAGGCCAGCGCGGACAGTGTTGATGCTGGTGTCGACCGTAGAGGCAAAGCGCACATATTCCCATTCCGCGCGCATGAACAGATTTGATATCAGCATTATTTCAGTGCCGATACCAACCGAATAGCCGTAGATCAAATGGCTATACTGGCCGTCGGATGCGCTGACATCGAATGGCACGTTATTGAAAGGAGGCGCGACGTTCGGATTGACCTGAGTTCCGAAAACACGGGCGGTGCGAATGATATCGGCCTGCCCCAGCGCGATGCCACCGAACAGATAGGGCAGGAACGAACCGTATGCGTAGCCACCGCGCATCCGGAGCGTGCCCATGTCGGAGATATTCATCCGCGCAGTCCCTTGATAGGTTGCGCCAACGGTGTACCCGGAAGGAAGCGAGAAGAACCGCGACATGCTGCCGGTCTGCGAGCCACCGAACTTGCCGTGGGTGTAGTTCAGTTCAACGCCCACGACGGTATCGGTCCACTGCCAGTTGTAGCCGACGAAGCCGCCGAACCCCTCTCCGTGGGCTGAAACTTTTCCCATGATCGGCCACTGCGATATTTGCTGGACGCTCTCCATCTCCGTGCCATCCAGGAGGCGCGCCGCGATGTTCCTCGTCGAATTCTTAAAATTCATGTCGGAAGTGCCATAGGCGGCATGTCCACCGATGTAGGAGCCCTGCCAGTTCACCGTCCTCACATCCTCGGTGAAGCTGCCGCGGAGAATCGGCAGGTCCGGCATATCGGCCGCCTGGGCGACGCTCGCCGCTCCCCACATCGCAGCCACCAGCAACAATCGACGCATCGCAACGCTCCATCAGACGCTCTGAACCTGACGTGATCATCGCCTGTTAACCTTAACCAATGGTTGTCGCGCGCATGGTTTCGGCACGATCTCGTCGGAAAGTCGGCAAACATTTCGCCCGCACATCCTCATGCGGCAAAAAGCAAACGGCGCGGGAGATGTCCCGCGCCGTTCGGCAAGCGTTAACGAATGGAAGGTCGCGATTAACCTTTGCGGATCATCGGCGGCGGCGGTGCAAACTCCTGCGGTGTGCTCAGATCCCAGCGCACGCCAAGCTTCAGGTCATGCGAGGTGATGTGCTTGAAGGTCATCGGATTGTTGGTGTTGACCCCGCTGCCGTCGAAGGTGCGGAGATCGCCGGTCAGGCCGTCGCCCATGTCGAGGTAGCGATAGGCCAGTTCGACGGTGAAGTTCGGCGTGACCTTGTAGGCGAGGCCGGCATGCGCGGCCCACGCGAAATTCCACTTCGCGACGTTGTCGCCATAGGCGAGACCGGGGAGTGCGCCACCACCATTGTTGGCGATGCCCTGGTCGGTGAAGCCGTTGATCGCAACGCGCGCGCCGCCGACGCCGGCGCCGATAAACGGAGTGACGCACCACCAGGTGCCGAGATCGACATAGGCGTTGGCGAGAACGACCCATTCGTTCTTGGTGGCGTGATAGGTGTCGGTTCCGATGCCGCCGGCATAGGTGATGCGGTCGGTGCCGAAGAATTGCGAATTGCCGCGATACTCACCGGTCGCGTCAACGCGGAACCAGTTGTTGACCTTGTATCCGACGCCGACGCCGAAGATGCCGGCGGTGTTGAAGCTGTTCCTCTGAACCGACGACGTATTGTTGACGTCGAGCGCGTTGTTGAGACGATCGACGCGCTGATTGCTGAATCCGATGTCGCCGCGCAGATACCAGCCGCCGAAATCTTCGACGACCGGAGCCGCGTATGGCGGAGGCGCAATCGCCATGTCGGCGGCAAACGCGGCATGGGACAACAATGTCGCCGCGCCGGCGGCCATGAAAAACTTAACGCTACGCATTGGGCTGGTCCTTTGTCCGGTGAGGCAGACTCCAAACGGCCTCACTTCAAAAACTCACGGACGGACGATGCCATTAAATGCTTAAGCGGCGCTTAACCCTAATTATTAAGGTTGACAATGTCTAACTTTCTCATCGCCACCGTTGGTGCCGCGAGTCGGACACGCCAGATTTTCCTAACGATGTGTTGACGAGAACGAGCGCGCTGCCGCGCCGCTAAGGGTTTGTAGATATAACGAACCGCGCCTCGCCTTCCGAGCGTCAAGACGTCAGCGTGCGTGCTTCGGCATCTTCGGCAGGAACACCGCAAGCAGCCCGAGCGCCGGCAGGAACGCGCAGAGCTGATAGACGAAGGCAATGCCGGTGTGATCGGCGAGCTTGCCGAGTACGGCGGCGCCGAGGCCGCCGATGCCGAAGGCGACGCCAAAGAACACGCCGGAGATCATCCCGAAGCGGTGCGGCATCAGTTCCTGCGCGAATACGATGATCGAGGACGTCGCCGACGACAGGATGAGGCCGATGAACACGGTGAGCACCGCGCTGCCGGCAAGTCCGGCATAGGGCAGCGCCAGCGTGAACGGCAGCGCGCCGAGCACCGAAAACCAGAGAACGTATTTGCGGCCGTAACGGTCGCCGAGCGGCCCGCCGAAGAACGCACCGGCAGCGTTGGAGGCGAGGAAGATGAAGAGATAGAGCTGCGCAGCCTGCGTCGATACCCCGAACCTGTCGATCAAATAGAAGATGTAATAGCTCGACAGGCTCGACACGTAGAGCTGTTTTGAGAACAGCAGCGCGACCAACACCGCGAGCGCGATCTTCACGCGCCGCGAATCCGGATGGTCCGGATGACGTTCGATCACGGCCGACTTCTTCGTCACGATCTGCGGCCGGTACCAGACGCCGATCCGCCACAGGATCACGATCGCCAGGAACGCGATCGACGAGAACCACGCGATGCTCGGCTGGCCGAACGGCACCACGATCAGCGCCGCCAGCACCGGCCCCATCGATGTGCCGAAACTGCCGCCGAGCTGGAACACCGATTGCGCAAAACCATAACGTCCGCCCGAGGCGAGCCGTGCGATCCGCGCCGATTCCGGATGAAACACCGCCGAGCCGAGGCCGACCAGCGAGGCGGCGATCAGGATGACGGGATAGCGCGCCGCGACGCTGAGCAGCAGCAGGCCGAAGAAGGTAAAGCCCATGCCAATCGCCAGCGAGAACGGCTGCGCCTTCTTGTCGGTGAAATGCCCGACAACGGGCTGCAGCAACGAGGCGGTGAACTGGAACGCCAGCGTGATCATGCCGATCTGCCCGTAGTCCAGCGCATAGGCGTCTTTGAGGATCGGATAGACCGAGGCGATCAACGACTGCATGGTGTCGTTGAGGAAATGCGAGAAGCTGATGCCGGTCAGCACGACATAGGCCGGCCCTGCGGCTGCCGCCTTGACAACAAGGCCCGGCGCTGCGTCCTGCACGACCACCGGCGCGGTCGCGGTTTCCTCCGAGACGATGACGGGCTTGTTCAAGGGGGCATTCCCGAAAAGAACGGCGGACAGCAATTCGTTTCGTTCTACGGCGCGGCCCTGCTCGCGACCAGCGTCAATCGCCGATGGCTGCGATGCGTTGTCGCAGCAACGATCGGCCGGGCCGCTCTATCGCGCGGAAGATTACGCCGCCGCGGCGTGGCCGAGCGCGTTGACGATCTGGTCGACGACATCCTCGACCAGGTCGCGGTCGTCGCCCTCGCCCATCACGCGGATCACTGGCTCGGTGCCGGACGAGCGAACCAGCAACCGGCCGTGGCCGTTGAGGCGGCTTTCACCGTCCGATATCGCCGACTTCACCTCGGCATGGTCGAGCGGCTTGCCGGAACGGTAGCGCACATTCTTGAGGATCTGCGGCATTGGATCGAAACGGTGGCAGACCTCCGACACCGGACGTCGGAGTTTTTGCACCACGGCCAGTACCTGCAGCGCGGCGACGAAGCCGTCGCCGGTCGTGGCATAATCGGAGAGGATGATGTGGCCCGACGGCTCGCCGCCGAGATTGTAGCCCTGCTTGAGCATCTGCTCGAGCACGTAGCGGTCGCCGACTGGCGTGCGCACCATGCCAAGCCCCTGCCCTTCGAGGAAACGCTCGAGGCCGAGGTTGGACATCACGGTGGCGACGATGCCGGGCTTGGCGAGACGGCCGTCTTCCTTCCAGCTCTGCGCGATCACCGCCAGCAACTGGTCGCCGTCGACGACATGGCCGCGCTCGTCGACCAGGATGACGCGATCGGCGTCGCCGTCGAGCGCGATGCCGATATCGGCGCGCATCTCGCGCACCTTCTTCGCCAACGCCTCCGGCGAGGTCGAACCGCATTCCTTGTTGATGTTAAAGCCGTCGGGTTCGACGCCTATTGCGACGACGTCCGCACCGAGCTCCCACAGCGCTTCCGGCACCACCTTGTAGGCCGCGCCGTGCGCGCAATCGATCACGACGCGCAACCCGTCGAGTGACAGCTCGCGCGGCAACGTGCGCTTGGCGAATTCGATGTAGCGGTCATGTACGCCGTCGATGCGGCGGGCGCGCCCGAGGCTCGCACTCTGCGCGAGCTTGCGGTCCATCGGCTCGTCGAGCAGCTGCTCGATCTGCTTTTCGACGTCGTCGGACAGCTTGAAGCCCTGCGGGCCGAACAGCTTGATGCCGTTGTCCTCGAACAGATTGTGCGAGGCCGAGATCATGACGCCGAGGTCGGCGCGCATCGACTTGGTCAGCATCGCCACCGCCGGCGTCGGCATCGGGCCGAGCAGCAGCACGTCCATGCCGACCGAGGTGAAGCCGGCCACCATCGCGTATTCGATCATGTAGCCGGAGAGCCGCGTGTCCTTGCCGATGACGACGCGATGGCGATGCTCGCCGCGCTGAAACACCAGGCCGGCCGCCTGCCCCACCTTGAGCGCGAGCTCCGGCGTAATCAGACCATTGGCGCGGCCCCGAATCCCGTCGGTACCGAAATATTTGCGGCTCATGTCACCCCCAAGCCATCCCGGATCCGGTCCCTTGGGCTTTCCGAATCGCCGAACGCTCTCGTCTGTTTACCGGGGGTTTATAATCCCTCGGCCGCTAAGATGGCTTCAAAAAATATGATGAATCATTACGGCCAGCCAGCCAGGCCTCGCAGCCACATCATTGATATTGCTTGACCTTTTTCAGACTGACAGCCGAGAGCTGAGGCCCGCTAGCCGCGCCGCTTGACGTGGTGGTCCTCTTTCGAGGGCGGCGGCTGGGTGACATTGACCGGATCCGACCCTGGAAAGGTCTCTTCGAGCCCCTCCTCCAGCGCCTCGTCGAGCCGGCGCTTTTCCTCGGAATCGGGCGTGCTGGCATCATGGGGACGGCCGCGGCGTGATCCGGTCATGGGATATCCTTACCCTTCGGGACAGTCTTGCGAGATGAGATTTGGCTGGCCTTCCAACCATGCTAGATGACGGCTCGAACAAGGAATTCAAGAAGGGCCGGAACGTCCATGAAGCACATCACCTGCATTGAGGATCTGCGTCAGTTGCACATGCGCCGGGTTCCCAGGGCGTTTTTCGACTACGCCGACCGCGGCTCCTACACCGAGGACACGCTGCGCGCCAATTCCGAGGATTTGCAGCAGATCAAATTCCGCCAGCGCATCCTGGTCGACGTCTCCAAACGCGATCTCTCCACCACGATCCTCGGCGAGCCCGCGGCGATGCCGCTGATCCTGGCCCCGGTCGGCCTGCTCGGCATGCAGCATGGCGACGGCGAGATTCACGCCTGCCGCGCCGCGCAGGCCGCCGGCATTCCCTTTACCCAGAGCACGATGTCGATCTGCTCGATCGAGGATATCGCAACCAGCGTCGACAAGCCGTTCTGGTTTCAGCTCTACGTCATGAAGGACCGCGGCTTCATCAAGGCACTGATCGAGCGTGCGATCGCTGCGAAATGCTCGGCGCTGGTCGTGACAGTCGACCTGCAGGTGATCGGCCAGCGCCACCAGGACATCAAGAACGGCATGACGGTGCCGCCGGAATGGTCGCTGTCGAAACTGGTCGACTTCGCCACCAAGCCGGCCTGGGTTTCCGGCGTGCTGCGCGGCAAGCGCCGCACCTTCGGCAATCTCGCCGGTCACCTTAAGGTGAGCGAGGACATCACGTCACTCTCGACCTGGATCAACTCGCAGTTCGACACCTCGCTGAGCTGGAAGGATCTCGACTGGATCCGCTCGATCTGGCCGGGCAAGCTGATCCTGAAAGGCATTCTGGACGTCGAGGACGCCGAACTCGCGGCCAAGACCGGCGCGCAGGCGATCGTCGTCTCCAACCATGGCGGCCGCCAGCTCGATGGCGCACCGTCGTCGATCGAGGTGCTGCCGGAGATTGTCGACGCCGTCGGCTCGCAGATGGAGATCATGTTCGACGGCGGCATCCGCACCGGCATGGACGTGGTACGCGCGCTCGCGCTCGGCGCAAAGTCCTGCATGATCGGCCGCGCCTACGCCTATGGCCTCGGCGCCGGCGGGCAAGAGGGCGTCGCCAAGGCGATCGATATTCTTTCCAAGGAAATGCTCACCACGATGGGGCTGTGCGGCGTGAACACGGTCGCCGAGATCGACGATAATTTGTTGGCGGTGTAGACTAACTTGGCACCCCGCTGTCCCAGACAAGCGCAGATGCTTTTTCCTGTCTACCCTGCGTGAGGAAAAGCAGTTGCACTTCAGCACGTGAAGTTGATTACAAAAACAACCAAAGATGGTATCATGCATTTCCACTCTTTTTCGGAGGGAATGATGATGAATTTGTATCGCCTGTTTGGTTTAATACCAATATCTTTTGGCCAGCTTCTTCATGTCAGCGAAAGCGGCGCGCAGGATTTGCATCTGGCTCTGAACAACCCAGACAAATTCGCATGGAATTTGTTCGTCGCAATAAACCACCCAGCGGACCTTAGGGCCGAACGAGGTACCCCAGACAACAGCAAGAAGCTGGGTGACCCAGGGATTACCGTTTGGGAAACATGGAAACTCGCCAGAACCGAAGTGTATTTGCCAAACGCTTGTAAGCCCTCGGAATGGAAAACCACCCCTCCAATCGCATCGAATGTCACGCCGCTGGCAGCACGTCTCGCAAGCGCACGCGCTAATACTCAACAACCCAAGATATTTGATCCGCCCAAATTCAGTGAGGACGCTGCCCAGACAATAGGAATCTCCGTCGAGCGGAACAGTTTTGAGCCGGCGAATCTTGCACGGGCACGTGCGTTCGCACCGACCCGAGCTTCTGCAATCGTCGATGCTGGGGAAATCGGCAACGAGACGCGGATGAACAAGGAAGCTTTCGAGTTCATCCGCAACAAGGATTTATACAGCATAGAAGGGCAGGAGGAGTTCTTAAAAAACAACTTGGCCGTCGATTTTCCAATCGCAGCGAAAGAAATCAAGGCTGCATGGCGGATGTTCACCGATATCGAACTCGACCCTGCCAAGAGCTTCAGGGACCTCAACAACAGCGGCACTATCGAAGACGACGAAAGAGGTTTACGCCTACTTGAGCGAACATATCACATCGGTTACGGCGTGGTGAGAAATGACGCTACCGGAGCGTCCGATCTGCGTCCGTTTGGTCTTGTGGGCCTGCACATCATTACCAAAGACATACCCAACTGGTTCTGGACAACGTTCGAGCACGTCGACAATCCCGAGGCCAATATCGGCAATCTTGACCGGCATAGCCCTCCCGGGCAGGGCTATCCTCCAGAGGTCGAAGGGACAGTCTGGCGGTTCTACCGGCTCCGTGGAACGCAGGTCGATTTTGTGACGTCGGTCGGTCGTCCCACGATTTTGGGCAATACGCAGATTGAAGGGTCATTTCAAGAATCTTCGTCCTGCATTACCTGTCACGCTCGCGCCAGCATCGGCAAACGACTAGATAACATTAATGCGGAGGGCGGGCGCCCACTCTATCCGCCTGGTACACATATTGCGCCGTCCGCACAGGTAGCACGACCGCCGGCAGCCCCTAGAGATTATCCGTTCGGCGGAACCCGACTAACCGTGTTTGAGGACCTTCGGGTAGTATGGCCGTTCCCCGCATTACCAGCAGACGATCGCCTCAACAAAGACAGGAGCGTCACAATCTTGCGGGGCGCCGTGGGTACGCCCTCCTCTTCTCTCTTCGTCGCAGGGGGGACTGCGCGATCGCAGTTCGCTCAATTGGACTTTGTCTGGTCGCTCAGACGAGCTTTCCGTTCGGACCCGACAAAATGTCCCTAGACAAGCCTTTTGCCGCCCCGAACCGTTTCGGGGCGGCAGCTATTTCGCTTCCTTGAGCCGGTCCTTGCAACTCCGGACATATCGGCATTCTGAAGAGTGCTAAGAAACCCTCACATCGGCGGCGTAATCCCGTCGCGGCCGACATTGACGCGATTGGCTTCCAGCGTGCCGTCGTCCTTTTTCACCGCGCCGAAGATGATGATCTTCGCACCCGGCTTCAGTTCGGATTTGTCGCCGGCGACGAAGGTGACGACGGGCGTGTCCGGGGGCACCACGACTTTCTTTTCGCCGTCCTTGTACTTGACCAGAATGTTCTGACCGTCGGTGCCCTTCACCGTCTGCGCGACGGTGGCATTCGTCATGGTCGAGTTCGGCCGCTGGTCCCAGGGCCGGAAACCTTCGGCCGCGCCGCGCTGGTTCTCGGGGAAGATATGCACCGCAACCGCCTTCTGGGTGCCGTCCGGCTCCGGCATGCCGGTGACGCCGATATAGGAGCCTTCCTTGATCTCGGACAGTTCGGTCTTCACGACGGCGAAGACCGCGACGTTATCGGTCATCTTCACCTTCATGTCCGTGCCCTCGCGCGACTTGATCGACAGCAGGGGCCCGTCGACGGCTTCCAGCGTGCCGCGAATGCGTACCGTCTGCGGCTGCTGCGCCGAGACCGCCGTTCCGAGCAAAGCAAAGGCGAGCGAGACCGCGAGCATCCGCGGCCATGACGAGGATTTCAGCATGATATTTCTCCCGAGGTGAATTAGCGCCCAACTCAACGCAAACACCGCGCGGGAGGTGGTATTCCTTCACTTTCCTTCTCCCTCCTGTCCGCCGAAGCCTTGGCGAAGGCGGGTGTGGGAGAAGGGAAGAAAGCGTGTCACATCGGCGGGGTCAGGCCGTCGCGGCCGACATTGACGCGGTTGGTCTCGAACGAGCCGTCCGGCAGCTTCTTCAGGAAGGCGATCACCTTGGCGCCGGGCTTGAGGTCGGCCTTGTCGGCGGGCACGTAAGTGACAACCGGCGTCTCCGCGGAGACCACGACTTTCTTCTCGCCGTCCTTATATTTGATCATCAGGGTGTGGCCGTCATTGCCGACCACGGAGTCCGCCACGGTGGCATTGGTCATGGTGGAGTTGGGGCGAAGGTCATAGGGCCGCGAGCCCTCGCCGGTGCCGCGCATGTTTTCCGGGAACACGTGCACCTCGACCGCGTTCGGGCTGCCGTCCGGCCCGGGCACCGTGGTGGTGCCGATGAAGGAGCCGACCTTGATGTCGGACAGCGAGATTTTCGTGATCCCCACGACCCTGACATCGCCGGTCATATGCAGCTTGAAATCCTCGCCGCCGCGCGATTTTACGGCGAGCACGTCGCCATCGACGGCCTCGATGGTGCCGCGAACGCGGGTCGGCGTCGGCGGCTGCTGGGCGATCGCATACAGCGTGGAGCCTGCCACCATGGCGATGGCGGCAAGCGTGCGGACGAGTTGAAAGCGGCGGACGGACATGGCGGGGAACTCCGGAGGCGGTCCTGATGTAACCATGACCCCGATTTTGCAAAAAAATTCCGGCACAAGTTTTCGCGATCTGCCGATCAGCTGTTCGTGAGATCGGCCTCGACCAGCGCGCGCAGCTCCGCCGTCACTTCGGGGCGCCGGCCGAACCACAGTTCAAAGCCGCGCACCGCCTGATGCAACAGCATGCCGAGCCCATCCGCGGTCCTCAGGCCGCGGGCGCGGGCGGCCGCGAGCAGCGGGGTTTCGAGCGGCACGTAGACATTGTCAGCGACGACGGCGTGCGAAGGCAGCCGAGCGACATCGATTTCGAGCGGCGGCTGGCCCTTCATGCCGAGCGAGGTCGTGTTCACCAGAAACCCTGCGCGCGGCAGCAGCTCGCCGATCGCACCCCACGGCACGGGAGCAACGCGCGCGCCAAATTGATCGGCCAGCGCCTGCGCGCGCGCGACGGTGCGGTTGACGAGGTGAATGCGCTTGATGCCGCGTTCGAGCAGTCCGAACAGCACCGCACGCGACGAACCGCCGGCGCCGAGCACCAGCGCATCCTCCGCACTGTCCCAGCCCGGCGTGCAGGCATCGAGATTGTTGATGAAACCTTCGACGTCGGTGTTGGTCGAACAAAGCTCGCCATCGGCAAACCACAGCGTGTTCGCCGCGCCGACCGCGCGGGCGCGCGCGTCCGGCTTCGACAGCGCCAGCGCGCGCTCCTTGTGCGGAATGGTGACGTTGGCGCCGACGAAACCGCGCAGCGACAGCCGAAACAGAAAATCCTTGAACTCGTCCGGCGGCACCGCCTCGATGACGTAGCCGCCCTCGATGCCGAGCGTGCGCAGCCAGTAATGATGGATCAGCGGCGAACGCGAATGCGCGGCCGGCCATCCGATCAGGCACGCGGCGGGGGGGTTTGTGGCACTCGTCATACCCGTCCAATCGGACAAGCGGCCGGCGCTGTCAATGCCGTCGCGCGATCCCGCAGGCGGCCTGAGCGGCGCGGCGCGCGAAAATCAGGGCTCGACCTTGCATTCGAACCGGCCACCCGCCTGCCCCATAGGATCGACGGTCGCGCACGGAATACTGGCCACGGGCCGGCCGCGCCGGTCGATCGCGCACCATTGGCCATCGCGTTTGGCCCAGGCGATGCCGCGCAAGCGCGGCATGAAATAAACGGGGTCGTCGTATCGCGGCTCAGCCACGATCCCCCCGGCGGTGTCGACCAGTCCCCATTTACCCTCCTTGAGAAAGGTCACAAGACCGAAATCGAGGTTAGCGCCGACCCGTTCGGCGCCGATATCGATCCAGCTCTCGCCGGCCTGCGACAGCATCGCTCGCTTGCCGTCGCTCTGCGACATGATCGCGTAATTGACATCGCACATGACGCCCGCACGCGGCGGCACGACCCAAGACTGGTCCTTGAGCCGTAGCACGCCGGTCGCGCCGGCGATGGTGACGAATGCGGTTTCATTGTTGCGGTGCTTCGCGGCATCGAATCTCGGCTCGATTAGCCAGGTGCCATCAGAGCGCATAAAACCGCGCTTGCCGTCGAGCGAAGCAACGAACGTGTCAACACCGGCTGAGAGATAATCGAACTTTGGTTCGATTAGCCAGCGCCCGTCGGATCCAATGCGTCCCCATTTCCCCTCGATCTTCGCATTCTTGACGCCCGGCCCGGCCCATGTAATCGCGTCGAACCGTACTGGTGTCAGCGGACTCGAATTGCCATCGACCAATCCGAACTTGTCGCCGATCTTCAAGGTGTAAGGCGGTACGCCGCCGTTACAGGATGCATCGATGAGGCGGCCGTCCTGCGGCTGCAGCGTGCTGCCATCCGCTTTGAAATAAAACCATTCCTTGTTCTTGTATGCTTCCAGCCGACCGTCGTCGCAGCG
>Ga0209758_1003576_pt1 | contig 13917 bp, 9 predicted proteins | sample AraplaMF_Col_mMF_FD_184258 | JGI IMG/M metagenome (GOLD analysis project Ga0209758, IMG submission 184258) | Arabidopsis root microbial communities from the University of North Carolina, USA - plate scrape MF_Col_mMF (SPAdes) (version 2) | ecosystem: Host-associated > Plants > Roots > Endosphere ... | reverse complement strand
TCGGCCTGTGGAGCGACGGCGCCTCGCCGCTGCTGTTCGTCTGCGAGGAGGCGCATCGCTATGCGCCGGCCGACAAGAACATCGGCTTCGGCCCGACCAAGCGCGCGCTGTCGCGCATCGCCAAGGAAGGCCGCAAGTACGGCGTGTTCCTGGGCCTCGTGACGCAGCGGCCGGCCGAGATCGATCAGACCATTCTGTCGCAGTGCTCGACGCTGTTTGTGATGAGGCTGTCCAACGACCGCGACCAGGCGCTCATTCGCTCGGCGGTGTCGGACGCCGGCGCCAGCATGCTGAGCTTCATTCCGACGCTCGGCACCGGCGAGGTGTTCGCATTCGGCGCGGGCGTGCCGCTGCCGACTCGGATGAAATTCCGCGAGCTGCCACCGCACCTGCGGCCGAGCAGCGAAGCCGGCGGCAATGTGCGCGCGGCGGGCGCGCCGGCCGACCGCGACATGATCGATAACGTGATCGACCGCTGGCGCGCCTCGACGATGAGCCACAAGGGCAGCGGCTTCGACGACGAACGCTTCGACGGCCGGGTGGACTCCTGGGACGACGTCCCGCGCGGCCGCGAGGAAGCGCCGGCCTATCGCCCCGCACCGCCGCTGCAGCCTGCGGCGCCTGCGCCGGTCGCGTCGCAAGCGCCCATGGCGCCGATGGCTCCTGCTCCGCTGGCTGCGGCTCCGATGCCGCCGATGCCCGCCGCTCCAGCACCGGCCCCCATGCCGCCGCAAGCTCCGGCCGCGCCGCGGCCGAGCATCCTGCGCAAGCCGATCACCGGCACGCCCGGCCCGGACAATCCGGCGCCGCTGCCGAGCCGCTTCCGGACTTGATCATTCGCTGACCCCACAGCGTCATAGCCAGGCTTGTCCCGGCCATCCACGTCTTGGCTGCAAAGCAAGGCCAGGATGCCCGGCACAAGGCCGGGCATGACAGCAGATATTGGGGCCGCTTATGTGCGAGTGCTTTAGTGCTGCCCGCGCGCGCCGAAGATGGCGCTGCCGACGCGCACATGCGTCGCGCCCATGGCGATCGCTGCGGCGAAATCCGCGCTCATGCCCATCGACAGAAGCTTCAGCCCGTTGCGCTTCGCGATCTTCGCGGTCAGCGCGAAATGCGGCGCGGGCGCTTCCTCGGCCGGCGGGATGCACATCAGCCCGTCGATGACGAGGCCGTAAGTCTCGCGGCAGCGCGCCAGAAAATCGTCAGCATCCTGCGGCAGCACGCCGGCCTTCTGCGGCTCGGCGCCGGTGTTGATCTCGATGAACAGCTTCGGCCGCTTGCTCTGCTTGGCGATCTCTTTACCCAGCGCCTCGCACAGGCTCGGCCGATCGACCGAGTGGATGGCGTCGAACAGCGCCACTGCTTCTTTCGCCTTGTTGGACTGCAGTGGCCCGATCATGTGCAGCTCGGTGCCGGGATGGCTGGCCATCAGCGGCGGCCACTTCTTCTGCGCCTCCTGCACGCGGTTCTCGCCGAACACCTTCTGGCCCGCGGCCAGCACCGGCTCGATCGCCTCGGCGAAAAACGTCTTCGACACCGCGACCAGCGTCACATCCGAAGGATCGCGCGATGCCTCGCGGCAGGCGCGCTCGATCTCGGCACGGACTGTGACAAGTCCGGAGCTGAGCGTTGCGGTGGTCATGAGGTCATCCATAACATCGGATCACATCCGCCAAAAGACATGCGCAAAAAAGCACAAGGCCCGGCATGCGCCGGGCCTTGCCGTCCCATCGACCGTCAGCCTAAGCCGCAGTCTGCCACTGCTGCTGGGCCTCCTGGCTCGATTTATTCAGGTGAATCTTGTCATCGACCTTCTCGACCCAGGACACCGGGAAGAGATGATGCTGGTGGTCCTTGGCGTCGGTCCTGGTGAGCTTGATCAGCCCGGACTTCGCCAGATGGTCGACGGTGCCGACATGCTTGCCGTCGGACCCCACCACTTCCATGTGTTCCTTGATATCCGCTTGATGGATCATCGAGCACCTCCGTGTTCTGTTGCTTTGCAGAACAACGGATGGCGGGGGGCAAGGTTCCGGGGAACCTTGCCCGAATGGACTAATTGCCGCGTTTCGCGCGGGTTTGCGGCGCGTTGCCTTGCGGCTCCCGAGCCTGGGCATCCTCCGACGATGACGCCGCAGCCGGCACCGGCAGATCGGTGAGCGGCGGCATCAGGCCATAACCCTGGTATTCGGCCGAGATGTTCGGCCGGATGGCGCGCGCAGCGGTGATGTCTGCGAGGCCGGCCCCGTAGTCGCCCTTGCGCTGCTTCGCCATGCCGCGGCCGTACAGCGAGGCGGCCTTCTTCGGATCGATCTCCAGCGCAGCATCGTAATCGGCGATCGACTCGGCGTATTTGCCGGCGCGCAGCAGCACGAAGCCGCGGCTGTCCAGCGCGTTGGTGTAGTCGGGCTGCAGCCGCAGCGCCTCGTTGCAGTCGACCACGGCCTCCTGCAACCGGCCGATCACGGCCAGCGCCCAGCAGCGCGCGTTCCAGGCCGCGGCGTTCTGCGGCTGGAGCTTCGTCACCTGGCGATAGTCGGCGATCGCGGACTCGTAGCGCTTCTTGTTCTCGAACGCGATGGCGCGGCTGAAATAGGCCGCGACATAGCGGCCATCGAGCCTGATGGCGCGATCGTAGTCGGCGATGGCGTCGTCGCTCTTGCCCTTCTTCAGTAGCGCATTGCCGCGGTTGTTGAGCGCCACCGCGTCCTTGTCGTCGAGCTTCAGCGCCTCGTTGTAGTCGGCGATGGCGCGGTCCAGCGTGCCCTGCTTCTCATAAGCCACGCCGCGGTTGACCAGCGCGTCCTGGTATTTCGGATTGAGGCCGAGCGACTGGTCGTAGTTCTTGATCGCGCGGTCAGCGTCGCCCTTGGCGAAATAGGCGTTGCCGCGGTTGTAGATCGCGATCGCGTATTTGGCGTCGAGGTTGATGGCCTCGTCGAAATCCTGGATGGCGCGGTCGTATTGCGCGCGCGCCGCATAGGCGTTGCCGCGGTTGTTGAGCCGCACCGCATCGGGCTCGAGCCGGATTGCCTCGTCGTAGTCGGCGATGGCGCGCTGATGCTGGCCCTTGTTGAAATAGGCAAGGCCGCGATTGTTCAGCGCCGAGGCGTAGTCCGGCTTGAGCTTGACGGCCTCGTCGTAGTCCGCGATGGCTTTGTCGTAATCGGACGCCGCCGCATAGGCGATGCCGCGGTTGTTGTAGGCCGCCGACTGCTGCGGATCGGCCTTGATGGCCTCGTCGTAGTCGGCAATGGCGCGCTCAAGCTCGCCCTTCGCGCGCCATTCGACGCCGCGGTTGGAATAAGCCAACGCCAAGGTCTTGCCGTTGTAAGTGCCGGACTTGATGGCCCGCGTGCAGGCCGCGATTGCGTCGTCGCCCGAGCCCTTGGCACAGGTTTCCCAGTCGTCGGCGAACGCCGGTGCGGCGATGACGGTGGCCAGAAGCGCGGACGCAAAAGGCAGACGGCGCCAAGTTTGATTTGGCATAACACTCCCCTTGGCCTCCGCGCGTTAATCTTTACAGGGCGCGGTGGGGGAGCCAACTCGATTTCAAAAATATCGTTAAGACGCGTCGGGCTGCGTGTTGTTGCGCCCTCTCCTTTTGGGAGAGGGCTACGCTGACCGCTCCGCACAAAGAATGGGTGAGGGGTTTCGGTTTATCGAGAGACCGAAACCCCTCACCCCAACGAGCCTGCTGGGCAGCCTGCGCTGCCCTCTCCCGAAAGGAGAGGGCACAACGACGGACACCGCACTCGCGTCAAGTTTCGGGCGGCAAAATCACGCCGGTTTGCGCGGTGATCCGCCCGTAATGCTCGATGCGCCGGTGGCGCTGGAAATCGAACACCGTCTCCTTGCCGAACCGCGTCGCGTCGAGATCGCAATCGGCCACCACCAGTTCGTCATCCTCGGTCCTGGCCTGCGCGATCACCTCGCCATCCGGATTGACGATCATGCTGCCGCCGAACAGCGGATGGCCGTCCTCGACGCCGCACTTCGCGGTCGCCACCACGAAGGTCGAGTTCTGATAGGCGCCGGCCTGCAATGAGAGCTTGTGCTGGAACATGCGCTGCTCCGGCCCCTCGTCGGCCTTCTGCGAATTCACCGACGGCGTGTTGTAGCCCAGCACGATCATCTCGACGCCCTGCAGGCCCATCACCCGATAGGTCTCGGGCCAGCGCCGGTCGTTGCAGATGCACATGCCGAGGATGCCGCCCATGGTGCGCCAGACGTTGAAGCCGAGATCGCCCGGCTCGAAATAGCGCTTCTCCAGATGCTGGAAGGAGCGCTGCGGATCGAACTCGCTGTGGCCGGGCAGGTGCACCTTGCGGTACTTGCCGGCGATCCTGCCGTCGCGGTCGACCAGGATCGAGGTGTTGAAGCGGTGGCCGTCGAGCGTCAGCTCGGCATAACCGAACGAGATTCCGATCTTGTGAAGCGCGGCGCGCTCGAACAGCGGCCGGGTCGCGGCGTTCGGCATCTCGCGCTCGAACCAGGAATCCACCTCGGCCTGATCGGTCATGTACCAGCGCGGAAAGAACGTGGTCAGCGCGAGCTCGGTGAACACCACAAGATCGCAGCCTTGCGACTTGGCCTGATCGAGCAGATCGATCATCCGCTTCACCACAGCCTGCCGGCTGTCGGCCCGCTGGATCGGCCCGCTCTGGGCTGCGGCCACGCGCAACATCCGGCTCATCGCCCCACTCGCTTTCGCATGACTGGTGGTCCTAAACTTGCTTTTGGCGTTGCAAAACCGTTGCCAACCTCTACCGGGATTTCAAGGGTTTTCGCGATGTATTATGCCCGCACAAGGCTGACCCGCAGAACGCTGCTGGCGGCGCCCGCCGCGCTGCTGCTGCGCCCGGCCGCGGCACAGCCGGGCTGGCCCGATCATCCGGTGCGCTTCATCTCGAGCTCCCCGCCGGCCGGCGCCTCCGACATCCTGTCGCGCACCATCGCCAACGAATTGCAGCAGCAGCTCGGCCAGTCCTTCCTGGTGGAGAACCGGCCCGGCGGCGGCGGCATCATCGGCGCCGACGCGGTCGCGAAGTCGCCGCCCGACGGCTACACATGGCTCACCACCGCGGTGGCGTCGCAGGCCATCAACGCGACACTGATGCCGCACCAGCCCTACAATCCACGCAAGGATTTCCGCCACGTCACCATCCTCGGCCGGCTGCCGCTGGTGATGCTGGTCAACAACGACTTGTCCTACAAGGATTTGCCGGTGAAAACGCTGACCGAATATGTCGCGCTGGCAAAAGCGAAACCCGGCAAGCTGAACTACGGCAGTGGCGGCGTCGGTACCCTGCATCATCTGACCGGCGAGCTTCTCAAGATCGCGGGCGGCATCCAGATCGTGCACGTACCCTATCGCGGCGCGCAGGCTGCGACGCAGGATCTGCTCGGCGGACGCATCGAGTCGATGTTCGACAGCCTGCCGTCGGCCGCACCGCATATCCGCTCCGGCGTGCTGCGCGCCATCGCGGTGAGCGGGCCGCAGCGCAGTCCGACATTCCCGGATATTCCGACCATGGCCGAGCAGGGCTACCCGCAACTCGTCAGCACCAACTGGTTCGGCATCGCCGGACCTGTGGGCACGCCGGAGCCGATCGTCGCGAAGCTGCAGGCCGAGATCGTCAAGGCGCTGGCCGCGCCGTCGGTCAAGGAGCGGCTGATGAACATCGGCGTCGAGCCCGGCGGCGATACGCCGGATGCGACGCAGGCCTTCGTGCTCGACGAGATCGAGCGCTGGGGCAAGGTGGTGAAGGACACCGGCACCACGATCAACTAATCTTGGCGCAACTGGGGTTGGATCAACTCCGCGCGCGCGTCTCGTGCCCTCTCCTTATGGGAGAGGGCTACGTTGAACGAACCGCACAAAGAATGGGTGAGGGGTTTCGGCCTATCGAGAGACCGTAACCCCTCACCCAATTTGAGTTTGCTGAACGACCCGAGCGGCCCTCTCCCATCACAAGGGCGTTCACGCCCGTCTTCGACGGGCTATGGGAGAGGGCACTGCGACTGGCACCGCACTCGCTGCGATGTGGGAGGATAGAGTTGAACGAGAATGAGCAACGCCTGTTGGCGAGCGCCACCATCGATCATGCCTGGCCGCTGGTCGAGCTGTTCTCCACCATCCGCCGCGAACATCCCGACGATGGCAACCGCGCGATCACGCACCTGATCGAGCGGCTGAAAGCGCTCGGCGTTCCCGTAAAGGTCTACGAGCCGCAGCTCTATCTCGCACTGCCCCAGGGCGCTCATGTCGAATGCGAGGGCCGCAAGATGTTCGCGCGGCCGGCGCCGATGAGCCGCCCAGTGCCCGAGGGCCTCACCGCGCCGCTGACGTTCGTGGCAAAGCCCGTGAATCCGCCGCCCGGCTGGGACAAGGCCAGCGCCGGAGTGTTCGGCGACAACTACGATCCCGCCCCCGGCACACCCGACGTCACCGGCAAGATCATCGTGCAGCACGGCATGATCTCATCGGAGCGCGTCATGGCCGTCGAGACGCTCGGCGCCGCCGGCATCATCTTCGTCAATCCGGGCAAGTACGCGCATTGGGGCGGCGGCAGTTACACCTGGGGCACGCCCGATCTGGAGGACCTGCCGTACCGGCCGGGGATCCCCGCGGTCGCGGTCAACAACGAAGACGGCAAGGCGCTGATCGCGCTGGCCCAGAAGGGCGGCAGCGCCACCATCGTCACCCGGTTCGAGACGGGCTGGTTCAAGAACCTGCTGCCGGTCGTCGACATCCTCGGCAAGACCGAGCCGGAGAAATTCGTGCTGCTGCACGGCCATTACGATTCCTGGGACGTCGGCGTCGGCGACAACGCCACCGGCGACGCCTGCATGTTCGAAATCGCGCGGATGCTGTGGAGCCAGCGCGACACACTCGAACGCAGCGTGCGCATCGCGTGGTGGCCGGGGCATTCGACGGGCCGCTTTGCGGGCTCGACCTGGTATGTCGACGAGTTCGGCCTCGATCTGGGGCGCAATTGTCTGGCACATCTGAATTGCGACAGCCCCGGCTGTCGCGACGCCACCGACTATCACCTGATCCCGTGGATGGCGGAGAACCTGGGCTTCGTCAAAGGGGTGGTGAAGGACGCCGCAGGCAAGGACGCCGAAGGGCGCCGCCCGCATCAGTCGTCGGATTTCTCCTTCAACAATCTCGGCATCACCGGCTTCTTCTCGTCGTCGTCGCGCATCCCCAAGAAGGAGGTCGAGAAGCGCGGCTACTATTACGTCATGGGCAACGGCGGCAATCTCGAATGGCACACCGACGACGACCTGATGCCGGTCGCCGACCGCGACGTGCTGCTCACCGACATCAAGGTCTATGCGCTGGCAGTATTCCGGCTCGCCAACTCAGCCGTGCTGCCGTGGGACTGGCGCGCGCTGCTGAAGGAGTTCGACGGCACGCTGGAGAAGTACCAGGCCGCGGCCGGCGCACGCTTCGATCTGTCACCGGCGCGCGAAGCGGTCGGAAAGCTCGACACGGCGCTCACCCGGATGGCAGCCGACCTCGACAGCGGCGCCGTGAAGGCGAAGGCCGCGAACGACGTGCTGCACGAGCTGTCGCATCTCCTGGTGCCGCTCAACTACACCCGCGGCACGCGCTTCCGCCGCGATCTCAGCGTGCCGGCCGCACCGCTCACGCCGCTTTCGATCGCGAAAGACCTCGACCGCTATCCGGTATCGGCGATGGGCTTTGCGACCACACAGCTGCGGCGCGGCCTGAATCAGGTCATTGCGACGTTGGACGAAGCGCGCGAGCGCGTCGAAGAAATCGCGCGGTCCGTTTAGGCCCGATGGTCCGCATCCGAACTGCCAAGCACGCCGGGCGACACAGGGCCCGCCTTGTCGGCCGGCGCTTTTTCTTTTTTGCCCGAGACACGGAATTCGCCCCGGGTCCAATGGTCGTCCGAGCGCTTGTAGCGGAGCTGGCAATGCACCGCGACGGCCCGGAACAGCTCGCTCCGGTCGAGCACCAGCGCGCGGCTGAACAGCTTGTCCTGCTCGTTGGGGTCGCTGAAGAACTGCGCCATGGTCCGCGTCATCAGGCCCGGCCCGCTCGAGAGCCATAGCAGATCGTGGTCGCCGCGATTGACGGCTTCGACCGCGGATTCCAACGCTTTGAGAAGCACCGGCTCGCCGGCCTTGGCGGCGAGAAAATTATTGCCGACCGTGCCGTAGATCTCCTGATAGGTCGCGATCTCAACGTGCGCCGGCACGATGGTGTCGAGCCGCGCGAGAGAGCGGTCGTCCGCGTCGGCATAGAAGCCGCCCTCGACCACCAGATACGCGAGCCGGAACAGGTCGGCTTTCTGCGCCGGGCTTCGCGCACGCATATAGGCCCGCAGCACGTCCAGCGGATGATTGGCGCGCAGGAAGGCCTGCGCCCTCGCATCATCGAACCGGTAGTAGTCCCAGCCCGGATGCAGGTCGGTCCACGACTGCATGATTTCGAGCACGCCCTCCGGCGGCTCGGCGTCGTTCCAGTACTGCACGATGCGACGCGGGATCGCGGGCTGCGAGGGACTGCCCGGAGGCGTCAATCCCTGCAGCCGGCCCGCTATGCGCAGCGCGAGCAACAGGCAAATGGAGGCGGCGGTGTTGTCGGGCGCGCGGCGCACGATGTCCTGCAGCCGCGTCACGCGCTCGGACAGCGGCAGCACCACGGCCTGCCGCAGTTCCTCCACGACGTCGCGGTCCAGCATGAACTCGTTCAGGAGCTGGCCGAGGAAGCTCTGCGACGCGTTGAGCGAATGGCCCTTCAGCAGCCGATGCGATGCCTGCAACCGCGCAGCGATGCCGAGATTCTCCTTCGCGGCGTCCAGGTCGAGCAGCAGCATCTGCGCGCGGGCAAGCCACATCCGCGACCAGGAATCGGATTCCTGGATGGTCAGCGCTTCGCGATAGAACGCCGCCGCTTCGTCGAAGCGCCATCGCGCTTCCGCGAGCTGACCGCGAAAATCGAGCACACGCCCCAGGCCGAGGCCGGAGGTGGCTGGCGGCGTCTTCAGCGCTTCGTCCGCAGCGTCATACTGGCCGGACGCCATTAGCAGCTCCATGCGCTGCACCCAGACGGCGTAATTCTCGGCGGTGGCGGCCGGCAGGCCGGCCAGGATGGCGAAGGCCTTGGGGCGCTCGCCGGTCAGGCGAAACAGCTCGAGGCGCCGGCCCACGATCGGCGCGCTCTCGCCGAAGATCGTGGCCGCATGGTCGAGCAGCGAGATCGCGGTGTCGCCACGACCGCTGCCCACCGCGGCGCGGCTGGCGTTGAGATAAGGCTGCAGCGCGTTCGGGTGCGCCACGATGGCCTGGTAGGACCACTTCAACGCAGCCTCGTCCTGGTCGGCCAGCCGGGCCTGCTCGGTGAGCTGGAGCAACGCGCCGAGATGGTTGGGCTCGACGGTCAGCGCCTGCCGCAGCAGCCGTTCGGCCTCCTGGGGACGGCCCAGCATCCGTTCCTCGATGGCGGATTCGACGTACGGTTCGACTTGCGTCGGCGCCAATTGGAGCGCGGTCCGGAAAGCAGCCAGCGCAGCCTCACGGTTGCTGGCGCGGCGTTCCAGCCGGCCGCGTTCCATGAGCGCCTCGATGTTGTTCGGCTCGCGACTGATCGCCGCATCAAGCTCGCGGCGCGCATCGTCGAGATGGCCTTGCTCGCGAAGCTCGGCCGCAATCTCGATCTGCGCGCCAGGCGAAACACGGCCGGCCTTGGCCAGCGCAGCGAGTTCCGCACGGCCGCGGGCCGCATCGCGGCGATAGAGCAGGCCGATGAAGGCCCGCAACGCCTTGGCATGGTCCGGCGAAGTCTTGCTGGCGCGGCGCAACGTCGCTTCCGCCTCGTCGAGACGGCCGGTGTCGCGAAGCATCTGACCGAGCGCCAGCAGTGCTCCCACATTCTCGGGATTGTCCACGAGGACACGCCGGACCATGGCCTCGGCTTCGTCCGGGCGGGACAGGCGCAGCAGCGCCCGCACGGCTTCCATCTTGGCCCTGGCGTTCCTCGGATAGGCCGCAATGGCCTTCTGGAACTGCTCGAGCGCAGCGCGGTAATCGCCCCGCTTGCGGGCCTGCACGCCGAGCTCCAGGAGCTCTTGAACGCTGACGCGAGGGGCGGGCTTCATGTCACGGCTGTGCGGCGGATCATCGACCTGAGCCAACGATATGCGCCCAAAATGAAAGTGGCGCCAGCCGAAGCTGGCGCCACAGGTACTTTATCGTAAAGCAGCGGAACCGCGATCAGGCGGCCGACACGTCCGCGACCTGCGCGGCGCCGCGGGCGTTGATGCGCTGGCGGATCGCGACCGGCACCTGACGCAGCGACTGGGCCCGCGGATAAGCCATCTCGACGATCGCCTTGCCCTGCGGATACAGCGCCTGGTGCTCGCTCCAATTGTCGAACGCCATGCGGTTGACGTTGTCGACGAAGGTTTCCGACGGCACGTCGTGGGCGAGGATCAGCGAGTGGTCCTCGGTCTCCACGTGATAGTACGTGAAGGTCGCAGGCACATTGCCTTCGCGGACGATCGAGCTGCCGTTGATCAGCGCGCCGGCCTGCACCAGCACGTCATCGACCAGGATGGCGTGATCCGGCGAGATCAGCAGATCGCGCGACGGCACGTTGTCAGAGAGCGCGCCGGCCTTGATGCGGATCGGCCAGACGCGGTTCGGATCGGCGAACAGCCGCGACACGGTCTGCACACCGAGCCAGGTGACCGGAACGCTGCGGCCATCAGCCGTCAGCACCAGGTCGCCGCGCTCCAGCGTCTCGACGGCGACTTCGCCGTCCGGGGTGCGGATCATGGTGCCGGCCATGAAGCAGACCGTCGAGGTGAAGTCGTGATCGGCGGTACCGGTGTTGCCGGCCAGATCCGAGACCGAAGCATGGATGCTGTAGTCGTGGCCGGTGAGCGAAGCCGCCTGCGTCGAGTTGAACTGGGTGCTCCAGACGCCGCCCGAAACCGTCGTGGTTTTGGTGAACAACAAGTTGTTGAGGCCGTCACGCACCTCGAGCGTGATGGTCTGGCCGTTGGCGCCCGCTGCGGTGCCGTTGACCTGAAGACCGTTGCTGGCGTCCGCGACGCTGAGCACGTCGTCGCCTTCAACCGTGGCGATCGTGACGACCGGCGCGGCGTTGTCGATCGTGATCGCCTGAGTATCGAGCGGCGTGTTCGTGCTCGCGAAGCCCGTGCCGTTGGTGATGAGGATCGTATAGTTGTCGTCGGGGAGCGGAGTGCCGTTGATGCCCGTGAAGGTCCAGATGTGCGGATCTGAAGCCCCGATGGTGATGCTGCCGATGAAGAACGGCGTGGGCGACAGCGAAGGAACGATCATCCAGAACCCGAGCGTGCCGTTGCCGATGGCAAAGCCGCTGATGTTGAGCGTGCGGTCCTGAGTAACGAAGTCGTCGGTGTGAGTACCGGTATCGTCGGATATCGACGCAATCGAAGCGGCAATAAAAGCCATAGGATCACCTCTGGAAGTCTGGGGATGGTGGAACCCGCAGAGTTTCCTCGGGCTATTTGACAGATGCAAGTTGCGTTTGGCGTAAATGCGCGGATGTGACGAAAAGGTTCCAGTATAGCGCTATGTAGAACGATACTCAGGCAGTATATTTTACGTATTGGATTTGCTGTTACTGTCCGATCCGGGGAAATTAACGATGAGTTCACGTTAATTTAAGGGGTTTCGGCCTTCTGATTCCTCATATCCACTCCCGGAGTCTGTGTTATTTTCCCGAATTACCGGCCGCTCAGGGTCGTGAACTGGTCTTCGGATAGTTCCCTGCTGCGACACAGCACTCTGATCACGTTTTCGTGAACACGCGCAGCACGGGTGTGAATAGACGCCCGTTTGAACGTCAACCTGACGGGACTACCGGCCGGGGCTCTACGCTCCGGATGCCGGAGCCCTCGCAGTTCTCAAACGAAATGGCGCCGGCGAGACCGTCGGCGCCATTCGTATTCGTCTGTAGGAAGAAGCAGATCAGGCAGCGGATGTGGCGTCGCCTGTGAACAGGTCTGCGCCCCGGATGCTCAACCGCCGGCGGATCGCGAGCGGCACCTGACGCAGCGACTGCGCCCGCGGATAGGCCATCTCGACGATCGCCTTGCCCTGCGGATACAGCGCCTGGTGCTCGCTCCAATTGTCGAACGCCATGCGGTTGACGTTGTCGACGAAGGTCTCCGACGGCACGTCGTGCGCGAGGATCAGCGAATGGTCCTCGGTCTCCACGTGATAGTACGTGAAGGTCGCAGGCACATTGCCTTCGCGGACGATCGAGCTGCCGTTGATCAGGGCGCCGGCCTGCACCAGCACGTCATCGACCAGGATGGCGTGATCCGGCGAGATCAGCAGATCGCGCGACGGCACGTTGTCAGAGAGCGCGCCGGCCTTGATGCGGATCGGCCAGACGCGGTTCGGATCGGCGAACAGCCGCGACACGGTCTGCACACCGAGCCAGGTGACCGGGACGCTGCGGCCATCGGCCGTCAGCACCAGATCGCCGCGCTCCAGCGTCTCGACGGCGACTTCGCCATCCGGGGTGCGGATCATCGTGCCGGCCATGAAGCAGACCGTCGAGGTGAAGTCGTGATCGGCGGTACCGGTGTTGCCTGCCAAGTCCGACACGACCGCATTGATGCTGTAGTCGTGGCCGGTCAGCGTCGCCGCTTGCGTCGAATTGAACGTTGTGCTCCAGGCGCCGCCCGAGACCGTCGCATCGTTGGTGAACAGCACGTTGCCGAGGCCGTCACGCACCTCGACCGTGATGGTCCGGCCGTTGGCGCCGAGTGCCGAGCCGCTGACCTGAAGACCGTTGCTGGCGTCCGCGTTGCTGAGCACATCATCGCCTTCGACGGTGTCGATGGTGACGGCCGGCGGGTTGTTGTCGACGACGATGTCTCGGGTATCCAGCGGCGATGACAGGCTCGATTGGTCGGTGCCGTTGGTGATGATGATCTGGTAGTGGTCGTCGGGCAGCGCGATCCCGTCGAGTCCGGTGAACGACCACACGTGCGGATCCGTGGCCCCGATCGTGATGCTGCCGATGAAGAACGGGTCGGGAGACAGCGAGGGGACCACCATCCAGAACCCGAGGGTCCCGTTGCCGACCGCAAACCCGTTGATGTCGAGGGTGCGGTCCTGAGTGACGAGGTCGCCACTGCTCTCGCCTGTGTCGTCGGAAATCGAAGCAATCGATGCTGCTGCGAAGGGCATGATTTCACCTCTGGAGAGGGGGGTTGGTGGGAACCCTCAAGCTTTACCAGCCATCGTGACGGGCAAAAGTTGTCTTTGAGGCAAATGTGGCGGTCGGAACCGTACATCTTAAGTTTAGTCGTGCGTCAAAACACACGTGAGCCGCGAGTCCGAAGTCTATTCCAAGTAATTTTTGTGGTATGATTATCCGCCGTTGGAACAATCTACGATTATTGTGTGGTGTTTGCCTGCAAATCTGCTTAGCGAGACCTCGGTTTTCACCCGCACCAACTGTGTTTTACTTTCTTCTCCCGAAGGTGGAGAGCCTCCATAATTTGCATTTATGGGTGTTGTGCACCCTTTATGACTCGCGATCACGTTTCCGTGAAGTGAGGACTATTTTGGCGACAGCACCCGGCGCGAGCTGCCACCGGGCCGCGCCCTCGGTCCCGTGTAAGGTCAAATGGCGCCAGCCGATTCGCTGGCGCCATTCGTAGTCGAACACCGCGGCAATGATCAGGCGGCGGACGTGATCTTGTCGGCGAGCTGGGCAGCACCCCGGTCGTTGAGGCGCCGGCGGATCGCGACCGGCACCTGACGCAGCGACTGGGCCCGCGGATAAGCCATCTCGACGATCGCCTTGCCCTGCGGATACAGCGCCTGGTGCTCGCTCCAATTGTCGAACGCCATGCGGTTGACGTT
>Ga0209758_1003572_pt1 | contig 13947 bp, 13 predicted proteins | sample AraplaMF_Col_mMF_FD_184258 | JGI IMG/M metagenome (GOLD analysis project Ga0209758, IMG submission 184258) | Arabidopsis root microbial communities from the University of North Carolina, USA - plate scrape MF_Col_mMF (SPAdes) (version 2) | ecosystem: Host-associated > Plants > Roots > Endosphere... | reverse complement strand
AGGGCCCGCCCAAAGGCATGCTTACCTGGCAGCGCCAGCTACGCCGGGTTAGCGGCACTACCGGGGCTATATAATTATTACTGCCCGTGCTGTTCTCCCAGCCGGTTTTATGGCTGTAACGGATAAACGCTTCCGTTTGCTTATCCGGCGTATAGGTAAGGCTCATTAACAGCTCCCGGCCATTGGCGCCCGGCCTGTTCACCCGGTATTTAAGCCAGGGGAAATGATACAGGTCTGCATAAGCTTCCATTTTCAGCTGGTGGGTTAAACGCAGGGTAATGGCTGTGTACCAGCCGCTTTCATTGGCGGGGCGGTAGTTATTACCAAAAGCATTGCTGTATAATGACTGGTAGGCGCGGTGATATGAGCGGTACAGTAAAGCTACATCTGCCTTTGGGTGTATGCCGGCCAGGATACCATTTACCGAAGCCAGGTGGCCGCCTGCATCTACAGCTGTTTCACCGAAAGCATGCACATTTTTCCAGGTGCCGCTGTAATCAATGCTGGCATTAAAGAACCGGTCGCCCTCCGGTGCAAACAGGTTATACGGCTGCTCACTTTTTTGCAGCGGTGCAGAGAATTTATGCTGTATAACATTAAGGCCTATACGCCAGTTGCCATTATCATACACGATATTCCCACCGGCAGTGCGTTGCTGCAAAGCGCCCCGCTTAGCGGCTTCCAGCGCAGTACGATGATAGCCGGTGGTAACAAAGGAGCTGATGTAGGATGCGGCCTCCAGCGTATCGCTTTCAAAAACATTTCCATCCAGCTTGCGGAGGGATACAAAAGCGGTTAGCTGCCAGGCACGCTGCTGCAGCGTAATACCGGCGCCGCGGAAAAAATAGAACTCTCCGGTGGAGGCATATGGGTTCAGTACCTCTCCTTCCCGCTTTACCTGTAGTACCACGGGGCTTTTACCAAATGCCAGTGATTGCCAGTTGATGAGCCCCTGACCCATGTTCACCGTAAAATCGCCCAGGGCCAGGGCTTTGATGTGTTTGTAATTACGGATGAACAGGTGGGCGCTGTAAAAATCAAAGCCCTGTTTTTGTGCGCCTTTGAAGAACTGCTCCCCTGCATCTTTTTCCATTACCAGGCCCCAGCTGGCATAACGCGGAAAGTTATAGCGGTAACGCAGCAGCAGCTGATCCGGCGAGCCGGCGTAATGTGCAGCCGTACTATCTGTATGCGCGTATCCACGCGGTAATTCCAGCTGCCGGCCATAACGGAGTAACAGCGCATGCTCCCCTTTATGCAGATAATCGCGCAGCGCGTAAGATGGCTGCAAGCCAGCATCTACAGTAATATAGGGCAGTATACGGTTTATAAGCCCTTCATCAAAACCGGGTACGGCCTGCAGCTCATAAATGCTTATTAATTTTCCCAATAAACGGCGGTAGGCCAGCAGGCTATTAATCTGCAAAGGGGTTAACAAACCCAGGGGCCGCAAGGCTGCGGCATCTGCCAGGTTCAGATCCATCTTATGCCGGGTGTAAGCATTCAGCTGTTGCCAGCGGGTATCATCTTCCGGTATAATGGTGCTATTTTCCAGCTGCTCTTCCCCTGCGGCTGATAAGGTTTCTGCTGACTGGGCATACCCCTGCCCGCAGGAGCCCAGTAACAGGCTGCCTGCCAGAATAATGCGGTAGCTTTTCATAGCAGTGTTTCTTTTTTCTTTTGTTGCCAGATAATAGCTGCTGCGGGCGTAATACCTAATTGCGGATGATAACTACCGGAAAGGAATATACGCAGCGATTGCCAGCTGAAGCTGATGCCCCCGCCGCTCAGCTGCGGATCTGTTGCAATGCCCAGCTGCAGCGATAATTGGGGGATGATGCGGTACTCGCCCATTACACGGGTGGTCATGGGGCGTTCTGTTTCCCGGATCACTTCTGCGCTGAATAATAAGCTGCCGGATACCTCGTAACCCAGGCCGGCGCTGTATACCACCGGAATGTCCTGCGCACCGGCTTTGTACAGCTGCCGTGCGGCAGGGTTAAAAGCATGGATACCGGCATGCAGCTGCGGGGTAATGTGCAGCAAACAGCCTGCTTCAAAAGTAACGGTGCTGGCGCGGCCATATTGCTGAATGGATGCAGCCAGGTAATCGGCCTGGATGCCGATGCTTACCTTACTGCCTAAGGTACGGCCATAGGCCAGGCCCAGCTTTTGCTGTTTAAAGGCATCAAAGCCAAAATGCTGAACAGATAAACCGAATGTGCCGGATGATGTGGGAATGGCCACTGCCATAGCATACAGGCTGGTAGCATCTAACATAAAACGGCGCTCGGCATATACGCCTGCGGATACGGTGGAAATGTGCGCCAGGGCGGCCTGGTTATGCAGGGCGGTAAATACATGCTGGAATTGCGTGCTGTACGTACCGCCCGCCTGCTGCGGACCTACGGGTAACCAAACGGATTGGGCTTTCAATAAGGATATACCCCAGGTGCAAACAACGGTTACAATGAGCTTTCTCATTTATAAATGGTTGGTTGATGACAATAATTCTGAGGGAGAGATGCACTAAGAGAGAGGGGCGAAAATAAGGGAAAAGTAAAAAGTAAAAAAATTGTGTTTGCTAATATAGGCGCTGTTGTTGGTGTTTAATTATCAGAATAATCCGTACAGCTGGGAATCTATGCGGGAAATGATCTCGCCCAGGTCTTCTTCGCTATCGGGGAATTTGTTCTTATCGATATCTACTATCAGCAGGGGGCCTTCTTTATACTTTTCTATCCAGTTGTTATAATATTCGTTTAATCGTTTCAGGTAATCCAGGCGGATGTTCTCTTCATACTCGCGGCCGCGCTTCTGGATCTGCGCTACCAGCGTGGGTACGGAGGCGTGTAAATAAATGAGCAGGTCCGGCGGTTTAACCATCGATTTCAATGTTTCAAAAAAGTTGAAATAATTATCAAAATCGCGTTTGGTCATCAGACCCATTTCATAGAGGTTAGGCGCGAAAATGTGCGCATCCTCATAAATGGTGCGGTCCTGTATAACGGTGTCTTTACCGTTCTGTATTTCCAGCAGCTGTTTTAAACGGCCGTGCAGAAAATACACCTGCAGGTTAAAGGACCAGCGTGGCATGTCTTCATAAAAATCGTTCAGGTAAGGGTTATGTTCCACATCTTCAAACTGGGGCACCCATTTGTAATGTTTGGCTAAAGCTTCTGTAAGGGTGGTTTTGCCGGCGCCGATGTTACCGGCTACTGCAATGTGTTTGATCTTGTTAAGTTTTGCCATGCTTTTATTGTGGTAAGTGTAGAAAGATCATCAGCGGTTAATAGTAATTGATCCCAATTAATTTCCTTGCTGCCTGCAAAGTTTGTGCCGCGCTTGCTCTTGCTTTTTCAGCGCCGGTCCTTAAGATGTTTTGCAGGTAGGCAGGGTCTTGCTGCAGGGCTTGCGCCTTTTCACGGATGGGGGCCATAAAGTTCACCATATCTTCTGCCAGCTGTTTTTTCATATCCCCGTAACGGATACTCTGATCCTGGTAAGCATTCTCAAAACTTTTCACCACTTCCGGCGCTGTTACCAGCTGCATAAGCGTAAACAGGTTCGCTATGCTATCCGGCATGGGAGCGCCCGGTTCTGCAGGGCCGCTGTCTGTTTTAGCTTTCATGATCTTTTTACGGATCAGCTCATCCGTATCATTCAGGTACAGGGTAGCCATTTCATTTTCACTCTTGCTCATTTTACCGGTGCCATCCAGGCTTTGAATGCGCACCAGATTATCGCCAAAGTTAAAGGCTACGGGCTCAGGAAACAACTCCCCGTAACGGGCGTTAAAACGTTGTGCAAAGTTACGCGCCATTTCCAGGTGCTGCTCCTGGTCTTTACCTACCGGCACTTTTACAGCGCGGTGCACCAGGATATCGGCACTCATCAACACCGGATAGGTTAACAGGCCGGCGTTTACGTTCTGGGGCTGCAGGCGCACCTTATCTTTAAAAGTAGGCACTTTTTCCAGCTCGCCCTTATAGGCTAACATGTTCAGCAACAGGTACAGCTCTGCAATTTCGGGTACATCACTCTGGGCGTACAATGCCACTTTTTCAGGATCCAGGCCGGAGGCTATATTTTCTGCCAGCACGCGGTATACGTTGCCCCTCAGGTCTTTGGGATCGGGATGGGTGGTGAGTGAATGCCAGTCTGCCACAAAAAAGTAACAGTTATAATCTTCCTGCATCCGGATATAATTGCGGATAGCGCCAAAGTAATTGCCTAAATGTAAAAAGCCGGTTGATCGTATGCCACTTACTACGATTTCTTTTCCTGTTGCCATAATGGGGTGCAAGATAATAAATCCCCATTTATCCCTAATTTTGAGATACTGTCATATTTAACAATAATATTTCAATTTCTTTTTATTTAATTTGATCATGGAAGTAAATGATGCATTGGTACAGCAGCTGGCTAACCTGGCCAGGCTGGAATTTAGCGAGCAGGAAAGGGCGGGCATCCAGCATGATCTGCAGCGGATGATCACCTTTGTGGAAAAACTGAATGAGCTGGATACCGCGAATGTTCAACCCCTGCTGTTCCTGACTGAGAATTACAATGTGTTCCGCGAGGATAAAGTAGTGCCTTCCATTACCCGTGAAGAAGGATTGCAGAACGCCCCTTCCGCCAACGACCAGTATTTTAAAGTGCCCAAAGTCATTAAGAAATAACCTATTACTATGCGACCTGATTCTGTCATCCATTTAGAGAACATCCGCAAAAGTTATTTTATTGGCCGCAATGAGCTGCCGGTACTGAAAGGCGTATCCCTGGATATCCGGAAAAATGAGTATGTAGCGCTGATGGGCCCTTCCGGTTCCGGAAAAAGCACCCTTATGAACATACTGGGCTGCCTGGACTCCCCTACCAGCGGCAAATACATACTGAGCGGACATGATGTTAGCACCATGGAGGACAATGAGCTGGCCCGCATACGTAATAAGGAAATAGGCTTTGTGTTCCAGCAGTTTAACCTGATGCCCCGCCTTTCTGCACTGGAGAATGTGGCAGTGCCGCTGATCTATGCCGGCATCAATAAAAAGACCCGGGAAGAGATGGCGATGGAGGTGATTAAAAAAGTGGGGCTGGGCGAGCGCTATAAACATAAGCCCAATGAGCTTTCCGGCGGCCAGTGCCAGCGTGTGGCCATTGCCCGCGCCCTGGTGAATAATCCGGCCCTGATACTGGCGGATGAACCTACCGGCAACCTGGATACCAAAACCTCTGTAGAGATCATGGAGATCTTTGGGACCATACACGCTTCCGGCAACACCGTAGTGCTGGTAACCCACGAAGAAGATATTGCGGACCATGCACGCCGCGTAGTTCGCTTACGCGATGGATTAATTGAAACCGATAAGCTGAACGAGAAATACCTGACACCCGCTGTTTCCTGATCACCTGTGCTGCTTTAGCGGCCATTTCCCCGTATTTTAATATGGCTACCAAGATATACACCAAAACCGGCGATAAGGGCAAAACGGCCCTCATAGGCGGCACTAAAGTGCCTAAGAGCCACCTGCGTATTGAAACCTATGGTACGGTGGATGAGCTGAACTCCTACATTGGCCTGGTGAATGACCATATTACCGATGCTGCTGCCAATACTTTACTGAAAGAGATCCAGGACCGCCTGTTCACCATTGGCGCTTCCCTGGCTACAGATCCTGAAAAGGAAACGGGTATGAGCATACCTGACCTGAAAGTGGAAGATGTGCAGCTGCTGGAAAAAAGTATGGATGCTATGAATGAGGAGCTGCCGGTGATGAAATCATTTATACTGCCGGGCGGGCACGTAGCCGTATCAACCTGCCATGTGGCCCGCTGCGTATGCCGCCGTGCAGAGCGCCTGTGCGTGGGTATGCAGGAGGAAGGACTGTTCATTGAGCCCCTGGTATTGCAGTACACTAACCGCCTGAGTGATTATTTGTTTGTATTGGCCCGATGGATCGGGCATAAGTTAGGTGTACCTGAAGTAACCTGGAAACCAAGAGTCTAATGTGCAGATGTGCAAATATGCAGATGTGCAGATGATAAATGTGATTAATTTTGAGATGAGCTGATGATCTTACCTAGTATTCTTTTGAGAGAAATTATTTCTTCTGTTAAAGCGGCTGGATCAGGATAGTTACAAGCATCTTTACATAGTTCAAGCCAATAATGGGTTTCTTCGGCCTCTTTATAGGCTACTTTCATCTTATGCCGAAAATCAGCTTTTGTTTCAGCCCCTTGCGCCTCTCTTACGTTAGCGCCAATAGAAGTACCGCTCTTGAAAAGCTGATTTGCCATATTATACCTTTTCTTAGCTTCCAAAACTTCTGTATATGCTATAATTGCTAAGGAGAACTGATAGGTTTTGTTTACAATAAGATTTTCCTTATCAGGATGCATAACAATGGTATTATTTATTGACATTCAATAAATTACTCAAATCATCTGCACATTTGCATATCTGCACATCTGCACATTAATCAATTATTTTCCCATCTTTCATAGTTAGCTGCCGGTCGCTTAAGGGCGCCAGCTCATCGTTGTGGGTAACGATGATAAAGGTTTGCTGGAACTGATCCCGCAGCTGCAGGAAGAGCTGGTGCAGCTCCCGCGCGTTCTTGGAATCCAGGTTGCCGGTGGGTTCATCGGCCATTACAATGGCGGGGGTGTTAATGAGGGCCCGGGCTACGGCTACACGCTGCTGCTCGCCACCGGATAACTCGTTGGGCTTATGATCCATACGGTCTTTGAGGTTCAGGGTTTCCAGCAGGAACTGCGCCCGCTCTTTTACCTGGTTCTTTTTAGCGCCGGCAATATAACCGGGTACGCACACATTTTCCAGGGCGGTAAATTCCGGCAGCAGGTGGTGGAACTGGAAAATAAAGCCGATGTTGCGGTTACGGAAATCGGCAAGCGCATTGCCCTTCAGGGTAGTAAGGTTTACATCCTGCAGCCATACCTCACCGGAGGTAGGGGTATCCAAAGTGCCCAGCAGGTGCAGCAAAGTGCTTTTACCGGCCCCGGATGAACCAACAATGGTTACAATTTCCCCCTGTTTAACGGTAACGTCTACCCCCTTTACAACCTGTAAGTTGGAATAATTTTTGGTAAGATTGCGAGCAACTAACATACTCAAAGAAAAGTAATTCACCGTTAAAATAGTAATAGTTGTTTATTTCAAATTAAATAATACTTTTGCGAAAATTTAAGGCAGTAAAAATTTTACTAACATGTACTGGACATTAGAATTAGCTTCATACCTGGAGGACGCTCCATGGCCAGCTACTAAAGACGAATTGATTGATTACGCCATCCGTTCCGGTGCACCCATTGAAGTGATAGAGAACTTACAGGAGCTGGAGGATGAAGGGGAAATTTACGAAGGGATAGAGGATATATGGTCTGATTATCCGTCACAAGACGACTTTTTCTTTAACGAGGACGAATATTAGCTGAAGCACCCACCGAAAGCCAAAGCATAAAGCCCACGCCTTGTAAAGCTGGTAAATGTAAGCATACAGCCCTACGCTTATGCCATCCTTTGCGACAGCCTATACTTTTGATTTTCCCCCTTGAGCAAACTATTTATGAAAGCCTGCAGCTGTGTGTTGCAGGCTTTTTTGTTAGCAGAAAGCGGAAAGCAAAAAGCTGAAGGCCGCGAAGGTGGGCCCATGAAGGTTAAGGCTTAATGCTGTGAAGATGGTGGCTGAGGGTGGCGGCTTAGTGCCGTGAGGTGAATTATGTTAAAGCACAAAGCCTGCAGCTATCCGCTACAGGCTTTGTGCTTTATGCTTTCAGCTTTACGCTTATTTTTCCATTTGCTCTGCTATGGCCAGTGAAACCCCGGTAAAGGAGAAACCGCCGTCATGGAACAGGTTCTGCATGGTTACCATGCGGGTAAAGTCAGAGAACAGGGTTACCACGTAGTTAGCACATTGGTCGGCAGTGGCATTGCCCAGGGGGCTCATTTTCTCCGCATAGGCCATAAACCCGTCAAAACCCTTTACACCGCTGCCGGCAGTAGTTTTGGTGGGTGACTGGGAAACGGTATTGATACGCACCTTGTTGCGGATACCGTAGTGGTAACCAAAGCTGCGGGCAATAGATTCCAGCAGGGCTTTGGCATCAGCCATCTCGCTATAGTCAGGGAATACCCTTTGTGCAGCAATGTATGTAAGCGCTACAACAGAACCCCAGTCGCTGATGGCATCCAGCTGGTAAGCTGTTTGCAGTACGCGATGCAGGGACATAGCGGAAATATCAAAGGTTTTATGATTGAAGTCGTAATCCAGGTCTGTATAAGGCCGGCCTTTACGCACATTCATGCCCATACCTACGGAATGCAGCACAAAATCTACTTTACCGCCAAAATGCTCCATGGACTTGGTGAAGAGATTTTTGAGATCGTCCATATTGGTTACATCGGCCGGGATCACCGGCGCGTTGCAGGTTTCAGCCAGTTTCTTGATCTCTCCCATGCGCAGCGCTATAGGAGCATTGGTCAGCACGATCTGGGCTCCTTCTTCCTTGCAACGCAAAGCTGTTTTCCACGCAAGAGACTGCTCATCCAGCGCCCCGAATATGATACCTTTCTTTCCTTGTAATAAGTTATGAGCCATTGGGTTCAAATTAATTTCCGGCAAAAATAGTTGTTATAGTTTAAAAATCATTATTTGTTATTCTCAACTCCCTACCATTTCCCGGGCATTCTCCAATGCAGCGGCAGTGGGCTTTTCACCACTCAGCATTTGTGCAATGGCGTTAATACGTTCTTCCGTGGTAAGCAGGCGCACACCGGTAGTTACCTTACCGCTCCTGGTTTCCTTGTACACAAAGTAATGCGCATCGGCCTTACCGGCTATCTGCGGCTGGTGGGTGATGCAGATCACCTGGTGCGCATGGGCCAGATCTTTGAGTATTACGCCTACCTGGCGGGCTGCTTCGCCGGAAATACCGGTATCTATCTCGTCAAAGATCAATGTTGGTAACGCTACAGACTGTGCCACCAGTGATTTGATGCACAACATTAAACGGCTTAATTCCCCGCCGGAGGCTACTTTTCGTATAGGTGCAAACTGTTCGCTCTTATTGGCATCGAACAGGAACTCAATGTTATCCTGCCCGTTAGCCTGCAAAGCGCCCGGCGTAATGCTCACCTTTAAGCGGGCATTTGGCATGCCAACCTGTGCCAGCAGGGCATTTACCTTTTTCTCAAAAGGCGGCACCTGCTGCATACGCAGGGCGGTAATGCCGGCGGCCAGCTTTTCCAGGGCTTGCTGTAAGGCTGCTTGCTCCTTTTCCAGCTCCAGCAGCTGCTCATCCAGGTTCAGCGCACTTTCTACACGGGTAGAGAGGTTGGCCCGGATCTGCAGCAGGTCTGCGGTGGTATGCACGCCATGCTTTTTCAGCAGGCGGTAACCGGTGGCTGTTCGCTCATTCACCTGTTCTATGCGGGCAGCATCGTACTGGATGCCGTCGTTTATGCGTTCTATTTCGTCGGCAACATCCTGCAGCTCCAGGTAGGATGATTGCAGGCGGGCCACCAGCGCAGGCAGCTCCTGCTGATAACCGGCCATGGCCTGCAGAGCGGATTGCAGCTGTTTCAGCTGCTGCAAAATAGGCTGCTCATCTTCCTTTAGCTGAAAACAGGCTTTGTTCAAGGTGTTCTTGATCTCCTCTGCGTGGGTAAGCACCTGCAGCTCTGCATCCAGGTTCTCGATCTCATTCTCTGTAAAGGCAGCATCTTCCAGCTCATCCAGCAGGAACTTGTTGTAGTCCAGCTCTTTGTTGGCGCTGTCGCGCTGATCCTGTAGCTGTTTTAGCTTACGTTGTACCTGGGAGTAGCGCTGCCAGGACTGCTGATACTGCTGCAGGGCTTCCGGCTTATTTACCAGCGCATCTACCACCCGGCGCTGAAAGTCGCTTTTTTCCAGCTCCAGGGTATCAAACTGCTGGTGCAGGTCTACCAGGTAGCCGCTTAGCTCTGCCAGCTGGGAAAGGTTTACCGGCGTATCATTTACAAATGCACGGGATTTACCGCTGGCGCTTACTTCCCGGCGTATAATAACCACATCTTCCAGGTCCAGCTCATGCTCCTGGAAAAACTCTGCCACCAGCGCCTTTTTCACCTTAAAGGCGCCTTCTACCACACATTTACCGGTTTTATCAAACAATACTCCGGGATCGGCCCGCTCTCCCAATATTAGTGATAACGCGCCCATGAGAATAGATTTACCGGCGCCGGTTTCACCTGTGATGATATTCAGGCTGCCGGAGAAATCAACCTCCAGGTGGTCAATGATCGCATAATTCTTAACTGTCAGTTTCTGTAACATAGAGGGCGTTTGCGTTACGGGTACGAATTAAAATGAAATGCCTGAATTTTAAGTAAGAAGTTTTGCACAATCCGAATAGCTCACATGCATGCTGCACCTTTGCAAGCGCAGCCTGGAACAAAGTAAGCCGGTGGGTACGAATTGTATTTGCGTAATATATGTTCCTTTAGCCCCCTGCCCGCTGGATGCCGGCTTTGGCGCGCTGGTCCAGGGAATTCTTAAAATCATGGTCGGGCATGTTCAGGCAGTTCTGGTAACATTGCAGGGCTTTGGCTTTATCGTTACGCCTTTCGTAGATATACCCCATTTGCAGGGCGGCCCTGGCGGCAAAGTATTCCGGGCGGCCAGCACCTACTTTTACCGTGGCCTCATACATAGATATGGCTTTATCATCCTGCCCCATTTCATCATAGATACGGCCCAGGCGGTAGGCATATTCCAGCTTCTCTTCAATGAGCGTAAAGTCGGCCGCCTTTTTAGTTTGCATCAGCTTCAGTGCATCGTTAAAAAAGCCGCCATCGCTCAGCAGGCGCACCTTCAGTAAAAAGATATTGGGCCATTTGCCGCTTTTGGCTTCCTTCAGGGCCTGTTTATCGCCATCTGCTTCCGTATTACCCCGGGTTAAAATAAGGTTGCGGTATTTATTGGCGGCTTCCATATTGCCCCGCATATAGTAATACCAGCTTAAGCGCTGCAGGGCTTCTTTTACATTGAACTTGCCTTTGAAATTGTTCAGGAATTTTTCCAGGTACACATGCGCATCCTCATCCTGGCGGGCCAGCTTTAACAGGCCCATTAAATAATCCTGGTACACCATGGTTTCATAACGGGGGCTGGTATTACGTTCTGAGAGCACTTTAATGCCCAGGTCTGCCCGTTGATTGGTAACTGCCAGGTTGGCCACCATAATGGCAAACAGGTAGTTATTGCGCGTATCCAGCTGCCGCTGTTGTATGAACTGCCACAGCTCGTCCGGGTTGCTTTCCATGAACAGCTTCAGGTAACAGTAGTAGTAATATCCTTCCGGTTTAAACAGCTGCGCCAGGGGGGCATTACTGTCTATAACCCCCTGCAGGTTCTGCATGCCCTGTTTAATGCTGCCTTTCATGCCCAGCACCCCGCTGATCCATTTATAACCATCCGGAATGGTGCCGAATACGGTTTGCATGGCGCTGATCAACATGGTGTTGGGTGGGAACTGGGGGAACTTGCGCTGGTTATCTTTCAGCGTCACAAAGGCTTTGCGTATTTCCCAGGCGGCATCCCATTTTTCCCCGAACTTAATCCGGATCATGGCCCACTGGAATTTAATGGCAGCCTGGGTGTACAGGTAATATGGAGAACTGTCGGGCCCCTGCTCCATTAATGACAGGCGGGTGGCCCGTTGTGATTTTTTGGCATTATACTCTGCCGGGTCTTCGTTAAAATATAATGGAAAAAAATCGACGTAATTATCCAGGAAGTAAGGGATAAGATTATCAGGGTGCTCTTTTTTTTCTGCTTCCAGCAGGGCTTTGCCCTCCTCTAAACGCAGCTGCATAATGGCCTCATAGGCTTGCTGGCAGCGGCTATTAAAATCATATACCTTTTGACGGGCTGTAACGGTGAATGTTATACTAAGTAAAAGGACCGATAGAAAAAAGCGCATGGGCAAAAGTATTCAAATTCCATTCCAATAACGCCGGGGCTGGTGTAATCAGAAAGTAAAAGTCCCGTTCCCGGCATACACCGGGACGGGACTATGTAAGTTGGCAGTTAGTAGCTTACAGTTAGCAATGGGCGCCGGCTGCTACAGCTGCTGCTGTTTTTAAATCGTTACGGTAGCTTCCAGGTCATTATCAACAAGGATACGGCCGCAATGTTCGCAAACGATGATCTTTTTGCGGTGGCGGATCTCAGCCTGACGCTGGGGTGGAATGGCGTTAAAGCAACCGCCACAGGAATCGCGCTCAACGGTTACCACGGCCAGACCGTTACGGTAGTTCTTACGGATCTTTTCGTAAGCTGCCAGCAGGCGGGGTTCTACCTTGGTGCGGGCTTCGTCGCTTTCCTTGCGGATCTGTTTTTCTTCTTTCTCAGTTTCAGAGATGATCTTTTCCAGCTCGCCTTTCTTATGTTTCAGGTTGGATTCCTTGTCAACGATCGCTTTTTTTGCGGATTCCACCAGGCGGGTTTTATCCTTTATCTCTTCACTTGCGTCCTTGATATGCTTTTCTGAGAGTTTGATCTCCAGGTTCTGCATTTCAATTTCCTTTGTGATAGCTTCAAATTCGCGGTTGTTCTTCACATTATCCTGCTGCTTCTCATACTTCTTAACCAGCGCTTCTGACTCCTTGATAGCTGCTTTTTTGTTAGCAATGAAATCCTGGATACCTCTCAGCTCATCCTCAACATGGGTAAGGCGGGTATTTAACCCTTCTACCTCATCTTCCAGATCTTTCACTTCTATCGGCAACTCCCCTTTCAACACCTGGATACCATCCAGCTTGGAATCGATCTTCTGCAGTCTGAGCACAGACACCAATTTTTCTTCTACGGAGTACTCTTTTACGGTAGCCATATATTTTATAAATAATTTACCGGGTTTGTGTGAATAGTAGATTTAAGAGGCGCGAAATTACGAAATTTTTCGGTCAAAATATTGTAAAATAAATCGACCGTGAACTGCTCGCTTTCAAAATGCCCTATATCTGCTATAATTAATTGGTTTTCAGCATCAAAAAACTCATGATACTTGAAATCGGCGGAGATGTAGGCATCTGCCCCGGCAGCCATGGCCTTTTTCAGCAAAAAGCTGCCTGCGCCGCCGCAAAGGGCTACTTTTTTTACGGGCTTGCCGCGTAAAGGTGTGTACCGTACGCAACCGGTATTGAACTGCTGTTTTACCAGCTGTAAAAAGGCTGTTTCCTCCATGGGCGCGGGCAGGGCGCCTATTAACCCGGAGCCGGCCTGCTGGTAGGCATTATCCAGGCGGATAATGTCGTAGGCTACCTCCTCATAGGGATGGCTGGCCAGCAGGGCCTGTATTACGGCGCCTTCCAGGTTGGCGGGGAAGATCACTTCCAATTTTGTTTCCGGCTCAGTATGGCGCTGTCCCTGTTCTCCCACATAAGGGTTGGTATCAGCACCGGCTTTGAAAGTGCCGCTGCCTTCAGCATTAAAGCTGCACTCGTCATAATTGCCAATGTTGCCTGCACCTGCGGCAAATAAGGCGCTGCGCACCTTTTCGGCATCGGTATGGGGTACAAAGGTGTAGAGCTTTTTGAGCAGGTCTTTTTTGGGGACCAGCACCCGGCACTGCTGCAGATCCAGGCGGCCGGCCATCATGGCGCATACGCCATTGCGCACATTATCCAGGTTGGTATGGGCAGCATAAACGGCCACATCGTGCTTAATGGCTTTGATGGCTACCCGTTCCACATAATTGCTGCCGGTGATCTTTTTAAGCCCGCCAAACACAATGGGGTGGTGGGCAATCACCAGGTTACAATTACGGGCCAAGGCCTCGTCTATCACAGCCTCTGTAGCATCCAGCGTAAGCAGGGCATTGGTAAGCTCCCAGCCCGGGTTGCCGAACAGCAGGCCTGCATTATCATAGCTTTCCTGGTAT
>Ga0209758_1003560_pt1 | contig 14008 bp, 10 predicted proteins | sample AraplaMF_Col_mMF_FD_184258 | JGI IMG/M metagenome (GOLD analysis project Ga0209758, IMG submission 184258) | Arabidopsis root microbial communities from the University of North Carolina, USA - plate scrape MF_Col_mMF (SPAdes) (version 2) | ecosystem: Host-associated > Plants > Roots > Endosphere... | reverse complement strand
GTCAGATCGAGGCCAACGACGGTTGCATGTTCCGCCGCGGTTCCTCCAAACAGGCCGGTGAAGTGAACGACTTTACGAAGGTGCGTCGGTGGGGGCGGTAACATCGAGTCGGGGCTAGCTAAACCGCCCCGCTTGAACGGCGCCGTGCACAAGCTGCGGAGCCCGTCGGCGCGTAGGAAGAGGTCGGTCGTAGCCCTTTGCTTGACCATGTGATCTAGGATCAGGCCCATGGCTTGCACGTCAGCTCGATTGTACTCGACCAACTGCCTCAATGCCGAAGAATCGCCGCGCATGTAGCGGTGCCAGAGGATCACGGCAGCGGCGCCATCAACGCCTTCCAGTCCGTCGCGGCAGTCTATGCCCAGGTTCTTCTCGATCTCCTTTTGCCCACCACTGAGACCTGCTGTACGGCAAGTGTAGCGGAGATCGACATGATGTGTCGGCCAGGGAACCTCGCCGAGCAAGTCCTCTATGAACGCGAGGTCAAAACTAGAGCCGTTGAATGTCACCAAGCTGCGCGCCTTCGCCAGCGCGGTGAGGAAAGGATGTGGATCCTCTCCGGCGAGCACGACGCCGTACTCCCCTCCAATGGCGAATCCGATGAGTGTTATGTAATCGTAATAGCGGCTCAGCCCCGTGGTCTCGATGTCCAGGAAAAGCACGTCATCGGGATGGGCGAGGAGGGGTGAGAGGTCAGGACTGGACTTCGGACGTAACCTTACAACGCCGGAGGGCTCGCGCGACTGCTGGTCGGCCGCAGCGTAGCCTTCTGACGCCTCAGACGGAGAAAAAAGGTCGAGCAACATCAAGCGGGCCCACCCGTCCCCGAGTGCCTCCGAGAGAAAAACGTGGCAGGCTCCTGCCCCCCAGTTAAGCCGTATACTCGGGAGACTCCGAGACAAGGTCAGCCCCTGTGGAACATGGGCATATCTCGCCAGGTAGTGCACCGGCCGATGCCACAAGTTGCTGGTCGGCAACATGATTCATGGTACGTTCTTCCCCGCGTGAGTGGAATCAAGTGGAGACTCGTCTCGCCGCTAAATCGACTCGTTTGGGCGTCTTAGGTGCTAGGTGTGCAGGCGAACCTTATGGTGGCTCCACCGGTCGCAGAACCCCCGTGCGCGATCGAACACGGCTTGGGTGGGGTTTACTATGAAGAACGTACGACAGCTGTAGGCGTTAGCTCGCACGGCGATGCTATTGGACCCGAGCATCGAACGCCAGTGATCAACCTCAAGATCGTGACCGCCTTTGAAGCGGCTGTTATGGTGGTAGATGACCGCCGTGCGGCCAGCAGCCAACGAGAGCGCCTCGTGCAAAGGGAGCTGCTTACCGAATTTGGCGCTGCCACGGCGACTTGGCTGATCATCCGTTAAGCCGTTGTCCGGGTCGGCGAAGAGTAGATCACAGCCGTCTAGGGCCTTCCTGATGTCCTCGAACCAAGCCGCCCTTGCTTCTGACCTAAGTCCACGAGGAAGGTGCCCGTGGTCGAGGATCTTTCGCGAAAATGTGGCATCCAGAGCGCCGCAACTTTCGAGAGCAGCCGCCGATCGCTCCTGGGCCACCACCATCTGCAAGCGATCAAAAAGGACGGAATCTAATTCGCGCCAACGGAGCGGACTATCTAAATAGGCGGTATGCTTCCCATCCTCATTGTGGCCCTCGTCAGGGTACAGATACCAGGCCACCCCCAGCTTCATGCCAGGAGACAGCGCACGAAGCAGGGCTAACTTCACGTAGTCGCCTACATCCCCCGCGTACCTATCCTGCATCCGTTTCCCATTCGTCTCGAGCCAAGCGGCCTTGGGACCCCTCAGCTTCATCATTTGCCTGCGTCGATCTAGCCGTCAGACATGATCGTCTTGTCCGCGACATATTCGAGTGGCTTGCTCTTCAAAGGCTAGGCCTCACAATCTCCTCTAGGAGCACGAGATTCGGCGAGCTAGACCCTTGTCGGTCTACGCTGCAGCTATCTAGCCTTCGCTCACCTACGCCGAACTTCGGTACCCGAGGAGCGCTGTATGCGGGAGGACGCTTCGTAGTGCAGGTTCTAACTCGAAGCGAATTCTACGACCTCGTCTGGTCGAAGCCGATGACGCACCTGGCCAAGGAGTTCGCCCTGTCGGACGCCGCGCTTCACAAGATCTGCAAAAAGCACGACATCCCGAAGCCGCCTATGGGATGGTGGACGAGGAAGGCGTTGGGTCATGAGCTCGTAACCCCACCTTGTCCCTCGGCGAGGCCCGGCACCCCTGAGCGCATTACAATCGCCGCCGGCGTGCTCGCGCGCGAGCCGGCGCTTGTCGCAGAAGCCCGCGAGCGTGCGAGGATCGCTGCTTCCGGCGATGGAGATGCTGAAGAAGCGGTCCCCCATCCGGTTGTCGAGCGAACGCTTGCAAAGCTGCGGAAGGGCAAGCCGCTGGGGCTCGGCACGGTCAGCGCGAACGGCGCGGGTGTCGTAAAGGCCGATGTGGCCCCGCCCAGCATCGAACGGCTCGGTCTTGTGCTCAATCGTCTGGTCGCCGCTGCCGCAGCCCAAGGGTTTGAACTGGTCGCCAAAGATGCGGCCGCGCATTTCAGCAACGGCGCCGATACCCTCGACTTCTCAATTTCGGAGGGCACTGACCGAGTGAAACACGTCGCCACCGAGGAGGAGTTGGCGAAGCGGGCGGCATGGCAGGCGAAGCAGGATCGCTATTTCAAGGACGATCCATGGCGTGCGATGAGTTTCGATCGACCGGTTATCCCCGAGTGGGACTATCGGCCGAGTGGTCGTCTCTCGATCGAGTTCGAGCGCGTCTGTGTCTGGGGCGGAGACTCGCCACGACGCAGCTTCCGCGATGCGAAGGTGCAACGTCTGGAGAAGATGGCGAGCGACATCGCCGTCGGCATGGCGGTGCTGTTCGCCGCGAAAGCTGCGGAACGGGAACGGCGCGCCGCCGAGCAGGTGCGGGCCGACGAGGCGCGGCGGCGACGGGAGCTCGAAGCCCGTGCCAAACATATCGAGGAGCGGCGCGGCGCGGCGGTCGGGGCGATCCTGAGCGAACTTCACGATCTGGAGCGGCTGCGTGTGCAGCTAGCGCTGCTCGAACGACAGATGGAAGAGGCGCCGACCCCGAGGGTTTCGGCCTTCCTGGCGTGGAGCCGCGAGCATTTGGCGGCGCGTGAGGCGCGGCTCCTCCCTTCGTCGCTCGAGGCGCGTTTCGAAGCGGAGCAACTGTTCGGCGATACCGATGACCATGGTTTTCGGCCGAACTGGTACGGCTAGCGCACGCGTCTGCCTGCGCTGGTGCCGGAGAATGGCTCCCGCATCCAGCTTTCGATCGCGGACTCGCGCCAGCCGACACAGCGGGGTCCCAGCTGTACGTTCTCTGGAAAGCTGCCGTCTCGCATCATCCGGTACATGGTGGTTCGGCTGAGGCCGGTACGGTTGAGCACGGTCTGGAGTCGGAGAAAGCGGTCGGGATTGTCGGACATGCTTTGATCCTGTTCGCGCTGCCTTGGTCGGATCGGAGCAGGATCAGGCGCAGGGCACGGGACGCAAGGGCGACATGCGATCGTCATGTTGTAGCGCGTAGAAAGAAACTGCCGGCAAGGTCGAGCCCGTGGTTCAGCCGTCTCAGGGCGTCTCACGCCTGCGGCGTGACCGCGCTCTACTCCGCTTCGCTCCGCCGAGTCGCTCTCCGGCGTCTCGGTCCATTCGGGTGACGATCGCCTGACGCGAGCGGGCGAGTGCCGGCGGAAGTGGAACGCGGGGACCAGTTGAGCGCACACTGGCTTGCTCCTACGGAGCCGCCAGAGGTCGCAGCGTCTCTTTTTCCGCGTGGCGCGCTCGATCCGGCCGGAAGGCGCGGCGGCGGCTGGCCCACAGGCCCGCGCGCACGCCGCCGCGACGGCCGGCCGGATTCGAGAGAGCCTCTTTTGTGCAGCGCCGCTGGCGCCTGGCAGCGCTGCGCGCTGATTGACTGCGGTCGCGTCGCTTTGCGCCGCGGCGTTGCGCCTCCGGCACTCGAACTGGCGGGGGTGGGCGTTGCTACCCTCTAGTCCCGCCGCGGCGTGCCGCAACCCGGCTGCGCCGGGTCCTCCACTCTGTTTCGGCCCTGCGGGTGCAGCCCGCCTCATGTCGGCGAGACTGCCGGTCCGCTCCTGCCGCCCACCCCCGCCATTCCGGCGCCGGTTGCGGTGGTTTTGAAGGAGTGAGGAGCGATGACTGCCAGGAACGAGACGTCTCGCGTGAGCCTCTATGCCGAGGTGACGGCGCGGGTGATTGCCGAGCTGGAGCAGGGGCGGCTGCCTTGGGTGCAGCCTTGGGATGCGGCGGTATGCGGGTGCACGATGCCGGCCAATGCGGTGAGCGGGCGGCGCTATTCCGGGATCAATGTGCCGATCCTTTGGGCAGCCGTGATCGAAGGGCGGTACCAGTCGCAGCGCTGGTTGACCTACAAGCAGGCGCAGGGGGCGGGTGGGAACGTGCGCAAGGGCGAGCGCGGTACGACCATCTGCTATGCCGACCGCTTCACCCCCAGGGACGAGGCCGAGCGGGCGCGCGACGAGGATCGCGAGGCGCGGCAGCTGGCGTTTCTGAAGCGCTTCACGGTGTTCAACATCGACCAGTGCGAGGGATTGCCGGAGCGGTTCACGCCCGAAACCGAAGCGGAACCGGCGAGCGATGCGGACCGGATTCCCGAGGCGCTTGCGCTGATCGAAGCGAGCGGTGCCGACTTCCGGATTGGCGGCGGCGAGGCATACTATAGCCCGTCCGGCGACTATATCGCCGTGCCACCGCAACTGGCGTTTCATTCGAAGATCAACTGGTACCGCACCGTGCTGCACGAGCTGGGGCACTGGACCGGGCACCCCTCGCGGTTGGATCGCGACCAGTCCGGCGAGTTCGGTAGCGCCGCCTATGCGCGCGAGGAACTGGTTGCCGAGATGGCGAGTGCGTTCACCTGCGCATCGCTTTTGATCCGCCCCACCGTCCGGCACGCCGACTATATCGGCAGCTGGCTGAAGGTGCTGCGCGAGGACGAGAAGGCGATCTTCCGTGCGGCGAGCGCGGCCAGCAAGGCGGCCGACTTCCTGCTTGGCTTCTTCGCTGGCGAGGAGGCGCAGTCATGATCCGCTGGCTGCAAATGCGCCGGATGCGCCGCGCTTTCCGAGCGCTTCCGGAGCACGATCGAACGATCTTCGGGTCGGTGCGGTTCGACAATCTCGACTATTTCGAGGCTGCCAAACGGCACGGCTGCAGCGTCGAGGAAGTGGAACGCGTCGTCGTGCGGGTGCTGCTAGCTCTTGATGCCGGCGCCACCAAGCGGCGGAAGCGCGAGTGATGCCGGCGCGCTCGGAGCGACGCCGTCGCCGCGGGCCTGCGGCCCGCCGCGATCACTTATCCGCTTGGCATTTTGGCCGTGACGCGCGAATCTGAAGCCATGAAGATGAGCCTCGATCACCTGCCCGAGGGCAAGCGCCGCGAGCTGGCGCACGTGGTCGATGTGCTGCGAAACGGCTTCGCTTTTGCCACCGCGCGGCGCACCCAGACGCGCACGCGCGGCGGTCAGATACTCAAGATCATCCTGTTCGGCAGCTACGCCCGCGGCGACTGGGTTGAGGACCCGGTCGGGCGCTACTTCTCCGATTACGACCTGCTCGTCGTCGTCAATCGCGAGGAGTTCACTGACATTGCCGAATACTGGGAAAAGGCCGAGGCGCAGCTGCTCGAGGAACTGTCCGCAGCGGAGGTGCTGCGCACCCCGGTGAGCCTGATCTACCACGACATCGACGACGTGAACGAGAAGCTGCGGCTCGGCCGCTACTTCTTCATGGACATTCTCCGCGAGGGGATCGTGCTGTTTGAGGAGGCGGGTTACGCATTCGTTGAGCCCCAGCCGCTGTCACCCGAACAGGCGTTGCAGGAGACGCGCGACTACTACGAGGAGTGGTTCGAAAGCGCTCGCCGACGCCTCGAAATAGCGCACGAGGATCTCGCAAAAGGGTACCTTAAGGAGGCGGCATTCGACTTCCACCAAGCCACTGAACGCTTCTACCACTGCTTGTTTCTTGTTCGGACCCTCTACAGCCCGAAGACCCATAATCTGAACCGCTTGCGTGATATGGCCGAACAGCTCGAACCGAAATTGCGGCAGGTGTGGCCGCGCGAAACTCGCTTTCAGAAGCGCTGCTATTCGCTGCTTCGGGACGCCTATGTGAAGGCGCGTTATTCACGTTCCTATCGCATCACCGGCGAGGAACTGGACTGGATCGCTGAGCGCGTGACGGTGCTGCAAACCCTCGTTCGCGACGCGTGCGAACAGCGCATCGAGAAGCTCGCCGAGGCGGCCTAGCCCTCGATCAGCGCCTTCAGCTTCTTGAGATCGCGGTTCACCCATCGCGCGTCAGCGGCGAACCGCTCGTCATCCATCTCAGGCTGCCGAAACAGTGTGAGCAAGACCTCCGCACCGTCGCCATTCTGGACAACGCGAAGGGGTACATGGACCTCGGAGCCTGGTCCGGTGTCCACGAAATGATCCATTACGCCGTACTCATTGTGCGGTGTGAACCGTATGCTGATCGGCCCTTCCGGGCCGTCGGCGTACCATCGGTGACTTTCATATCTGAGGTTCGATTCAGCCAGGCCGGACGCCCAGTTCGGGAAGAATTCGGGACGCCAAATCCGATTGTAAAGTGAGCGCCAGTCGCTTCGGATCGACACGCTGAAAGTGCGGGCGGGCAGCATTATTCCTCCTTTAGTTTCAGTCGGTCTCAAGGGATGTCAGTTAGTGCCGAAGAGAACCAGGGAGGAGCTTGTTCGGGAGCGACGGAAGGGTCCGATTACGATAGCGAGATAAAAGCACCGCCGTCGGCAGGGGCGCACATGGTTGTGAAGAAAAGCAAATTAGCGCCGTCGCCTAGGATGGACCGCCGTCGCTTCATCATGATTCATTAGCAATTTCAATGCGTCAGGCGATGGCGCGCATTCAGACGCGCGACTAGTGCACCGCGGTGTGAGACCGCTCAGCGTCCCAAGAAATGGCCATCCCCGGAGGTCAGCGAGCATCTCAAAGCCGTCAACGATATGCATCCGTAGGACACGGTGGCCACATCGACTTGACCTCTCCGGATTAGGTGCTGATATCCGGCCGGTCTTAAAGGGTCCGGCTCTCTCGTCGGCGACAAATTTTTTCGGAATTGTCTTAAATGACGCACCGCGCAACTGCGTTCGGCAAGGCCGTCGCGAAGCTCAAAACTCCCGCCTCGGCAGATTTCTCGCCCGCCGCGTGGGATGCTGCCTATCATGCGCACCGCGCGACGATTTCCGATGATCGCCTGTATGACGCCGCACAGTGGATCGGCGACGAGGCACATGCGGGACGTTCCGCCACTGCTTCGACGGTGGGGCCTGAACTGGCGTCTCTGACGCCGGAATGGAGTACCATCCTAGCGGTCGCGGCGTTGAACCGGGAGTATCGTACTGCGTGGGCGCAAAGTGAGGAACAGCGCCGACGTGCCCGGGACGCTGGCGTCCTGGCCGCGGACGCGATGAACGCCGAACGGATCACGGGTGCGCAGGGCCAGCGCTTCAGCGTGGAAGACCTAGCAGAGCTCGGCGTGGACATGACGGAGAACTGGTTGTTCGACGCCCATCATTCGAGCGGGATCGGCGTGCCCACTGAGGACCTTGCCGTGACTATGATCCTCGCCACCCGGAGCTACAGCTTCCGCAAGTCGCTCAATGCGCTGTGGAACGGGGCGTGGATCTCCGGCAATTACTGCGACATCGGTGCCGACGGCATCTCGCGCTGGCTTCCCGGCGATCGACACAGGGACGAACTATTCGCAGCATGGCAGGCGCGCCAGTCCGCCAATCTGATGAACTTCCCCAATATCGACCGTACGCTCTGGCCGAAGATGACGCGGACTCACCGCCGCAGGCGGTCGCGGGGCTGGGGCGTGACCCACGTGTCGGACAAGGCGGGGCAGCTTGCGTTCAAGGTGAGCGCGCTAACCTATCTGTCGCGCTACATGCCGGCCTACAATTTCGAGCGCGCCGCGCTCGAGGGTAGCTATCTCGCCGACTTCCTCTCGGCCGAAATGCTCGACAATCCGGCGCTGAACGTAACGAATCTCCTGCTCGCTTGGCACGCGATCTACGACATCGCCAGACTGCTCGTGAATCGCGCGCCCCTCAAGTCCGGGGTATCACCCGAGCAGGCCCGCGCACTTGCGCTCCTTGTGCGCCGATCCTTGCTTTGCGACGCGGTCGCCCGCGCGTTGCGTATCTCGGCGGCCGACGCCGATACTATCGTGACCTTCCTCACCTTCCGTTTCCAGACCGGAGGCAAGAAGAAGGACCCGGGGAACAAGGGTCTTTGGGCCGCACCACTGGTGGAGGTGCCGGAAACCGACGAGTTGGCGTTGCCTCTGCCTGTCCTGACCACGAGCAATCCGGCCCGTCGCGCCGAGGCATGGCTGGAAAAGGGCGGTATCAACGACCGCAACCCACGCGTCAGTCGCGGGGACACCTATGAGGCGCTTTACCGCAGTCGCGTGGTTGAGGCGATCGCGGGCAATACGAAGTTCAGCAACGGGCGCGCCGCGCAGAACGAGATTAAGAAGACCAAGGTGTTCGGGGAGCAGATCGATCTGCTCGTCGCCTTTGGCGCTCTGTGCCTGATCGGAGAAGTGAAGTTCTTCCTGATGCCGGCTGACCTCCATGAGCGCGAGCGCTATGACGAGAAACTTAGGGAGGCGGCGGTGCAGGCGAAGCGCAAGGCGGCTGCGCTCAATGCGCGACGAGACGTCATTGCCGCCCATCTGGGCATCAGCCTTGCGGAAGCCCAGGCACTGAAATTGTTGCCTCTGATCGTAACGGCCCAAGGCTATGGCTTCTCGACCAAAGTCGACGAGGTCCTAGTGGTGGAGGCCGAGTTCCTGCGCCTGTATTTGAAAGGCGACGATCTCGTTACTGATCGCGCTTTCGTGCCAGCCACGGGACGGTATACCGATGTTAGTCATGCGCTTTACGGCAGCGAGATCGCGGCGGCTCGCAATTTCGAGGCCGTCATGTCGAAGCCCTATGTGCTGACCCGGTTCCTCGACCGGATCAAATGGGGCGAGACCCGCTTCCCGGGGCTCGTGCACCCAGACACCCTCATCGCCGTGCCGCTTCTCGACGATCTGCGGGGCTTCGAGCGAATGCAAGCCGAGACCATGATCGCCGAACTCGGTCGCTAGCCGGATATGATTCGGTTCGGAGTTGTGGGGCGGTGCGAACCGCCTGTTGGCGCGGGCGAATCAAATTACGGGCGGTCACCTTTACATCTCCTGTGCGACGTATCGCACCTCCGGTAGCGGATCGGTCTCGCCGACACGCCGCCACCCTTCGATTGCTTCCGGCTTTATCCCTCAGCCCTACTGCCGCCACAAGCAGCGCGACACGCTTGCGCACGAGCGAAATGCTATCGTAGGTTCACTTTGAGGCGGAAGCTGCGCTTAGCCTGCTTCCCTTGGCGGATGGCCAAGTGCGTCTTCAAGCGGCGCCGAGCCGCAAAAGTGCGTTCTCCTCGGCGGATGGTTGACTGCAGAATCGCGCGGACGAACGAATTAGCTCGAAAGCGCCTGATGGTTCGCTCCCATTTACCTGCAGATGGGTTTCCCGGTGCAGTTGCTACCCGCCCCGATCAAGGGCATATCGTTGGCCGCTCGCGCGACTAAATTCTGCGGGCCAAGCGTCTCCCTACAAGGCCATAGGGGCGGTCCTTGCCGGCACCAGAAGAACTAGCGCGTAAGACGATTGACGAAATGCTGGCCGCGGCCGGATGGAGGTTGCAGGATCGCGATGCGTTCGACCGCACCGCCTCCCAAGGTGTTGCCGTTCGCGAATTTCCACTTGCAGCAGGCTTCTGCGACTACCTCCTCTTCGTCGAAGGCAAAGCAGCTGGCGTCATCGAGGCGAAGCCCGCGGGCGTGACACTCAGTGGCGTTGCAGAGCAATCCGAGAAGTACATGGGTGCGCTTCCGCGACATGTTGCGCGTTGGCAAGACAGTTTAATCTTCGACTATGAAAGCACGGGTGAGGAAACCTTCTTTCGCGATCTGCGGGATCCGAAGCCTCGCTCGCGCCGCCTTTTTGCCTTTCATAGACCAGAGACATTGAGTACTTGGTTACACCAGTCCAAGAGCCTGCGACGGCGGCTGCGCGAGATGGCTGCCCTCGACTCGGCTGGCCTGCGCGACTGTCAAATCGAAGCTATCGGCGGGCTCGAGAAATCGCTCGCAGCAGACAAGCCCCGAGCGCTGATCCAACTCGCCACGGGCGCAGGAAAGACGTTCACCGCGTGCTCGTTCTCCTACCGCCTCATCAAGGAAGCGGGCGCCAAGCGCATCCTGTTCCTGGTCGATCGTACCAACCTTGGCGATCAGACGCTTAAGGAGTTCCAGAACTTTCACCCGACCGGCGCGGCCAACCGCTTCACAGACACCTATATTGTCCAGCACCTCCATTCGCCCCGGCTCGATCCCGATGCCAAGGTCGTCATCACCACCATCCAGCGGCTCTATGCAATGCTGCGCGGCCGCGATCTCGCACCCGAGGACGAGGAGGAATCGGGTTTCGAGAAGTGGCAGGCGGTTGATCCGGACCCGCCGCAGATCGAATATAATTCGGACATTCCGATCGAGACCTTCGACTTCATCGTCACCGACGAATGCCACCGTTCGATCTACGGTCTATGGCGCCAGGTGCTCGAATATTTCGACGCCTCGATCATCGGCCTCACCGCCACGCCGTCCAAACACACGCTGGGCTTCTTCAATCAGAATCTAGTAGCGGAATACCCCTATGAGCGCTCGGTCGCTGACGGCGTGAACGTCGGCTATGAGGTCTATCGTATCCGCACTCGTGTTACCGAGGAAGGCGGTGTGGTCGAGGGCGATACTCAATTTCAAGTTCCCGTGCGCGACAAGCGCACCCGCAAGCTGCGATATCAGAGCCTCGATGAGGATCTCGACTATAGTGGGCAGGATCTGGATCGCTCGGTGGTCAATCCGAATCAGATTCGCATGGTTCTCCAGACCTATCGCGACCGCGTGTTCACCGAGCTATTCACCGACCGCAGCGGCGAGTGGCTGCCCAAGACGCTGATCTTCGCCAAGGACGATGCCCATGCCGAGGAGATCGTCCACGCCGCGCGCGAAGTGTTTGGCGAGGGTAACGACTTCGCCAAGAAGATCACCTATCGCAACACGGGCGAGGATCCGAAGGCGCTGATCAAGGCGTTTCGCGTAGATCCCTTCCCGCGCATCGCCGTGACCGTCGACATGATCGCCACCGGCACCGACATCAAACCGGTGGAGGTGCTGATCTTCATGCGCGACGTTAAGTCTGAAGGCTATTACGAGCAGATGAAGGGCCGGGGCGTCCGCACCATTCCCGACGCCGATCTGCGCTCTGTGACACCGGATGCGAAGACCAAGACACGCTTCGTCCTGATCGACGCGGTGGGCGTGTCCGAAACGAAGAAGAATGTCAGCCAGCCACTCGAGCGGAAGCGCAACGTAAGCTTCAAAGCGCTGCTCGAGCAAATTGCCATGGGGCGGCGGGATGAGGACGCGCTATCCTCGCTCGCCGGACGCTTGGCCGCGCTTGACCGCAAGCTGGATGCTGAGGACCGGACGCGCCTGGCCGAACTCACCGGCGGCAGTACGCCGCGTGACTTGGCCAACGCACTGCTCGACGCCATCGACCCGGATAAGCGTCAGGCGGCGATCGATGCCGCCCGGCGGCCCGAGCAGGCGATTGAAGTCATCGCGGCACTCACCGACGCCGCCTGCGCCCCATTCGACAAGCCGGCGGTGCGCAATGCCCTGAAGGACATGAAGGCGAAGACCGACGTGGTGATCGACGAGATCACCACCGACGAGGTGCTGAGCGCCGGCTTCGACTTGAAACGCGCAGAGGAAACGGTCACCAGCTTCTGCGAGTTCATCGAGGATAATCGCGACGAGCTGACGGCGTTGCAGATCCTCTACAACCAACCGCTGGGCAGGCAGCGGCTGACCTATGCTGCGATCCGCGAGCTGGTGCAGCGGATGACCGAACCGCCTCTCTATTTGACCACAGCAAATGTCTGGCAGGCCTATAAGCGGCTCGATGCGGCCAAAGTGCGCGGCGCACCGGTCGATGAGCAGCTCACTGAGATCGTCAGCCTCGTGCGGTTCGCGCTCGGACAGGCGGACATGCTGGAGCCCTTCGCGAATGTGGTCGAACAGCGTTTCAACCTGTGGAAGGGTCGCGAATTGAAGGCCGGGCGCGATTATACAACCGAACAGGAGGGCTGGCTTCGCGCCATCGCCGCCTTTATCGCCGCCAACGCCGAGATTGCCCCGGCAGACTTTCAAGAGGTACCAAGCTTGGCCGACAAGGGTGGATTGCTGAAGGCGCGGCCGCTGTTCGCGCCGCGCTTCGATGATGTGCTGGAAGATTTGCAGACAGCGCTGGTGGCGTAATGAATGAACTGCCCGACGGCTGGTGCGCCGTTTCGCTGGGAGAGATTGCGGATTTCAACCCCGGTATCGACAAGGATGCTCTCTCGCCTGACGAGCTTGTGCCGTTCGTCCCCATGCATGCCGTTGAAGCCAAAACCGGCCGCATCGACACGAGCGAGCGACGGCCATTCTCTAAGGTGAAGTCAGGTTTCACGTCGTTCGCGACCGGAGATGTTCTCTTCGCGAAGATCACGCCTTGCATGGAGAACGGCAAGATGGCGATCGTGCCGCCACTGCCAAAGTCCATCGGTTTCGGCACGACTGAGTTCCACGTCCTGCGACCCCGAGGCGGAGTAGATCCGCGCCTGCTTTATTATTTCGTCTCGTCATCGGCGCTTCGCCACGAGGCGCAGCACCATATGACCGGCGCAGTGGGCCAGAAGCGTGTTCCCAGGCGGTTCCTGGAAGCTAAGCAATTCAGGCTTCCGCCCCTTGCCGAGCAGGAGCGCATTGTCGAGAAGATCGAGACGCTGTTCTCTGAACTCGACAAAGGCGAGGAGACTCTGCGCGCGGTGCAGGAGCTGCTGGCACGCTATCGCAAATCGGTGCTGAAGGCCGCCGTCACAGGCGCCTTAACCGCCGATTGGCGCGCCGCAAATGGCACACATGCGGAAACTGGCAATAAACTTCTAAACCGCATCCTGAAGCACCGCCGCGAGACTTGGCAAGGCCGCGGGCGCTACGCTGATCCTGTCGCGCCTGACATCCGGGGCCTACCGCCGTTGCCCGATGGGTGGGCATGGGCGAGCCTCGATCAACTTGTATCTCACCTCACCAGCGGTTCGCGAGACTGGAAGCAATACTACGGACGGGGATCGGGCACCTTTATCATGGCGCAGAATGTGCGCCCGATGCACTTTGACCTCTCTGACAGGTTCCGGGTCGACCCTCCGAAGGACGGACCTGACGCAAAGCGGAGCGAAGTTCGAAAGAATGATCTTCTCATCACGATCGTGGGGGCGAATACTGGCGATGTCTGCCTTTTCCCTCTCGATGTCGGTGAACATTACGTGTGTCAGAGCGTAGCGCTCATGCGGCTCGCGACGCCTGAGCTAGCCAGTTTTGTTGAGCTTTTTCTGTCCGGGAAGGGTGCAGGTCGGGACCAGCTTGAAAAGCACATTTATGGTGCTGGCCGGCCGCACCTTGGCTTCGAACAGCTGCGCAGCGTGTCTATCCCGCTTCCCCCGCCATCTGAGACGATTGAGCTAATGGAGCGCGTAGTAGCCCTCCTATCAAATCTCGGACGCGTGGAGGATGCCTGTCGAGAGGGAGCCATGCGCTCCGCCGCCCTCCGCCAATCCATTCTCAAGGACGCCTTCACTGGCAAACTCGTGCCGCAGGACCCGGCCGACGAGCCTGCCGAAGCGCTCCTCGCCCGCATCGTCGCATCCCGCGACGCGGTATCTAGGCGCGCCCGCAAGAAGGCCAAAGCATGAGCGACCTCAAGCTCTTCCATACGCAAGAC
>Ga0209758_1003557_pt1 | contig 14012 bp, 17 predicted proteins | sample AraplaMF_Col_mMF_FD_184258 | JGI IMG/M metagenome (GOLD analysis project Ga0209758, IMG submission 184258) | Arabidopsis root microbial communities from the University of North Carolina, USA - plate scrape MF_Col_mMF (SPAdes) (version 2) | ecosystem: Host-associated > Plants > Roots > Endosphere... | reverse complement strand
CCACCGGTTTCCGCCCCATGCTGTACGATCTTCAGGACGACCCGCAGGAACTGGTTGACCGCGGTGAAGATCCGGCCTGCGGCGACGTCATCGCCCGGCTGCAGGCGGCGCTGTTCGATTGGGCGCTGCATCCCAAGGGACACATCACCACCAGCACCGAAAAGATCGCCGGCTATGCCAGCCAGCAATTGCAGGTCAAGGCCGGCATCCTGATCGGCATCTGGGACGAGGCCGAGTTGGCGGCGATCCGCGAACGGATCGCAGGTAAACCAAAGCCGTAGGATGGGTGGAGCGAAGCGATACCCATCATTCCGCGTGCCGATGCGATTGATGGGTTTCGCAAGCGCTCAACCCATCCTACGGCTTCGTCGCGAGGCCTTCTAATTCGTGATCTTGTAGCCCGTCGCCTTGACGATCGGCTGCCAGAACGCGGTGTTGGCGGCGAGTTCATGCGCCAGCTCTTCCGGGGTCGAGCCGACCGGCACCAGGCCGATCGCCAGCAGCTTGTCCTTGACGTCGGGCTTGGCCAGCACCGTGGCAACGACGCCGCTGAGTTGTTTTGCAAACTCCGGCGGCGAGCCGGCCGGCAGCCACATGCCATACCAGGCGTCGTAGGCGAGATCGACGCCGCTCTCCTTCAAGGTCGGTACCTCTGGCAGGAACGGCGACCGTGCCGGGTTGTTCACGGCCAGGATTTTGACGCCACCGCCGCGGTGCTGCGGAATGGCGTCGGAGGCGGTGACGATGGCAAACGGCAGATGCCCGCCGAGCAGGTCGTTGATGATGGGCGTGGCGCCGCGGTAGGCGATACGCGTCAGCGGAATCCCGAGAATCTCCTGTAGTCTCGACCCGGTGAAATGCGGGATGGTGCCGTTGGCCGGCACGCCGAACGACGCCTTGTCCGGATTGGCCTTGAGCCAGACCACCAGATCCTTGAAGTCCTTGGCGCCGACCGCGGGACTCGCCACCACGCAGAATTCGAATCGCGTTAGCAGCGACACCGGCATGAAATCCTTGTCGCGGTCGAAGCTCGGCGTCGTTTCCACCATCGGCAGCAGGTACATGGTCGGGCCTGTGGTGACGAGGACCGTGGTGCCGTCCGGTTTGGCGGTCTTGACCGACCTGATCCCGATCAGGCCGTCGCCGCCATTGCGGTCCTCGACGATGACGGTGCGGTCGAGCGGCTGGCTGATATGCTGCGCCAGCACCCGGCATAGCGTGTCGCCGGCGCCGCCGGCGGCAAAGGGAAAGACGATTTTTGTCAGCGGGCCGGATTGAGCGGACGCGCCGCTGGTCCTGGCGGCGACGGTTGCGCCGATGCAGGTGGCGATGAAGTCACGGCGATGCATTGCGTGTTGTCTCCCCCGGCCACGGCTTGGTCCCGGAGCCAGATTACACGATTTGTGGGATTGGAGAGGTATCTCTGGCCAGCCGAAATCTTTTTGCAGGCATTGGCCTTATCGATTTCCCAACATCAAGCGGCCAAGCGCCTTCGCGACCACCTCTCGTTCCTCCCGCGACAACGTGCCGATGAGGCGCCGCTCGGTCTCGGCGTGCTCGCGCATGGCGGGCTCGACGACGCGGCGGCCTTGTTCGGTCAATTCGACGATGACGCCGCGACCGTCGGTATCATCAGCCAGCCGCCGGATGTACCCGGCCTTTTCCAGCTTGCGCAGCAGGTTCGACAGTCCTCCCGACGTCAGGATGAGCGAATCCAGCAAGGCCTTGGGAGACATCCGGTACGGCTTGCCCTCGACCCTGAGCGTCGCCATCACCGCATAGGCCGGATATTTCAGGCGATGCCTGGCGAGCGTCCGGTTGACCGAGCTGAGAAAGACCTCGTGCAGATGCAGCAGCCGGCCGACCACGGCCTTGCCCGAGCAATCGATCTCGGGAAACTCGCGGCGCCATCGCTGCATGCCGGCGCCGACGCGGTCGTTCTCCCACGCCTCCGCCGGTTCCGCGCTTTTGCTGCGTCGCAAGGTGTTGTTGCGCATGCGCGCCTCCGGGTCCGCCTTCGTTCGACAATCGCGCCGTGCCACGGGCAAGCGCCGACTTCCGGCAAAGTATCTTTCATTTATCTTTATTGAAAGATAATTCGCCCCGTGCCATGCTGCCGGCCAGAGGCAAGGACGGCGGCAACCCGCCAAGGCTGTCTCCGCGCCAAAAGGCCGCGCGACACGGCGGGCGCATGCAACACACGGGGGAGTCCCAACATGCGTCATGTGCTTGGTTTTGCGACAGTCGCCGCCATTGTGGTTGCCGGTTGCTCGATCTCGGCCGATGCCGAAGAGCTGGTGGTCGGCTCGTTCGGCGGCTCCTTTGCCGACAACGTCAAGGCGTGTCACGTCGCCGCCTTCGAGAAGGCGACCGGCGCCACCGTTTCTCTGAAACTCGGCAACTCCTCGCAGTTTGCCGCCGCCATCCGCGCCACGGCCGGCAAGCCGGACATGGACGTGGTGTTCATCGACAACTCCTCGGCGGCGCAGACCCATGGCGAAAAGCTGAACGAGGCCGTCGATCGCAAAAAGCTCTCGAACGCGTCGGACGTTATTTCGACGGCTTGGGGCAAGGATGACAGCTATGTGGTCGCCATGGTGAGCGCGACTGCGCTGGTCTACAATCCCAAACTGGTCAAATCGCCGCCGACCTCGTGGCTCGACCTGTTCGATCCGCAATATGCCGGCAAATATGCCATCGGCGATATCAGCGGCACCTCCGGCTGGCAGTATTTCCTCGCCTTGAACAAGCTCAAGGGCGGCACGCTGGAGAACGTTGACCCCGGCATCGAGGCGATCAAGCCGCTCGCGAAGGGGTCTGCGGTGCTCTACACCCAGGCGGACCAGTTGCTCTCGCTGTTCGAACGCGAGGAGATCGTGATCGCGCCGTGGTATCCCGATCGCGCCGGCGTCGCCATCGACAAGGGGATATCGCTCGCCATCGCCTATCCGAAGGAAGGTGCGGTCGGCATCCTGCCGGTCGTGATGATTCCGAAGGGCGGCAGCAAGCTCGACCTGGCTCACAAGTTCATCGACCAGGTGTTGTCGGCCGAAGGGCAGGGGTGTTTTTCGGAACGGGCCTACATCGGCGCGGTGAACACCAAGGTGAAACTATCCGACAAGCTGCAGAAGATCGTTCCGTACGGAGAAACTCTGCAACAGGCCTGGTTCCTCGATCCGGACGTGGTTGCCAGGAATCTTCCGAACTGGACCCGGCGCTGGCAGCGGGAAGTCGCGCGCTGACGGGGCGGCCTTCGCGGCGGGAGCGGACGATGAACGCATTGACCTTCGAGGGGCTGGGCAAGTCCTACGGCGAGGTCGACATCGTCCGCGACATGTCGCTGACAATAGCCGAGGGCGAGTTCATCTCGCTGCTCGGGCCGTCCGGCTGCGGCAAGACGACGATCCTGCGCATGATCGCCGGGCTGATCGAGCCGAGCCGCGGCCGCATCCTGATCGGCAAGGAGGATGTGACCAGCCTGCCGCCGAACAAGCGCGGGCTCGGCCTCGTGTTCCAGTCCTATGCGCTGTTCCCGCATCTGACGGTGTTCGAAAACGTCGCCTTCGGCCTGCGCCGGCGCAAGGTCGCCGGTGACGAACTGTCCCGGCGGGTGCGCGACGCACTGGCGCTGGTCAGGCTCGACGCCTATGGCGAACGATACCCGCGGGAATTGTCCGGCGGCCAGCAGCAGCGCGTCGCCATCGCGCGGGCGCTCGCCCCGCAGCCGCGCGTGCTGCTGTTCGATGAACCGCTCTCCAACCTCGACGCGCAGTTGCGTGACGAGATGCAGATCGAGTTGAAACGCCTGCAGCGCGGTCTCGGCATCACCACGCTGTTCGTCACCCACGACCAGAGCGAGGCGCTCTCGATGTCGGACCGCGTCTGCGTGATGGCGAAGGGCATCATGCAGCAATTCGCGACGCCCGAGCAGATCTATCGCCGTCCGGCGACGGCGTTCGTCGCGAGTTTCATCGGCCGGCCGAACCGGTTGTCCGGCACGGTCGCGACGCGAAGCGGGGCGGGCGGCAGCGTGCGCCTGGGCACCGGATTGCTGCTGCCGGCCGCGCAGATCGACCAGCCGGAAGGCGCGGCCGTCAATGTCGTCATCCGCCAGGAGGCGATCGGGCTCAACGGTGGAGCGGCGGATCCCGGCGCGCTGGCCGGCACGGTGGCGCTGCGCGCCTTCAGCGGCGCCCGGGTGCAGTATGTCGTCAAGCTCGCCGGTGACGTCGAGCTGATTGCTGAGGCGGCTTCGAGCGGACCGGCGTCGGAGCTTGCGATCGGCAGCGCGGTGTCGCTGGCGATCGACCCCGCCGCGGTGTTCGCGATGGCGCCCGAGGCGGTGCCGGCATGAGGGCCTCCCGCTACGGCCTGATCCTGCTGGCGCCGCTGGCGCTGGTGCTGGCGGGCTTTTTCATCCTGCCGGTGCTGATGATGCTGCCGGTGAGTTTTCGCGAATATGTTCCGGGAGCGGGTCTGGCGCCCGGGGTCTGGACGTTGGAGAATTACGCCCGCATCGTCACCGACGATTACTACCGCGAGGTGATCTGGCGCACCCTCGGCCTCGGCCTGTTCGTCACGCTGGCCTGCCTGCTGCTCGGCTATCCTTTGGCCTATCTGATCGCGCGCGGGCCGGAGCGCTGGCGGGTGCCGCTGATCCTGCTGGTCATCTTCCCGATGCTGCTGAATCTCGTGGTGCGGTCGTTCGGCTGGATCGCGCTGCTGGCCAACCGCGGGCTGGTCAACAACCTGTTGCTGCAGCTCGGGCTGATCCACGCGCCACTGAAGCTGATGTTCAACATCACCGGCCTGATGATCGGGCTCACCCACATCTACCTGCCTTTCATGGTGCTGATGCTGGTCGCGGCGATCCGCAACGTTCCAGGTGATGTCGAGGCCGCCGCGGCGACGCTGGGGTCGAGCAGGCTTCATGTCTTCACCTCGGTGACGCTGCCGCTGTCGGCGCCGGGCATCCTGGCCGGCTCGATCCTGGTGTTCGTGCTGACGATCAGCGCGCTGGTCACGCCGCGGATGCTGGGCGGGCCGACCTACAAGGTCATGGCGACGCTGATCTACGACGAGTTCATGCAGCTGCTCGACTGGCCGGCCGGTTCGGCGCTGTCCTTCGCATTGACGCTGATGGCGGTGGCGGTGATCTGGCTGTCCAGCCGCCTGACCAGACGCTGGGCGGGCATGGCATGAGCGCGACGAACAATGCCCATCCGGGTCCCGCCGTGACGGCAGCCGCGCTCGCCGTCGTGGTGTTCCTGCAGATTCCGGTGATCATCGTGGTGCTGGCGGCCTTCAGCACCACCTCGTACCTGACCATCCCGCCACGCGGCTGGACGCTGGCCTGGTTCGGCAAGGTGCTGAGCGATCCGACCTACCTGTCGGCGATCCGGATGAGCCTGTTCCTGGCCTGCGGCTCCACGGCGATCTCGCTGCTGCTCGGCGTCGCCGCCGCCTATGCCTTGTTCCGCAAGGCGCTGCCCGGGTCGGAAGCGATCACCGCGGTGCTGATGGCGCCGCTGATCCTGCCCGCCGTGGTGATCGGCGTGGCGCTGCTGCAGTATTTCAGCCTGACCGGCCTGCGCGGCAACCTGGTTGGCCTGCTGCTGGCGCATGTCGTCATCACCGTGCCCTACGTGGTGCGCTCGGCGCTGGCCAGCCTGTCCGGCCTCGATCTCGCGCTGGAGGACGCGGCGCGGGTGCTCGGCGCCACCGGCTTTGAGACGTTCCGCCTCGTCACCCTGCCGCTGATCTGGCCGGGCCTGCTGGCGGGGGCGCTGTTTGCCTTCATCACCTCGCTCGACAACGTGCCGGTCACGATCTTCCTGATCGGGGCCAACCAGACCACGCTGCCGGTGCTGATCTTCACCTCGGTCGAGATGGGCATCGACCCGAGCGTCGCCGCCGTCTCGACGCTGCTCATCGTCGCCACCGGCATCGTGCTGCTCATTGCCGAGCGGCGCGCCGGCTTCCACCGCTTCGTCTGAAACGAGAGTCATCGGTCATGCCATACACCAGCAAGGGTTTCCCGCTGTTCCTCACCTTCGACCTCGACGCCGAGACGATGTGGACGGGGCGCGACCCGGCTTATGCCAGCCGCCCGATCCTGATGTCGCAGGGCGCCTATGGCTGGAAGGTCGGCACCGGCCGCGTGCTCGATCTGCTCGATCGCTACGGCGTCAAGGCGACCTTCTTCGTGCCCGGCCTGATCATCGATCAGCGCGAGGCGCTGATGCAGGAGATCCTCAAGCGCGGCCACGAGATCGCGCACCACAGCTACAGCCACGCCTGGATCCTGTCGCTGTCGCCGCAACAGGAGCGCGAGGAGATGGAAAAGGGATTCCAGTCGATCAAGCGCGTGTCGGGGCGGGCGCCGCGCGGCTGGCGTTCGCCGGCGGCCGAGATCAGCGCCATCACCATGCCGATGCTGGTCGAATACGGCTTCGACTATTCCTCGAATTTCTTCGACGACGACTCGCCGTATCTCCATGACGTCGACGGCAAGCCCACCAAAATCGTCGAGCTGCCGTTCCGCTGGGTGCTCGATGACGCGCCGTTCTTCCAGTATTCGATCGTCCTGCCCGGCCGCACCATGCAGGCGCCGTCGGCGCTGCTCGAAGCCTGGAAGGGCGAGTTCGACGTGCTCTATGCCGAGGACCGCATGATGATGGTCGGGATGCACCCTGAAATGATCGGCCAGCCCTCGCGCATCAAGGCGCTGGAAGGGCTGATCGAGCACGCGTTGAAACACCCCAAGGTCTGGATCGGGCGCTGCGACGAGATGGTCGACGACATGCGCCCGGCGCTTGAACAGGCGCGGCGGGAGGCGCGGTCGTGAGCGGCGCGCTGGCCGGCCGGCGGATCCTGATCACCGGCGCCGCCAACGGCATCGGCCTTGCAACCGTGACCCGGTTCGTGGCCGAGGGCGCCAAGGTGGCGGCGCTCGATCGCGACGAGCCGGCGCTCGCGGCGCTGCGCGGACGCTTCGATGGGACGCGCCTTCACGCGGTGCGGGCTGACGTTGCCGATCCGGCCGCGGTCGAGGCGGCGGTCGAGACCTGTGCCGCCGCGCTTGGCGGGATCGACGGCGTCGTCAACGCGGCGGGCATCGATCTGGTCGCCGACATCGAGGCGATGCCGCTGGCCGACTGGAGCCGCGTGCTTGCCGTCAACCTCACCGGGCCGATGCTGGTGATGCGCGCCGCCTATCGGCACCTGCGTGCCGCCGGCCAAGGCACCATCGTCAATGTCTCATCCGGCGCCGGGCTGTCGCCGCTCAGGCACCGCACCGCCTATTGCGCCTCCAAGGCGGGCCTGCAGATGGCCTCCAAGGCGCTGGCGATGGAGGCGGCGGAGTTCGGCATCCGCGTCAACACCATCTGCCCCGGCGCCGTCGACACCGGCCTGTTCCGTTCCGGCATCGATGCCGCGCCCGATCCCGACGCCGCCTATGAGGCGGTACGCGCCCGCTATGCGCTGCAGCGGATCGCGGCCCCCGAGGAGATCGCCGCGGCCATCCTGTGGCTGACCTGTCCGGAGTCCTCCTACGTCACCGGCACCGCCATCGCCGTTGACGGCGGACGGACATTTCATTGAGGAGCGCGTCATGATCGCGTCGTCGCCGCGCTTTGCCGGGAAGACCGTTGCCATCACCGGTGCCGCACACGGCATCGGCGCCGCAACCGCGTTGCGCTTTCTCGCAGAGGGCGCCCGCGTCGCCGTGATCGATCGCGAGGCCGAAGGCTTTGCGGAAAATCTTGGCGATCATCCCGCCGAACGTCTGCTGTCGGTGGCCGGCGACTGCACCGATGCGGCGGCGCTGGCCGGCTTCCATGATCGGACGGTCGCGGCCTTCGGTCCGATCGACGTGCTGTTCAACAACGTCGGTCAGAGCGGCCGCGAGCGTGCCGCGCCGTTCCATGAATCCGAGGAAGAGGTCTGGCGCTTCGTGCTCGAGGTGTCGCTGCTCACGGCGATGCGGATGTCGAGGCTGGTGGCGCCCACGATGCGCCAGCGCGGCGGGCGCATCATCAACATGTCGAGCGACGCGGCCTTTGTCGGCGATGCCGGGCTGGCCGACTATGCCGCCGCCAAGATGGGCATTGTCGGCTTCACCCGGGCGTTGGCGCGCGAACTGGCGCCGCACGGCGTCACCGTCAACGCGGTGGCGCCCGGCGCCATCCGCACCCGCGCCCATGACCGGCTGACGCCGTCGGTGATTGAGCGGATCAAGGCGACGACGCCGGCGGGTTTCATCGCCGAGCCGGAAGACGTTGCCGGCGTCGTCGCCTTCCTCGCCAGCGACGACGCCCGCTACGTCACCGGCCAGACCCTGCTGATCGACGGCGGGCGATGGATGATCTGATCTGGAGCGTTTTCGAGCGAAGTGGATACCGGTTCGCGTGAAGAAAACGCGTCAAAACAAGAATCGAGCGCTTCGGTTCTGATTCCATCAGAACCGAAATGCTCTAAGGAGACCCCATGACCGACATCGCCGATCTGCCTGCGACGGCGCTTGCCGCCGCGATCCGCGCCCGGACGATTTCGCCGGTCGCGGCGGTCGAGGCCGCGCTCGGCCGCATCGAGGTCCGCGCCGATCTCAACGCGTTCGTCACGGTCACCGCCGAGCGCGCGCGCGCCGCGGCGCGATCTGCCGAGCAGGCGGTCATGGCGGGCGAGGAGGTCGGCCCGCTGCATGGCGTTCCCTATTCGGCCAAGGACCTGATCGCCACCAGGGACATCCGCACCACGCAGGGCTCGCACGTCTTTGCCGACTTCGTGCCCAGCGAAGACGCCGTCGCGGTGGCGCGGATGACGGCGGCAGGCGCGATCCTGATCGGCAAGACGACGACGCCCGAATTCGGTCACAAGCCGGAGGGGACATCACCGCTGACGGGGCGCACCCTGCATCCGACGCATCCCGGATACAGCCCTGGCGCCTCGAGTACCGGCGCGGCGGTCGCCGTCGCCGCCGGCATGGGCCCGCTGGCGCTCGGCACCGACGGCGGCGGATCGATCCGCATTCCGGCCGCCTGCTGCGGCGTGGTCGGCATGAAGGCGACGCTCGGCGCGATCCCGCATCTGCAGCTGCCCGACCTGTTTGGCGCCAACTCCTATGTCGGGCCGATGGCGCGCGACGTCGCCGATACCGCCTTGATGTTCGAGGCCATTGCCGGCTTCGATAACCGCGATCCCTATGGCCAGGCCCGGCTGCCGGCGCAGCAGGCCTTCACCTCGCTGCGCGGCTTGCGCGTCGGCTGGCTGCCGCGCGGCGGTGCCCGCGTCGAGCGCGAGGTCGCCGCGATCACCGCGGCCGCGGTGCGGCGCGTGGCAGATCAGGGGGCGATCGTCGAGGAGATCGAGATCGACTTCAAGGCGATGGAAGGCGCCTTCCTGACCACGTTGCGCGTCGGGCTCGCGGCGCGGGTCGGACCGCATGTCGCGAAATTCGGTGACCGGATGGATGCCACCTTGATCGATCGGATCGAGCAGGGCCGCCGCTGTTCGGGGATCGATGTGGCCGAGGCGGCGTTCGCGCGCACCGCCATGTTCCGCACGCTGCAGGATGCGCTGGCGACTTGCGATGTCATCATCTCGCCGACGCTGACCGCGCCGCCGCTGCCGATCGGCATCGATACCCACGGCGAGATCGAGATCGACGGCGTGCTGTCAGGCACCGTGCGCGGCGCCTGGTATCCCTTCACGTTTCCGCTCAATCTCACCGGCCATCCGGCGATCTCCATCCCGTGCGGCCGCACCGGGATCGGCCTGCCGGTCGGTCTGCAAATCCTGACCCGCTGGCATCAGGACCGTTATCTGCTGGCCGTTGCCGGCCTGGTGGAAAGCAGCCTGCAAACCGCATCCCGCGACTTGTGACACAATCATCACACCCGCATTGAATCGTCCGGCCGATGCCGTGCCACGTCTGATCCGCCACGGTTCAGCCCCTTTTGGATTCGGCTCATAGGGCGGTTGGGGGCACGCGTTGGGGATGCATCATGTTGTCCATCAGCTGTGCCGGAGTTCGTTACGTCGACGTTGACGAAAATTGTCCTGATCAGTCCACGCGTCGGAGATCCGCCGCGCGTGTTCGAAAAGTCGTTCGAGGGGTTGCGGTCGTATTGGGGGCGGCGTCACTGGCGGCCTGCGCCCAGTCCTCCGCGGTGACCAGATATTCCGATAACCCGGGCATCAGCCGGCAGGCGTCGCTGGAAACCCATCGTGCCCCGGCATCGGCGCCCAGGCGTATCGCCACCCTCAAGAGGCATACGCCGTTCGCGTCGCGCAAGAGCGGCGGCGGCACGCAGACCGCATCGCAGGGCATTGCCAGCTTCTACACCGAGGGCACCCAGACCGCGAACGGTGAGAAGTTCAACACGCACGAGCTGACAGCCGCGCATCCCACCTTGCCGTTCGGCACCAAATTGCAGGTGACCAACGTCGCGACCGGACGGTCGGTGACGGTGCGGGTCAATGACCGCGGTCCTTACGTCCAGGGCCGCGTCGTCGACGTCTCTTACGCCGCGGCCGATGCGCTGGGAATGGTCGGAGGAGGGCTCGCCAAGGTCAAGCTCGACGTCGTGCAGTAGCGATTGGCGGCGCTCAGAGGGCAGGGTTGCCGGGGCGATGCCGGGCGTGCCATTTCGGTCCGGGGCCGCGCATGTAGTGGCGCTCGGGCCGGTAGCCGTCGCGGGCGCGGTCGAGCAGGCGCTGCCATTCGGTGACGATGCGGTCGATGCGGCGGAGCAGGGCGGAGCTCATGACGGCCTCAATGCGGCTTGTTCAATGCGGTTTGCCGAGAACCGACGAGAAGGGCAGCGCGAACAGCTCGTCGTCGAAATCGTCGCTGACATGCACGGTCCAGTCGCGCCAGTCCTCCGCGCTCTGTTCCATGAGCATCGATCGCACCACGCGGGCCGCCTGGTCGCGCGCCTCGGCGAGATCGCTCACCGCGGCGCCGGACTGATCGACGCGAACCTCGCGGGAATTGGAGCAGTGGAAATAGACCTGGGTCATGTTCGGTCTCCTTCGCGAAGCGAATCGGCATCCCATGGGTAGCAGCGGGGGATTCCGCTGAAAACTCCGGTAGATTCCGCAAGGGGAACTACGGGCAGAAACCACAAGGTGAGAGTAAGACTAACCGGGTGAGACGTGGTCATCTGTGATGTAGCTCACGCTGAGTCCGTGGGTGGTGTTGAGGAAAATGATGAACGTCCTATTCGTCTGCAGCGCCAATCGTCTGCGCAGCCCGACCGCCGAGCAGGTGTTTTCGACCTGGCCGGGGGTCGAGACGGATTCAGCCGGCATCTCCTCAGGCGCCAGCGTGTTGCTGTCTTCAGACCAAATCGAGTGGGCCGACGTGATTTTCGTCATGGAGAAGAGTCATCGCAGCAAGCTGGCCCGCCAGTTTCGCGCTCATTTGAAGGGCAAGCGCGTCATTTGCCTCGACATTCCCGATGACTACGAATTCATGGACCCGGTGCTGGTGCGCATGCTCGAAAGCCGGGTCGGCCGTTTCCTGCCTCAAGCCGGACAAGCGATTCGATAGACGCGCCGGATGAATTTCAGCCGCCCACGCTGCCAAACAGCTCGACCAGCCTCGTTTAGCAGGTGGACGCGTCGTGGCCGCGGCGGCGCGAGACCATGAACGTCAACGGGTGGAGATGCCAGGCGCGCCGAGACACGCGTCGCTGACCTTTCAACCGTCATGGCCGGGCTTGTCCCGGCCATCCACGTCTTTCTTGCGGCGATCCGAAACGAGCCCGCAACCAACCATTCATCGATGCGCCGCGCGTCGCTGTCTTGCTGATATCCGACGGCATCACCCTCATCAGCCGGATGTGATTGGCTCCTCTCGGCCGACTGTCTATGGTGCGCGCATGTCGCGTCTCATTTGCCTGTCACTCGCTGTCGTCCTGTCACTGATGTCCGTCGCCGCGCCGGCCGCGCCGGCGCACAAGCGTTCCAAGCCGGACCGGCACGGCTACGGCTTTCTCCCGGGCTACCGTCAGCCGCTGAGCAACAGCCTGCCGCTTTATATGCAGAAGGATGCGATGCGCCGTCTCGCCAGCCGCGAACGGCGTCCCTGGTATATCGACCGCACGCCGCGCTACATCGGATACGACGGCGAATGGCGCTATCCCGGCCGGCCCGGCTTTTATCGCGGCCAGTACAATGGCGGCAGTTTTGGGCCGTGCTGGACCCAGACGCCGATCGGGCCGGTGTGGAATTGCGGCAGGTAAGGCCGCGCGACTCCCGATTCCGCGGCGTTCCCTTGGGCCGATTTGTGTCGCGGAGCGGCTGGAACGAGACGTCCGGTTCCCCGGTTTACAGTGACCGCGGTGTGTTGACGGATATCGCCCCGCGGCTCCGACTGGAACCCGAGGAGAGCGACATGACGTCCGAAACGCAAATCCACACCATCGCGCGGCAGATGATGGAAAAGCACGGTCCGGCGGCCATCGCGCAGGCGGCCCAGAATGCGATCGCGTGCGAGAGCAAGGGCGAGGCAGAGGAAGGCCGGGACTGGCGTCATATCGAAGACGCCCTCAAGATGATGCGGGGACCGCATCAGGGCTGACGCGATTTTCCGGCGTGCCGTTGCATGTAGCGCAGGACGCAATAGCGCAGCGCATTGTGGAATATGTGTCACGGCGGAATACGCTTCGCTATTCCGCCTTACGAGCTTCGGACTGAGAGCCGCCGGCTCAACCCCCAGACGACGGCGGCCGTGGCCATCGTCGCGATCAGATGTTTCAAGGTATGTCCGCTGACGAAGCCAAGCGCATGCGCGATCTCATGGTCGAACAGTTCGGCGCCCTTGGCCACGACGTAGAGCGCCATCGCTGTGGCGAAAGCGATGCGATCGCTGCGCGGAGCGCGATAAATCGCCTGCCAGAGCGGAATGAGGACGAGCGGGAGTCCCTGCAGCAAGAGATACGGCCGCAGGTCGTCCGCGCCGCGGCTGTCGGTCCAGGCCCACCACGCGACACTGGCGACGGCGAAAAGCCCGAGCGCGATCGCTTCGCGTTCGGTGTTCAGGCGAGGCCGGGTGTCGCCGCGAACACCGACGAGGAGACCGGCGCAGGCCAGCGAGATCGGCAGCCTGTCCCAGATCAGGCGGCTGTTCTCCGGGACGAGGTGATAGAAGGCGGACCCGAACGCGGTGAGGAGGAGTCCGATCAGAAACAACCTGTACCCGGGCCATCCGGTGCGCAACTCCGCGCTGGCGCGCCGGGGCCACAGGGTCAGCCAGCCCCAGATGGCGACCAGAGCGAACCCGGCGTTGGAGATCACATCGGCGGCGTGGGGGATGCCGAAGACGGCGGATTGGTCAGCGAAGTCGTTGTAGCGCGCCGGCTGTGCGATGCGGCCGTGCACGGCCAATAGCGCGATGGTGCCGAGGGTAATGATTGCGGGAACGAGCCCGATCCAAGGTTTCGCCAAGGGCCTGATGGGTTGGCCCGAGGCGAGCGACGTGCTCAGGGAGGAGGGGGGTTGCATATCCGGCTGCTCCAACAAATATGAACAATGTTCAAATATGTATACCGAAATGAACAATGTTCAAGTAGAATTTTTGTTGAGGAGCGGCGTCTTTCGCAGTCTGTAGCTTGGGCCGAGTCGCTAATCAGTAGTGGAGAAAGTCGACGCTACCTGGGCCAATTTTGTAAGCGCCCCAAAATTTGGTCCTTCGGCATACCTGAGGTCTTCATCTGTTCAATCACGTTAGCTAATACTTGGAGTATTTGCTCGCGCTGATTGTCGGTGGGTGGTTGGTGGAGTGCTCGCTCAATCTCGGCCAGTGTTTCGCCACTCTCTCTCGCCGCTCGGAGGAGATGATGTGCAAGGGCTCTGAGTGAGGGTAGAGGAACCTGCCAATCAATATCGGAAGGTCTGCGAAACGCACCATCCGGATCGAGGTCAACATAGAGGCAGGTATTTCGTGGCAGCGCGCCGTAGTTGACGAACAAGTCTAATGCCGCACGAATCAGTCCAAACTCTTC
>Ga0209758_1003555_pt1 | contig 14012 bp, 8 predicted proteins | sample AraplaMF_Col_mMF_FD_184258 | JGI IMG/M metagenome (GOLD analysis project Ga0209758, IMG submission 184258) | Arabidopsis root microbial communities from the University of North Carolina, USA - plate scrape MF_Col_mMF (SPAdes) (version 2) | ecosystem: Host-associated > Plants > Roots > Endosphere ... | reverse complement strand
TTGTCAGAGAGACGCGCGGAGTACCTGGCCGTCCTCGTACCCGTCGTCGTCATGTGCGCGATCGGGCTGTGGGGACTGGACCGCGACGGGATGTGGCGCGACGAGGCGGTCACGTTTCAGGTCGCCCGCCGCTCGGTGCCGCAGATCCGGCACCTGCTGGGCAGTGTGGACGCGGTGCACGGCCTGTACTACCTGCTGATGCACCTGGTCCTGGCCGTCCACCCGGGCGAGGTGGTGCTGCGGCTGCCCTCGGTCTTCGGGGCGGCCCTGGCGACGGGCCTGGTCGCCGCGCTGGGTGTCCGGCTGTGCCGGCCGCGCGTCGGACTGTGGGCGGGCCTGGCGTACGCGGCCACGCCGATGGTCGGCCACTACGCGCAGGAGGGCCGCTCGTACGCGCTGGTCGCGGCAGGGGTGGCGGGCGCGACGCTGCTGCTGGTGCGGGCCGTGCGGGGCGGCAGGTGGTGGCCGTACGGGGCGGTCCTCGCCGTCACCTGTGTGCTGCACGAGTTCGCCGTGCTGGTGCTGCTCGCGCACGCCTGCACGCTGGCGTTCGCGCGGGTGCCGGGGGCGACGTGGCGGCGTTGGGGCTGTGCGGCCGGGGCGGTCGTGGTCGTACTGCTGCCGCTGGTCCTGGTCTCGTGGGGGCAGTCGGCACAGGTGGCGTGGCTGACCGCGCCCGACGGGCGGAGCGTCGAGGAGCTGCTGGAGCGGTTCACGGGGTCCTCCCCCCTGCTGCTGGGGCCGTATCTCGTGCTGATGGCGCTGGCCGGCGGGATGGCGAGGGCCAAGCGGGACCTGTCGCCGGCCGGGGTGGCGCTGCCGTTGATGGTGGTCCCGCCGGCGGTGCTGATGGGGATCTCGCAGATCTCCCCGCTCTACGACGACCGGTACGTGCTGTATTCGCTGGCCGGGGCGCCGCTGCTGGCCGTGGTGGGCGCCGAACGGGCGGCCGGTGTCCTCGGCCGGTTGCGCACGGGACGCCGTCGCCTGCCCGCCGTGCCCCGCCAGGCGTCGTACGGCCACGGTGCGGCCGTCGGCGCCCCCGTGCTGCCCGCACCGCGTGGATCCGCGGGCCGCGGCGGGGGCGTCGCCCTCCGGGACGCGCCGCGGATCTCCGCGTCCCGCGCCCACGATGCCGTCCCGCCCTCCCTGTGGGTCCGGTGGCGGGGCGGCGCCCTGCTGGGTGTGCTCGCCGTCTGCGCCGTGCTGGTGGCGCAGTTGCCCCTGCTCAGGGCCGATCGCCGGGCCGACCACCGGCCGGACGATCTGGCGGGTGTCTCCGCTCTTGTCGGCCGGGTGGTGCGTCCGGGCGACCCCGTGCTGTTCCTGCCGTCGCTGGAGCGACGGTCGGCGCTGGCCTATCCGGCCGGGTTCAAAGGGGTGCGCGACGTGGCGCTCGACGTGCCCGCCGCGGAGGACGGGACGCTGTACGGACGGGAGGCCGGCCCCGCCGAGCTGCGGCGCCGGCTCGGCGGCCTCACCTATGTGTGGGTGGTCACTGAGCCGTTCGCGCTGAGGTCCACCTGGGCTCCCTCGAACCCCACGGAGCGCGCCAAACTCGAGATGGTGACCCAGGAGTTCATCACCCGTGAGGAGTACGTCCGCCGCGGTATCACCCTTCGACTTTACGTACGCCGCGAGGAGCCCTGGTCCGCCGGGTCGACGCAGCCGGGCACCTCCTGAAGCGCCGCCTCGTCGAGCGCGTGGGTCAGCCGGTCGAGCCGGGCTTGCAGGTCCATGACCTCCTCCAGCTCGAAGCCGGTCGAGGCGGCGATCCGGGTCGGCACCAGCAGTGCGCGCTGCTTCAGGGCGGTGCCCTCCTCGGTGGGACGCACATGCACGGACCGCTCGTCCTCGCGGCTGCGCTCGCGTCGCACCAGACCCGCGGCCTCCAGACGCTTCAGGAGCGGCGACAACGTCCCGGAGTCCAGCCGCAGATGCTCGCCGAGGCTCTTCACCGGCAGCTCGCCGTGCTCCCAGAGCACCAGCATCACGAGGTACTGGGGATACGTCAGCCCGAGGTCCTTGAGGACGATGCGGTAGACGCTGTTGAAGGCGCGGGATGCGGCGTGGAGCGAGAAGCAGATCTGGCGGTCCAGACGCAGGAACTCCTCGCCGGCTGAGGCCTCGGCACCGGGGGTCGGCGTGGTCGTCATGACTCCAGGATAGCTCTGCGGATGATTAAGTTGTGCCCAACTTAATTGTGTGCTCTACTTATGTCCGTGAGGCGGTCCGGACGGAAGGCCCGGTCGCCCGGACATGACTTCGAGAGGGATGGTTCCCCATGGATGCGCTGTACACCGCCGTCGCCACCGCCACCCACGGCCGTGACGGCCGCGCCGTCACCTCCGACGGCAAGCTCGATCTTCAGCTGTCCCCGCCGGTCGAGATGGGCGGCAACGGCGAGGGCACGAACCCCGAGCAGCTGTTCGCCATCGGCTACGCGGCCTGCTTCGCCAGCGCCCTCGGCGTGGTCGGCCGACGGGCCAAGGTCGACGTCAGCGACGCCGCCGTGACCGGCGAGGTCACCATCGGCAAGCAGGGCGAGGGCTTCGGTCTCGCGGTCACCCTGCGCGTGGAGCTGCCGGAGTCGGTGGACCAGGCGACCGGCCGCAAGCTGGTCGAGCAGGCCCACCAGGTCTGCCCCTACTCCAACGCCACCCGCGGCAACATCCCGGTGGAGCTCGTCGTCGAGTAGTCCCACCCCGAGCGGCCCCGTGCGCCTTCGAGTACGTACGGGGCGGTCCTCGGCCCGCGCCCGGCGCCGGAACCTCCTCCCGGCTCCGGGCGCGTGTCATGTCGAGGCTGCCACGTCGTGGTCGCCCGCCGACGGGGCCGGGATGGAGACGGCGGTGTCCGGCTCGCCCAGCATCAGGGTCCGTACCACCCGGCGGGCCGCCCCGCCGTCGTCGAACTCGCAGTAGCGCGCCCGGAAGGCGGCCCGCAGTGCCGCCGCGTCCGCGTCCTGCCAGCAGCCGGAGGTGAAGAGCCAGGCCAGCTCGCGGTAGGAGCGCGAGACCTGCCCGGGCGCGTTCGCCGTGATGTCGACGTATGTGCCCCTGCTCGCCCGGTACGCCTCCCAGTCGCCGGCGTGCACGACGATCGGCCGGTCCAGGTTGGCGTAGTCGAACATGAGCGCCGAGTAGTCCGTGACCAGGGCGTCCGAGGCGAGCATCACCTCCTCCACATGCGGCTCGTCGGTGGCGTCGACCAGCACGCCCCGCCGGTCCAGCTCCGCCAGCCCCATCCCGCGGGCGGGACCGTCCGCGAGCGAGGGGTGGAGCCGGACCACGAGGGTGTGTCCCTCACCCAGGTCCTCGGCGAACCGCGCGGGGTCGAAGGGCTCCGTATGACCGCCCCGCACATGGTCGCGGCGGGTGGGCGCGTACAGCACGACCGTGTGGTCCTCGGGGATGCCGTGCCGGAGCCGGAAGGCGGCCCCGTCGCCGGGTTTCGCGTTCACGAGGACGTCGTTGCGCGGGCTGCCGGTGCGGAGCGAGGCGAAGTGGCAGGGATAGGCCCGGTCCCACACCAGTTCGGAGTGGCGGTTGGCGACCAGGCTGTAGTCCCAGCGGTCCGCGCGGCGCAGCATCCCCGGCACGTCGAGGCCGTGCCGGGCGCCCGGCTTGCCCCGCAGATCGGTCCCCATGTACTTCAGCGGGGTGCCCTGGTGGGTGTGGACGTGCACGCTGCCGGGGCGTTTTGCCAGGGAGCCCGGCCAGTTCACGTTGTTGACGAAGTAGGTCGCCCGCGCGGTGACCCGCCGATACGCCGGGGAACCCGGGAGGACGTACTCGATGTCCGGCGGCAGATGCTCGACCTCCTCCGGGTGCACCACCCATACGGCCCGGATGTGCGGCGCCAGGTCGCGTGCCGCGTGGTGGATCGCGGCCGGGTCCCCGAGGACGCCGCGGTGCGAGAACGCCGAGTACACCGCCAGGTTCGGGTCGAGCGGCCGGTGTTCGTGCGCCCAGGACCAGCCGCGCCCGACACGGCCTGCGGCCGCCCGGCGGACCCGCCCGGCACGCAGACCGAGCGCACGGCCCGCGGCCGAGGTGCGCTGCAGGGCCCGGTAGCGGGTGTAACCCCCTTCCAGGACGCGCAGTGCGGCGGGAACCGGTTCCCGCGTGCGGTGCCTGCGGAAGAGCTCGGCCGTGCGGCGGAAGAACTCGGCCTTGGCGGACGCGGGGAGCCGGTCCGGCTTGGCGAGGACGTCCAGACAGTGCTCGCCCATCTTGCGCTGCAGGTAGGGCCGCCAGCGGTTCAGCTCCGGGTGCGCGTCGACGTATGCGAAGACCCGCTCGTACTGGTCGTGGATGTCGAAGTGCTTGCGGCTGGTGGTGGACAGGATGTTGCCCTGGCGGCGCTGCCGGTAGAGGAGACAGATCCGGTCGAGGGCGGCGATCCGCCCGGCGCTGAGCAGAGCGGGGAAGGTCCAGGGAGTGTCCTCGTAGTAGCCGGGCGGGAAGCTGAAGCCGTGGTCGGTGACGTAGTCCCGGCGGTAGGTCTTGTTCCACACCACCATCAGCAGGTCGAGGATCTCCGGGCGTTCGGCCGCGGTGAACGTGCCGGTGGCGTCCGCGAGCACCTGGGCCAGCGCGTTGCGCCGGGTGCCGCCCCACCAGTAGGAACGGGCGTAGTCGTAGACCAGGACGTCCGGATCCCGGGTCTCCTCGAGCCGGTCGGCGATCGCCCGCAGCGCGCCCGGGGTGAGGGTGTCGTCGCTGTCCAGGAACAGCAGGTAGTCCCCCGTGGCGTGCGGCAGCCCGGCGTTGCGCGCCCGGCCGAGGCCGACGTTCTCCGGCAGGTGCAGCACGCGCATGCGGGGGTCGCGTTCGGCGTACTCGTCCAGGATCGCCCCGCAGCCGTCGGGGGAGCGGTCGTCGACGGCGATCACCTCGAAGTCGGCGTACGACTGGCCGAGCACCGAGTCGAGGCACTCGCGCAGGAAGCCCTGCACCTTGAAGACGGGGACGATGATGCTGAAACGGGGCACGGGAATCAGCTCCTGACGAGGGCGGGGGCCGGGGCCGGGATGCGCTCGGCGAGCGGGATCACGGGCGGGATCGACTCCGGCGGCTCGCCCAGCAGCACCCGGCGCACCACGCGTTCGGCGGCGCGCCCGTCGTCGAACCCGCAGAAGCGCTTGCGGAAGGCGGCGCGCAGGGCGGCGGCGGAGCCGTCCGCGTACGAGCCGTCCCGGAAGACGGCGGCCAGGTCCTCGGGCGCGTGTGCCACCCGGCCCGGCGGTGCCTCCATGAGGTCGAAGTAGACGCCCCTGGTCTCCCGGTACACGTCCCAGTCGTCCGCGTACACGACGATCGGCCGGTCGAGGTTGGCGTAGTCGAACATGATCGACGAGTAGTCGGTGATCAGCGCGTCCGCGGCCAGGCACACGTCCTCGGCGGAGCGGTGCCCCGTGACGTCGATGATCCGGCCGTCGTTCCGCGCCGCGCCCACGTCGTAGAAGTAGTGGGCGCGCAGCAGGACCACGTAGTCGTCGCCGATCGCCTCGCAGAACGCCTCCAGGTCGAGGCGCGCGTCGAAACCGGAGCTGTAGTCGCGGTGCGTGGGCGCGTAGAGGATCGCCGTCCTGCCCTCGGGGACGCCCAGTTCGCGGCGGATGCGAGCCACGTCGCGCGCGGTCGCGGTGTAGTAGACGTCGTTGCGCGGATAGCCGTACTCCAGGGTCTCGTAGGAGCCGGGGAAGGCCCGCTCCCACATCTCGGTGGAGTGCCGGTTGGAGGAGAGGTTGTAGTCCCAGCGGTCCACCCGGGTCAGCAGCTTGGCGAAGCTGCCGGTCGCGGCCGCGACCACGGGGTACGTCGACTGGTCGACGCCCATCTTCTTCAGCGGGGTGCCGTGCTGGGTCTGCAGATGCACGCTGCCGGGGCGCTTGACCACGCCGTCCGCGAAGTTGGCGTTGTTGACGCAGAAGGTGGCGCGGGCGAGCACGTCCCAGTAGGCCCGGCTGCCGATCACCGCGTACTCCACGTCCGGGGGAAGGGTCGCCACCGCGTCCGGCTCGACCAGGAACACCGAACGGATGTGCGGGGCCAGTTCCCGGGCCTTGGCGTGGATCGCGGCCGGGTTGCAGGTGTAGCCGCGGCCCCAGTACGCGCAGTACACGGCCAGGTCGGCCTCGAGCGGGCGGCGCAACGCCAGGGCGTACCGGAGCCGGGTGCGCAGCATGCGCGGAACAGGGGCCCTGCGCGCCGCCTTCGCGGCGCCGCGGTTGACGCCGCGCAGCGCCCGGAAAGCGCTGTAGGCACCGCAGGCGAGCAGCCGGTGCTGGATCCCGGCGCTGCCCGCGGGCGGCCGGTGACCCGACGGGCGGTGGCGGCGGTAGAGGCGTGAGGCCTGCCGGAAGAAGGCCCGGCGGCGAGGTGTCGGCAGGCGTTCCGGATGCGCGGCCGTCCGCAGGACCACGGCGAAGATCTGCTCGAACAGCGGTAGCAACCGGTCTGCGGAAAGGGCGAGTTCGGCGGCCCGGCTCAGGACCATGTCGGCCTGGTCGAGTAGGTCGAACTGATGCTCACCGGGGGCATGGAGTCGGCTGCCCTGCCTGCGCACCAGATGCCGTACGCAGACCGAGCGCAGCACCGAGATGCGTTCGGCGGCGAGGGTGACCAGGCCGCCCCAGCCGATGTCGGTGAAGTGGCTCGCCGGGAAGGTCAGCCGGTGGGCGGTGACGAACGCGCTCCGGTAGGCCGCGCTCCACGCGGGCACGGACACACCGGTCAGCTCCGGGGCCAGGCCGGGGGCGAAGGCGCCCTCGGGAGCCCCGCCGAGCGGGGGAGTGGACGGCTCGGCGTCCCACCAGTGGACCCGCTCGTGGTCGAAGTAGAGGACGTCCACCTCGCCGACCGCCGCCAGGTGCCGGTCGATCGCCGCGAGGGCGCCCGGTGCGAGGACGTCGTCGCTGTCGAGGAACAGCAGATAGGACCCGGTCGCCGCCTCCGCCCCGGTGGTACGGGCCACCCCCAGGCCGCCGGAGGGAGGCGAGGTGAGCGGGACGACCCGCTGGTCCCGCTCGGCGTACGCGGCGGCGACCGTGCCGGCCGTGGAGTCGGGCGTGTCGCAGACCGGGATCACCTCGAGGTCGCCGAAGGACTGGGCGAGGACGGAGTCCAGGGCCTGGGACAGGCGGCCGGCGACGCCGAAGGCGGGGACGATGATGCTGAAGCGGGGCATTCTGCTCTTTCTCTCGGGCCCCGGCCCCCGTCCCGGGGCCGGTGCGTCGTACGCGTGCGGGTGGGTCAGCGCCCGGGCCTTCCGGTGAGGACGGTGGGGGGCCTGTGCGGCATGGCGGAACTCCGGGGGTTCGGGCGGTTCGGTGGTCAGAGGCGTTCGGCGACCGGTGCGCGACTGCCGGGGACCGGGACGGTGGTGAGCGGTGCGGTGGTCCCGCCCGCCATGGCGGGCGGGACCGGGTGCCGGCCGGCCGGCGGGACCACGGACGGCAGCCAGGCGTTCTCCCCGAACACCACTCTGCGCACGATCCGTTCGGCCGCGCGCCCGTCGTCGTGCGGGCAGAAGCGCTCGCGGAACGCCCTGCGCCGCTGCTGCGAGCGTGATCCGCACCAGTGGCCGGTCGCGAAGATGTCGGCCAGTTCCTCCTCGTCGCGCGCGACCGCGCCGGGCGGGAAGTCGCGCACGTCGAAGTAGGTGCCACGGGTCGCCTCGTACGCCTCCCAGTCGTCCGCGTACACGACGACCGGCCGGTCGAGGTTGGCGTAGTCGAACATCAGCGACGAGAAGTCCGTGACGAGCGCGTCCGAGGCCAGGCACACCGCCTCGACGCTCGGATGGTCGGAGACGTCGATCACCCGGTCGCCGGTGGTCCGGGCGAGGGGTTCGCCGAACGACGGGTGCGAGCGGGTGAGCAGCACGAAACGCGGTCCGAGCCGGTGCAGAAGGCGGTCGGGATCGAGGGCGGGGCGGTGGTCGCGGCGGTAGTCGCGGAACGTCGGCGCGTACAGGATCGCCACCGAGCCCTCGGGGATGCCCATCGTCTGGCGCAGCCGGGCCACGTCCGCCGAGGTCGCGCGGGCGAAGACGTCGTTGCGGGGGAGGCCGTACTCCAGTGTGGTGAACCCGGAAGGGAACACGCGCTCCCAGACGAGGGTGGAGTGGCGGTTGCCCGAGAGGACGAAGTCCCAGGAGTCGGCGGAACGCAGCATCCGGCCGGCGTCGGCGTTGCGGGCGGCGGCCGGACGGTCCCGGAGGTCGAGGCCCATGCGCTTGAGCGGGGTGCCCTGCCGGGTCTGGATCAGGATCTGGCCCGTGCGCTTGACGACGCCGGGGCCGAAGTCGTCGTTGTGCACGAGGTACTTGGAGCGGGCCAGCGCCGTCCAGTACGCCGCCGAGTCCGGCCGCAGCCGGCGTGTGGCGAGCGGGACGGTGTGGTGATGCTCGGGGCGCGCGATCCACGCGGTGCGGATGTGCGGGACCAGATTGCGGAACGCCGACTCCAGGGCGCCCGGGTTGCAGCCGTACCTGCCGCCCTCGTCCCGGGTGAAGACGGCGCGGTCCGCGCGCAGCGGAAGGCGGAGCTGGATGCGGTAGTGCGTCCGGAGCGCGGCGGCGGTCAGCCGTCGGCCGGCCCCGGCGGCCAGGCGCCGGGCGCGGCGTACCAGGCCGGACGCCAGCGACAGCGCCCGGTAGATGCGGTGGCTGCCGAGCCCGATCAGGAGGTGGCGCGCCCCGAGCGGCGCGCCCGGGACGCGGTGTCTGCGGTAGTGGGCGCGGGCGAGCCGGAGGAACTCGGCACGGCTGTCCCGGGGCAGCCGGCCGCGTCGGCCGTAGACGGTGGCCAGGTGGTCGACCATGCGGCGGAACAGCACCGGGCGCCAGCGGTCGAGTTCGGGACGGGCGTCGAGGTGGGCGAAGACCCGGTCGTACTGGTCGAAGACGTCGAAGTGCCTGCGGCTGGTCGAGACGAGAATGCTGCCCTGGCGGCGCTGGCGGTAGTGGACGCAGACCCGGTCGAGCGTGGCGAGGGTGTCCGCGGTCAGCAGCACCGGGAACGTCCACGCGGTGTCCTCGTAGTAACCGGGAGGGAAGACGAACCCCGCGCGCTCGACGAACTCCCGGCGATAGGCCTTGTTCCAGACCACCATCAGCAACGAGAGCAGGCCGGGTCGGTCGTCGAGACGGAAGGGCGCCGGGCCCTCCTCGGTGAGCAGATCGGCCAGCTGGTTGCGGACCGTGCGCCCGGTCCAGTACGTACGGGCGTAGTCGAAGACCAGGACGTCCGGCTCGGACGTCGCCTTCAGCCGGTCCGCCAGGTCCCGCAACGCGTCCGGGGTCAGGGTGTCGTCACCGTCGAGGAAGAGCACATAGTCGCCGGTCGCGAGCTCGAGACCTGCGTTGCGCGCCGGGCCGAGTCCCACGTTGTGCGGCAGATGCAGCGGCCGGACGCGGGGGTCACGGGCGGCGGCCTCGTCGATGAGGGCGCCGCAGGCGTCGGGCGAGCAGTCGTCGACGGCGATCACTTCTACGTCGGTGTACGACTGCTCCAGCACGGATGTGAGGCATTCCTCCAGGTACGCCTGAACCTTGTACGCGGGAACGATGACACTGAACCTGGGCAAGGGGCATCCATGGGATCGGCGCGGGCATACTGCCCGGAAACGGCCGAAGGGCCGCTTCGGTTACGCCGGATGCGGCATCCGGGGGAACGCCGACGGAAACCCCAGGTGAACGAAGGGGGGTGGACCCCGGCATCGGGCCCACCCCGGAACTTCCGTACGGTCGGCTCTACTTGACGGCTCCGGCCATGACCCCCGACACGAACTGCCGCTGGAAGGCGAAGAAGACGGCCAGCGGGATCACCATCGAGATGAACGCGCCCGGCGCCAGGACGTCGATGTTGTTGCCGAACTGGCGCACCTGCGTCTGCAGTGCGACGGTGATCGGCTGCGTACCGGACTTCGTGAACACGAGTGCCACCAGCATGTCGTTCCACACCCACAGGAACTGGAAGATGCCGAGGCTCGCGATCGCGGGACCGCCGAGCGGCAGCACCACCCGTGCGAACAGCCGCAGTTCGCCCGCACCGTCGAGCCGGGCCGCCTCGAGCAGCTCCCGGGGGATCTCCGCGAAGAAGTTCCGCAGGAGGAACACCGCGAAGGGCAGGCCGAAGCCCGTGTGGAAGAGGACCACACCGAGGACCGTGCCGAACAGGCCGATCCTCCCGAAGAGTTCGGCGATCGGGATCAGTGCCACCTGCACGGGGACGACCAGCAGGCCGACCACGCCCAGGAACCACCAGTCACGGCCCGGGAACTCCATCCAGGCGAAGGCGTAGCCCGCGAGGGAGCCGATCGCCACGACCAGGAGGGTCGCGGGGACCGTGATCAGGACCGTGTTCAGCAGGGAGTTGGTGATGTCGCCGTTCTCCAGGAGCTTCCGGTAGCTCTCGAAGGTCAGCTGCGAGGGCTCGCTGAAGACCCTCCACCAGCCGGAGGCGCTCATGTCGGCCGGTGTGCGCAGCGAGGCGAGCAGCAGACCCACCGTAGGCACCAGCCAGAACAGCCCGACCACGATGAGGAAGACCCGCACCAGGCCTCCGCCCACGCGCTCCGCGAGGCGCGCGCCCAGGGACCGCTCGGGCCGTACGGCCGTGGCGGACGCCGCCTTCGGCAGACTTCCGGCCTGTGTCGTCATCGCCGCACCTCCCGCCTGAGCCTGCGGATGTTGAACAGCATCACCGGGATGACGAGCAGCAGCAGGAACACCGCGATCGCGCTCGCGATACCCGGCTGGTCCTCGGAGAAGCCCTTGCGGTACAGCTCCAGGGCGAGGACGTTCGCGTCGTCCTGGGACGAGCCCGGCGGGATGATGAAGACCAGATCGAAGATCTTCAGTACGTTGATCATCAGTGTCACCGTGACCACGGCGAGCACGGGCGCCAGCAGCGGCACCGTGACCCGGCGGAACACCTGCCACTCGTTCGCGCCGTCCACGCGCGCCGCCTCGAGCAGCTCCCGCGGCATGCCCGCGAGGCCCGCGGCGATCAGCACCATCGCGAAACCGGCCCACATCCACACATAGGAGCCGATGACGGCCGGGGTCACGAGCGCGGGGCCGAGCCAGTCCACGCCGTTGTATGGCTCCCTGAAGTTGCTCGCCGGCAGCCGCAGCCGAGCCCCGTCGGCGGCCGCCGGCAGGGTGAAGGTCCCGTCGGCGGCGGCCTTGGTGGAGGCGACGACCTTGCCGTCCTTCACGGCCTCGATCCGCATGCCCGCATAGCCCTGCTCGGCCGGGTCCACCGCGCCGAGCTTCCCGACACCCTTGCCGCGCGTGAAGTCCTGCCAGGCCGTGCCGGTGACCTTGCCCGGCTGCGGCTGCGCCCGGGCGGCCGGCTCGGCGCCCTTCGGCATCCGGTCGGGCGCGACGCCGACCAGCGGGAGCGCGACCGTCCGCCCCGTGTGCACCGTGCCGGCGGTGACGAAGCCGCCCTGATCGGGCCTGAGGGGCGACTGGCGGCCCGGGTGGGCCCTGGGGAACGCGGACGACTCGGCGAACGAGTCGTGGACGCCCACCCACACCGCGTTGGCGACGCCCTTGTCCGGGTCCTGGTCGTACACCAGCCGGAAGATGATCCCCGCCGCCAGCATCGAGATCGCCATCGGCATGAAGACGACCAGCTTGAACGCCGTTCCCCAGCGGACCCGTTCGGTGAGCACCGCGAAGATCAGGCCCAACGCGGTCGAGACGGTCGGCGCGAACACCACCCAGATGATGTTGTTCTTCAGGGCGGTGCGGATGCCGTCGTCCGTGAACAGGGCCCGGTAGTTGTCGACTCCGGCGAAGGAGTCGCCGGACTGGCTGAGGAAGCTGCGGATCAGCGAGTACCCGATCGGGTAGACCACGAGCGCGCCCAGCAGCACTAGGGCGGGCAGCAGGAACAGCGCTGCCGCGGTTCTGCGGGTGCCGGTCACGCTCTTGCGCCGACGGGGGCCGGAGGGCGTCGCCGGTGTGCCGGCGACGTCCTCCGCGGCTGCCGACGACATCGCCGGATCAGCTCCCGCTTCCGTATGCCGCCGCCGCGTCCTTCTCCAGCTTCGCCTGGGTGCCCGCGACGTCCTTCGGGTTCTTCAGGAAGTCCTGGAGGTCCTTCCACTCACCCTTGCCCGGCGTGCCGCCGAACGCCTGCGGGGCCTGATCGGACATGTCGAAACGGAAGTTGTCGCCGGCCGAGACGAGTGCCTCGGCCATCTTCCGCTGCACGTCGTTGGGGTAGGCGGACAGCGCGACCGACTTGTTCGGCGAGAGGTAGCCGCCGAGCTTCGCCTGGATCGTCGCGGCGTCCGGCGAGGCCAGGAAGGTGACCAGTGCCTGGGCCGCCTCGGAGTCCTTGAGGACGACGGCCGCGTCGCCGCCGGAGACCACGGGTGCCTGGCCGCCCACTGCCGGGAAGGGGAACACCTTCGCGTCCGTGCCGATCTTCGCCTTGGTCTCCGCGATGTTGACCTGCGCGAAGTCGCCCTCGAAGACCATGCCGGCCTTCGGCTGGTCGCCCCCGGTGAAGGTCTGGGTGACGGATGCGGGGAACTCCGTCTGCAGCGCCCCGTTCGCGCCGCCCGCGACGAAGTCCTTCTTGCCCCAGATCTGGGCGAGCGTGGTCAGCGCTTGCTTCACGGACGGGTCGGTCCATTTGATCGTGTGCTGGGCGAGCTGGTCGTACTTGTCCGGTCCCGCCTGGGAGAGGTAGACGTTCTCGAACCAGTCGGTGAGGGTCCAGCCGTCGGCGCCGCCGACGGAGAACGGCGTGACCCCGGAGTCGTAGACGGCCTGGGCCGCCGTCATCAGCTCCTCCCAGCGCTTGGGCTCCTGTGCTCCCGCGTTCTCGAAGACCTTCGCGTTGTACCAGATCAAGGACTTGTTGGCGGCCTTGTAGTAGGCGGCGTACTGCTTGCCGCCGACCTTGCCGAGGTCCTGCCAGCCCTGGGAGTAGTTCTTGCCCAGCTCGGCCTGGGCCTCGGGGCCGAGCGGCTTCGCCCACTTCTTGTCGACGGCCTGCTTGATGGCGCCCGGCTGGGGGAGCAGTGCGACGTCCGGCGGCTGTCCGCCGGCGATCTTCGAACCGAGGAAGTTGATGATCGGGTCCTGGGCGGGCACGAAGGTGACCTTGGCGCCCGTGCGCTTCTCGAACTCCGCGAGGACCTGTTTGAAGTTCTTCTGCTCACCACCGGTCCAGACGGCGGCGACCTCCAGGCTCTGGCCTTTCAGCTCGGGGAGCTTGACGGTGGAACCGCTCTCCTTGCCGCCGGCGCTCGGTTTGTCGTCGCTGCTCTTGTCGTTGCCGCCGCCGCAGCCGGTGAGGGCCAGTGCCCCTGCGAGGAAGGCGGCCGCCGCGGTCAGCGCGGCTCTGCGGGTCGAGTGGACGGGCTGTTTGGGCGACTTGCGCATACGAAGAGTGCTGTGCATCACTGCCCCGTTCTTCGTTCCTCGTCGAACGTTCGAGTGCTGTCCCGTGCGCTCCGGTCTACGCGGGGTCCTTCGGGTCGGCAAGAGCGCCTGCACTGTCAACGCCGCGATCGTGACCGCGTCGTGACGTACCGTCAACGACGCGGCCCGGTGCGACTCGGTACAGGCCGGGCACGGGCCCCCGGCGTCACAGCAGCGAAGGCACCTCGTTCGCCGACACCGAACGTGCGGCCCGCTCCAGCGCGCTCGCCAGCAGGGCCAGGTCCGTCGGGCCGTTGCCCAGTTCGCGGACGGGACGGCGGGCAGGCGGGTCACCCATGCGCTGCCACTCCAGCGGGACGACCGTGGGCCGCAGCGTCGCCGTGCGGGGGATGCGGCCGGTGATCCGCCCACCCTGGAAGGGCGTCACCCTGCCGTCCGCCCGTGTCAGCCGCCCACGTCCGGGCGCCGGTTCGTCCGCGCCCGGGGAGACCTCCTCGAGCGCGATCCGCAGCGCGGCCGTCCGGGCCGGCTCCCACTGCGCCGTCCGCCCACCGGGGGCGGCGGCGGCGACAAGATGCACACCGAGCCGATCG
>Ga0209758_1003554_pt1 | contig 14015 bp, 5 predicted proteins | sample AraplaMF_Col_mMF_FD_184258 | JGI IMG/M metagenome (GOLD analysis project Ga0209758, IMG submission 184258) | Arabidopsis root microbial communities from the University of North Carolina, USA - plate scrape MF_Col_mMF (SPAdes) (version 2) | ecosystem: Host-associated > Plants > Roots > Endosphere ... | reverse complement strand
GGCGTGCAAAACCTGCACACCTTTACCAAGTATAAAGGATATGACCCTGAAGTGGGCGCCTACCTGGGTAAAGAGGTACAGCTGAACAGCCAGTTCATTGGCGTGGATGCAGGCCGTTATCCTTTAACCCGGCTGTATACCGCCAGCGCAGCAGTTGATTTCTAAACACAAAAAGCACACATCATGAAGCAACTTCGTTCTAAAATATATCTGACAGCGCTGGCATTCTGCGGGATGCTGAGCAGCTGCAGCAAGGATTTCCTCAACAGGCCGCCGGAAGACGCCATTGTAGATGCGAACTTTTATCAGTCTGCAGACCAGGTGCTGGCCGGTACAGCGCCGCTGTACAATATTGTATGGTTTGCTTACAACGATAAGGCATCGCATGGCATAGGAGATGGAAGGGCCGGCATTCTGATGTCTGGTTCCTACCAGGTAGAGAACATTCGAATGCAAACAACGGATGTAACGCCGGAAGTGTACAGTTCCTGGACTGCGTTCTTCAACGTAGTAGCCCAGTCGAACATGGCGATCAGTAACATTACCAAATACACCGCGGCTTCCGTACCGGATAATATCAAACAGGCAGCTATCGGGGAAGGGCGTTTTATGAGAGGCCTAGCCTATGCTTACCTGGTGCAAAACTGGGGACCGGTGCCAATCATCGTTGATAACAATGTACTGTTGACAGATACATCTATTACAAGGAACACGGTGGAGTCTGTATGGGAGTTTATCATCCGTGATCTTCGCTTTGCTGCGAACAGTCTGCCTGCAACGCCTTTGCAGAAAGGCCGTCTTACTAAATGGTCTGCTGAAGGCATGCTGGCTAAAATGTACCTTACCCGTGCGGGTGTAGGCGGCAGCGGTACCCGCAAACAAACAGACCTGGATAGTGCTGCGTGGTTCGCCAAAGACGTGATCAGCAACAGCGGCGCTACGCTGATGAGCAATTATGAGGACCTGTACCTGATGAAGAACAACAATAACTCAGAAAGCCTGTTTGCATTGCAATGGAAGTACGATGGCGACTGGGGCACACAGAACAGCGTACAGGCCTTCCTAGCCTATGGTTCTGAGATAACCGGCTTTGGCGACGGTTGGGGCGGTGATCTTGGGGCTTCCTATGATATGCTGAAACGTTATTCAGCCAATGATAAACGCCGTAAGGGTACATTCATGTACCCCGGGGATCATTATACTTATATCCACCAGGCGGTAGATGATCCGAATAATCCCGGTAAGAAGATCATACAGGAACTGCAGGTGCCCTGGAACTTTGTAGGCACAGAACGATACAATACCCGCGCCTGGGTGAAGAAATATGTAGTGGGCCGTCCGGAAGACAACGATGGCAAGGTAACACAACAGCATACCGAGATGAATACTTATATGCTGCGCCTGGCGGATGTATACCTGCTGTATGCGGAAGCACTGATGGGCAATGCCGCCACCACTACCAATGCAGAAGCGCTGAAATACTTTAATGCGGTGCGTACCAGGGCAGGACTGGACGCAAAGACCAGCATCAGCGCAGACGAGCTTTTTTATGAAAGAAGACTGGAACTGGCTATGGAAGGACAGGCCTGGTATGATATTGTGCGCCTGCACTATTACAATCCTACCAAAGCGCTGTCTATACTGAGCCAGCAGGACAGGGGCACTTACCGTGTAGTACCGAATACTGCCACCAATGCCACTTCGTGGACCGTGACCTCTGACACGCCGGCCATGTATCCTGTAACGGAAAGCAATTTCTATTTGCCTTACCCTGCAGCGGAACTAACGGCAGCGCCTAATCTCCGTAAACCGCCGGTACCTTACCAGTTCTAATTTAAAAACGAAAACGTTATGACTAAACATATTCTGATTGCCGTTATGTGCTGCCTGCTCTTCGCCTTTTGTAAAAAGGATGAAGTATCCGCGCCGCCGGTTGTTAGCAGCGTAAGTCTGCTGGACCCTGCGAAACAAGACAGCACTTTTAAAGAAACGCTGCCCGGCACGTTAATACTGATCTCGGGTAATAACCTGGGCGGGATCGTTAATATCTACTTTAACGGGCAGACTGCTTATTTCAATCCGACTTATAATACCAATACACACCTGATCGTAACGATCCCCTCTACGGCGCCAACGGAAGCAACAGATCCGAATGTGCCTAACACGATCCGTATCGTGACCACGCATGGGGAAACCAGTTATTCTTTTGTGCTGACCATACCGCCGCCTGCCATTGAATCCATATCGAATGAGAATGCCTTGCCGGGCGATTCGCTGATCATCTGGGGCAGCAGCCTGTGGCTGATCGACAAGATCATTTTCCCCGGCGGCAGAGAGGTTACCAGCTTTAACACTGATGCCAGAGGCTACAGGGTAGGATTGATCATGCCTGACCTGGGCACTGATACGGGAAGGCTCATCATACAGGCCAAATATGGCACTGCCAAATCAGACGGGCCATTAAATGACCACCAGAGCGGGGATGTGATCAGCAACCTCACAAACGGGGAAGCGGGTGAACAATCTGTATTCAACTGGGCATGGTGGGGAGCCAACCGCACCAATGACGCGGGCTTGTTTCCAGGCACCAGGGGCGCGTACCTGCAGAATATCTTTGGCGGTGTAGGCGCTAATAATGGCGCCTGGTGGGACGGCAACAGGTCTGGCAACTTTACGGAGGTGAAGACAATCTTCGATGCCAGCATTATGACCAAACAGGCATCTGACTATGCGCTGAAATTCGAGATCAATACCAAGGAACCCTGGACAGCAGGTATCAACGTGCTGCGTTTAGGTGACAGCTATGCCTACCGCTTCATGCCATGGGCCAGTGCCACCGGAGGCGTATTTGATACAGACGATAAATGGCAGACCGTTACCGTCCGCTTGTCTGATTTCAAAAAAGCAGATAGCGGAAAAGAAGGTACCGGCGCCAATGCCGCAACAATGGCCGACCTGTTAAAGGCGGATGGCGTTGTGGCCTTTACCTATCGCTATATCACCGAAGATAAGGCGGTAGACGTGCATAACACTGCATACGACAATTTCAGGATAGTCAAAATCAAATAGCACACAAAACAGTGGCCAATGAAAAAAATAACAGGAGTTTGCTTGTCATGCATGGTGTTAATGCTCGCAACAGCTTGCAGCAAAAAGAAGCCGGACAAATATTCGGGTGATGATGGTGAAAAAGACACTACGGGTACGGTGGTAACAAAGCCGCAAGACCCGCAGACAGCTGCCAGCATCGGTTTTTTCCTTGAAGGATGGAAGGAGCGGACATTTACAGCCCCTGCTGCCACTGAAACAACAGCGCCGTCATCGGCTGCGTACACTGTAACCGTAGATGCGTCGACGGTCCTTACCAAAATCTCCCCCGCGCTCTTTGGCAACAACAGTAACCTGTATATGAGCCAGATGGTGACTGAGCCAGCATTGCTGGGTCATATCACGAACCTGCACCCGGGCATTATCCGCTTTCCGGGCGGTAACCTGAGCAGCGTATACTTCTGGAATGTCGCTTCCGGCAATCCACCTGCGGATGCCCCGGCACAGATCCAGGACGCCAATGGGAACAATATGGATCCCGGTTACTGGTGGGGCGGTAATACGGCCGGATGGACATTATCTCTGGATAATTACTACAGCATGCTGCAGCAGACCGGTAATGAAGGCATCATTACGGTGAACTACGGCTATGCCAGGTATGGTACAGGCGCCAACCCGGTAGCAGCTGCCGCACATCTTGCCGCCGAATGGGTACGCTATGACAAAGGGCGTACCCGTTACTGGGAGATCGGCAATGAAAGCAATGGCACCTGGCAGGCAGGTTATCGCATCGATGTTTCGCAGAACAAGGACGGCCAGCCGATGATCATCACCGGCGACCTGTACGGACGTCATTACAAGGTATTTGCGGATTCCATGCGTAAGGCAGCCAGTGAGACAGGCAAGACCATCTACATTGGCGCACAGCTGCTGGAGCATGAACCGGCTTCCTGGGCCACGCCAACCGATAAGGAGTGGAATAATGGCGTGTTGAAACAGGCTGGCAGTGTGGCTGATTATTTTATCGTGCATAGTTATTACACGCCTTATAATACCAATTCCAACCCGCCGGAGATCCTGGCATCTGCAGGGACGGTGACGAAGAACATCGCTGATTATGTAACAACATCTGCATCTGCAGCGGGTGTTGCGATGAAGCCTATAGCGCTGACGGAGTGGAACATCTTTGCGGTGGGATCACAGCAGATGGTATCTCATGTAGCCGGTATGCATGCGGTAATGGTATTGGGAGAGCTGATGAAGAACAAGTTTGGTATGGCCAGCCGATGGGACCTGGCCAACTCCTGGGAGAATGGGAATGATCACGGGCTTTTCAGCCAGGGCGAGGCTGCCTCAGGAGAAGCCAAATGGAGCCCCAGGCCGGCGTTCTATTATATGTATTTCTTCAGCAAGTTCCTGGGCGACCGTTATGTAAATGCAAGCGTGTCTGACAGCAATGTGAATATTAACGCGTATGCCTCAACGTTCACTTCAGGACAGGTATCTGTTACCCTGGTGAACAAAGGTACGACTGCCCGCAATGTGCAGCTGGCGTTCAAGAATTTCAATCCCGGCAAGCGATTCTACTGGTATGTGTTAACCGGAGGAGATGGCAGCGCCAGTTTTTCGCGGAAAGTGCTGGTGAATGGCAGCGGGCCTTCGGGCACAGCCGGCGGACCGGCTGATTATACCACTTTAAAGGCTTACACGGCCAGTGCACAATCAGGCATCCGGGTAACCTTGCCACCCATGTCTGTAATTTGTATGGTCGTGGACAAACCATAAGCCCTGTGTAGATAGCGAAAAGGGGGTGCTCTTCCGGGCGCCCCTTTTTTTTAGTTGGCAGTTATGATCATTCCGTGCGCAGGCTTTTTACCGGGTCAGTAAGGGCAGCACGGATGGCGAGGTGGCTGACGGTGGCTAGTGCAATTACTACTGCGATAGCGCCGGCCAGCAGGAAAGTAGCCCAGCTGATATGGATGGCATAGGCAAAGTTTTCCAGCCATCTTTGTAAGAGGTACCAGGCTATGGGTGTGGCAGTCAATAACGCGATCAACACCAGCATAATAAAGTCTTTATTCAGCATGAGCACGATATTGCCTACGCTGGCGCCCAGCACCTTGCGGATGCCGATCTCTTTTACGCGCTGACGGGCAGTGAATGCCGCCAGTCCGAACAAGCCCATACAGGAAATAAAGATGGCAATGATCATCGCGATATTAGCCAGGTTGGAGGTACGCCGTTCATTCTCATAGAAGGAAGCAACAGTAGCATCGAAGAAGTCATAGTGGAATACTTCATCGGGATATGTGGATGTCCAGAGCTGTTTGATCTTTGCCAGGGTAGGCTCCTGGTTGCCCGGGCGCAGCCGGATATTGATGCACCAGGCAAACTCTTTATTGGTACTGAAGAAGGTGGGCGTGATAGGCCTGTGCAGGGATTCGAGGTGGAAGTCTGCCAGCACGCCGACTATCGGGTACGACACCGTATGCGGGCCTGTAGCATCCACTTTAAAGGTTTGTAATGACTGACCGATGGCAGCTTCGGGAGATGCGAAGCCCAGCGCTTTTACAGCCGTTTCATTGATCAGCAGCTCACGGGCAGTATCAGCAGCCTGCAGGTTACGGCCAGCTTTGAGCTTCAGCTGATAGAGGGAGGTATAAGCTGTGTCTACCCATATCGGCTGGCAAGCTACGTGCACATCCTTGTAGGAGAGCGGTAGTTGAAAATGGCCTACTGCGGCAGGCGTACCATCACTCAGGCTGACCATTTCCACACCGGGCAGCTGACGGATCCGCATGGCCAGCGCATCATGTCTATTGCGGGGAGCACGGTCTTTCTTATCGATGGTGATGATCGCTTCACGTGCAAAGCCCATGTCTTTATGCAGCATATAGCGCAGCTGGTTGCCGATGATCAAGGCTGCTATGATGAATACTAAGGAAACGGTGAACTGGAATACTACCAGTCCTTTGCGCAGATATCCCCGCTGGCGGCCCAGCTGACCGGACTTTCCTTTCAGGCTGAGCGCTGGCAGAAACCCTGACAGCACCTTTGCTGGATAAAGGCCGGACAATAGTGCGGTGACGATAGTGATCAGCAGCAGGAAAAGCAGGGTAGCGGGCTGGAAGATACCAGCGCGTACGTCGCCCGGTAAGAATGATCTGAACGCTGTAAGCAGCGGCTGCAGGCAGATCAGGGACAGGATCAGGGCCAGCAGGGTAAGCACAAAGGTTTCACAGAGGAACTGCGCCACCAGGCTGCTGCGTTTACTGCCCAATACTTTACGGATACCTATTTCCCGTGCCCTTTCAACAGATTGGGCGGTAGACAGGTTGATGAAATTAACGACGGCAATGAGCAGGATAAAGCCGGCGATCAGCATCAGGGCATACAGGGCAGGCAGATGCGCCTTGCGGGAGTAAAGGTCCGGATAGCTGCTATTGAAATGAATGTCTGTTAAGGGCTGGAGTTTGAATACGCCTTTGTTCTGCGCCTCTTTAGGCACATGACGGCTGGTGAATGCAGCCAGGCGGCTGTTGGCCTGTTTTGCAGAGATATTGGAAGGCAGCTTAACAAAGGTCTGGAAGCCTATACCGGCTTCCCCCCAGCGATCGAAATGGAACTCATTCCCGAGGAAGCTGTGGTGGTGGTCAGCAGTACTAAAGGAAATAAAATCCCTGAAAGAGAGAATGGTATTTTTAGCGGGATCTTTTACAATGCCCGTTAGGGTTAGGGTCAGGGAATCGTTATAAATAACGCTGCGGCCAATCAGCTTTTCCAGGGGCTGCTTACCGAAATATTTATAGGCCTTGCTTTCGGTCAGCACCACGGAAAAAGGCGTGTTGAGCGAGGAGGCAGGGTTGCCAAGCAGCCATTGGTATTTGAAGACCGAAAAGTATTGGGGGTCAGCGATGATGATGTCTGATTGCTCTTTGCCCCATTGGGGATAGTCGAAACGTTTTTCTATGCCGTTGTTGCCCGGGATGCTTACTTTGGCTTCGTAGTTATGAAAGAAGGCCAGGTTTTCCATACCGGCCACTTCGTTCTGCAGGGCTGCAGGCGCGGGATCAGGAATGGATCCTTCTTCCCAGACAATGCGATAGATGTGCTCATGACCGGGAAATCCCTTTTCGTAGCTCAGCTCAAAGCGAACTACCAGGTAGATGACCAGGCAGGCACTGATACCGAAGGCCAGGCCGAGGATATTAATGATGCCGGTGACTTTATTCCGCAGGAGATTTCTCCAGGCAATTTTGAAATAGTTTCTGAGCATAGTAATCAAAAATATAGCTGATAAGCTACTAATGTGCCTGATATTATCCGGCTAGCTGCCAGTATCAAACATTCACTAAAATAACGATATATGTCCGATTTTGGATAGGGTATGTCCGGTTCCGGTCATTATCGCCCGGAAAGAAAAAACCCGGCCAGACGACCGGGTTCGTTTCTCTCTCTATGCTTCGTAACTCAACACCCTCTATTCTGTTGAGACGAATACTTTATACCTAGCTAACAATCTTTCTACTTTGCGGATATCACAATTCCTTTCTTAATGACCGTATTGCCAACACTCAGCCTGTATGCGAAGGGCACTCTGTTTGGCCTCGGCACATTATAGAGGATCTCTTCATTACTGCACTGGCTCACTGGTCTACGGATCTGCATGAGCTCTTCTCCGAGCAGGTTCCAAACTTCCAGCAGTGCTACACCGGTTACCGGCGCTATAAACCGGAAGTATACTTTATTCGTATAGGGGTTCGGGTATACGCCCACAACCTGCACAGTGCCAGCACATGTGGGGGTTGGTACCGGGGCGATAGGTGCTGCCACGCTACTAGCCCATCCGTTCAGTATACGGCAGCCGTCAAATCCATTGTTGATCGCTTCTATGGCCTGGGTGATGTTACCGGCATTAATGTCTGCCGGGAATTCTCCGCCGAGGGCCCTGTTGGCCAGGTTAAGCAGGCCCTGTACGGTGTTTTCGCCTGTTGCGCTGAGATAGGTGACCACTGACCTCGGCAGGATGTATGCCTGCACTGAGTTGACAGCTATACCGCTTCCGCAGTAGGTTTCCTTAGCAGTGAACAGCGAATCGCCTGCTATCCTTAATTCAGCCAACCGCCTGCTGTTGTTGATGTTAAAGAACAGGGTCATTGTCTGCGTCAACAGCCGGTTCTCGATCGCTCCATAGTTGCTCCTGCTGTCGGATAATGGAACGTTATTCCAGGTGTTGGGCTTCATATAGGTAGCATAGCCTTTCAGTGCGGCCGGTTTGCCATCGCCGCGCAGCATTTCGAATATGGCGTCACCGGATACATCGGCCAGGTGCAGTGTAAAGAATCTGCCAGCAGCCCAGCTCCCGAAGTCGGTTGAATCGCCCGCTTGCCTGTCCATTGCGCTGATCATGATCTGCCTGGAAGTGGTGGCATCGCCGCCGTTCACGCAAACGGATGTATCGGGCGTAGCGTAGAAGCGCTGGGTATAGGTACAGATACTCTTGTCGCAGCAGGGGATCGTAATGGCCTGTTTTACGGACGTTACATTACCGCATGCGTCTGTTGCCTGCCAGGTGCGTGTTATCACCTGCGGACAGTTTGCGCTGCTGTAGTTGTCTGTGTATGTAACGGTGAGCGCCTGTTGGCTGTTATCTGTGAACACCGGTTCATCGAATGCAGGAACGGTATTACAAGCCTGGGTTTTGTCTTGTCCAACATTGGCAGCCACCGGTGCTATGTTATCATTAACGGTGATGGTCTGAATCGCGGTGTCTGATCTGTATCCGCAATTGTCTGTTGCCCACCATTTACGGGTGATGATGAATTTATTCACGCAGGAGCTGTCTGTTACAGCCTGTGAGAAGTGCACCGTAGCGGCGCTGCAATTGCCTGTTGCCTGCATCAGCTGCGGAGCCGGGATAGCTGCGATGGAGTTCACGGTCATATTTTTTACCGAACCCAGTAGCGTTACTACTCCGGAGGGTTTGATATGGATCATTTGCGTGATGAAATCACTATTGCCGGAGGCATCGGTGAATGTCCACTTACGGGTGATGGTAGAGTCGCAGGCGGAGCCCGAGCCGGTTACGGTGTAGACAGGCTGGAGAGCGCCATTGCAATTGTCGGCAGCTGTTGGCGCCGGTGCAGGGGGCACGTCGTTCAGGCACTGTACGTTGATCTCCCTGGTAAAGCCGGCTGTGATTACCGGTGCGGTAGTATCCTTAATGCGGATGGTTTGTGTTACCACAGAACTGTTACCACATGGATCGGTGAAGATCCAGGTACGGGTGATGGCAGAGTCACGAAGGGTACCGGCGCCCTGTTCAGTGAACAGGGGTTTCATGGCTGCATGGCTGTTGTCGACAGCTGTAGGTACAGGTACTGATGGTATGTTGCTTACACACGCTACAACGATATCCTTTTCGAAGCTGGCAGTGATGACCGGCTTCACGTTGTCATTGATGTTGATCACCTGGGTGATGGTATCGGAAGCGTTGCCACAGGCGTCAACCGCCCACCATTTACGGACCAGGGTGAGCTTACCGGAGCAGGTGCTGTCAGTTGTTGTTTGCGCATACTGCACTGGTATTTTATCACTGCAATTATCGGTAGCGGTAAATACGGCCGGTGCAGGGATCTCGTAGATGGAGCTGATATTGACTGTATTGTTCACTGTACCAGCCAGCACCGGTGCGATGTTGTCTTTAATATGAATGGTTTGGGTAACGAAGTCGCTGTTGCCGCAGGCATCAGTGAATGTCCAGGTACGGGTGATGGTGGAATCGCAAGCGGAACCGGCGCCTGTTGCTGTATACACCGGCTGCAGGTTGGTGTCGCAGTTGTCGGTTGCTGTAGGCGTTGGCACAGCAGGGATGTCCTTCACACACTGTACGTCAATTGTTTTAGTAAAGCCGGCCGTTATCACCGGCTTTACGTCATCATGAACCTTTATTACCTGTGAAATAGTATCGGAAGTATTGCCACTTGCATCTACCCCCCACCATTTACGGGTAAGGGTGTACTTATTAATGCAGGTGCTATCGCTTGTAAGCTGGCTGTATTGCACATTTACCTGTTGGTTACAGTTATCGGTGGCGGTGATGTTAGCGGGGGCAGGGATCTCTTTGGCGCAGCTCAGATCCAGGTTGCTTACGCTACCTGCCAATACAGGAGCAGTGGTGTCTTTGATGTGGATGGTCTGTGTTACGAAATCGCTGTTGCCGCAGGCGTCGGTAAATGTCCACCTCCGGGTGATGGTGGAATCGTAAGTATTGCCATTGGTCACTTCGGAGTATACCGGTGCAATATTGCCACTGCTGTTATCCATAGCCGTTGATGTTGGTATTGGCGGTGCCTGTTGGATACACTGTATGTTGATCTCTTTTTCGAAGTTGGCGGTGATCACCGGTTTAATGTCGTCGTTCACAACAATTACCTGGGTAAAGGTGTCGGACACATTGCCGCAGGCATCTGCTGCCCACCATTTACGCACCACGGTATATTTGTCTGCACAGATCCTGTTGATGATTGATTCATTGTAGCGGGCCGGGAGCCTTCCGTTGCAGTTGTCGCTGGCGTCGAAGATGGCAGGTGCAGGGATCTGAGCCGGAGCGCTGACATAGATAGTGGAAATAGAACCTGTAAGAGCGTTGCTGGTGGTACCTATGAGCACCGGCGCGATGGTATCTTTAATATGGATCACCTGTGTGACGAAATCGCTGTTACCGGAGGCATCGGTGAATGTCCATGTACGCGTGATGGTAGAATCGCAGGCGGAGCCGGCGCCTGTTTCGGAGTAAACAGGTTGTATGGATTCATCACAGTTGTCGGTAGCGGTTGGGGTAGGAGCAGCAGGCACCTCCTTCAGGCATTGTATGTTGATCTCCCTGGTAAAGTCGGCGGTGATTACCGGTTTCACGTCGTCGTTGATGGTGATGATCTGTACCATCGTATCAGAGGTGTTACCACAGGCATCGGTTGCCCACCATTTACGGGTAATTGTGTATTTGCTTACCCGGGTACTATCGGAGGTAGTCTGGCTGTATTGTACGGCTACATTTTCATCACAGTTGTCGGTAGCAGTGATTTCGGCTGCGGCAGGAATATCCTTAGCACAGCTGATGTTGATATTAGATACACTGCCCACAAGAACAGGGATAGTGTTGTCTTTTATATGAATAGTTTGCGTAACGAAATCACTATTGCCGGAGGCATCGGTGAATGTCCAGGTACGGACAATGGTAGAATCGCAGGCGGAGCCGGATCCTTCTTCGGAGTAAACCGGCTGTATGGATTCATCACAATTATCTGTAGCGGTTGGTACAGGAGCAACAGGCACCTCCTTCAGGCACTGTACGTTGATCTCCCTGGTGAAGTCAGCGGTAATTACGGGTTTCACATCATCATTGACAACGACGATCTGGGTGATGGTGTCGGAAGTATTACCACAGGCATCAGTTGCCCACCATTTGCGGGTAAGGGTATATTTATTTACAGCTGTACTATCGGAAGTAGTCTGGTTGTATTGTACGACTACGTTCTGGTCGGCATTATCGGTAGCTGTGATGTCCGCTACGGTGGGGATGTCCCTGGTACAGCTGATATTGACGTTGGACACGCTACCCACCAGTACAGGCGCGGTGATATCCTTAATGTGGATGGTTTGCATAACGGAATCGCTGTTGCCGGAAGCGTCTGTGAATGTCCAGGTGCGGATGATAGTAGAATCACAGGCGGAGCCGGAACCTTCTTCGGAGTAAACCGGCTCTAGGGAATCATCACAGTTGTCTGTAGCCGTAGGTGTGGGTACAGCAGGAACCTCCTTCAGGCTTTGTACATTGATCTCTTTAGTGAAGTCAGCGGTAATTGCCGGTTTCACATCATCATTAACAACGATGACCTGGGTCATGGTGTCTGAAGTATTACCACAGACATCGGTTGCCCACCATTTACGGGTAATGGTGTATTTGTTTATGCTGGTACTGTCGGAGGTAAGCTGGCTGTATTGTACTGTGATGTTTTGATCACAGTTATCGGTAACGGTGACCTCGGGAATTGCAGGAAGGTCCTTTGAACAGCTCAGCGTTTGATTAGCCACTGTTCCTGAAAGTACCGGTGCAATGGAATCTTTGACCTGGATCACTGTGGCGCAGGTGTCTTTGGCGATACCGTTAGATGCAGTAGTGACCAGCTGCAGATTGTAAGTTCCACAGGCGTTATCTGCCTTTACAGCAACAGACTGGGTATTATTAGCTCCAATGATAGTTGCACCGCCGGAAACAGACCATAGCCAAGCGCTTACGTTGGTATCAGGACCGGTGTAGGTATTGGTAGACCCCGGACAAACAGGATCGGCGCCGCTTATAGAGCAGGGAGGTTTTACATGCCGGGTGACCGTTATGACCACGGTATCCGTTCCTGTACACCCAAATTGGCCGGTGGCTGTAACAATGAACTGAAAGATGCCGGTTGACGGCGGGGTAAATACCGGGTTGGCCGTGTTAGCGTTACTGAGGTTTGCAGCGGGGCTCCAGGAATAGCTGTAGGTATCGCTGCCACCGCTTGCGCTGGCCTGTAAAGCGGCTGTTTCAAGATCTGTTATGCTTTGATCTTCGCCAGCGTTTGCAGTTATTTCACCAATGGTAACGGAAGCGCCGGGTGCAGCATCTCCATTTATAAAACAGGTATCACTGAAGCCATCCCTTGTAACAATCAGCTGAAGGTTAAAAGTACCTATTGTAAACCCGGAGCCTATGGGTACTACCTGTGCATTGGCCGCGGTGGGATCGGCGATCTTTGCGCCGGCGGTATTGCTGCCTGTGATGCTCCATAAATAAGTTAAACCTGCCTGATCATCCACAGTAGATGTATAGATCAGAGAGGGAGTGGCCGTACAGGCATTTAAGGGACCGGCAGCGGAGGCAATGGGCGGGATATATACCGCATCGGTTTTTACAGATTTGTCCTGGTTTCCTACGCTGATGGTGACGCCATCAACGATCCAGTATTTCAATCGCGTGTGGTAAGGCGAACCATTGATGGAGGAGGCGGAATGTGTTTCGCCCGTAAGCGGGTCCTTCCCCCAATCCCCGGCAGCTGCCAGGTGGCCGCCCCAGGCCAGCACGACGGTGGGTGTTAATGCGGTGAAAGTAATCTCGACAATTGTCTCTGATGCAGCGTCGTTCAATGCGCCTTCTGCAGCGTAGGTAATATTTGTGATATCTGCATTATAAGCAGTAAATACTCTTTTATTTGCAGGCAATGCACTGAAGCTGGTCACCGGCATGCCCGGCACATCAGCATTAGCGCTTGAGGGAGTTGGAATGGGGTATGTGTCAACGGACGTAAAATAAGAAGCGGGAAACCCGGCGATGTTCAACAGGGGATCTACTGATTCGGCAGTATGGTCGAAAATCCCATGTGGTTCGTACCGCTCATATTGTGTGAGATAATCCATTGCGTTCTTTCCGTTAGAACGGACATCGTAGCCTATTGCTAATGTGTAGGTCCTGTTTACAGTGAGATCACTCAATATGGCTCTCAGCGGAATGGAGTAGCCTTCCAGAAAGTGTGCCTGATTGACATTGAGGTTACCATTGATCCAGTCGACAGGCGTTACCGGCGCGGTACGTTTGCCATTAGCGCCCTGGTCGATAGTAGCCGATTGTGCGTGTGCCGTGGAAACAAAGATCGCAAGGTAGGAGAGTACCAGTATAATGCATTGAACAGCGATCCGGTTTGTATGCTTTCCCATAGTGTGCAGCGAGCAATTCATAACAACAACATTGTAGGGATAAATAATTATACGCGGCAGGCATAGGTACGGCTAAATAAGAGGGCATTTTTTCGGGAGGGTAAAGAGAAACCCGGCCGGATGACCGGGTTCGTTCTCTCTCTGTTCTTCGTAACTCAACACCCTCTATCCTGTTGAGACGAACACTTTATACCTAGCTAACAATCTATCTATTC
>Ga0209758_1003551_pt1 | contig 14026 bp, 16 predicted proteins | sample AraplaMF_Col_mMF_FD_184258 | JGI IMG/M metagenome (GOLD analysis project Ga0209758, IMG submission 184258) | Arabidopsis root microbial communities from the University of North Carolina, USA - plate scrape MF_Col_mMF (SPAdes) (version 2) | ecosystem: Host-associated > Plants > Roots > Endosphere... | reverse complement strand
AGGCCGGGGATCTCATGAAACTGGATCAGGTGGAGCTTCGCTCCGAAGTATTGGATATCCGTATCGTGGAGGGCCTCGGCGATGGTTCTTTCAATCTTGAATTCGATGTCTTTCGCAGCGACGGATATGTTCTGATCCTCCTGGAAATACTGGCAGGGAGAGCCGATTTTCTTGTTCAGGGTTTCGATGAGGAAAATAGTGCCGCCTCTTCACTCCGGAGCCGGCAAAGGGTCTACATCGTGCGACCTGTCGAAGCTGCTCGCAGGATTGCTGTCGGCATGTTCGCGGCCATCAACAGCAAGGTCCGGGCGACGATCGCCTGCTTCAAGCGGAAGATCGTCAATATATCAGGGGAATTGTCCTGTCCGCTGTGCCGGGCGCTCTCCAAAGTGCTCGTTGCTTCGGCACTTGCTTGGATGGGCATTCCGTCTCCGGATATTCAGGATGCGGCTGAGATTTCCACCACTCCCTCTGTCGAGCAGATGAGGAAGCTTCTAAGCGGCACGGCGACCATAGGTAGTTCGCAGAACGAACTACTCGCTCTTGTCGGCCCGGATTTGCGTTCGGCAATCCTCGATGTCATGGAGGAGACCATTTGGCTGCTCAACATGCGCGACCAGCTCTATACCGCCGCGTGCTAGATCGTCGGCTGCTGTCCGCCTCCACGCTGATGCGGCAATTGCGCGCCGGAGCTTATTCCGATTGACATAAATCATTTTCGAGCAGAACACCGTTCCGTTCTTATAAGATTCCTATAAGTGCCTGCAGCTTGGCCGCTGGCCGGTGACTGAACAATGAACATAATAGTGAAAGAGCGGGAAAGCGTTCTGCGCCATCCCGGCTATCTGAATTTCGCTGCCTCCCGGGTTTTCTCCTCGCTTTCCTTTCAGGCCGTGGCGATCGCCATGGGATGGATGATCTACGAACAGACGCATAGCGCCTTCGCGCTTGCCCTCGTCGGCTTCTGCCAGTTTCTGCCGATGGCGGTGCTGACCTTCGTCGTCGGCCATGTCGCCGACCGGTTCGATCGCCGACGGATCGGACTTGCCTGCCAGCTCGTCGAAGCGATTACCTCGCTGGTGCTGGCGATAGCGACGTGGCAGCAGTGGCTTTCGCCGGTTGGAATGCTTGTTGCGGTCACCATCATGGGGGCTGTTGTCGCCTTCGAAAGACCGACCATGGCGGCCCTTTTGCCCAATATCGTGCCGGCTTCGATGCTGCAGAAAGCGATTGCCACCTCGACCTCGATGATGCAGACGGCGCTGATCATCGGTCCTTCGCTCGGCGGTCTTCTCTATGGCGTGAGCCCTGTCGCTCCCTTTGCGATGTCGGCCGTGCTGTTTGCCGTGGCGAGTTTCAACGTGATTTCGATCCGTATGGAGTGGACGCCTTCGAAACGTGAGCCGGTGACTTTGTCGTCGGTCTTCGCCGGGGTTTCCTTCATCCGCAGCCGGCCGGTGATGCTCGGCACCATCTCGCTCGATCTTTTCGCGGTTCTGCTTGGCGGCGCCACGGCGCTGTTGCCGATGTTTGCCAGTGATATCCTGCATGCCGGCCCGTGGGGGCTCGGCATGCTGCGCGCGGCACCTGCAATCGGTGCGCTTGCCATGTCGATCGTGTTGGCGCGACGGCCGCTGACATCGGATGTCGGCCGCAAGATGCTGCTGGCAGTCGCGGTTTTCGGTGTCGCCACCATCGTCTTCTCGCTTTCCACCAACATCGCGCTTTCGGTTCTGGCGCTGCTGGTCATCGGTGCGTCCGATACGGTCAGCGTCGTCGTTCGCAGTTCGCTGGTTCAGCTTTTGACGCCGGATGAAATGCGCGGGCGTGTTAATGCCGTCAATTCGCTCTTCATCGGTACCTCGAACCAGCTCGGCGAGTTCGAATCCGGCATGCTTGCCGGTGTGGTCGGTCCGGTCGCAGCCGGCATTGTCGGCGGGGTTGGTACGATTGCCGTCGTGCTCTTGTGGACGCGGCTTTTCCCCGATCTCCTCAAGGTGAAGACCCTTCAGGGCTGACGGGCTCTCACCTTGTCGCGTCGGCTGCGGGCGTTAATTGACGCGGCAATGTCGGATGTGGCCGGCGTCGAACGTCCTTCGGACGTTAACGCAAGAGGAGAAATGCAATGTCTTATGTTGATGGTTTCATCGTCGCCGTTCCCCGCGAGAATGTCGATGCCTACAAGGAATTCTCCGCCTATGCCGGGTCGATCTGGAAGGAATATGGTGCGCTCGAATATGTCGAGTGCCTCGGCAATGACGTGCCTTATGGCGAACTGACCTCATTTCCACGCGCTGTCATGGCCAGGGATGATGAGGTGGTGGTCTTTTCGTGGATCCTCTACAAATCCAAGCAGCAGCGCGACGAGATCAATACCAGGGTCATGGCCGATCCACGCCTTTCCAGCGACAAATGGAAGATGCCATTTGACGGCAAGCGCATGATCTACGGCGGTTTCGAGGAACTGCTGCGGCTCTAGTTTTGGCTCATTTCCATTGACTTCAGAGGCAAGGCGCGCCACCTCGGAGGGACCATCTGCGACGGAGACCGCCTTGCCTCAGACAACAGTAACACTTTCCACCCGCGGCCAGGGCCTCTACGAATTCACCGATCAGGCCAGTGCTTTCGTGCGCCAGTCCGGCATGGAGGAGGGGTTGCTGACGGTCTTCGTGCGGCATACCTCCTGCTCGCTGCTCATCCAGGAAAATGCTGATCCCGATGTGAAGACGGATCTCAACAGTTTCTTTCGCCGCCTTGTGCCGCCGTCTTCCGACCCGTCCATGCACTGGGTCGTTCATACGACGGAGGGGCCGGACGACATGCCTGCCCACATCAAGGCGGCGCTGACGCAGGTTTCGATCGGCATTCCCATCAGCCATGGCCGGCTGGTGCTCGGCACCTGGCAAGGCATCTATCTCTTCGAACACCGTGACCGCCCGCACCGGCGCGACGTGGTCCTGCATCTCAGCCCGTGATCTCATTAACCGTTCTGAATGCCAACTGAATGGGCGGTTCGAACGGCATTCAGCTTCACACGTTTAGTTTCGAGGCAATCCCAAACGGGAGATCGAGGAAACACCACGAGGAGACAACCCCAATGTCGCATTTCCTTGCCAAGGCTTCGCTTGCCGCACTGCTTGCTCTGAGTTCCATCCCGCTCGCGGGTTCTGCCGCTTTCGCCGCGCCGCAGACGGATTTCGTCGTCAAGGCGCAGTATCATCGTCCGCCGGTTCGCGGCTGCTCGCCGATGGAGGCCATCCGCAAGGCTCGTTATTCCGGCCTGCGGGACGCGCGCATTTCCAACATCACGCCGCGTCGGGTCGTCGTTGCCGGCCGGGATCGCCGTGGCTGGGACCGCATGAGCTTCGCCAACGTGCGCGGCTGCCCTGTCATGTACCGCTAATTCCATCGGCCGGAGCCGGGAAAGCCTGGGCTTCGGCCATTTTGCCTTGACCGCGACACTTTAGACCGTCTTCTCTCGGAACTGTATGTGAGTGATTCCGAAACAGGCTTCGGCAATTGCCCGCGCGGCTACTAGAGCATTTCCGTTCTTCTTCAAATCACGGAAACACTCTATCTTTTTGTTTTTATGCAATTCCGGACGCAAAACGCTCAAGCACTTTTGCTGGAATTGCTCTAACCACGAGGATCTTTTTCATGATGCAGTTTCTGGCGAAGGCGGGGCTTGCCGCCCTTCTTTCCGCTGCTGCGCTGGCTGGCACCGTTGCGCCGGCTTCCGCACAGGTGAATATCATTATCGGCGAACCGGACCGTGGTCCGCCGCCGCCGGATTGGCGCCGCCCGCCGCCACCGCCGCCGGGATACGGCCGTCCGCCTATGCCTCCGCCGGGTTATGGTCGCCCGCCGGGTTACGGTCGTCCGCCGCGTGGCGTCTGCGATCCGCGCATGGCGGAAAACATCGCCGAGGATTACGGCCTGCGCCGTACGCGTGTTGTCGATGTCTCGCCACGCCGTGTCGTCGTGCAGGGCTGGAGCCGTCGCGGCCCCGACCAGATGACCTTTGGCAACGTTCGCGGTTGCCCGCTCCTGCGCCGCTGATATCGGCTACGATCTTCACCACATAAAAACCGCCCCTGCTGTCTGCAAGGGCGGTTTTCTTTTGAGTGGCGTTTAGGCGCGGGGCAGGGCGCCGGAGCGCCCTGAATGTTTTACTGCTCGATCGCGAACGTCACGCTGACGGTAACATTGTAGCTGTTCTCGCCGCCCTGGACCGGAACGGCTGTGGCATCGGAGGCTTCCTTCATCATCGCAGCGCGATAGATCGGCTGCGGCATCGGACGGACGACATTCTCGCTGATCTCGATGATGCGGCCGACCTCGACGCCGGCGGCTTGGCTCAGCGTCTTGGCCTTCTTGATCGCGTTGGCGACGGCGTTCTTGCGGGCTTCCTCGAGGGCTGCTTCCGGCTTGTCGTTGGTGAACTGGATATCGCCGCCCTGATTGATGCCGAGGGTGACGGACTGGTCGATGATCTCGCCCAGCTTGGAAAGATCACGGACGCGCACGGTGACCGAATTGCTGGTCTGGTAGCCGATCAGCTCAGGCGGCTGCGGCTGGTTATCGACCGGCTGCGGGTAATTGTACTGCGGCTGGATCGAAAAGCCCGAAGTCTGCAGGTCGCGCTCGGCAATGCCGCTCTTCTTCAGCGCAGCCAGCACCTCCTTCATGGCCTTGTTATTCTCGTCGAGCGCTTCGCGGGCGGTCTTTGCCTGCTTGACCACGGCGAGATTGACGACGGCCATATCGGGAGCCAATGCCGATTCGCCTTCTCCGGATACGTTGATGACCGCTTCGCGCGGCTGATTCTCCTCCGCCAGAAGCGGAGCGGATGCCGCGAGCGGCAGGCTCAGAAAGGCTGTCAGAAGGGCAGTCTTGGTGTAGTTCGGCGCCATGTTTGTTCCTCGGCTGTTTGCGTCCCTGCGAGCTTTGTGTCTGCGGATTGTGAAGCTATTGCGGCAATAGCGCGCATGAGAATTTCCTTACTATAAATAATGGGTTCGACCAAAGAGTGTGGGGGAAGAAACAACGCATGGTAGATCCTGGCGGCGTATGGCTGTTGCCCGCGATTAAGCCTCACCTTATAAAGAAGTGCATTTCCATCTCATACTGAAGTTCCGCCTTTATGAAAATCGGTGCCTATGTCATCAACCTGAACCGCTCCATCGTCCGGTGGGAAGGGCTTTCGCGAAAAGCCAATTCGCTGGAGCTCGATATCATCAGGATATCCGGCGTGGACGGTTCGCAGATCCGGCCGCACGACAAGGCGGATATAAACCAGCGGCAATTTCTTCTTCGCAACGGCAGGAACTATCTGCCGGGCGAGCATGGTTGCTACCGCAGCCACCTCAAGGCGCTTACCGAGTTTCTGAACAGCAGCAATGATGCTGCCATCATCATGGAGGACGATGTCGAGCTGCAGGCCGATCTGATGCGGCGCGCGGAGGCGGTGCTTGCCACCGTTCCGAAGGCGGAGCTGGTCAAGCTTCTCAATCACCGGTCCAAGGGATTCAGATACAAGGCGATGACGAAATATCGCGATATCATTGGCCGCTGCATTCACGGGCCGCAGGGCTCGGCGGCCTGCTATCTCGTCACCCGATCCGGCGCGGAGAAGCTGCTGCGAACCATGTCCGTCATGGTCTATCCCTTCGATGTGGCAATAGAACGCGGGTGGTCGACCAAGGTTAATACCTTTACGCTCAAGACCAATCTGCTAGAGCTAGGGCCGAACAGTCACGAGACCGCGATTGCGACGAAGCTCGACTACAGGCGGCAGAAATTCAAGGGAATACGCCGCTCCGTCACTCATCTGCTTCGCGCCGCCGATTATGCTAGAAGGGTACAGTATTCTCTATGGTAGCGAGCGAAGAGCCGATTGCCACGCCCTCCCGCCTCAAGCCAGTCCTTGTCATCCTGTGGCTGCTGTTGATTTCGGCTCCCATTGTGGAAAGCGATATCTATCGCTATGCGGCACTGCTGCTGATCGGGACGACCTTTATCTGGTTCAAACCGAATTTCAGTCTGCTGAAGCGAGACTGGCTCGCCAATGCCTGCCTTGCCTGGGGCGCCTATGCGCTGCTGCGCTTCCTCTTCGGCCTGATCGTTTACGGCGAGAAGGGTGCGTCCGATTGGCTCTACGCCTTTACGCTGTTTTTCCCGGCGGTTGGCATCGCGCTCTATTCCAGCCGCAAGCATGTTGAAACGGTCTTTGCGATCTATTTCCCGGTGGCACTGGCCGCCCTGCTGATCTCCACCGACTACGGGCTGATCCTGGAAGGCGACGCACGTATTTCGCCGCTTTACCACAACAACCTGATCCACGGCGCGATCGGCTGCGGCTTCCTGATGATCGGCGCCTTCTACTGGCTGCTGCACGCCTGGGAGACCGGCAAGCTCTCGCGCCGTTCCGGCAGCTGGATTGTTGCCGTCGCAACGCTCGTCATCGCGCTCTGCCTTTTCAATATTTACGGCTCGAAGGCGAAAGGCGTCTGGCTGAGTCTCGTCCTCGTCGGACCTCTCATGCTCGCTTCACTGCTGCTTTACGCAAACAGGCGCCGGGCCGCGTTGGTAGGGGCTGCTGTCGTCGCTCTCATCGCAGCGGCACTTTTTGTCGGCGGCGATGATATCTGGAGGTTTGCCGGCCCGACCTACGATGCAACCGCTCGGATCGAGACCGAAATCTCGGCGCATGGCGTATGGAATGCCGTTAGCTCCGCGATCGCGTCGAAAGATACGCCGGAGTCGATGAGCGAGCGGCTGCAGCTCTGGGCGAACGCCTCGGAAGTGATTGCCCAGGCGCCACTTTTTGGTGCCGGCAACCACTGGCTTACGCTCTGGAGCTCGACCACTTATGCGGGCGTGCCCTATACGCTGCTTCACAATGGCTATTTCGAAATGCTCGTCCGCCACGGGCTCTTCGGCATTATCGTTTTCGCCATTCTGGCGGTCGCCATGTACAGACGCGTCGTGGCCGCGTGGAGGGAGAAACTGATCAGTCTCAGCGCTTTGCTGGCCTATACCATGATCACGCTGTTCTTCCTCGGAACGATCCTGTCCAATTCCAACAATCGGCTGGCAATCGGCGAATCGTTCTTCTTCGTGTTCTCCGCCGTCGCGTTTGCCTGCGGGATCATGTTGAAGAAGGGGGAGGTCAGGCAGGAGGCCAGCATGGTCGCCGGTGATCGGAAGGCTGCCTGAGAGGGGGGATGAAACCCCGGCACAGAAGGGATTGCTGAGCGCTCCTGCGTTGGAGCGCCCGCGTTGTCAGATACCGAAATCGTCCAGAAACGAAGGATGGATGGCGGTCTTCCTTGCCTCGCGCGCATCACGATAGCGCTGCTGGGCAGAACCGAAGCCATTAACGATCCGTTGCATAAAGCCGCTTTTGCGGCGTTTAAAAATCAAGTGCATAGCAAGCTCACTTTTCTTATTTTTGTTAGCCGGCGAGCATATAATTTGTGCGTGATGCTGCAACAATGGGCATTTTAGCATGCCACCTATGCAGAATATGACAGTGATGTGACGGCGGCGCGGCCTCAGGCCCCCGCGACAGGCTGAAGACCTTCCATGGTATCGGCTATGGCCGTATTGTAAGATGCTGCCGCTGTCGTCCTTTCGGGGAAGAGACTGACATGGAGCGCCGCCTTGCAGCTGTCCTGATTGCCGATGTCGTGGGCTATGGCCGTTTAAGCCAGGTCGACGAGGAGGGGACGCGTCTGCGTTTCCAGGCAGATCTGAGGGAGGTCGTCGAGCCTTCGATAGCCGAGCATAGCGGGCGGTTGGTCAAAACCATGGGCGACGGGCTGCTGGTCGAGTTTCACAGCGTCGTCGATGCCATGCGTTGCGCAGTGGACGTGCAGAAGCTGAAGGCGAAGCATAATGCTGAGATCCCGACCGATCGTCGTCTCGATTTCCGCATCGGCATCAACCTTGGTGACCTCATCGTCGAGGGGGACGATATTCACGGCGATGGCGTCAACCTGGCCGACCGCATGCAGTCGCTCGCCGAACCCGGCGGAATAGCGATCTCAGGCCCAGCCTACGATCAGGTGAAATCGAAACTCGACGTCGGTTTCGTCTCGCTCGGCGAGCAGAGGGTCAAAAGCATTGCCGAGCCCGTGCGAGTCTATCGTGTCGTGCTCGGCCCATTGGCGGCAAACAGAGCTGCCAACGCCGGCCAATATCCTGGCCGCTGGCGCATCGCAGCAATGGCCCTTGCGATCCTTCTCATTCCGGCGGTAGCGGCGCAGTGGTGGCAGCCATGGGTACTGCTCGAAACCCCATCGATTACCGGGCGTTTTGCCTATCCTTTGCCCGACAAACCTTCCGTTGCCGTATTGCCATTCATCAATGTCAGCGGCGATGTCGAGCACGATCATCTCGCCGAAGGCCTGACAGATGACCTGATTACGGAACTCTCGAAAGTCTCCGGCCTCTTCGTCATCGCGCGCCATTCCGTCTTTGCGGTGCGCGATGATGGCGGCAAGATACAGGATGTGGCGGCCGAACTCGGTGTCCACTACGTGCTTGAAGGCACGCTGCAGCGCGCCGGCTCGCGATTGCGTATCAACGTCAAACTGATCGATGCGCTGACCGGGCTTTCCCTCTGGGCTGAGCGCTATGACCGCGAATATGCCGACTTCTTCGCGGTCCAGGATGACGTGATCGGCAAGATCATCGCAGCGCTTGCCATCAGGCTGAGCGATGGCGAGCGCACGCAGCTGGCGCAGATCCCGACAGAGAATCTCGAGGCCTATGATTATTACATGCGCGCCGAGCAGGCGGGTCTCACCTATGGAGACGTGGTGACCTATCGCGAGGCGCTGTCCTATTATCAGAAGGCGATCGACCTCGATCCGAACTTTGCCGATGCGCATGCGGGGATTGCCCGCATCGCTGTCGATGTCTGGCGCAACGACTACAACATCCTCTGGTCGGCCGCCGTAGCCCGCAAGATCGCCTATGATGCTGCAGGGCAGGCTTTGAAGATCGATCCGAACAATGCGCGGGCGCATACGGTGCTTGCTCTGCTGCAATTGGTCGATGGCCGCCAGACGGAGGCACTGACATCGGCAAACCGTGCCGTGCAGGCGCAGCCGAGCGATGCTGAAGCAAATGGCAATCTGGCCCTCGTGCTCGTTCATATCGGCAATCATGATCAGGCGATCAGCGAAATGGAAAAGGCGCTGCGCTTCGATCCTTCGCCATCTCCCGGCTTCCAGTTGCTGGCCGGTGTCGTTTTCTACATCGTTGGAGACGAAGACCGGGCGATCTCGCTGATGGAGGCGGCCCGCGACGCGCTTCCCAATGCGGAGGCTGCGCGCGAATTCCTGACTGCAGCCTATATCGAGGATGGCGATAAGAAACGCAGCCTGCAGGAGAAGACGAAGCTGCTGGAGCTCTTTCCCGAAAGCAATCTGACCTACTACAGCTATCTCTACGACTACTGGCGCAAGGAGGATCTGAACCTGCATTTGAGCAGGCTGCAGAAAGCAGGAATTCCCGACTGGCCCTTTGGGTTTCAGGGCAAGAAGAACGACCAAGTCACCGGCGAGCAGTTGCGAGATCTCATCAGCGACAAGACGTGGACCGGCAAACATCGCAACGGCACACAATTCGTGCAGTTCTTCGACAATGCCGGCAACACGGCCTATCGCAGCGCCAATACCAACATAACAGGCACGGTCGAAATTCAGGGGGACTGGCTCTGCGAAAAGTTCCCAGGCTATTTCCTGGATCGGATGGTCTGCGGGAACGTTTATCGCAATCACGCCGCAGAGGAACCCGGCGCGACATATGTTCATGTCACGCCGCAGGCGCTGAAATTCTTCTCGATCGGGCGCTGACGGCAAAGCCGGGATTGTTGGGAGGCCAGCGGCCGTCCGGCTATTGAGCGGACGGATGCTGCCAGTCTTTCTGCGCCTTCTCCGATATCAGGATATTCTGCACCTGCGACCAGTGCTTCTGGGAGTCGACCACCTTGGTGGGGTTCTTCACCAGTCCCTCGGCGGCACCTGGATCATAGCTGATATAGAGCTTGCCTTCGATGATCCGCCAGGCATTCGGATCGATATTGGTAGTCACCGTTCCGAAGGAGACGCCATCGGCGCAGTAGCCGCCATATTGCGGGGCATATTTGCCCGGATCCTTGGCGAACATGTCACGATGCTCGGCACTGGCGAAATACCAGGTCGCGCCCAGCCAGTGATGGGAATATTGCGGCGATCCCTCCACGGCTTTATCATCCGTGAAATAGGCGACCGGGTCATAGCCCTTGATCGCCACGTCGCCGAAATAGCCCGTGTTGACGAAGTCTTCCGCCGTGGCCTCGTTTGCCACCAGCAGGACGGCGAGGCCGCCTATAGTTGCGGCCTTCAGAAATCCATTCCAGTGAGACATTTCAATGCTCCCGTTTTCAGGCGCGCACGCTCATTTTCGCTTCGTGCATTCGTCATAGAGCCACTGACCGGTGAGGTCCGCTCCCTGACAGGCGGCGCCTGCTTTCAACAAAAGAGTGACGGAATCCCAGTGCGATCGCCATCCGGCCTGGGTCACCGGCGTGTAGCCGTTTCTTTCCTTCGGCTCGATATCGGCCTTCTGCGCAAGCAGGAAAGCGATGACATCGGCATGGCCTTCCTCGGCTGCCGCATGCAGCGGCGTCATATGATAGAAGTTCTCGTGATCGTTGACGGAGGCGCCTCTTGCCACCAGCAGTTCCACGATATCGAGATGGCCGCCATAGGCGGCCGCATGCAGGGCCGTCAGGCCGCCCTTGTTGCGGATTTCGATGTCGCAGCCCCGGTCGAGAAGAAGAGTGACGACATCGGCCTGGCCGGACAGAGCCGCGATCATCAGCGCCGGCTCGCCGGTATCGTCAGGCTCGGCGAGGTTTGCGCCCTGATCGGCAAGCTGCTTGACGCGCTCGACGTTGCCCTCGCGCGCAGCGTCGTGCAGCGGGCCGGCTGACGCTGCGGAAATCCCAAGGCCGAAACAGATGAAGCTGACGCAAAAAACATTCATCGCGCACCCCCGTCTTGCCATCCCTGGCCTCACAAGCGCGAAAACGTGGTTAAGCTATCACGAATATGAGGGTGCGGCAATGAATGGCGGAGTCTGTCAGGCAGTAGCGATTGTCGTTCGCGTCGTGTCCGAAATAGATGGCGGTGTGGAATTTCGAGATGACGAGAGGAGGTGCGGGCCAGGATGTTGCTGTTAACAATTGATTTTATTGATATTTTCTATTCAAAAATTGCTGGATGCTGTCGCAGTTTTCAGGAGCGTTTGAGTCTATTCCCAATGATAGTTTCCATCTTTTTCGTGACTTGAACAGGAGGCTCCCCATGGCCGCGCCACGAATAATGTGTCCCGTCATCATCGAACACGGTCGTGACATTCGACGGATAGTCGTTGCCGATCAGGCGCATCAAGGAGGTGAAGCTATCTATCGGCACCAGCCAAATGTGTGCGTCACGCTTGTCTGACGTAACGAAGAAGCCGCTGACGCGAAGGTCATCCTCATCATAGACGCACTCCGAGAAAATCTTGCTATGGATGATGGTATCGAGCAGGTCACGAGCGGCGACGGTGCGTGCCTTTGGCATAGACAAGTCAAACACTTCCTCGGCTCTGTGCGTCTTCCACCACGTCAGCTTTAGGTCGGGAAAGAGGTCGAACCGTTCCGCTTTGACGCTATGCCCGTCCAGGTCGGATGACAACTTCTCGGCTTCGAACAGCTTCCGCATGGCGTAGGCCGACAGGAATACCTTCTTCTCGATTAGGATGGATCTGCGTTCGGTTGCCTGCGGCTTCATAGACCACCGCTCGATTAGATCGGCATCCTTCAGCAGTTGATCCTTCCAAGGCACACTGTCGGTGATCATCTTAAATCCGTTGAGGTCTCGGCAAGGGTGGCGGCTTCAGGCCTGTCGCCAGGCAGGCGCGTGATCGTACGAGGTTGGGGAACGCTTTTCGGGGTATACGCGCGCGGCTTAAGTGCGACCTACCAGAAAGGACCTCGCTTATAGTCAAGGACCTCCGACTGCTTTAGACTCCCACCGCCCCATCATCAAAAGCGTGAGCATCCGGCTTCAGGATTTTGACATGTGCTGCAGGAAACATGCACGATCTGACCCCCATTCGTCGTCTAAAAGACGCAAACCTTCATCGGTCCAGAACCCGCCTCCTAGTTCCGGCTTCACTATGCCGTAGGATGCCAACACTTCGACCGCGTTTTCGCCGGCGCTCATAGATTTGTGAACCAGGCCGTCCCGACCTTCGTCCATGTACTGGAGACACATGTGGGCCAGAGCCTTCAGAATCGTTCTTTCCTCCGGTGTCATTGAAGCTATGATCCTCAGCGCGGCAAAATCTCGAGGCACTTAGCGTATAGGACATCCACACCAGCCACCACTCATAAATCATCTGGTAGGCGGCCGGCAGTCCGTTTCCAAGCAAACCGCCAGCGCCTGCGCGTGGTAACCAACCATGCTCGACGCACTCCTAGATTGTGGCATCCGGTGACGAAAAGATATCCGTAAAATGTCGGGGATTTCGCAAAAAAAGAAGCTCACCGAAGCGGGCAAATGGAAGTTAGACAGGGTCGTCCAACCGTTTCGAGGCTCGTGGGGCAAAATTGAACCTTAGCTGTACGACCCGGACGCATTACATCGCTGAGTTGGAAAGGTTCCCGGTGTCGAGATATAATTCGGTTGAGTAACGCATTTGATCAGGCATAGTCGCAGCATGCTTGATCTATCGTTTCCTTGGCCCATCGGTCCCGTTCCAATAGCCCTGACCGCCTGGGCGTCATACGGGCTCTACCGTGCTGTTGTGACGCGAGACGGGCTTACGTCCGTGTCCGCAGTTTCAGTACTGGGGCTGGTGGCGTTTCTGGCAGCAGCCATTGCCCAGATGGTTAAACCCGCTATCGATCAGATTTTGGTGATTATGCTTGCACAGTTTCTTGGAACGGCTGTGTGCTTCCTGGCAGGCAAGTTACTCTGGTCGGTTAAAAAAACGAAACCGGAGCGGCCACTTAGGAGGCGAGCAGATGGAAAGCTGCTTCGCGCCATGGCCATCTGCGTTGGCTTCCTGCTTGTTATGGACGGGGCTTTCTATTTATTCCCCGACGCCGGCAAGTGCGAACATTTCACGGGATACATGGCGGATAAGTGTGCTGCGCAGGAACTATTCATAGGTATTCATGACCTGCCGGTGCTGATTTATTTCGGTGTTCTTTTGGGCGTTCCTGCGCTGGTTGCGCTGACTTTAGCCGTGTGGGCGCTGATCAAGACAGCTGGTCTTCCAAAGGCCGACGAATCAAATGCGGAGAATAATGCCGGCGGGTAACGTTATGTGGTTTTCGCCGGCTTGGTGCGGTTCCTTGGCTGCGGAAGCAGCATTGCAGAAACGGACTGCGGCAGACGTAGCAAGACATCCGATGATTCGAACGCCTTACGGATTGTTTAAGGACTGAGATGCCAACCGAGCGCGACAAGATTGATGCACTCAAGAAAGAGATGCAGAAACTAGGAGGCGACAACGTCGGCCCTTGGGGTGTTAGGCGCAAGAAAAGAGATCCGCGCACGCCGCCTTGGGAGGTATCATATGACGAATATCCCAACTACTGGACCTACATTCGGCTGATCAAAGATTTCTTTAAGATCATGAGAGCGCTTTTTACGCGGAAAAAAGGCGCGTGAGGTCCCGGCTCTTCAAAAGCGGTTTAAAGTCCCTTTGAATGATTGGCGCGCCAATTTCAGAATTCCGGAACCTGGTGTCAAAATTCCGGTTTTTGGCGTCCGGCTACATTAGCTTTTTGAAAAGATGTGCCCGGCCTGAGAGATAGGTGACGTTTTGTACCGGAGACATGGGTAACAGTTTTCGCTTTTTGCGGGAGGTGTTGATGCCGTGGAGAGAGACTTCGGTGATGGAGGAACGTCTACGTTTTGTCGCCCGGCTGCTTGAGGGCGAAGGCATGAGCGATGTGTGCCGGGAGTTCGGCATC
>Ga0209758_1003542_pt1 | contig 14046 bp, 13 predicted proteins | sample AraplaMF_Col_mMF_FD_184258 | JGI IMG/M metagenome (GOLD analysis project Ga0209758, IMG submission 184258) | Arabidopsis root microbial communities from the University of North Carolina, USA - plate scrape MF_Col_mMF (SPAdes) (version 2) | ecosystem: Host-associated > Plants > Roots > Endosphere... | reverse complement strand
AACATCAGCCAGCGATAATAGGTCCCGCGCTCGGGCGAGCTGGGCGGCGGGGCCAGGCCGGCCTCGGGAAAGGCGTCGGCCAGATAGGCGCAGATCGCCGCGCCCTCCGTCACCGTCACGCCACGATGGGTGATCGCCGGCACCTTGCCCATCGGATTGATCGCCAGGTATTCGGGCGCCTTCATCGACGAGGCGTAATCCAGGGTCACCGTGCGGTAGGGCGCGCCGACCTCCTCCAGCATCCAGCGGACGATGCGGCCGCGCGACATGGGGTTTGTGTAGAAGACGAGTTCGTCGCTCATGGCGGGCCCTCCCAGGAGCCTGCCCCGGAGGAGCGGCTCGTCCAAACATCAAGGTCCAAACATCAAGGAACGACACGCGCCGAAACCGCATCCGCGTTCGGCCGTCGCGCTCCCAAGCGGCGCGATCCTAGCGTGATCCGCGAGTGGTGCAATCTTGGAGATCGATGTTCTTCGAACGGTCCTGGGCCGAAGCCATGGCGCCGTTGAGCGCGTCGACCAGACTGGCGGCGGTCATCGGCTTGGACACCGAGCCGTCGAAGACCGGGGCGAGGGCTTCGGGGCGGGCGTCGGCCGAGAAGGCGATGATCGGCGTGCCGGCGTTGGGGCCGCCCCCGCCGCGGATGCGCAGGGCGGCCTGGGCGCCGTCCAGGCGCGGCATGCGCAGGTCCATCAGGATGGCGTCGAACGGCTGAGCCGCGGCGGCGGTCACGCCTTCCTCGCCGTCGACGGCCTCGCACACCTCGGCGCCCATCGCCGTCAGGATGGCGTTGACCAGCTCGCGGTTGGCCGGGTTGTCGTCCACGATCAGCACCCGGCAGGCGGTCGGCAGCGGCGAGGCGGCGGCTTCCCGCGGGGCGCGGGTCCGGGGGCGAGCCGTCGAGGGCGCGACGACGTCGAAGCTGAAGCAGGCGCCTTCGCCCGGGACGCTGATGACGCCGATCTGGCCGCCCATCGCTTCGACCAGCCCCTTGCAGATGGCCAGGCCAAGGCCCGTGCCGCCGTGCTTGCGGGTCAGGCTGGCGTCGACCTGGGAGAAGCGCCGGAAAAGCAGGTCGACATTCTCGGGTGCGATGCCGGGCCCGGTGTCGCGCACCGAGACGCTCAGCCGCTCGGCGGTGGCGTCATAGGCGGCGGTGACGGTGATCGACCCCGTCTCGGTGAACTTCACCGCGTTGCCGATCAGGTTCAGCAGCACCTGGCGCAGGCGGCCGCCGTCGATCAGCAGGTCGGCGGGCAGGTCGCCCAGGCCTTCCGCGCGCAAGGCCACGCCCCGGGCCTCGGTCTCCAGCGAGAACAGATCCAGCGCCTCCTCGATCAACGGGGCGGGAGCGACGGGCTCCAGCTTCAGCTCCAGCTGGTTGGCCTCCAGCTTCGAGAAGTCCAGGATGTCGTTGATGGTGGTCAGCAGCGCCTTGCCGCCGCTCAGCACCCGGCCGATGAACCGGCGCGCGTCGGGCGACAGGTCCGGCTCGTCATCGACCAGGCGGGCGAAACCCAGCACGGAGGTCAGGGGCGTGCGAAGTTCGTGGCTCATATTGGCCAGGAAATCGCCCTTTACCGCCGCGGCGGCCTCGGCCTCGTTGCGGGCTTCGCGCAGCTGGCGCTCCATGGCCTTCTGCTCGGTAACGTCCCGGATGATGTCGGTGATGCCGACGATCTCCCCGGTCAGCGGATCGCGCTGCAGGCTGGGGCGGGACTCCAGCCAGATCACCCGGCCGTCCTTGCGGACCGCGCGATACTCGACGCGGCTGGGGCTGTTGTCGTGATGGGCGGCCATGTGGGCGATGTGTTCGATGACGACGGCGCGGACGGCCTCGCGGTCGTCGGCGTGTACGGTCGTCATGCCCTCGCGGCCGATCAGTTCCTCCGGCCTGTAGCCCATCATGGCGATGCAGGCCGGCGAGACGTACTGGATGATGCCGCGCAGGTTGCTGTGGACGATCATGTCCTGGGCGTCTTCGGCCAGTTGCCGGAAGCGCGCCTCGCTGCGGAGCACCGCGGCGTTGGCTTCGGTCATGCTTTGCAGCATCTGGCGCCGGCGCCGCTGGATCGAGGCCACGGGCAGGCTGATGAAGATCGCCACGGCCAGGAACAGCTGCAGCACGATCGCCTGGTCCGGCGAACCCGCCGGCAGCAGCGTGATCGGGCCGTGGCCGGCCATGGTGAAGATCACCGCCACCACCGCCACCAGGGTCGCGCTCAGCGCCGCGCCCAGCACTTCCAGCCGCCAGGCGACCAGCAGCATGACCGGCGGGATCATGAACAGCAGCGGCCGGCGCTGGATGAAGACGCCGATGGTCACCGCCAGCAGCAGCAGCAGGCAGGCGACGCCGCTGGCCGACAGGGGGCGCTCGCGCAGATAGCGGCGCATGCGGACCAGGGCCAGCAGGCAGGGCGTGATGGTCATCAGGCCCAGGATGTCGCCCAGCGACCAGACGCCGATATTGGCCAGCAGCACGCCACCGCGCATCGCCGTATGGATCGAGGCGGCCAGGACGCCGGTGGCGATCGGGACGGCCAGGCCGCAGATCAGGGCGAAGGCGATCATGTCCCGGGTCCGTCCCAGGTCGATGTCCTCGCCGACCACGCGGCGCACGCCCCAGGCGCAGACGAAGACCTGGGTGATGTTGCAACTGACCAGCACGATATTGACGACGAGCAGGTCGTGGACATGGGCGCCGGCCGCCAGTCCGCCGGCCAGGCATCCCAGCAGCACGGCCGGCCAGTGGCGACCGCGGCATGACAGCAGGCAGGCCACGCCAAAGCCGTTGGACAGCCAGATGGGCGCCACCTGGCCATAGCTGCGGGGGAATTCGACGCAGAGATAGGCCAGCAGGGCGTAGCCGACCGCCGCGACCACGGCCAGGACCAGGGTCTTCAGAATGTCGCCGCCCGTCCACTTGGAGATTGGCCCGGTGGAGGCGGGTGAGGAGGTCTCGGTCATCGCCCTGCTTTCGCGGGGCGCCCAGCCTTGGCTCAAGCTTGGCCGCCCCCAGGAGCACGCATAGGCTGAAGGCCTTAAAGAACAGTGGCTTGCGGCGTGGGCGGTTGTCGCACCCGGGGGAGGTTCGCCCTACGCTCCGAACCCCGCCGCGATGACCAGCCGCGCGACCTCGGCGATGACCGCGTTTCGGCCGTCGTTGTCCAGCGGGGAGCGGCTCAGATAGGCGGTGATCAGCAGGGGCGGGCGGCCAGGGGGCCAGATCACGGCGATGTCGTTGGTGGTCCCGATCTTGTCGTCGCCCCAGCTGCCGGTCTTGTCGCCAACCTTCCAGCCAGCGGGCAGGCCGGCCCGCAGGCGCTTGTCGCCGGTCTGGTTGGCGACCAGCCAGGCGACCAGCTGCTGGCGCGAGGCCGGCGACAGGACCGGACCCAGGGTCAGGGCGCGCAGGGTGGCCAGCATGGCGCCGGGCGAGGTGGTGTCGTGGATCTCGCCGGGCCGGACCACGTTCAGTCCCGGCTCGTAGCCGTCCAGGCGGGTGACCTTGTCGCCGAGGCCGCGCAGGAAGGCGGTCAGGGCCGGCGGGCCGCCGAAGGTGTGGAGCAGCAGGTTGGCGGCGGCGTTGTCGCTGAGCGTGACGGTCGCCTCGCACAGGGCGCCGACCGTCATGCCCTGGCCGACGTGCTTCTCGGTGGCCGGCGAGTGGGCCACCAGCACGCCCGGGCCGTAGGGGATCCGGCGATCCAGCTGCTCTTGACCCTGGTCCACCCGCTTGAGCACCAGGCCCGCGACCAGGGCCTTGAACGTGCTGCACATCGCGAAGCGCTCGTCGGCGCGGTGGCCGAACGTCTTGCCCGTGGCGGTGTCCAGGACCGCCACGCCCAGCCGGCCGCCGCTGCGAACCTCCAAGGCGTTAATACTTCGGCTAATGCCGCTGGTCAGTCGCGCGGTCGCGGCCGAGGCGGCCGGCGCGGCGAACGAGAGGGCGGGCAAGGCGGATAGGGCCGTTAACACTTGACGTCTGTCGATCATCGAGTCCTCCATGGCCCCCAGGATGGGCGATGGGCGACCGAGGGATCAAACGATGATACTTCGGCGCAGACCCTAGAAAATTTTTGGTATGAGATGAGCCGCGCGCAGCTTCCCCTGAACGCCCTGCGGGCCTTCGAGGCCTCGGCCCGGCACCTCTCCTTCACGCGGGCGGCCATCGAGCTGTGCGTGACCCAGGCGGCCGTCAGCCACCAGGTCAAGGGCCTGGAGCAGCGGCTGGGCGCCAGCCTGTTCCGCCGCCTGCCGCGCGGCCTGGCCTTGACGGACGAGGGCCTGGCCCTGCTGCCGACGGTGCGCGACAGCTTCGACCGCATGGGCGAGGTGCTGGAGCGGTTCTCGGCCGGGCGGGTGATGGAGGTGCTCAGCGTCGGGGTGGTGGGCACCTTCGCGGTCGGTTGGCTGCTGCCGCGCCTGCCGGCCTTCCGCGAGGCCCATCCGTTCGTCGACCTGCGGCTGTTCACCAACAACAATCGCATCGACATCGCCGGCGAGGGGCTGGACTGCGCGGTGCGCTTCGGCGACGGGGCCTGGCATGGCGCCCAGGCCGTGCCGCTGCTGGCCGCCCCGATGACGCCCCTGTGCGCCCCGGCCGTCGCCGAGCGGCTGAAGGCGCCCGAGGCCCTGACCTCCGAGGTCCTGCTGCGCAGCTATCGCGCCGACGACTGGCCGGACTGGTTCGCCGCCGCGGGCCTGGCTCCGCCGCCGATCCGCGGGCCGGTGTTCGACAGTTCCTGGGTCATGGTCGAGGCCGCGATGCAGGGCGCGGGCGTGGCCCTGGCCCCGCCGATGATGTTCGCCCGCGACCTCGATCAGGGCCGGCTGGTGCGGCCTTTCGGCCTGGAGGTGGGATCGGGGATGTACTGGCTGACCTGGCTGAAGTCGCGGCCCGTCGCGCCGGCCCTGGCGGCGTTCCGGGACTGGCTGGCGGAGCAGGCCGGGCATTAGCTGGGGACAGGCGCAGTCTAGGCGATGATGTCCGGATCGTTCCGCCTCAGCCACGCCGAGGCGTAGCTGCACAGGGGCATGATCTTCATGCCTTCGCTGCGGGCGGTCTGGGCCACCTGCCGCATCAGGCGGCCGGCCGCGCCCGTGCCGCGCAGGGCGGGATCGGCCTCGACATGGGGGATCACCAGGCGGTGGCCGCTGCGCTGGTAGTCGGCGAAGGCGATGCGCCCGTCGACCTGCAGTTCGTAGCGGCTCTTGGCGGGGTTGTGGCTGAAGGCGTCGGTCATGACTCGCATATGGGCTGGACGGCGCGCCGCGCCAGGAGTGTTAATGGCCTGGGGGCTAACGCGCGAGCGAGGTGGGCGATGCGGGCTCTATGGGCATTTGTGGCGTTCGGAACCTTGGCGGCGGCCGCCGCCTGCGGCCAGAAGTCGGAAACCAGCACGGCGGAGGGGCCCAAGGCCGCGAACGCGTCGTCGGAGGCGGCGGCTCCGGCTGCCGCGACGCCGGCGCCGACCAGCTGGCCCAAGCGCAAGCCGGGCCTGTGGACCCAGACCATGACCCTGCAGGCGCAAGGCTTCACGCGCAGCTTCCGCTTCTGCGTCGACGCGACCAGCGACGAGAAGATGGGCCTGGACAGCCAGGGCGACGACAAGCGTTGCCAGCGCAAGTCGATGACGCGCGGGGCCGACGGAAGCTGGACGGTCGTCTCGGCCTGCGACATGGGCCCGGCCGGCAAGACCGACAGCACCATCCACGTGGCCGGCGATTTCAACACCCGCTACGTGATGGACATCGCCAGCACCACGACGGGCGCGGCCCAGCCGACGATGAACGGCGAGCACAGGATGTCGATGACCGCGGAGTGGTCGGGCGCCTGCCCCGCCGGCTGGAGCGGCGGCGACGTCGAGATGCCGGGCGGCCGGCGGATCAACCTGCTGACCAAGGCGGTCTCGGGCGGGTAGGGCGGCAGCGCTTCAACGCCCGCCATCCGTTGTCATCCCGGAAAGCGCGCAGCGCTTGTCCGGGACCCAGGTGAACCGCACCGCTTCTGCCCAGTCCCCTGGGTCCCGGACAGCCTCAGCGAGGCTTCCGGGATGACAACTTTTGGGTGCTGAAGAAGGGGGGCTAGACCAGCTCCACCGCCATCGCCGTGGCCTCGCCACCGCCGATGCACAGGCTGGCCACCCCTTTCCTGCCGCCGCGCGCCTGCAGGGCGGCGATCAGGGTGCACAGGATGCGCGCGCCGCTGGCGCCGATCGGATGGCCCAGGGCGCAGGCGCCGCCGTTGACGTTCAGCTTGTCGTCGGGGATGCCCAGCTCCTGCTGGGCGATCATGGCGACCACGGCGAAGGCTTCGTTGACCTCGAACAGGTCGACGTCAGCGACCTCCCAGCCCGCCTTCTTCAGGGCCTTCCTCATCGCCGGGACGGGCGCGGTGGTGAACAGGCCCGGCTCGTGGGCGTGGGCGGCGTGGGCGGCGACGCGGGCGACGATCGGCAGGCCCAGGCGCTGGGCCACGCTCCGCCGGGTCATGACCAGGGCGGCGGCGCCGTCGCTGATCGAGCTGCTGTTGGCCGCGGTGATCCCACCGTCGCGGGCGAAGGCCGGGCGCAGGGTCGGGATCCTGGCGGCGTCGGCCTTCAGCGGCTGCTCGTCCTGGGCGATCGTCTCGACGCCCTTGCGGGTGGTGACGGTCACCGGGGCGATCTCGGCGACGAAGGCGCCGGAGGTCACCGCCTTCTGGGCCTTGGCCAGGCCCTTGATCGCGTAGTCGTCCATGGCCTCGCGGCCGAACTGGTAGGTCGCGGCGCTGTCCTCGGCGAAGGCGCCCATCAGCTTGCCGGGGGTGTAGGCGTCCTCCAGCCCGTCCAGGTACATGGAATCCAGCATCTGGTCGTGGCCGATGCGGGCGCCCGAGCGGTGCTTGGTCAGCAGGTAGGGCGCGTTGGTCATGCTCTCCATGCCGCCGGCCACGATGATGTCGGCGCTGCCGGCCGCCAGGGCGTCGTGGGCCATGATCGCCGCCTGCATGCCGCTGCCGCACATCTTGTTGACGGTGGTCGCCTCGACCGAGAGGGGCAGGCCCGCCCCGACCGCCGCCTGGCGGGCGGGGGCCTGGCCCAGGCCCGCGGGCAGGACGCAGCCCATGAAGATTTGTTCGACCTGGTCGCCCGAGACGCCCGCTCGCTCGATCGCCGCCTTCACCGCCGCGGCCCCCAGCTCGGTGGCCTTGGCTCCGGCCAGGGCCCCCTGGAAGCCGCCCATCGGCGTGCGGGCGAACGAAACGATGACGATCGGATCGGCGTTGGACATGCTGGAGCTCCACCCATTTTGCATTTTGGGGATTTTGCGGCGGAATAAACCCCCTGTGGCGCGGTCGGCGCAAGTCTTTCGCGCAAAAAGCGGACCGGGACGGAATGCGGACATTTCCGCCGCGGCCCGCAGGGCGCAACCGAGAGAGTCAATTGCTATAGAAAACTTACCCGCGTGGGTCTGCAAAAGCAACCCTTGCATTCCCCCGCGTAAGGCTTCACCTTCGCGTGATGGGCCGGACCGCCGACTACACCAATGAACGCTGCGCCATCGCCGCCACCCTCGAGGTCGTCGGCGATCCGTGGACCCTGCTGATCCTGCGCGACGCCTTCCAGGGCGTGAAGCGGTTCGAGCAGTGGCAGGAACGGCTGGGCGTGGCGCGCAACGTCCTGGCCGCCCGCCTCAAGAGCCTGGTGGCCAACGGGGTGCTGGAGCCGCGCCGCTATTCGGAACGCCCGCCGCGCCAGGAATACGTGCTGACGGCCAAGGGCCGGGCCCTGTCGCCGGTGCTGCTGACCATGGCCGAATGGGGCGACCAGCACGTCTACGGCCTGGGCAAGGGGCCGGTGCACTTCGTCCACAAGACCTGCGGCTGCGACTTTCATCCCAAGCTGGCCTGCGAGGCCTGTGGCGAGATCATCGACGGCCGCGACCTGGGCCGGGTGGTGCACGAAGAGCAGGCCCTGACCGTCGGCGAGGCCCTGGAGGCCTCGGCCGCCATCGCCGCCGAGTGAGCTACCGCTTCCACGTCCATCGCGCCAAGCCGGCCTACCGGCTGGTGACCGCGGACGGGGCGGAATTTCCGGCCGGCGCCGAGGCGCAAGACTGGCGCTTCACCCGCGTGAGAGCGCGCGCCGACACCAATCCCGACGTGGCGCGGCTGGTCGACGAAACCGGCTACTGCCTGTTCAAGATCGGCCTGGGCTTCGACGACATCGTTTGATCCACAGGTTTTGACGGATGTGTCGGAACTCCAACGCCGCCTTTGCGTTTTGAGCCCTCGAGCGCGTGGTGCTCGGGCGGGGGCGCCCAGGGTTCAGTGGGGTTGGCGTTGGTGGAAGCGACGGGGCGGATGGGCGTGGTTGGCCCCGCCAGAAGCGTAAGCAAGCGGACGTTGGACGTGCTGGGCGCGATCCTCGTGCTGCTGTTCTTCCTCCCGGTCGGTCTGTTGATGATCATCGGGATCCGCTGCAGCCGGCCCGGTCCGATCTTCGTGCGGGAGGAGACCCTCGGCCTGCATGGCCGGACGTTCGGGCGCTGGCGCCTGCATCGGCCCATCGAGGGCGAAAGCCTGTTCGATCAGGTGCTCTGGCGGGCGGGGCTGGCCAACCTGCCCTCGGCCGTCAACGTCATCGACGGCGACATGTCGCTGATCGGGCCCCGGCCGCAATCGCCCGGGCAGGACGCCTATCTGCGCCAGGGGCGGCCGGACTATGCGCGGCGCCTGGAGGCGCGGCCGGGGATGATCTGGCCGCGCGGCGCGGAGGGCGAACCCTCGTGGAGCGCCGAGCTGGACTATGTCGCCCGATGGTCGGTGTTCGTGGACCTGAGGGTCGCGGCCCTCTATGCGGTCCAGGGCCTGTTCCGCGAGGAGCAGGGCGTCGACTAGATCAGCGCGCGACCATCGCCAGGCCGATGATCAGGCCGGCCCACAGACCAAGATTGGCCAGGATCACGCTCAGCCTGGTCAGCGAGACGTGGCGCTCTTGGCGATGCTTGTAAGTGTAGGCGGCGGTCGTCATGGTCCCTGAACTCCGAATTCTACAGTCGCGTCAAAAACTTGACGCGGTCGTACAGTAGATACGTATGCATGCCACAAAAGTTTCGTATGTCACTCGCTCAGTGGGGGATTTCTCGCCGAGAATGACGATTATTTTGCTGCGCGTCCTCGAAAGAGCCGTATTTTTTATCAGAAATGTCAAATAATCGCGAGAAGTGCGCGAATTTACCATCTTTAAGGCGTAAGTCTTACCTATACACGCTTAGCATGCGCGAGGGTCTCGGGGTTGCAGCGAACGCGAATCCGACGCGTCGGCGAACCCGCCGGCAGGGCTACGGCTGGAGCGTCGCCCGCTCGGTCGCGACGATGAAGCCGCCGCCCAGCACGCGCTCGGGATCTGCGGGATCGTACAGCACGCAGGCCTGGCCGGGGGCGACGCCCTCTTCCAGCCCGTCGAACACCAGGCGCGGTTCACCGTCCACCAGGGCCAGGCGGCCCGGGACGGGTTCGCGGGTCGAGCGCACGCGGGCCAGCACCGGCGCGCCAGCCGCGGCGGCGGCCTCCAGGCTACCCTCCACGCCCAGCCAGTTGCCTTCCTTCAGCGACAGGGCCTGGGTCAGCAGGGCCTCGCGCGGGCCGACGATCACCTGGCGCTTGTCGGCGTCGATCTTGACGACGAACAGCGGGTCGCCGACGGCGATGTTCAGGCCCCGGCGCTGGCCGATGGTGTAGCGGGTGACGCCCTCGTGGCGACCCAGCACGCGGCCGTCCAGGTGCACCATGTCGCCGGGCAGGGCGCCCTGCGGCCGGATCCGGTCGATCACCGTGGTGTACTTGCCCTCGGGCACGAAGCAGATGTCCTGGCTGTCGGGCTTGTCGGCGATGGCCAGGCCGAGCTCGGCGGCCACCAGACGCACGGTCGGCTTGTCCATGCCGCCCAGCGGGAAGCGCAGGAAGTCCAGCTGCTCGGCCGTCGTGGCGAACAGGAAATAGCTCTGGTCCTTGGCCGGATCGGCGGCGCGGCGCAGCTGCGGACGGTTGCCGCCACCGGCGGGCATCGCGCGCTGCACGTAGTGGCCGGTGGCCATGGCCTCGGCGCCCAGGTCGCGGGCCACGTCCAGCAGGTCGCGGAACTTGACGGTCTGGTTGCAGCGCACGCAGGGGATCGGCGTCTCGCCGCGCAGATAGGCGTCGGCGAAGTCCTCGATCACCTGCTCCTTGAAGCGGCTTTCGTAGTCGAGCACGTAGTGCGGGATGCCGATCCGCTCGGCCGCCATGCGGGCGTCCAGGATGTCCTGGCCCGCGCAGCAGGCGCCCTTGCGCGAGATCGCCGCGCCATGGTCGTAGAGCTGCAGGGTGACGCCCACCACGTCATAGCCGGCCCTGGCCAGCAGGGCGGCGGTGACGGTGGAGTCGACGCCGCCGGACATCGCCGCGACGATCCGCGTCCCGGCCGGCAGGCCCACGGCCTGGCGCGCCTGCTCGACGGCGCGGTCGAGGGCGGGGGCTGTCGTCGGAGCGTTGTCCAGAAGAGCGATGTCGGCGTCCATCGCGGCCATATAGCGGTTCAGGGCCGGTTTTGCGAGGTTTGGGGTGTCACGGACACCGCTGACGTACATGCTGATGCACTGATGCACTGATGCACTGATGCACTGATGCACTGGTGCGCTTTAAAGCGACCTTGATTTTGCCGCACGCCTAGCGTTAGCTTTGCTTGTGGTTGGGAGGCCTGCCTTAGCATGCCGTTGGAGCTTCGTGCTCCTCCCGGCCGCCTTTTCCAAGGCTGTCGATGCACCTCCTCTATCTAGATGATTCAGGAGCGGTCCAAACAGGGCCGACCGGCACATTATCCTTGCGGGCATTTCGGTATTTGAACGCCAGACCCACTGGCTGTCCGGGTCGCTCGACAAGATCGCCGAGCGTGTTTGGCCGGATAACCCGAATATCGAATTCCATGCCACTGAGATGTTTACGGGAAAGCGTCAATGGCGAGGCGTCGAGAAGGACGTGCGAGCCAAAGCCTATGGTGATGCGCTGCGTATCTTGTCGGTCAATCAGCATGTTCGACTTTTCGGTGCGGCTGTCCATCGTAAGGGCGTGGGTCTTGATGATCCCATGGAATTCGCCTTCGAGGCCCTGGCAAGTCGGTTCGACCGCATGCTGGGGCGAATGCACAAGGTTGGCGACACGCAACGCGGTCTAATCATTCTCGATAAGTCGTCGTACGAAACATCACTTCAGGCACTTGCGCTGAAGTTCCGAACGGACGGCCACCGGTGGGGTATGCTTCGCAATCTTGCCGAAACACCACTTTTCGTGGATTCGGCTGCAACCCGCATGATCCAATATGCCGATCTCGTCGCATACGCTCTGCGACGCTACTATGAGCGTGGCGATGCTACGTACTTCGACATCATCAAGCAGAAGTTCGATGCTCAAGGTGGTGTCGTCAATGGGCTGGTTCACCAGATTGCGCCCGACGACCAGTGCAACTGCCACGCCTGTACGTAACCGCTGTCGATAAACCCTACTTCAGCACGTTCAGCAGCGACGAGTTCTGCAGGGACGAGAACACCTGGGCCGAGGCCTGGACGGCCAGCTTGGCCGACTCCAGGCGGGTGATCGCCTCGGCCATGTCGACGTCGGTGATGCCGCCGACCATGGTGCTCAGGGTGTCGGCCTGGTCCGAAAGCTCGGTCTGGGCGGTCTCGAAACGCTTCTGGTTCAGGCCGTTCTGGGCCTGGGCTGTGGTGAGGCCGGTCTTCACCGAGTCGAAGGTGGGCAGCAGGCCGCCGAGGAAGTTGCTCTGGGCCTGGGTCAGCTTGCCGGTGAACGGGCCATTGGCGTCGACATAGGCCTGGACCTGCTTGAAGGCGTTGTAGACGCCCGTGCCCAGCTGGTCGGCCAGCTGGCCGGTGTCGACCGAGGTGGTGTCGTCGATGCGGTTGCTGGTGATGTACTGGTCGTTCTGGAACAGCGCGGCGGTGCTCGCCGCCGCCGTCAGGTCGGCCATGCTGGTGGCCGTGGTCGGCTGGGTGTCGGACTTGGCGCCGGCGAACACGTAGCGGCCGTTGAACTTGCTGTTGAGGCCCTGGACCACGTCGCCGAAGGCGCCGTTCAGCTGCTGCATCAGGGTCTCGGCGCTGCCGGCCGCGATGGCGTTGGCGATGGCGTCGCGGGCGTCCTGGGTGGCGTCGGCGACCTGGCCGATGCCGATGTCCTGGACGTCCAGCCGGTTGGAGACCAGGGTCGTCTGGTCCAGGAAGCCGGCCACCTTGGCCTGGGCCGACTTCATGGCCGTCAGGACCTCGGCGTTCTTGGCGTAGCCCTTCAGGTCGTTGGCGTTCTTCTGGCTGGACACCTGTTCGCCGGCCACGTTCTGCAGCACCTGGGCGCGCATCAGGTTGCTGGTCATCACGCCGAAGTTGCCGGAGGTGGAGACGCGGGTCATGGCTTAACCTCAAACGATATTGGTGAGGACATCGAACATGTCCTTCGTCGCCTGGATCAGGCGGGCGGAGGCGTTGAACGCCTGCTGGTAGGTGGTCAGGTTGACCAGTTCCTCGTCGAGGTTGACGCCTTCCTGCGACTGGCGCTGGGCGTCGACCTCGGTCTTGACGGAGTCGGCCGCTTCCTTGCGGCTGGTGGCGGCGGCGGCCTTGCGGGCGATCGAGCCGCTGAAGTCCGCGCCGTAGTTCAGCACGCTCTTCTTCGAGCCGGCGGTGTCGCCGGCGGTGGCGAAGCTGGCGGTGGCGTCGCCGGCCTTGGCCAGGGCCAGGGCGCCGCGGCCGTCGCCGGTCGCCAGGGCCGAGACGCCGGCCGCCACGGTCAGGTCCAGCTTGGCGAACGGCAGCTTGGAGGGATCGGCGTCCATGGCCGGGTCCACCTTGAACAGGCCGCCGCGCGTGCTGCGCTCGCTCATGCCGACGCCGAACAGCTGGCTCAGCGACGGACCGCCGACGCCGCGCTGGGTGGTGTCCTCGACGACCGACAGGCTGACCGGGGTGGCGCCGTTCGGCGTGAAGGTCAGCTCGCCCTTCGAGCCCAGGGCGAACGCGCCGTAGAGCCCGACCCCGGAATTGCGGGAGTTCAGGGCGTCGATGGTTTCCTGCATCGAACCGGTCCCGGTCGGGATGGTCACCTCGATGTCGCGGATGCGGCTGCCATCGCCGTCGGTCAGGCGCAGGGTGATGGTCTGGCCGGGCGTGAAGCCGCTGGGATCGCTGGCGACCATGCCGGTCTCGTAGGGCGAGTAGCCGTCGGAGCGGATGATGTCGTTGAGCCCGAAGAACTGGCTGAAGCCCTTGCCGGCCTTGCTCGAGGGCGTGGTGGCGTCGTCGACGATGGCGACGCCATTGGTCGAAACGGCCGTGTTCAGGCTCAGCTGGCCGTTGGCGAAGGCCGCCGTGGCCGTGCCGCCCAGGGCGGTGTTCAGCTGGGTCAGGAAGTTGGTGTTGGTGAAGGCCGGGCCGGCGGCGCCGTTGACGGTCATGGTCCCGGCGCCGAAGTCGACGTCGACGCGCTGGACGATGGCGCCGGCGGCGTTGGTGATGGCGATCGTCGTCTTGCCGGTGAAGTTGGCGAAGGCGGTGTTGGCGTCCAGGCCGGTGTCCTTGCCGGTCATGCTGTTGGGCGCGGGAACCGAGCTGGCGGCGTTGGAGGCGCGGTTCAGCTCCTCGGCGGCGCGGCTGACGAACTCGCCCAGCTGGTCGGAGAGATTGGGCAGTTCCTTGTTGCGCAGCTCCAGCAGGCCCTGGATCTCGCCGTTGGTGACGGCCAGCGGCATGACCTGGCCGCCGCTGTTGGCGGTGACGACGGTCAGATAGCCGTTGGCCGGGCCCGACTGATTATAGGTGACCGTGGCCGGGCCGTTGCCGGCCAGGGTGACGCCCTCGGCCGAGCGGACCATGACGCCGCCGTTGGAGCGGTCGCTGACCTGGATGTTCATGTAGGTCGACAGCTCGTTGATCAGTCCGCTCTGGACGTTCTCGGAGCCGGTGCCGTCGGCGCCCGCCATCTTGGCGCGGGTGATGTCGACGTTCAGGGCGTCG
>Ga0209758_1003535_pt1 | contig 14083 bp, 12 predicted proteins | sample AraplaMF_Col_mMF_FD_184258 | JGI IMG/M metagenome (GOLD analysis project Ga0209758, IMG submission 184258) | Arabidopsis root microbial communities from the University of North Carolina, USA - plate scrape MF_Col_mMF (SPAdes) (version 2) | ecosystem: Host-associated > Plants > Roots > Endosphere... | reverse complement strand
ATTCAGGCCGCCCCTACTCCGCCAGATGCACCCGCCGGTCGTCGCCGACATCGATGCCGGGCGCGACCACGACCTCCCAGGGATGGCCGTCGGGATCGGCGAAATAGCCGGAATAGCCGCCGTAATCGGTCTCATGCGCAGTCTTCAGCAGCTTCGCGCCCTTGCCGAGCGCGAAGGCCAGCACCGCATCGACCTCCTCGCGTGTCCGGCAGTTCCAGGCGAGCGTGATGCCGCGGAAGGTCGATGGCCTCGGATCGTCGGGCAACTTGGCGTCGGCCGCGAGCAGATCCCAGGGATACAGCGCGAGCACCGGACCACCGGTGTCGTAGAAGGCGACGGCCTCCCCGGTCGCCTTCAACCGTCGCGAGAAGCCGAGCGCGTCGTAAAAGGCGATGCTGGCCCTGATATCGCTGACGCCGAGCGTGATGACGGTGAGCCTCGACACCGGGGTCGGCAATTCCTTACTCATGTTACGCCTCTTCCACTTCGTCTCTCAGACCAGGGGCTCTCAGAACAGGCTGAGCTGCTCGCCGTTCTGCTTCGGCCGCGCAAAGTGATCCGTGGTCAGCTTCGAGCGGCGCTTGTTCAGGCCGAGCCTGTCGCAGGCGATCTCGAAGCGGCGGCCGATGGTCCAGGCCATCGGTCCGGTGCCCTTCATCCGCTCGCCCCATTTCGCGTCGTAGTCGCGGCCGCCGCGCATGTCGCGGATCAGCGTGAAGACGTGGCGATAGCGGTCCGGATAGTTGGCCATCAGCCATTCGCGGAAGAGATCGCGCACCTCCAGCGGCAGCCTCAGCAGCACGTAGGACGCTTCCTTGACGCCGGCATGGGCGGCGGCATCCAGAATGCGCTCGATCTCGGAATCGTTCAGCGCGGGGATGACCGGCGCAACCATCACGGTGGTGGGAATGCCGGCCTCCGAAAGCTGCTTCAGCGCCTCAAGCCGCTTCGGTGGCGTCGAGGCCCGCGGCTCCATGGTGCGCGCCAGTTTCGGATCGAGCGAGGTCACGGAGATCGCGACCTTGGCGAGGTTGCGCTTGGCCATGCGCGCGAGAATGTCGATGTCACGCACCACCAGCGCGGACTTGGTGACGATGCCGACGGGATGGCCGGTACGCTCCAGCACCTCCAGAATGCCGCGCATGATTTTGCGCTCGCGCTCGATCGGCTGATAGGGATCGGTGTTGGTGCCGATCGCGATCATCCGCGGCTCATAGCCGGAGGCCGCAAGTTCCTTCTCGAGCAGAACAGGCGCCTCGGGCTTCACGAACAGCTTCGACTCGAAATCGAGCCCCGGCGACAGGCCGAGATAGGCGTGCGTCGGTCGCGCAAAGCAATAGACGCAGCCGTGCTCGCAGCCGCGATAGGGATTGATCGAACGATCGAAGCCGATGTCGGGAGAATCGTTGCGGGTGATGACCTTGCGCGAGGTGTCGACGCCGACGCTGGTCTTGAACGGCGGCAGTTCCTCAAGGCTCTGCCAACCATCGTCGAAGGCGACGCGGGCCTCGGCTTCATAACGGCCGCTGGCATTGGACTGGGCGCCCCGCCCGCGCCTGCGCGCGCGGTCGATGGCGACGCCAAGTTCTGGAAAATCAGCGGGGAAAGCAGAAGGCGAACCCGCCGGCTCGGAGGGCGCCGTGACCGGCGGGTGCTTGAGAGCAGAAGAAGATGCTGGACTCATGCAACCAAAATAACACGCCAGAGGAACAAATCAAGAACAAGAATCGAAAACGCGAAAACAACCCCATGCACAGTAGCGCTGCCCAAAGTTCGCGCGCCGAGGTTTGACCTCACGCAACATCGCGTGAACCCGGTCCCGTTTGATGCGGGAAAGGATCGATCTCGCCGGAACTCGGTTGGTGACGATCCCCGGTGAAGGTCGGCAGGAATATGACAAATCAACAACATCAGGCCGCTGCAAGCAGCGACCTCGATCTCCTCGATCGCTATTGGCGCGCCGCAAACTACCTCTCCGTCGGGCAGATTTATCTGCTGGACAATCCCCTCCTGCGCGAGCCGTTGGTCCCTGCGCACATCAAGCCCCGGCTGCTCGGCCATTGGGGCACGACGCCGGGGCTGAACTTCATCTATGCCCACCTCAACCGCGCCATCCGCGCACAGGATCTCAACGTGATCTATGTCTGCGGTCCCGGCCATGGCGGACCGGGCATGGTCGCCAACACCTATCTCGAAGGCAGCTACAGCGAGATCTACCCGGATATCGGGCGCGATACGGAGGGATTGCGCAAGCTGTTCAGGCAGTTCTCCTTCCCAGGCGGCATTCCGAGCCACGCGGCGCCGGAGACCCCGGGCTCGATCCACGAAGGCGGCGAACTCGGCTACGCGCTGGTGCATGCCTATGGCGCGGCATTCGACAATCCGGGCCTCATCGTCGCCTGCGTCATCGGTGACGGGGAGGCCGAGACCGGCCCGCTCGCGGCGTCCTGGCACTCGAACAAGTTCCTGAACCCGGCACATGACGGCGCGGTTCTGCCCATCCTGCACCTCAACGGCTACAAGATCGCCAATCCGACCGTGCTGGGGCGGATGCCTGACAGCGATATCCGCGAGCTCTTCCGCGGGCTTGGCCATGAGCCGCTGTTCGTCGAGGGCGACGATCCCAAGGCGATGCATCAGGCCATGGCCGATGCGCTCGACGTCGCGATCGCGAGCATCCGCTCGATCCAGCAGCACGCCCGAGATAGCAACAAGAGCCTCGAGCGGCCACGCTGGCCGATGATCGTGCTACGCAGCCCGAAAGGCTGGACCGGCCCGAAGGAGGTCGACGGCAAGAAGGTCGAAGGCTTTTGGCGCGCGCATCAGGTGCCCGTCGCGAACTGCCGCGAAAACCCGGCGCATTTGAAGATCCTCGAAGACTGGATGCGCAGCTACGAGCCTGACAAACTGTTCGACAAGAACGGCGCGCTCATTCCCGAGCTGCAGGCGCTCGCTCCGCAGGGGAACAGGCGGATGGGCGCCAATCCCCACGCCAATGGCGGGCTGCTGAAGAAGGAGCTGAAGCTACCGGACTTCCGCAGCTTCGCAATCGACGTGCCGCAGCCGGGCGCCGTGACGGGTGAAGCGACGCGCGAGCTCGGCAAACTCCTGCGCGACGTCATCCGCCTCAACGCGGGGGAACGCAATTTCCGCATCATGGGTCCGGACGAGACCGCCTCAAACCGGTTGGACGCCGTATTCGACGCCACCGAACGCGTGTGGATGGAGCCGATCGAACCCTACGACGTCCACCTCGCGCAGGACGGCCGCGTGATGGAGGTTTTGAGCGAGCATCTCTGCCAGGGCTGGCTCGAAGGCTATCTGCTCACCGGCCGTCACGGCTTCTTCTCCTGCTACGAGGCCTTCATCCACATCGTGGATTCCATGTTCAACCAGCATGCCAAATGGCTGAAGGTGACGCGGCACCTGCCATGGCGGCGGCCGATCGCCTCGCTCAACTATCTCCTGACCTCGCATGTCTGGCGCCAGGACCATAACGGCTTCAGCCATCAGGACCCCGGCTTCGTCGATCTCGTCGCCAACAAGAAGGCCGATATCGTCCGCATCTACTTTCCGCCGGATGCCAATACGCTGCTATGGATCGCCGACCACTGCCTGCGCACCTACAACCGCATCAACGTCATCGTCGCCGGCAAGCAGCCCGCGCCACAATGGCTGTCGATGCAGGAGGCTGCGACGCATTGCGATGCCGGCATCGGCATCTGGGCTTGGGCCGGCACGGAAGGTACGAGCAGCGAGCCCGACGTGGTCATGGCCTGCGCGGGCGACGTGCCGACACTGGAGACGCTCGCCGCCGTCGACCTCTTGCGCAAGGCGCTACCCGATTTGAAGATCCGTGTCGTCAACGTCGTCGATCTCATGACGTTGCAACCGAAGGAGCAGCACCCGCACGGACTTTCCGATCGCGACTTCGACTCGCTGTTCACGCGCGACAAGCCGGTGATCTTCGCCTATCACGGCTATCCCCATCTCATTCATCGGTTGACCTATAATCGCACCAACCACGCCGGCATGCATGTGCGCGGCTTTGCCGAGGAAGGCACCACGACGACGCCGTTCGACATGGTCGTGCTCAACGAGCTCGACCGCTATCACCTCGCGATCGAGGCGATCGAACGCGTGCCTGATCTGGCAACCAAGGCCGCGCAAGTGAAGCAGCAATTTCGTGACAAGCTGATCGAGCATTCGCGTTACGTGCGCGAGCACGGCGAGGACATGCCGGAAATCCAGCAATGGGTCTGGCAGAACAGTGCCGGCGGCACCACGCCGGCCGAAGCCGGCGATTGACGGCGCCATGGCGGACGCGGTCCTCACCCTCAACTCGGGCTCATCGAGCATCAAGTTCGGCCTGTTCGACATCTCGACGGCCGAGCCCGCCCTGCTCTGCAACGGCCTGCTCGATGAGCACGAGGCGAAGCCGCGCCTTGTGGCCAAGAGCCCCTCGGGCGAGACGCTGTTCGAGACGCAGAGGGAGGTATCGGATGTCGACGGCGGCCATCTGTTCGCCGACGTTCTAAGCTTCATCGAGGATCGTTTTCGCGAAAGCCGCTTGCGCGCAGTGGGGCACCGCATCGTCCACGGCGGACCCGAATATTCCGGCCCGGTCGTTTTGACCGACGACGTCACCGCAAAGCTGGAGGCGCTGACGCCGCTGGCGCCGCTGCACCAGCCGCGCTGCCTGGCACCCGTCCGCGCCGTCAGCGCAATCCGTCGTGCGCTGACGCAGATCGCCTGTTTCGATACCGCGTTCCATCACGGCCTCGCGCCACCCGCGAGCCGCTTCGCCATTCCACGGCGCCATGAAGAGCACGGCCTGCGGCGCTACGGCTTTCATGGCCTCTCATTTGAATATGTCGCTGGCCGGCTCGTCGAAATCGCACCGGAGTTTGCGGCCCGGCGCACCGTCATCGCTCATCTCGGCAATGGCGCCAGTCTCTGCGCACTTCACGACGGCCGCAGCGTCGACACCACGATGGGACTGACGCCGCTCGACGGCCTCGTGATGGGCACGCGCTGCGGCACCGTCGATCCCGGCGTGTTGCTCTATCTGCTCCAGCACGAGAGAATGAGCACCGAGGATTTGCAACATTTGCTCTATCACGAGTCCGGCCTGCTCGGCGTCTCCGGAATCTCCGCGGACATGCGCACGCTGCTGGCGAGCCAAGAGCCCGCCGCGCGCGAGGCTGTCGATCTCTTCACCTTCCGTGCGGCGCAAGAGATCGCGATGATGGCAAATACGCTCGGCGGACTGGAGGGCCTGGTGTTCACCGGCGGCATCGGCGAGCACGCCAAGGAAATCCGTAGTGCCATTGGCGAGCGACTCGGCTGGCTCGGGGTGCGCATCGATCCAGCAGCGAATGACGAGGCGCGCGAGCGGATCAGCGACGAAGACAGCTCGGTCGATGTCTTCGTGATCCCAACCCATGAGGAGTTAACGATAGTACGGCACTGCGTCGCGGTGTTGCAACCGAGCGCCTAAGGCATGACGGACGATCGGCCGCAACTTTCCTTCTCCCCTTGTGAGAGAAGGTGGCGCGAAGCGCCGGATGAGGGGTTCTGTCCGCGGTCACACATACATTTGAGCATACGGAGACATACCCCTCACCCAAGCGAGCTTGTGTCTACCAGCGTCGCTGCCCTCTCCCGCAAGGGGCGAGGGCACAATAGCGCGCATCGCGCTCGCGGCCGGGATTTCAGCCTATCAGTGCCCCCCAGCAAAGATCTGGATGCACCCGATCACGACCTCGATCACGATCAACACCACCACCGCGATTTCGAGCCGCAGCGAGCGCTGGGTGTCGATGATGTCGGTCAGCGCATCGGCCGTCTCCGAGATGACCTTGAGCTTGCGCTCGAGCGTGTCCAGACGCTCCGTCAGCTCATATTCGTCTTCCAGACGCGCATAGAGCCGGTCGAGCTGAGGCTTCTCCCAGAGCGCGTCGGGCTTCTCGGCGACAGCGACGCGGCCGGCGACGCGCTGCTGGACGAGCAGCGCGTTGCCGATGAGTTGCAGGATGCCCTTGCGCCGCCGCGACGTACGGCCTTTCTCGGCAAGCTCCCGCGCAAGGGGCTCGATGACGTCGAAGACCGCGGCAACGCGCCGCTCGTCGCGCGCCAGCGATGTGCTCTTGGCGAGCGCATCGGCGATCAGCAGCAGCCGTTCGTCGGAAAATTTGAAGAGGCAGATCGGCCCACCCGGCTGAATCGCCTCCGCGTTTTCGTCCTTGCAAAGTTGCGCCTGCGCGATCTCCTCCTCATAGGGACTGAACTCGCCGGTGACGCGTGACTTCAGGCTGTCGAGCACCACCTTCTCCTCCGAGGGAACGAGGCCAATCAGCACCACGACGCCGTAGCGGAAGATCACGGCGAGGCCGGCATGGACACGAAAGGCAGCGGGCGTCGAGGACACCAGCGTGCCGAGCTCGAGGTTCGAGGCGTTAATGCGCTCGCCCAGCATCACGGCGCGGATCCGCAAGGTCGGCGCGGCATCCGGCTTCGGAGATGTGGGCGTCATGCCAACGGGAAGTTGATCGGCGTTCATCAGGAGACATCTCGCTTGGCGCACTGGAGGTCGCGCGTATTTCCTTGCCGCAAGGTCCATGTCAGATTGCTGACATAGCCTTGCAGGAAGTGCCCTCCTTATATATCGGCAGAGAAAGGCTCAGTTTGAAGCTCACGACATCGAGATTCGCCGAAACATTCGGCAACAGTCCCGCCGCCGAGCGGCCGCCTTGTGCACGCGGCGGTTTACCATCGCAGCCGGAGCGCGGCGCGAAAAGTTGCGCTCGGCAGCGTCGCGTGTTTATGACAACATCATGACGAGTTACGTTTCTCCCGAAGTGCGGACATCGAAGCCTCTATCATGCTGAGTGTCATCATACCGACCGAAGGCGTCGAGCAGACCGCGGTCGCCACTCTGGCCGCGCTGGTACCCGGTGCCGCAGCGGGCGTCATCAAGGAAGTTCTGCTGGTCGACGGCACCCGCAACGGCGTCATCGAGCGCGTCGCCGACGTCGCCGGCTGCCGCTTCATCGGCTACGAGGGGTCTTCGCAGGGCGCAGCGCTCGCCGCCGGCGCGCTCCAGGCCCGGTCCCCCTGGCTGATGTTCCTCCCGGCCGGGGCGGTGCTCGAAACCGGCTGGATCGAAGAGACCACCCAGTTCATCCAGGCCGTCGCAGCCAGCGGCCGCGATCGTGCGGCCGTATTTCGCTACGCCCGCTCGCCTTACGCCGAAACCAGCCTCCACGATGTCCTGTGGTCCGTGGCGCGCAAGCTGGTCGGTCCCCTCGGCGATCAGGGTCTTTTGATCGCACGTGATCATTACGACCGGATCGGCGGCTACCCGCCCCAGGCCCGCGGTTCCGAGGCGAGGCTGCTCAGGCGGCTCGGGCGGTCCTCCCGGACGCTGCTGCGCAGCCGGATCGTCATGGTGGGTTGAAGCGCAGCCGATACTTGCCAAAGTCAAACAATTATTTGACAATGGCAAGCATCGAGGTGTTCCCATGCGCATTGCCAGTACCGACGACCAGATCGCCGCGATCCGCGCCTTCAACCGCTTCTATACGCGCAAGCTCGGTGTGCTCGGCCAGCACCTTGGCAAGAGCCCGTTTTCGCTCAGCGAGGCCCGCGTGCTTTTCGAGCTCGCGCACCGCGACGACCTTGCGGCCAAGGAGATCGGAAACGAGCTTGGTCTCGACCCCGGCTATCTCAGCCGCATCATCCAAAACTTCGACGAAAAGGGGCTGATCACGCGGAAGCCCCTGCCCGCGGATCGCAGGCAATACCAGCTCAGCCTCACCGCCAAAGGCCGCCAGGCCTTCGCCAAGCTGAACCTGAGCTCGCAAAATGAGGTCGCCGCGATGCTGGCTCAGCTTACGGCCGGCGATGCAACGCGGCTGACGCAGGCGATGGCGACCATCGAGGCCGTGCTGGAGCAGCGACGAAGCCAACCCGCTCCCGTCGTGCTGCGCAGCCATCGCGTCGGCGACATGGGCTGGGTCATCTCCAAGCAAGCCGCCGCCTATGCCGCGGACTATAACTGGGACATCAGCTACGAGGCGCTGGTCGCCGAGATCTGCGCCCAGTTCATCAAGACCTATGACGCCGCACGCGAGCACTGCTGGATCGCGGAAGTCGGCGGCGAGCCGGTCGGTTCGATCTTCCTGGTCAAGGCCACGGACGAGCTCGCAAAACTCCGCCTGTTGCAGGTGGAGAAGAAAGCGCGCGGGCTAGGCGTCGGCCGCGCGCTGGTCCAGCAATGCATCGAGGGCGCGCGCGAGAGGGGCTACAAGCGGATGACGCTATGGACGCAGAGCATCCTGGTGGCCGCGCGCGGCATCTACAAGGCCGCTGGCTTCGAGCTGATCGCGACGGAGCCGCATCACAGCTTCGGGCAGGATCTTGTCGGAGAGACGTGGGAGATGGATCTGTAATCATCGCAACGCGCGAGCTGCGCATGAATGTGCCCTCGCCCCTTGCGGGAGAGGGCAGCGATGCTGGTAGAGCAACCTCACTGGGGTGAGGGGTATGTCTCCACGAGCATCTGTGCTCGCGGATCGATACCCCTCATCCGGCGCTTCGCGCCACCTTCCCCGACAAGGGGGGAAGGAAAGAAAATCACGCCGTCGCGCCCTGCGCCTTCGGCCGTCGCAGATGCTCGTCCAGGCGCGGCATGATCTCGACGAAATTGCAGGGGCGCGTGCGGTAGTCGAGTTGGGCTTTCAGGATGCCGTCCCAGCCGTCGCGGCAGGCGCCGGGCGAGCCCGGCAGACAGAAGATGTAGGTTGCCCCAGCAACGCCCGCGGTGGCGCGGCTCTGGATCGTCGAGGTCCCGATCTTGGCATGGCTCAGCATGTGGAAGGCGATGGAGAAACCGTCCATGCGCTTCTCGAACAAGGGCTCGATCGCCTCCGGCGTGACGTCGCGCCCCGTAAAACCAGTGCCGCCGGTAGTGATGACGACGTCGACGCCGGCATCCGCGATCCAGCGGCGGACGACGGCACGGATCGCCTCGACGTCATCGGTGACGATCTCGCGCGCGGCGAGATGATGGCCCGCCGCGGTGAGGCGATCGGCCAGGGTCTGGCCGGACTTGTCATCGGCAAGCGCGCGCGTGTCGGAGACGGTCAGCACCGCGATGTTGAGCGGGATGAACTGTTTGGTTTCGTCGATGGACATTACGACTTAACTCCTGCTCCCACACCCATTACCGTCATCCCCGGACGAACGCATTTGCGTTCGCCGGAGAGGTGCGCGCCGTGCGGTGCAACCGCACCGCACGGCAAGCCTCGAAGGATGGGCCGCGGGCTCCGCCATCCTTCGAGGCTCGCCGAAGAGGCGAGCACCTCAGGATGACGCCACTGCATCCGAGGCACAAGACCGCTACGGCCCACCGCCGCCGAACGTATTGCAGGCTTGCAGCGAGCCCTGCTGATAGCCGGTCATGAACCATTGCTTGCGCTGCGCGGCCGAACCGTGGGTGAAGGAGTCGGGCACGACGCGCCCTGTGGCCTGACGCTGCAGCGTATCGTCACCGATCGCGCTTGCCGTGCTCAGGGCGGCGTCGATGTCGCCGGTCTCAAGGAAGTTCGGACGTTTCTTCGCCTCGCGATTGACCCAGATGCCGGAGAGACAGTCGGCCTGCAATTCGACCTTCACCTGGAGCGCATTGGCCTCCGCCTTGCTCTGGGCCTGCTGCTGCAATCGCGTCACCTTCGGAATGATGCCGAGCAGGTTCTGGATATGATGGCCGGCCTCGTGCGCGATGATATAGGCGGTCGTGAAGTTGCACGCCGATTTGCCGGAACAGCCATGGAAGCGCGTCTCGACCTCGCGGAAGAACGAGGTGTCGAGGAAGATGGTGCGGTCCGGCGGACAGTAGAACGGCCCCATCGCCGACTCGGCCCGGCCGCAGCGGCCACCATTGGTGACGTTGCGAAACAGGACGACCTTCGGGCCGGTGTAGGACTGGCCCGAGGCCTGGAAGATCTCGCTCCAGCGATCGTCGATCTCGCCGAGGATGCCCGAGATCATACTGCCCATTTCGTCGGTCGGCGCACCGCGCTTGGCCTGGGACGACGGGCGGTCGCTCTGGTAGCTCGGCGCCTGGCCGCCGGAGAGGATCTCGGCGCCGCCGATCAGGAGGCGCGGATCGATGCCGAAGGCATAGCCGATCAGGCCGAGCACGATGATGGTGCCGATGCCGAGCCCGCCGCCGCCCATCGGCAGGCCGAACCCGCCGCCTCCACCGCCGCCAAATCCTCCGCCGCCTTCGTCGCGACGATCCTCGATGTCGTCGCTGCGGCGGAAATCATCGTAGCGCATGGCGGGCTTCCCTCAAATCCTGATGGCGTCAATTGGGCGGCGCCGAACGCTGGAGCTCAACGCGCCACATACGTAAAATTTCCGTTGCCTTTATCAATATCGTGGCCGGCAAAAATTGCCTAGTGCGACGGCGCGCCCGCATCAGCAATTTTTTCCGAGGGCCATGCATTTTTTTCCGAGAGAAATTTGACCGCCGCCGGGCCGCCGCAATGCACGGACGCGCGAATACGCTGCAAAATACGGCGAATGCGAACAATCACCGGCTCGCGCAACGCGATGCAAGTCTTGCTCACACAAGCGGCGGATTAAGTCGATTTTTACTTTGCCGCTTCATTGTAACGGTCAGTCGGTTGTTTGGTCCCGCGTCGCCGACAGCGTCGCCTGAGTCAGAGTTCTTGAGTCATGGTAGTGTCGCGTCGCGGGGCGTCTGCAAGGGCGCCCCGCACAAATTTCGAGTCTGCTTCGCACAGCATCATCGTCGGCGATTGCGTCGCCGAGATGTCGAAGCTGCAGCCCGGCAGCGTCGATCTGGTGTTTGCAGATCCGCCCTACAATCTCCAGCTCAAGGGCGATCTCAAGCGCCCCGACGAATCCCATGTCGATGCCGTCAACGACGACTGGGACAAGTTCGATTCGTTTTCCGCCTATGACGATTTCACCCGCGCCTGGCTGCTGGCCGCGCGCCGCGCCATGAAGCCGTCGGCGACGATCTGGGTGATCGGCTCGTATCACAACATCTTCCGCGTCGGCGCGATCATGCAGGACCTCGGCTTCTGGCTCCTGAACGACATCGTCTGGCGCAAGACCAACCCGATGCCGAACTTCCGCGGCCGCCGCTTCACCAACGCGCACGAGACCATGATCTGGGCTGCGCGCGACGAGAAGGCCAAGGGCTACACCTTCAACTATGAGGCGCTGAAAGCCGCCAACGAGGACGTGCAGGCACGCTCCGACTGGCTGATCCCGCTCTGCACCGGCGAGGAGCGCCTCAAGGGCGCCGACGGCAAGAAAGTGCATCCGACGCAGAAGCCGGAAGGGCTGCTCGCGCGCGTGCTGCTGTCGTCGTCCAAGCCCGGCGATCTCGTGATCGATCCCTTCAACGGCACCGGCACCACCGGCGCCGTCGCCAAGCGTCTCGGCCGCTCCTATATCGGCTTCGAGCGCGACAAGACCTACGCCAAGGCGGCCGAAGCGCGCATCGCGGCGGTCGAGCCGTTGCCGGAAGAGAGCCTTGCCCCGTTCATGACCGCGCGCGAAGCGCCGCGTGTCGCGTTCTCCGAGCTGATCGAGCGCGGCATGATCATGCCCGGCACCAAACTGTTCGACGCCAAGAAGAAGCTGGGCGCGCTGGTCCGTGCCGACGGCGCCATCATGTTCGGCGACAAGGTCGGCTCGATCCACCGCATCGGCGCGGTGGCGCAAGGCGCACAGGCCTGTAACGGCTGGACGTTCTGGCACGTCGAGACCAAGAAGGGCCTCAAGCTGATCGACGAGCTCCGCGCCGAGATCCGCGCCGGCATGGCGGAATAGCCGGCATCGGTGGTCATCCGGGGCTCGCGAAGCGAGAGCCCGGACTCCATGGGGCGGCAGAGTTCGTGGAGAAATGGATTCCGCGCTCGTGCTACGCACGCCCCGGAATGACAAGAGAGTTTGTCGGCGATGGCGGGCCTTACGACGACGGCCGGCCTTTGTTACGCCGGTTGATCTGCGCGGCGCGCAGATACCACACGGCAAACTCGACGGTTGCCCTTCCCGACAAAGTTCAGGCAAGAGAGGGTCCGCCGCGCAGCCAAGATGCCTGCGTCCGCTGTTGGCCACCAACATTCGGGAGATGCCAGATGCTCAAATTCTATTTCAACGGATCGCCGAACCCGACCAAGGTCGCGCTCTTCCTCGAGGAAGCCGGCCTTCCTTACGAGGCGGTGAAGATCGACACCCGCAAGGGCGAGCAGTTCGCACCGGACTATCTGAAGATCAATCCGAACGCCAAGGTGCCGGCGATCGACGATGGCGGCACCATCGTGTTCGACAGCAACGCCATCCTGCTCTACCTCGCCGAGAAGACCGGCAAGTTTCTCCCCGCCAACCGCGCCGAGCTACTGTCCTGGCTGATGTTCGTGGCATCGGGCGTCGGCCCGTATTCGGGTCAGGCCGTGCACTTCAAGCATTTTGCACCGAAGGACCAGAACCACGACTACGCTCACAACCGCTACCAGTACGAGACGGATCGCCATTACAAAATTCTCGACGGTCACCTCAAAGATCGCCGCTACATGGTCGGCGACGCCTATTCGATCGTGGACATGGCGCTGTGGGGCTGGGCGCGAATGGTGCCGTTCAAGCTCGGCGACGACGCCTTTGCCCGCTACCCGAACGTCAAGCGACTGGTGGACGAGATCTCGGCGCGGCCGGCCGCCGCGCGCGCGATCGCGCTGAAGGACAAGTTCACCTTCAAGGCCGAGATGGACGACGAGGCGCGCGCCAACATGTTCAGACACATGACGACGAAAGTAGCCTGATCGAATCCGCGGCCTCGACGTTGGTGGTCGCTTCCTGCGAGGCGGAGGCGACTTCCGTCGACAGATCCCGGGCGCGTGTCGCGGTCGCGGTCAGCGAGCCGGCGGAGGCATCGAGCTCGCTCGATGCCGACCTTCAAATTGTTCGCGCGAGCTCTGCGAAGACTACTCAGGTGCTGCTGATTTTATCGGCGGCAATGCAAAATCTCCGCGCGAATCGCGCAGGGAGCTGCATGCGTTGCCGGGACGACGTCCGGTCCTCTAGCTCGCAGCCGTTTGCGGAAACACGCCGAGCGCCTTCTCGGTCAGCACAGAGTCGCAATATTCGCGGATCTCCTTGATCTTGCCGTTCTCGAACCGGAACACGAGACAGTAGTCGTTGTCGTAGCGCACGCCCGCAGGCGTGACGTTGTCGCCCTTGGCCTCCACCACGACGATGTCGCCGTCGGCGATGAAGCGGTGAGCGACCGTGCGCGTCCGGTCACGAAGGCGGCTGCGCACGTAGCCGTGCAGATCGTTCAGGATCGCCTCCTTCCCTGCGAAGGTACGCGACCACGAATACTGGCCGGTCACGACCCATCTGGCATCCTCGGCAAGGCTTGCGGTGAACAGGGAGCGGTCGCGCACCGCCGGATCGGGGCTGGCGGCGGCGGCGAAAATATCCTGCATCAGCTTCTTGTTGGCGCTCGTGCTCATGGCGGCATCTCCTGATAGTGGCAACGCCGAGACCATCGCTGCCCGATCGAAATTCTTCAAATCGATAGAGAGTATGATATCTATTCACCGCATGAATTTGAATTCGCTCGACCTCAATCTATTGACCGCGCTCGACGCGCTGCTGCGCGAGGCCAATGTCAGCCGGGCCGCCATGCGCATCGGGTTGTCGCAACCGGCCGCGAGCCACGCGCTGCAACGCCTGCGCGACATCTTCGGTGATCCGTTGCTGGTGCGCACCGGCGCCCGGATGGAGCTGACGCCGCGAGCACAAGCGTTGCGCGCGCCGCTGGCGCAGGCACTCGACCAGGTGCGCGGGCTGTTCGTGCCGGACGAGTTCGATGCTGCACGCAGCGAACGGGCATTCCGGTTGATGATGCCTGACCTCACTGTGGAGCTATTGATGCCACCCTTGATGGAGAAGGTGACGCGCCTTGCGCCCAGCGTTCGCATCGACGTGGTGCCGTGGCGGGGACCGGCGATCTTCCACGCCGAGTTCGCCCGCACCA
>Ga0209758_1003533_pt1 | contig 14087 bp, 9 predicted proteins | sample AraplaMF_Col_mMF_FD_184258 | JGI IMG/M metagenome (GOLD analysis project Ga0209758, IMG submission 184258) | Arabidopsis root microbial communities from the University of North Carolina, USA - plate scrape MF_Col_mMF (SPAdes) (version 2) | ecosystem: Host-associated > Plants > Roots > Endosphere ... | reverse complement strand
GGAATGTCACGGTCGACAAGAAGGATGCCGTCGCCGCGAAGCAGAAGGCGTTCTGGGAGCAGATCGCCACGCATCTGCGCGATTTCGACGAACGCCTGATGTTCGCCAGTGCGAACGAGCCGAGTTGCGACACCGCGGCGCAGATGGACGTCCTGTTCACCTATCACCAGACTTTCATCGACGCTGTCCGCTCGACCGGCGGCAGGAACGCGTACCGCACGCTGGTGCTGCAATTGCCCAACACGAACACGGATCTGGCAAAAACGCTCTGGACGAAGACGCCGACCGACACGGTGGCCAACCGCCTGATGGTCGAGCCGCACTTCTACAGCCCTCCCAATTTCTGTATCCTCACCGAGGACGCGAGCTGGGGGAAAATGTTCTATTATTGGGGCAAGGACTATCACTCGACGATCGAGCCGGACCGCAACGCCACCTGGGGCGAGGAGGAGACGGTCGATCAGCACATGGCGCTGGCAAACAGCCTGTTCGTGAGCAAGGGCATCCCGGTGTTGCTCGGCGAATATGGCGCGCCGAGACGCTCCACTCCGCTTGATATGACCATGCATCTGGCGTCGCGCGCGCATTGGATGAAATATGTGACCCAAAAGGCCCTGGCGAACGGCATCATGCCGTTCCTCTGGGACACGGGCGACCTCATCAATCGCCAAACCTATGCGGTCAAGGACCAGCAGGGCCTGGACGCCTTGCTCGAGGGCGCCGGCAAGAAGTGAGAGGACATCGCCGGGAGCCCGTTTCAGACGGGACGCAAAAGGAGACCCTTCCGTGAGCCTTTCACGACGCGATCTTGTAAAATCTCCTTTGGTCCTGGCGAGCGCCTCGGCGATTGGCTTGGGATCGGCGGCCAAGGTGGGGGCGCGGCCTGGTTCGACGGGACCGGGCGAGACCATCGAGCTGTGGCCGCATCCCCCGGCGGGCGCCCTGCATCCGGGCATGGCGGAGATTGTCGAACAGTCTTCATCGGACCCGGCCTATAGCAGCCGGCGCACGAAGGGGATTTCGAGGCCGCGTATGATCGCTTTCCCGGCCGCCCAGCCCAACGGCTCGGCCATGCTGATCATTCCGGGCGGCGGCTTCGCCTGGAACTATTTCGAGCACGAAGGCTATTACATCGCGGACATCCTGAACCGCGCCGGCATCACCTGTTTCGTGCTGATCTACCGCCTGGCCCAGGACGGGTGGAGCGATCCGGCAAGCGTCGGTCCCGCCGACGCACAGCGCGCCATGCGCGTCATCCGCGCCCAGGCTCCTCGCTTCCAACTCGATCCGGCGCGAGTGGGCGTCCTGGGCTTCAGCGCCGGCGGCTTCCTGACGGCGACGCTCGCCACGCGGCATTCGGCGCCGTTCTCCACACCGAGCGACGCTACGGACAAGCTCAGCGCCCGGCCTCTGCTGGCGGCGCCGATCTATCCAGTGCAAAGCGCCGATCCCGCTTATGCTTATGGTGGGGTGGCGCCGTCGCTGTTCGGCGGACAGCCGACAGCAGCGCAGATCCGCGAGTGGTCGCCCGATCTCAATGTCACTGCGGCGGCGGCGCCGACGTTCCTTGTGCATGCCGAAGACGATGGCACGGTGCCCGTGGCCAATACGGTGCGGCTGCGTGACGCCATGGTCGCGGCCAGGATCACCGTCGAGACGCACCTGTTTGCTCATGGCGGCCACGGCTTCGGCGTGAGTCCCCGACCGGGCAGCCCCGACGGCCTGTGGTTGCCGCTCTTCCTCAACTTCGCGCGCGAGCAAAAGCTGTTCGGCTAGCGGCCGGGTTTATTTAGGGAACACCCATGATCGGAAAAACAGCCTTCGGCACACTGGCCGCGGCGCTTCTCCTCAATGCCGCCGTTGCGGCCTTCGCGCAGGAGGTGGATCCCAATACGCTCGCGTCATCGAACAATCCGAAGCGCGTTGCCAACGGCCTCGCCCCGACTCCGCCGATGGGATGGAACAGCTGGAACAAGTTTGCGTGCAATGTGAACGAGAAGATTATCCGCGGCACGGCGAATGCGATGGCCTCCAATGGGATGAAGGAAGCCGGTTATCGATATATCGTGATCGACGATTGCTGGCACGGGCAGCGGGATGAGAACGGATTCATAACCGCCGACTCTGTCAAATTTCCTTCGGGGATCAAGGCGCTGGCGGACTATATTCATTCAAGGGGGCTGAAGTTCGGCATCTATTCCGATGCCGGACGCAAGACCTGCGGCGATCGGCCGGGCAGCCAGGGCCATGAATATCAGGACGCGCTGACCTACGCTCGCTGGGGCGTTGATTATCTTAAATATGATTGGTGCAACACAGGTACGCGCAATGCGGAGGAGGCGTACGCGCTCATGGCCGACGCGCTGCGCGCAACCGGCCGCGATATCGTGTTCTCACTTTGCGAATGGGGCAATAGCCAGCCTTGGTTATGGGGGCAGAAGATCGGTAACCTGTGGCGGACCACAGGGGACATCACCGACAAATGGGAAGGAAAATACGGCTACAGCTGGGGGATGCTCAACATCCTCGATATGAACGAGCCGCTCTGGCCGTTTGCCGGACCAGGTCACTGGAACGATCCCGACATGCTGGAAGTCGGCAATGGCGGGATGACCGACGCGCAATATCGCGCGCACTTTTCGCTCTGGGCCATCATGGCAGCGCCGCTCATTGCCGGTAACGACGTCGCCAATATGGATGCAGCCACCAGGGAAATCCTCCTCAATCGCGACGTCATCGCCGTGAATCAAGACGTGCTCGGCGTTCAGGGCCGGCGCGTCAGCCGCGACGGCAACCGTGAGGTTTGGGTGAAGCCGCTATCCGGCGGCGCACGCGCGGTGTTGCTGTTCAACCGGGGCGAGCATCCAGAGACGATTTCCGTGGACTGGGAGGCGCTTGGCTACCCCATGACGCTGAAGGCGAGCATCCGCGACCTTTGGAGGCACAAGGACCTGAAGCCAGTCGCGGGGCACTACTCCGCCACGGTTTCCGGCCACGGGGCCGTGATGCTGAAGATACAGCCCTGAGCCGCGACGAGAGTAAAGCCACAGCTAATGCTGTCACCGGCGCGTCGGCGCGTCAGCACCGAGCGATAGGAGCCCGGCACGCCTGATGCTCAAGCTCGTTTCGAGGTCGAATTAGGTACATGGCATAACTGTTATTGACATGAACTAATTCTGATGGGAACCTTGCAACGGGACGGATAGATCCCGACCAAGGGGATGGATGCATGGCTGGTTTCGGCGGACGGGCGCGCGCGCGCCTGGCTTGTGGCATCGCGGCGTTGGCGGCGCCGGTGAGCGGAATCCTTCCGATTGCCGCATGGGCGCAAACCGGCACGGCCGCTCAAGAGGTCGCCAGTACCGAAGATGGTCAGGCCAGCAGCACCGGCGACGATATCGTCGTCACTGCGCGGCGGCGCGAGGAGAGCCTGCAGGATACGCCGGTCGCCATCACTGCGCTGAGCGCCGAAATGCTCGAGGAGCGGCAGATCGTGCAGACGCAGGATCTCGAACGCATCACGCCGAGCCTGCAATTCAAGCCGGCCGGCCAGCTGTCGGGCAACAGCGCGTCCTCGGTGGTGTTCATCCGCGGCGTTGGCCAGGTCGATCCGACCGCGGCAGTCGATCCCGGCGTCGGCATCTATCTCGACGAAGTCTATCTCGGGCGCGCCGTGGGCGGGGCGATCGATTTCGGCGACATCGCCGGCGTCGAGGTTCTGCGCGGCCCGCAGGGAACCTTGTTCGGGCGCAACACCATCGGCGGCGCGATCCTGGTACGCACGCGTCAGCCCGAACTGGGCAGCTGGAACGGTCGTGCGCGTGTACGCGTCGGCAGCGACGACCTTGTCGAAGGCTTCGCGGCGCTGAACATCCCGCTGGGCGACACGGCGGCCGCGCGTGTGTCGGGCGGGTTTCGCAAGCGCGACGGCTATGTCATCCGCGAATATGACGGCCTCGATCTGGGCAACGACAACAGCTATTCGATCAACGGCGCGATCAAATGGGAGCCGTCGACCGACTTCGACCTGTTCGTCCGCGGCGATTACAGCAAGCGTGACGAGCATGGCGCGCCTTTCGTGTTCGCCGGCATCAACGAGCAGGCCCCAGTCGCGGCGATCGCGAGCGTCGGCGCCGGATGCCCAGGCGCGACGATTCCCTTCGCGCCGATCGCCCCCGGCAATCCGCGCTTCGGGCCGCCCAACGTGCCGATGATCAACGATCCGCGCTGCGCGAACGATCTCCAGATCCGGGGGCCTTTCGTCAACGGCGGCACCGCGCCCGTGATGAGCAGCTCCGAGATCTGGGGGCTTGCCGCGACGGCGAACATCCGGCTGACCGACGTCGCGGCGGTGAAGCTCATCTCGGCCTATCGCAACACCAGTTCGCGCGGCATCCGCGATGCCGACAATACGCCGTTGACGCTGATCACCACCGATGTCGGCGCGCAATCCGAACAGATCAGCCAGGAAGTCCAGCTCCAGCTCGATTGGGGCAGCGTGAGCGCGATTGTCGGCGGATATTATTTCAACGAAGTCACCGACGAGCGTGCGACCGTACCGCTGGCATTCCCGCCATCGCCACCGGTGATCGCCTCGATCCTCGCGGGCCGCGGCGGCTCGCGCGATCTCCAGATCTCCCGGCTCAAGACCGACTCGGTCGCTGCGTTCGGCGAAGTGAGCCTGAAACCGGCCGAGGGGCTCGAGGTGACCGGCGGGCTGCGCTACACGACCGATCGCAAGACCTTCCGGGGTACCGTCCTCAATCTCTTCCCGGCGAGCTTGCCCGATCCCGACCCGCTGCCGACGCTGGCGATCCCGCAAGGCGGGCCCTTGTTCATCTACAACCGTCCGTTCACGCGCAGCTTTTCCGCGCTCACCGGCTCGGCCAGCGTCCAGTATCGCTGGAGCGAGGCGATCAGCACCTATGCCTCCTATGCGCGCAGCTTCAAGTCGGGCGGGTTCAACACGCGCTATAACGCCCCGCCGCCGGGCAATCTGCCGGTGCCTTTCGACGAGGAAAGCGTCACCAGCTACGAGATCGGCGCGAAGACCAATATCGGCCGGCTGCGGCTCAATCTCGCGGCATTTCAAGCCAATTACGACGATATCCAGCTGATTTTCCGGCAAGGCGTGGTGCCGCTGCTGTTCAACGCCGGCAAGGCGCGCATCCGGGGACTCGAGGCGGAAGCGAATTACCGCGCGCCCTGGGGCCTGATCGTCAATGCCAGTGCCAGCAAGCTGGACGACGAGATCCAGAGCATCACGCCGGTGCCCGGAGCGACCGCGACCGTCGCGCCTGGCGACGATCTGCCGCTGACGCCCGATTTTCAGGCCAATTTCGGAATTGGATGGGAATTCGATCTCGGCGGCAATGCGGTGCTGACGCCCCGTTTCGACGGCAGCTATCAATCGAAGGTCGCGTTCATCACGGGAAGCATCCCGCTGATCGAGGAGGACGGCTATTTCGTCGGCAACGCGTCGCTGTCGCTGAAATTCTCGCAGCGCTACGAGCTGACCGGCGGCGTCACCAATTTGTTCGACGAACGCTATCTGATCCAGGGAAATGCCTCGCTTGCGACGCTCGGCTATGCGGAGCGTATCTACGCGCGGCCGCGGACCTGGTACGTGCAGCTCTCCGCAAGCTTCTGAACTAGCGAAACCCGCGATGCCCTGAAGCACCGCGGATCTCCGCACCGTCAGGCGATATCGCCCCAGACCGATCGCGCGACATCGATCACCAGCCGCAGCTTCGCCGCCTGCTGCTCGACGGCGATGTCGTTGCCGTGCACCGTCGACGAGAAGCCGCATTGCGGCGACAGCGCGATTTGATCGAGCGGCATGAATTGCGCGGCCTCGTCGATCCGGCGGCGAACGTCGTCCTCGGATTCGAGCTCGGCAAGCTTGGTGGTGACGAGCCCGAGCACGACGGTCTTGCCGGTCGGTACGTGGCGAAGCGGCGCGAAATCGCCCGATCGCGGATCGTCATATTCCAGGAAATAGCCGTCGACATCCAGTGCGTTGAAAAGCACTTCTGCTACCGGTTCATAACCACCTTCGGCCGCCCAGGAAGACCGGAAATTGCCTCGGCACAGATGGACGCACACCACCATGTCGTCCGGACGGTCGCGGATCGACTGGTTGATGATGTCGGCATAGAGACGCGGAAGGGCATCCGGATCCATGCCGCGTGCGCGGGCATTGGCGCGCTGGGTGTCGTCGCAGAGATAGGCGAGATTGGTGTCGTCGAGCTGGAGGTAGCGGCATCCGGCCTCGGCCAGGCTGGCGATCTCGGCGCGATAAGCAGCGGCGAGATCGGCATAGAAATCCTCGAGATCGGGATAAGCGGCTGCGTCGATCGCATCGCGCCCGCCCCGGAAGTGCAGCATCGTCGGCGAGGGGATCGTCACCTTTGGAGTGCGCGTGGTGCAGCTTGCGAGGAACTCGAAATCGCGGCGCTGGATGTCGCGCGCATGTGCGATCTTGCCGGTGATCTTCATGACCGGAGGCGCATATTCGAGCTCCTTGCCGCCATGCTGATGGAATTTGACCTGGCTGCCGCCGGCCTCCTCGACGCCGTCGAGCTGCAGAAGGAAATCGGTGTGGAAATAGGTCCTGCGGAACTCGCCGTCGGTGATGCCCTGCAGCCCGAGATCCTCCTGGAACTTCACGACGTCACGGATGGCGGCGTCCTCGACAATGCGCAGCGCGTCGGCGTCGATCCGGCCGGACCGATACGCCTCGCGCGCCTCGAGCAGGACTTTCGGACGCAAGAAACTTCCAACATGATCGGCACGGAAGGGGGGCTTCGACACGCGTATCTCTCCTGGTGAATTGTAGGAGTTGCATACAAAATTGCTGTCAGGCATGACAAGGACATTGGCAGCGAAATCGAGGCGATAATCCCGGCATCGCGCAGTGGCCGAACATGCTGCGCCATCAGAGGGATATTCCGCCAACCGATTGTTGCCTTCCATAACAAATGACCGCACAACATGCGGCAAAGATGGAGAGGATGATGGCGAGCGATCCACGGGCAGTGATCCAGCGCGAGCCGATGTCGCGGTTCCAATGGGGAATCGTGGCGACGATGGTCGGTCTCAACGCGCTCGATGGATTCGACGTGCTGTCGATAAGCTTCGCTTCGCCCGGCATCGCTGCCGAATGGCGGATCGATCGCGCGGCGCTCGGGGTCGTGCTGTCGATGGAGCTCATCGGGATGGCCGCGGGATCGCTCCTGCTGGGTGGCATCGCCGACCGCGTCGGCCGGCGCGCCACCATCCTCCTGTGCCTCGTCATGATGACGATCGGGATGCTCGGGGCTGCCAGCGCAGGTTCGATCATGGTGCTTTCGGGTTGGCGCGTGCTGACCGGTCTCGGCATCGGCGGCATGCTCGCCGCGACCAATGCCGCGGTCGCGGAAGCAGCGAATGACAGGCGCCGCGCGCTGGCGGTGGTGCTGATGGCGGCCGGCTACCCGCTCGGTACGATCATCGGCGGGCTGGTCTCGGCCGTGCTGCTCGCCCATTTCGACTGGCGGGCGGTGTTCCTGTTCGGCGCCACGGCCAGCACTTTGTTCATTCCGATCGTCTTCTGGTGCGCGCCGGAATCGATCGCCTTTCTGGTGCATCGCCGCCCCTCCGGCGCGCTCGAGCGGACCAATCGCATCCTCGGGCGGATGGGCCATGCGCCGGTCGATGCATTGCCGGTGGAAGACACGTCACCGGCCAGGGTGCCGCTGGTCGCCTTGTTCGCGCCGGCGCTGCAGCGGCCGACGATCCTGCTGACGCTTGCCTATCTCGCGCACATCATGACCTTCTACTTCATCCTGAAGTGGATCCCCAAGATCGTGACCGACATGGGTTTCGCGCCGTCGGCGGCCGCTGGCGTGCTGGTCTGGGCAAGCATCGGCGGAGCTACGGGCTCGCTGCTGCTCGGCCTGCTCACCGCGCGCCTGCCGCTCCTGCGCCTCACGATCATCGCGATGCTCGCCTCGACAGCACTCGTCACAGTGTTCGGCGCGGGGCAGGGGAGCCTCGCCGGTTTGTCGGCGGTTGCGGCATTGGCGGGCTTCGCAACGAATGCTGGCGTCGTCGGGCTCTATGCGTTGATCGCACAGAGCTTCCCGACCGCGGTTCGGGCGACCGCCACCGGCGTAGTCATCGGAGTGGGGCGCGGCGGATCGGCATTGGCCCCGGCGCTGGCGGGGCTGCTCTTCGCGCAAGGCCATTCGCTGCAGACGGTGGCGCTGCTGATGGGGCTCGGATCGATCGTGGCAGCGTTGGCGCTGTTCGGCCTGACGACCGCGCGCCGAAGGCCTGCAGTCCCGGTAGCGCCCTGACGGCGCTTGCCACGGCGGGAAATAAGCTATAGTATATAACAAATAGGAGAGGCGTTCATGGCTACGATCGCACCGCCGCGCACCGGCGCTGCCACTTTCACTCGCCGCAACCCCGTCACCGGCGACGTCGCGACCACCGCAAGGGCGTTCACCGTCGCGGACGCCGATGCCGCAGTCGACGCCGCCGCGGCCGCCTTTGCGACTTGGTCGACGCTCGGCCCGAATGCGCGTCGCGCTGCACTCGGCAAGGCGGCGGCTGCGCTGGAGGCGCGGGCCGACCAGTTCGTCGAGGCGATGATGCACGAAGTGGGCGCCACCGAAGGCTGGGCGCGGTTCAATCTGATGCTCGCAGCGGGCATGGTCCGCGAAGCCGCGGCGCTCACCACCCAGATCGGCGGCGAAGTCATCCCGTCGGACAAGCCGGGCTGCATCGCGATGGCGCTGCGCGAGCCGGTGGGCGTGATGCTCGGCATCGCGCCGTGGAACGCCCCGATCATCCTCGGCGTGCGCGCCGTCGCCGTGCCGCTCGCCTGCGGCAATACCGTGGTGCTCAAGGCCAGCGAGCAGTGCCCGCGCACGCACAGCCTGATCGCCGAGGCATTTGCCGAAGCCGGCCTGCCCGAGGGCGCGGTCAGCATCGTCACCAATGCACCCGAAGACGCCGGCGAGATCGTCGGCGCGCTGATCGACAATCGCCATGTCCGCCGGATCAACTTCACCGGCTCGACTGCGGTGGGACGCATCATCGCGAAGCGCGCGGCGGAGCATCTCAAGCCCGTATTGCTCGAACTGGGCGGCAAGGCGCCGCTGATCGTGCTCGACGACGCGGATCTCGACGAGGCCGTGAAGGCGGCGGCGTTCGGTGCGTTCATGAACCAGGGCCAGATCTGCATGTCGACCGAGCGGATCATCGTGGTCGACGCCGTTGCCGACGCGTTCGCCGAAAAGTTCGCTGCCAAGGCGAAGACCATGGCCGTGGGAGACCCGCGCCAGGGCAAGACGCCGCTCGGCGCCGTGATCGACCGCAAGACGGTCGATTGCGTGCGCGGCCTTGTCGACGACGCGCTTGCCCAGGGCGCGGACCAGCTCGTCGGCGGAGAAGCTGACGGTGTGCTGATGCCGGCGCATGTGATCGATCGCGTCACGCCCGAAATGCGGCTGTTCCGCGAGGAGAGCTTCGGTCCGGTGGTGGCGATCACCCGTGCGCGCGACGAGGCGCATGCGATCGCACTCGCCAACGACACCGAATACGGCCTGTCGGCGGCGGTGTTCACGCGCGACACCGCACGCGGGCTGCGCGTGGCGCGCCAGATCCGATCGGGCATCTGCCACGTCAACGGGCCCACCGTGCACGACGAGCCGCAGATGCCGTTCGGCGGAGTCAACGCGTCCGGCTATGGCCGCTTCGGCGGCAAGGCCGGCATCGACGCCTTCACCGAATTGCGCTGGATCACCATCGAGACCCAGCCCGGCCATTATCCGATCTGAGCGGGCCCACATCGCGCACGTCATCCACCCCTTCAACGCATCACACCTCCGTCCGGAGGAAGTCGAATAGGAACGTCCATGACCGAACTGAGCAGCAACGGCGTCGTCGCTTATGATGTCGAGGGCGGCATCGCCTGGGTGCGCTTCAATCGTCCCGACAAGCGCAATGCGATGAGCCCGACCCTGAATCGCGACATGGGCGAAGTGCTCGACCAGCTCGAATTCCGCGACGATGTCGGCGTGCTGGTGTTGTCGGGCGAGGGCCCGGCGTGGAGCGCCGGCATGGACCTCAAGGAATATTTCCGCGAGACCGAAGCCAAGGGCCTGGGCGCGACGCGCAAGGCCCAGCGCGAGAGCTATGGCTGGTGGCGCCGGCTGCGCTGGTACCAGAAGCCGACGATCGCGATGGTCAATGGCTGGTGCTTCGGCGGCGGCTATGGCCCGCTGTTCGCATGCGATCTGGCCTTCGCCGCCGAGGATGCACAATTCGGCCTGTCCGAAATCAACTGGGGCATCCTGCCGGGCGGCGGCGCAACCAAGATCGCCGTCGAGCTGATGCCGTTCCGCAAGGCGATGTACCACGCGATGACGGGCGAGAATATCGATGGCAGGACTGCCGTCGAATGGGGGCTGGTCAACGAAGCCCTGCCGCTCGCCGAGCTCAAGGCGCGCGTTACCGAAGTGGCGAAGGTGCTCCTCCAGAAGAACCCGGTCGCGTTGAAGGGCGCGAAGGACGCGATCCGTCGCGTGTCGGAAATGACCTATGACAATGCCGAGGACTATCTGGTCCGCGCGCAGGAGGCGGCCAATTCGTACGACAATACCGGCCGCAAGGAAGGCATCCGCCAGTTCATCGACGAGAAGAGCTACAAGCCGGGCCTCGGCGCCTATGACAAGGATCGCGTCGGTTCCGGGGCGAAGGGCTGACGGCGGCGCGTTCGGAAAGTCCGGCAATGGCTGACCTGTCTCGCTTGCTTGCGCCACGATCAGTTGCGATCGTCGGCGCTTCGCCGACGCCCGGCGCGCTCGGCAACAGCGTGCTGCGCAACCTCGAGCGGCACGGCTATGCCGGGAACATCCATCTGATCAATCCGAAACGGGATGAGATCGACGGCCGCCCTTGCCTCAAGTCGATCGACGATCTGCCCGATGGCGTGGATGCGGCGGTGCTCGCCATTCCCGGGCCGGCGGTGCTCGATGCGGTACGCGCGCTGGCCGAACGCAAGGTAGGCGCGGCGATCATCTTCTCCGCCGGCTTTGCCGAAGGCGGCGAGGCAGGACTCGCCGCACAGGCCGAAGTCGCGCGGATCGCCGCCGGGAGCGGAATGGTGATCGAAGGGCCGAATTGCCTCGGCATGGTCAATTATGCCGCGGGCATTCCCTTGACCTTCGTCGAGGCGCCGGTGCTCGAACTCGCGGGCCGGCCGGCGGTCGGCATCGTCAGCCAGTCCGGCGCGATGGCGGTGGTGCTGGGCACCACGCTGATGGCCAAGAACCTCGGCATCACGCTCTCGGTTTCGACGGGAAACGAGGCCGCGAGCGGCGTCGAGGACTATGTCGAGCATCTGATCGCCGATCGGGCTACTCGCGTGATCGGCATGATCGTCGAGCAGTTTCGCGATCCGGCACGCTTCCTGTCGGTAGCCGGGCGTGCGCGTGCGGCGGGCAAGACGATCGTTTTGCTGCACCCGGGCACGTCGAGCGCGGCGCGCGAGTCCGCCGCCACGCATACCGGCGCGATGGCCGGCGACTGGGAATTGATGCGCGCCAAGGTGGAGCGCGCCGGTGTCGTTCTGGTCGACAGCCTCGAAGCGCTGGGCGATGTGCTCGAGATCGTGGCCCGAGCCGCGCCGCTTGGTCGCGGCGGCGCAGCCGTGCTGACCGAATCCGGCGCGTTCAAGGCGCTTACGCTCGATCTGGCGGAGCGCATCGGGCTGGAATTGCCGCCCGTGGAGGGTGCCACGGCGGCCGCGATGCGCGCGGCCTTGCCGTCCTTCATTCCCGTGTCCAATCCGATGGACCTGACCGCGCAGGCGCTCGTCGATCCCGATCTTTATCGCCGCACGCTGGAGCCCCTGCTGGAAGACCCCGCTTATGCCGCAATGGTGCTCGCGATCATCCAGACCGACGAGACGACCAGCGCGCGCAAATTCCTGCCGATCATCGATGCGGTAAAGGCGCTCGAGCCCGGCAAGCCGGTGGTCTTTGCCGGGCTGGACGACGGCGCGGCGGTCCCGGCTGAATATATCGCGGCGCTCCGCGCGCTCGGGGTGCCCTATTTCCCTTCGCCGGACCGCGCATTCCGAGCATTGCGCCACCTTATGCGCCACGCGGCACTCGATGAGACACGGAGTGCAGCGGCGCCGATCGCGCTCAAGCTGCCGCGCGGCGTGATCCCCGAATATCGCGCCAAGCAGCTGCTCGCGCCGACGGGGATTCCCTTTCCGCGCGGCGACTTCGCAGAGTCGATCGAGGAAGCGAAGGCGATTGCCGCCGGGATCGGCTACCCCGTGGTGCTCAAGGCGCAGGCGGCTGCGCTGAGCCACAAGAGCGATGCCGGGGGCGTGATCCTCAACATCGGCGATTCCGCCGCGCTGGAGGCTGCGTGGCAGCGCCTCTACGCCAATGTCCGAAGCCATGACGCGGCGATCCGCCTCGACGGCGTGCTAGTCGAGGCGATGGGCGAACGCGGGATCGAACTGATCGTCGGCGCACGCAACGATCCAGACTGGGGCCCGATCCTGCTCGTCGGATTCGGAGGCGTGACTGCCGAATTGCTGCGCGACGTACGATTGCTCCCGCACGACGTTCCGCCCGAGGCGATCGCCGCGGCGCTGCGGGGGCTGAAGCAGGGGCAGCTGCTCGACGGTTATCGCGGATCGCCTCCGCTCGACGTGGAAGCGATGGCGGAGGTGATCGCGACTTTGGGCCGCGTTCTTGCCGGAACGCCGTCGATCCGCGAGATCGATCTCAATCCGCTCGTCGTCTATCCGCAGGGGACAGGAGTGGTGGCGCTCGATGCGTTGATCCTCAACGACTGATCGGGCCGCGTCAGGCCTCTTCGATTTCGGGCGCCCGACGCTCGATGCGGGCCAACAGGTCGAGAAGCGTCGCCTGTTCTTGCCGACTGAGGTCCGCCAGCATCCGCTGTTCGTGCGCGGCGATCCGCCGGACGGCGTCTTTCAGCGCAACCGTGCCTGCATCGGTGGGCTTGAGCGAGAAGGCCCTGCGATCACTGGCGTCGACTGCCCGATCGACCAGCCCCTTGTCGACGAGCTCGTTGATCAGCGAAACCATGTTGGCGCGCTTGATCCCGAGCACCCGGCCGACGGCGCCTTGATTGATGCCGGGATTTGCCGCCACCACCGAAAGCACGGCGAAGGGCACCTGGCGGAGCCCGGTGCCCTCCATCTCGTCGAGGAAATCGCTGGAAAAGGCGCTCCATGCGCGGCGCAGATGATAGCCCACCAACGGCGCCAACGCGCCTATGTTCTCTTGCTCTCGCGACATGGCAATGGTGCAAGCAAGTTTCATCGACTGCGTCAATGCGCCAGCGTGTCGGCCGTCTTCGTAATTCAGGGCGGATGCCGAACGGTCAGTCGAGTTCCTCATCGAGAAAGACTTCGGTGCTCACTTGCGCTTGCATCGGCCGGGAATAGCGTGCCCCGTGGATCGCGCCGGGCGCGAAGATCGCTTCGGCGCGGACCAGCACGTCGGCAGGAAGCGCGATCGTGGCGGCGGCAAGGTTTTCCTCGAGATGATCGATCCGTGTCGTGCCGGGGATCGGCACGATGTGCGGCGCCTTGGCCAGCAGCCACGCGAGCGCGAGTTGCGCCGGTGAGATTCCCGCCTCCCGCGCGAGTGCCTCATGGGCGCGCGCGGGCCCCAGATTGTGCGCGAGATTGGCGCCGGTGAAGCGCGGCATGTGGATGCGAATGTCGCCGCTCGCATAGGCGTCGTCGCGCACCCCCATAGCCAGCAGCCCGCGTGCGACGGGCGAGAAGGCGACGAAGCCGATGCCGAGCTCGGCGCAGGTATCGAGCACGGCGATCTCGGGATTGCGCACGGTGAGCGAATATTCGGTCTGCACAGCGGTGACGGGGTGCACTGCGTGTGCGCGGCGGATCGTCTCGGCGGACATTTCCGAAAGCCCGATCGCGCCGATCTTGCCGGCCTGCTTCGCACGGACGAGCGCCCCGACCGACTCCTCGATCGGCACGTCCTTGTCGGGGCGGTGAAGATACATCAGGTCGATATGAT
>Ga0209758_1003530_pt1 | contig 14102 bp, 10 predicted proteins | sample AraplaMF_Col_mMF_FD_184258 | JGI IMG/M metagenome (GOLD analysis project Ga0209758, IMG submission 184258) | Arabidopsis root microbial communities from the University of North Carolina, USA - plate scrape MF_Col_mMF (SPAdes) (version 2) | ecosystem: Host-associated > Plants > Roots > Endosphere... | reverse complement strand
GCAGCCGTGATGGAGCCGGCAAGGCGGCCGCCGGTATTCTTCATGTCGGCGAACTTGCTGTCGATCATCTTGTCATATTCCTTGCCGAGCGGCATGCGCCACAGCTTCTCGTTGGTCACGAGACCGGCCGCGGTCAGCTGCGCCGACAGCGGATCGTCGTTCGAGAAGAGCCCCGCATGGCTATTGCCGAGCGCGACCATGATGGCGCCTGTCAGCGTTGCAAGATTGATCATGAACTGCGGCTTGAAGCGGTCGTTGCAATACCAGAGCGCATCGCAGAGCACGAGGCGGCCTTCCGCATCGGTGTTGATGATCTCGATCGTCTGGCCGGACATGGAGGTGACGATATCGCCCGGACGCTGGGCATTGCCATCAGGCATGTTTTCCACAAGGCCGATGATGCCCACGACATTGACTGGCGCCTTGCGGGCGGCGAGCGTGTGCATGAGGCCGGTGACGGCTGCCGCACCGCCCATGTCGCCCTTCATGTCCTCCATATTGGCGGCCGGCTTGATCGAAATGCCGCCGGTATCGAAGACGACGCCCTTGCCGATGAAGGCGATCGGCCGGTCTTTGCCCTTGCCGCCCTTCCACTGCATGACCGCCAGGCGCGGCGGGCGCACGGAACCCTGGGCGACACCGAGCAGCGCACCCATGCCGAGACGACGCATTTCGCGCTCGGTGAGGATTTCCACCTCGACGCCGAGCTTTTCCAACTCCTTAGCCTTGGCGGCAAATTCGACCGGGCCGAGAACATTCGGCGGCTCGTTGACGAGGTCGCGGGCAAGGTTGACGCCGGCGGCAATCGCTTCCGCATCGGCAAAGGCCTTCTTGGCGGCAGCAGCGTCCGCCGTGACGATCGTCACCTTGATCGACTTCGCCTGCTTGTCCTCATCGTCATTTTTCTTCGTCTTATAGGTATCGAAGCTGTAGGCGCGCATCAGCATGCCGAGGGCGAAATCCACCGCAGACTTGGCACTGACCTCCACACCCGGCGAATCGATGAAGATCGTCGCCTTCTCGGTGTTCTTGATCCGCGAAGCGGCGCTGCCGCCGGCCTTCAGCCAATCATGGACGGTAAGGTCTGCGGTTTTGCCGAGGCCGATGACGATGATCCGCTCGACGGGCGCGCCTTCCGGTGCCACCAGATCAAGCGCAGCCAACGACTTTGCAGAGAACCGTGCAATTTTCGACGCCTTGGCGATCACCCCCGCCGGATCGGCAATATCGGCCCCAGCCGCCATGTCAGCCTCTGAAGCCTTCAGAAGGATTGCGAGACCACCGCTGAGCTTTGCCGATTTTGAGAATGAAATTTCGAATTTTGCAGACATGTCTTCTCCGATGGGATTCATTAAATCCGTTCCAGGGGGATAATTTCGCGTTTGGCGGGTCTGTCAATGGCCGGCGACAGTTGTTATGTTCCGCATGGCCGCCCGGCCAAAAGGTTTTCGTCAGTTTCGTAGATGTTTGCGTTGACAGTTTTTTCGAAAAATCGATGGCGGGGTCCGGCAATTCGCCTGCCGCAAACGGCATTCGGCGTCTTTGTCCTACTCTTCTGGGTGTGGTGGCTGCTGCTAGCCCTCTTTCGGGCCTTTCCCGAGATAGACATTTATTTTTCCCAGCTTTTTTTCGTCCAGGAAGCATGCGGCACATCGGCACCCGCAACGCAGGTCTGCGGCTCCTTCCCCTATCGGAGCGAGGCGATCCTCGGTCTCTTGCGCACCCTCTTCTTTTACGTTCCCTATGTCGTCACCGCCGTGATGCTGTGGAAGCTCGCCGAATGCTATCAACAGCATGGCGCGACATTCAACGCCCCGCGCGCCCGCGATCTGAAGGTCGCGCTCGGCACGCTGCTCATCGGCCCCGTTCTTCTCGTCAATGTGATCCTCAAGGAACATTGGGGCCGGCCGCGCCCCGTCCAGACGGATTTCTTCGGCGGTACGCTTCACTTTGCCGAAGCCGGTTCACTCGCTGGCAAATGCATCTCGAACTGTTCCTTCATATCAGGTGAAGCAGCGAGCGCGGGCTGGCTGTTCTGCCTGCTGATCTTCGTTCCGAAGTCGGTGCGCTACGCGCTTGTGGCACCCGTTGCCGCCGTTTCCATCCTGACGCCGGCGATGCGGCTTTCCTTCGGAGCCCATTATTTATCCGATGTGGTGCTGGGGTGGCTCTCCTCGGTTGTCATATTCGCAGCGCTGATGGCACTCGCTGAGTCGCCACAGCGACAAAAAAATTCTGAAATTTGAATGAATTTTTGACACGGCCTTGTCGCAAAACCGCGACAAACAGCGTAGAGGGAATCTCCTGTCGGCCATATCGGCCCGCGGGTGCTTTCAAGGGCGAGCATGAAACTACTTGAGACATATATATTGCGGCGTGTCGGCCAGATGTTTCTCGTGGCTCTGCTCCCGGTGCTCGCGATCATCTGGACCACCCAGGTTCTGCAGCGCATCAACCTGGTGACCGACAGCGGCCAGTCGATCGGCTCCTTCGCCACGCTTGCGACGCTGATCCTGCCGTCGATCATTCCCATCGTGCTGCCTTTCGCTCTCGTCATCGGCATTACCCAGACGCTGACGACGATGAACAACGATTCCGAGCTGACCGTGATCGATGCCGCCGGCGCCCGCCGCACCATCCTGGCGCGGCCGATCCTGCTTCTGGCGATCCTCATCAGCGTCTTCTCGTTCTTCGTCGACAATGTCGTCGAGCCGCGTGCGAAGACGGTCGTGCGGCAGATGATCGCCGCCACCTATGCCGATCTTCTTTCGTCCGTGATCGAGGAAAAGACCTTCCGCAAGATCGATGAAGGCCTCTATGTGCAGATCTCGCAGCGGCTCGCCGGCCGCATGCTGAAGGGCCTCTTCGTCGCCGACGAGCGCGATCCGAATAACGCGCTCATCTATTATGCACGCGAAGGCGCCGTGGATGATATCGGCACGTCGCTGATCATGCATGATGGCGAGGTCCATCGCAAAACGCCCGATGGAAACGTCTCCGTCATCAAGTTCGATTCCTATTCCTTCGACCTTTCGGACATGACGGAAAATAACGGACAGGCGACGCTTCGCGCCAGCGACCGCGATCTCGCCTTCCTGCTCGATCCCGATCCGAAAGATCCTGATTATATCGCCAAGTCCGGCAGCTATACCGCCGAACTGCATCGCCGCCTGACCGACTGGATGCTTCCCTTCGTTTTTGCGCTTTTCTCGCTTGCCATAGCCGGGGATGCGCGATCGCATCGCGAAGCACGCATGCATCCGATGATCGGCGCACTGGGCCTCGCATTCGTCCTGCGCTGGGCGGCGTTTTACGTTGCCAACCAGATCGACAAGAACACGATCTATATCCCGATCCTCTATGCGATCCCGATCGTGACCAGCCTCGTTTCGATTATTTTCCTGAACATGCATAAGCGGCTCGCCATGCCGCTCGCCGTCAGAAATCGCACCTCGACGATCTGGAAGCGCGCGCAGAAGCGGGTACTTGCCAGGACGGGTCGGACCGGCGGAGGCGCTGCGCGATGATTTTCGGGACGTTGTCGCGGTATTTCTTCCGCCGGTATGTCGTGACCACGATGTGGTTCCTGCTCGGCATGAGCGCCATCGCCTTTCTGCTCGACTTCAGCGAGACGGCGAGCCGTATCTCCAGCTTTCCCGGCTACACGCTGGGTGGTGCTGTGCTGCTCACTGCCGTTCGGCTGCCGTTGATCCTGCAGCAAACGATCCCCTTCGTGGCGCTTTTCGTCGGCATTACCGTGCTGATCGGGCTCAACCGGAAATATGAACTCGTCGTCACCCGTGCGGCCGGCATCTCGGTCTGGCAGTTCATGCTGCCTTTTATCGCCGGCTCCGTGATTCTCGGCGTGCTGACGGTGGTGGCGCTCAATCCGCTCGCTGCCTGGGGCCAAAGGCAGGCAACACAATTCGAAACGGCGTGGCGCGGTCAGGACAATGCCATGATCAGGGCGCTGCAGGTTCCGTGGCTGCGCCAGATCAGCGGCCGGGACGATGTCATCATCGGCGCCAAGACCGTGCTGGAGAACGGCACGCTGCTCGTGGACGCGGTCCTCGTTCACTTTGACAGCAGCGGTCAGGTCATTCTGAGGCAGGATGCCTCATCCGCTAAGTTGGAAGATGGTTACTGGCAGCTTAACAACGTCATCGAACGCAAGCCTGGGGAAATCCCGGTGCGTAAGGTTTCGGAACAGCTTCGTACGAACCTGAAGCAGGACTTCATCAAGGAGCGGCTCACAGCGCCGGAAACAATTGGTTTTTTTGACCTTTCCAACCGTATCGCTGCCGCCAAATCCTTCGGAATCTCCACGAAGGCGCTTGAGACTCAGTTCAACTCGCTGCTGTCGCAGCCGCTGCTTCTGGTGGCCATGACTCTCATTGCTGCAACAGTGTCTCTAAAATTTAGCCGGTTCAACCAGTCACGCTCCGTGATTCTGGGTGGAATCCTTTCGGGCTTCATGCTTTATGTCGTCACCGTGCTTGTAAAGGCATTTGGAAGCAGCGGTGTCGTGCCGCCGTTTGTGGCGACTTGGATACCAGTGATCGTGGCGCTCGCTTTAGGCGCGACGATCCTGCTTCATCAGGAGGATGGCTAGTGGCGGTAGGCGACCGCAAGGTGTTTAGTAAACAGTTGGTTGCCCTGCTCTTAGGCGCAGCTCTGTGTTCCTATTTTGAAAATGCTCCGCTGGCCTACGGTCAAGAGAACAGTACAGGCATGCCTGCAATCGGCCAGAATATCTCGCCGGATGCGAAGCTGATGCTGTCTGCGAACGAGCTCGTCTATAATAAGGACCAGGAGCTCGTCTCGGTGATCGGCGGCGTGCAGATCAACTACGGCGGCTACAGGCTGGTCGCCCAGAAGGTCGACTATAACCAGAAGACCGGCCGCATGATGGCGACCGGCAACATCGAGATGGTGACGCCCGACGGCAACCGAATCTATGCCGACCACCTCGATGTGACCGACAATTTCGCAGACGGCTTCATGAATGCGCTGCGAATTGAGACAAGCGACAATACCCGCCTCGTTGCCGAAACCGGCCAGCGAGTCGGCGGCACGCAGATGATTCTCAATAAAGGCGTCTACACGGCCTGCCTGCCCTGCGCCGAAAAGCCCGAGCGCGCGCCTTTCTGGCAGGTCAAGGCCGAACGCGTTATCCAGAACAGTGAGAAGCACACGATCCGTCTTGAAAAAGCGCGATTCCAGCTGCTTGGCCGTTCGCTCGCATACCTGCCGTGGATCGAAGTTCCCGACAATACCGTGAAGCGCAAGTCCGGCTTCCTGTTCCCGTCGATGAGCGTTTCGCAGAATCTCGGCTACGGTCTGTCCGTTCCCTATTATTACGTCATCTCCCCGAGTTCGGATTTCACCGTCACGGGTACCGGCTACACCTCGCAGGGCTTCATGCTCGAGGGCGAATATCGCCGCCGCTTCGAAAACGGCACGATAACGATGCACCTCGCCGGCATCGATCAGATGAGCCCCGGTAATTTCAGCGAAGGCACAAGCGATGCCGAAGCCAAACAGCGCGGCATGGTCGCATCGGCGGGGAACTTCAGGATCAACCCCCGCTGGACCTTCGGCTGGGATGTGATGGTGCAGAGCGACAACAACTTCTCGCGCACCTACAAGATCAGAGGCTACGACAACACGCCGCAGGTCAATACCGCCTATCTGACGGGTCTCGGCAAGCGGAACTACTTCGACCTGCGCGCCTTCTATTTCGACGTTCAGGATGCCGATTCCGGCAGCACCGCAGAAAAGCAGCAGCCGATCGTCTATCCGACGCTTGACTATCACTATGTCGCGCCGCAGCCGCTCGCAGGCGGTGAGCTTTCCGCCGATGTCAATCTGACCAATCTTTCGCGCTCTCAGGACGACTTTACCACTGTCGACGGTTTCGATCGCTTCCCTGGCCTGGAAGGTCAGACCACACGTTTGACCACGGAACTACAGTGGAAACGGACCTTCGTAACACCCACGGGGCTGGTTATCACGCCGTTGCTCGCAGCACGCGGCGATGCTTTGGCGCTCAACATGCAAAGTCCGGTCGATGCCAACGGCGTCCCCTATGCCGGCAATTATCTCGACGATAACTCGGCGACGCGCGGAATGGTGACGGCAGGGTTGGAAATGCGCTACCCGATCCTGTTCACGACCAGCAACAGCACGCATGTTCTGGAGCCGATTGCCCAGATCTACGCACGACCGGATGAACCTCTCGCCGGCCGGCTACCGAATGAAGATGCGCAGAGCTTCGTCTTCGATGCGACCAACCTTTTCGATCGTGACAGATTCTCCGGCTACGACCGTATCGAAGGCGGCACGCGCGCCAACGTCGGCTTCCAGTATACCGGCACCTTCGACAGCGGCTACAAGCTGCATGGCATCTTCGGACAGTCCTATCAGCTTGCCGGTCAGAACTCGTTTGCGACCGACGACCTCGTGAATGTCGGCGCAGACTCCGGCCTCGAGACCGATCGTTCCGACTATGTCGGACTGGGCGGCATCGAAATGCCTTTCGGTCTCTCCGTGGCAGCATCCTACCGGCTGGACGAGAAGGATTTCTCCTTCAATCGCGGCGACCTGACGACGGCCTATCAGAACGATACCTTCTCGGGCCAGGTGACCTATACGCACGTTGGCGCCCAGCCGGCATACGGCTTTGCTGAGGATCAGGATGAGGTTCAGGTGAGCAGCCGGATCAAGTTCAAGGACTACTGGTCGATCTTCGGAGGCATCGCCTGGGATTTGAACAGCGACGTCGTTACGCGACAGACGCTCGGCATTTCCTATGAGGACGAGTGCACCATCTTCACCATCGCCTGGATGGATAGGAACGATACGACGGATCAGTCGGCAAGCGACTGGACGATCGCGGCCCGCCTGACCTTCCGCACGCTCGGCGATATCAGGCTTGGCACGGGTGACTCCGCAAATAGCCTCTGATGACAGATGGACGGCCGGAAACTCCGGCCGGGCCATTCTTTCGCCGTAAGCCTGTGCAGGACATTGCGACCAGTCGTTATGTGAGGCATAGGGTGTCGCGGAGCAAGAGATGCGATTTTCGCTCGTCTCAGTCTATGGTAAGAACGCCGCGCGCTGGATCGTGCGGCGCTATCGGGAGGTCAACAAATGATTGGCGCGAAGAGAACCGTAACCACGCTTATTGCAGGCGCAGCCTTCATGCTTGCTGCCTTCAGTACCCCCGTCTTCGCCGCAAGCGAAGTCAAGGCGGTGGTAAACGGTACCGCGATTACCAGTGGCGACGTTGCAAAGCGACAGGCCTTCATGCGCCTGCAGCGCCTGAAACCCGACGCCAAGGCTGCTGAAGAACAGCTTGTCGACGAGACGCTGAAGCGGCAGGAAATCTCTCGCGTGCGCATGTCCGTCTCGCAGGACGACGTCAACGCCTCCTTCGCCCGTTTCGCCGCTAGCAACAAGCTTTCCGTCGAGCAGATGGCGCAGATCCTCGACCGTGCCGGCGTCGGCGTCGATCATTTCAAGAACTTCATTGCCGTGCAGATGAGCTGGCCGCGTATTGTCAATGCGCGCTACGGCTCCAGCGCACGCATCTCGAATTACGATCTGGTCAACCGCATGATGCAGAACAACAAGCAGAAGCCGGTGACGACGGAATACATGCTGCAGCAGGTCATCTTCGTGGTTCCGCCAGCCAAGCGAAATGCGATTACGGCCAAGCGCAAGAGCGAAGCAGAGACATCGCGCTCCAAATATCCGGGTTGCGATCAGGCTAAGACTTTCGCCGCCACGATGCGGGATGTCTCGATCCGCGATCTCGGCCGCATGCTGGCTCCGGAAATTCCCGCGGAATGGAAGGATCTCGTCGCACAGGCCAAGGGCAACACGACGGCAACGCGCGTGACCGACAAGGGCGTAGAATATCTGGCAATCTGCAGTCAGCGCCAGGTATCTGACGACCAGGCAGCCGAAATGGTGTTCCGCCAGGAAGACCTCGACAAAGCCAAGTCGGACAAGTCCGCAGCGCCGGAAAACGAAAACAGCACCAAATATCTGGATGAACTGCGCAAGCACGCGCAGATCATCTATCGCTGATTTTTCCATGGCGACACCGTTTTCGCGACCACTTGCGTTGACGCAGGGCGACCCGGCCGGCGTGGGGCCTGATATCGCCCTCATGGCCTGGCTTCGCAGACGCGAGCTTGGGCTGCCGCCGTTCTTCCTGATTGGCGATCCCGACGTGCTGACGGTGCGGGCACGACAGCTGAGGCTTGATGTTCCCCTGCGCAGCATCGACAACGCAACGGAAAGCCTCGGTATATTTGCGGACGCGCTGCCGGTTATGCCGATACCGGCCGGCATCGATGTTGCCGCGGGAGAGCCGCATGTCGCAACGGCAAAGGGCACCATCGCCTCGATCGAGACGGCCGTGGCGCTGGTGATGCAGGGCGAGGCGCTGGCGGTCGTTACCAATCCGATCGCCAAGTCGGTGCTCTACGAGGCAGGCTTCAAGTTTCCTGGTCATACGGAATTCCTCGCCGATCTCGCCATGCATGCGACCGGCCAGTCGGTCATGCCCGTCATGATGCTTGCGGGGCCGAAACTGCGCGCCATTCCTGTCACCATCCATATTCCGCTCAAGGATGTGCCACAGGCTCTGACGCTCGGCCTGATCGTCGAAACCTGCCGGATCGCAGACAGGGATCTGAAGCAGCGATTCGGGATCGACTCCCCGCGCCTGGCCATTGCAGGGCTCAATCCGCATGCGGGCGAAGGCGGTGCGATCGGCAAGGAGGACGAGACCATCATCCATCCGGCGGTCCAAATCCTTCGCGACGAGGGTATCGATGCGATCGGCCCCCTGCCCGCCGACACGATGTTCCACGACGAAGCGCGTACGCGTTACGACGTCGCCGTCTGCATGTATCATGATCAGGCGCTGATCCCGGCCAAGGCGCTCGGCTTCGATGATTCGGTGAATGTGACGCTCGGCCTTCCTTTCGTACGCACCTCCCCCGATCACGGCACCGCCTTCGGCATTGCCGGCAAGGGCCTTGCACGCGAGACGAGCCTCGTTGCTGCGCTCAAGCTCGGCGCTCAGCTTGGCCGTACCGCGGAAAGCCATCGTTGATGGCTGCACTCGACGGTCTGCCGCCGCTTCGCGAGGTTATCCAGCGTCATGGGCTCGATGCGCGCAAGGCGCTCGGGCAGAACTTCCTGCTCGATCTCAACCTGACGCAGAAGGTTGCCCGTACAGCCGGGGCGCTGGATGATGCGACAGTCTTTGAAGTCGGCCCCGGCCCTGGCGGGTTGACGCGTGCCATCCTGGCGCTAGGAGCAAAGAAGGTCATCGCGGTCGAGCGCGACCCACGCTGCCTGCCTGCCTTGGCCGAAATCGCCGATCATTATCCCGGTCGGCTTGATGTCATCGAGGGCGATGCACTGAAGATCGATTTCGAGGCGATGGCGCCGAAAGGCCCCGTCAAGATCATCGCCAACCTGCCCTACAATGTCGGAACCCAACTGCTGGTGAACTGGCTGCTGCCGAAGGCATGGCCGCCCTTTTGGCAATCTCTGACGCTGATGTTCCAGAAGGAGGTCGGCGAGCGGATCGTCGCGTCCGAGGACGACGATCACTATGGCCGTCTCGGCGTGCTCACGGGATGGCGCACTCATGCCCGCATGGTATTCGACATTCCGCCGCAGGCTTTCACGCCGCCGCCGAAAGTCATCTCGACGGTGGTCCACCTGACACCGAACGAAAACCCGATCCCCTGCTCTGTCGCCAATCTTGAGAGAGTGACGCAGGCCGCTTTCGGCCAGCGCCGCAAGATGCTGCGCCAGAGCCTGAAGCCGATCGGCGGGGAAAGCCTGCTCGTCAAAGCAGGCATCGATCCGGCCAGGCGCGCGGAGACACTGTCGGTGGAGGAATTCTGCCGGCTGGCGAACAGCCTTTAGAGTATTGGCGTTTCCTCAAGCAATTCCCGGACGAAATCGAACATGCCGTGGCGGCGGTCGCGACGCAGGCGCTCTGCCTTGACGATCGACTGGACGGCATCGAGGGCGGCGTTCAGGTCGTCATTGACGATGACGTAGTCATATTCGCGCCAGTGGGCGATTTCGGCACGGGAATTTGCGAGGCGCATCTGGATGACATCCTCGGAATCCTCGGCGCGGCGGTGCAGGCGGGACTGGAGCTCGGTCATGGTCGGCGGCAGCACGAAGATCGAGACCACATCGGCCTGCATCTTCTGCTGCAATTGCTGGGCACCCTGCCAGTCGATATCGAACAGCATGTCACGGCCTTCGGACATAGCCTGCTCAACGGGCTCGCGGGGCGTGCCGTAGAAATTTCCGTGAACCTCGGCCCATTCCAGCAGAGAATCGGAATCACGCAGCCGCTCGAATTCCCGCACGGTCTTGAAATGGTAGTGAACGCCTTCCACTTCACTCGGCCGGCGCTGGCGTGTCGTGACGCTGACGGAAAGACCGATCTGCTTGTCCGTTTCCAAGAGCGTACGCGCGATGGTGGATTTACCGGCGCCCGAGGGCGACGAGATGACTAGCATCAGACCGCGACGGGCGATCTGGATGGGCGAGATTTTCGCCGGGCTCATGTCCTACTCCAAATTCTGGACCTGCTCGCGGAACTGATCGATCACCACCTTCAGCTCGATCCCGGCTGCGGTGACGGCCGAAGCGTTCGACTTCGAGCAGATCGTATTCGATTCGCGGTTAAATTCCTGTGCAAGGAAATCGAGCTTTCGTCCGACGGGGCCGCCCTTGACCAGGAGATTGCGAGAAGCGGCCACATGGGCCTTCAGCCGGTCGATCTCTTCGCGCAGATCCGCCTTGGTGGCGAGCAATGCTGCTTCGGCATGCAGCCGGTCGCGGTCGAGCGCGCCGGCTCCTTCCATGAGGAGCGCGACTTGTGCCGAAAGCCTTGCCGCGATCTCCTGCGGCGAGCGCGAGGGATCGGCTTCGATCGTGCTCGTCAGGCCTTCGATCGTTGCGATCTGTCCGAGAAGCACGCGGGCAAGTGCTGTTCCCTCTTGCTCACGCATGATCTTGAGATCAGAAAGAGCAGCCGTCAGTCCCGACAGGATATCGGCATCGCGTGCTGCAACCATGTCCTCGCTGTCCTGCGCCTCGCGGAAATCGATGAGGCCGCGGATGGAAAGCAGCGTGTCGAGCCGCAGCGGTGCCGGATCGATCAGGCCCTCCAGCTTGTCGCGCATGGCGAGAACGGCGTCAAAGGCGTCCTGATTGAGCACGGCTTCAAGCTGGCTTTCGCCTGTCGTCAGGGACAGCGTGGCCTGCAGATTGCCCCGGCTGAAATTCTCGCCGGCAATGCGGCGAACATCCGTTTCGAGGCGCTCCAAGCCGGGCGGCAAACGAAGTCTGACATCGAGCCCCTTGCCGTTGACCGAACGCAGTTCCCATGCCCAGCGCCAGCGGCCGGTCGTTCCCTCGCGCCGCGCAAAACCGGTCATGGACTGCAATGCCATCGAAGGCTCCCGATATTAGTTGATCTTCTTTTTCTTTGGCGGAACCGCGGATGTATTGTCCGCAGGCTGGTCTTCCGGCAGTCCGTCGACAACAATTTCGGGATCGGCGCCCTTGTCGGCTTCCAGCTTGCGCCAGCGCTTGACGTTGGCATTGTGGTCTTCGAGCGTCGCCGCGAAGACATGGCCGCCGGTTCCGTCAGCGACGAAATAGAGATCCTGCGTCTTCCAGGGATTGGCGACGGCCTCCAGCGCGTCCTTGCCGGGATTGGCAATCGGCGTCGGCGGCAGACCCTTGATCACGTAGGTGTTGTACGGCGTCTCTTTCTTCAGATCCGACTGGTAGATCGGCCGGTCGGAGGGTTTGCCCCCGCCGCCGAAGAGACCATAGATGATCGTCGGATCGGACTGCAGGCGCATGCCCTTGCCGAGACGGTTCAGAAAGACGGAGGCGACATGGGCGCGCTCATCCGGCACGCCGGTTTCCTTCTCGACGATCGACGCGAGCGTCACGAATTCTTGCTTGCTCTTCAGGAACAGCGAAGGATCGCGCCGTTCCCAGATCTGGTCGACCAGCTTCTGTTGGGCGGCCGCCATCTGGTCGATGATCTCGGACCGCTTGGTGCCGCGCGAGAACTTGTAAGTATCGGGCCGCAGGCTGCCTTCCGAAGGAAGAGCCGCCGGCAGGTCGCCTTCGAGAACCGGATCCTCCAGCATGCGATCGAACATCTGCCGCACCGTCAGCCCCTCGGGGAAGGAGACGGAATAGAGGATGGACTTGCCGGATTTCAGGAGCTCCATGATCTCGTTCATGGACGCATGCGCCTTGATCTCGTATTCACCGGCCTTGAGGCTTTCGCCGGCGTTGAGATGAGTCGCCGTCAGATAACGAAAGACGCGGGCATCCGAGATGATGAGATTGCGCTCGAGATTCGAAGCGATTTCCGAAAGGCCTGCGCCATTGCGTATGATGAAGTTCGTGTTCGTCTGCAGCGGACCGGGGCTCTGATAAGCGGTGATTGCGTAATAGAAGCCGATGAGACCGGCGATGCAGACGACCACCGCCATGGTCATCACGAAATTCAGGAAGAGGATGACCTGGCTGCGGGCATTCCTGGAGCGCTTCGGAGGCTCGGGAACGCGTTCCGGGCGCAGGGCTTCGCTCGGCGACTTCGGGATGATCGGTCCCTTCTGCGCCGGCTGGCCGTTCTGGCCATTATCGCTGCTCTGGTTGGTCGTATCGCTCACCGGCAATCCTCTAAAACTTGGCCCCCGCTTCGCTATTTCGCGAAGTAATGCGGCAAAAACAGGTTCTGCCGCGCTTCATGACGCCGTTTGACGTTCGCCCGTGCTCGTGAACCGCCCGTTACGCGACGTAGCGGCGCAGCACGAGCGATGCATTCGTGCCGCCGAATCCGAACGAGTTGGATAGCGCCACGTTGATTTCTCGCTCACGAGCCTTGTGCGGAACAAGATCGATCGCGGTCTCCCGCTCAGGATTGTCGAGATTGAGCGTCGGAGGGGCGATGTTATCCCGGATTGCGAGGGTCGTGAAGATCGCCTCGATGGCGCCGGCAGCACCGAGCAGGTGGCCGGTCGCGGATTTGGTCGACGACATCGAGATCTTCGACGCTGCATTGCCGACGAGGCGCTCGACGGCACCGAGTTCGATCGTATCGGCCATGGTCGAGGTGCCATGCGCGTTGATATAGTCGACATCGGCAGGCGTCAGGCCGGCGCGCTTCAGAGCCATGGTCATGCAGCGGAACGCGCCGTCGCCGTCTTCCGACGGCGCCGTGATGTGGAAGGCATCGCCGGAAAGCCCGTAACCGACCACTTCGGCATAGATCTTGGCGCCGCGTGCCAGCGCATGGTCAAGCTCTTCGAGAACCACAATACCGGCGCCCTCGCCCATGACGAAACCGTCGCGGTCCTTGTCGTAGGGGCGCGATGCCTTCTGCGGGTCATCATTGTGCTGGGTCGACAGCGCCTTGCAGGCGGCAAAGCCGGCAAGCGAGATACGGCTGACAGGGGATTCCGTGCCGCCGGCCACCATGACATCGGCATCGCCGAGCGCGATGAGACGGGCAGCATCGCCAATGGCGTGCGCACCGGTGGAGCAAGCGGTGACGACCGAATGGTTCGGGCCGCGCAGCTTGTGGCGAATGGAAACCTGGCCGGAGACGAGGTTGATCAGTCGGCCTGGAATGAAGAAAGGAGAGATGCGGCGCGGACCCTTGTCGCGCAGCGTATAGCCGGCTTCGACAATGCCTTCGATGCCGCCGATGCCGGAGCCGATCAGCACGCCTGTCGCGATCTGGTCCTCATCGGTTTCGGGATGCCAGCCGGCATCCTTGAGCGCCATGTCGGCGGCGGCCATGCCGTAAATGATGAAGGGGTCTACCTTGCGCTGTTCCTTCGGCTCCATCCAGTCGTCGGCACTGAACGTACCGTCAGAACCATCACCGACGGGAATGCGGCAGGCAATCTTGGCGGGGAGGTCCTCGACCTCGAATTCGGTCACGAGACGGGCGCCGTTTGCTCCCGCAAGCAGGCGGGACCAGGTAACGTCTGTTCCGCATCCCAAGGGCGATACCA
>Ga0209758_1003528_pt1 | contig 14103 bp, 20 predicted proteins | sample AraplaMF_Col_mMF_FD_184258 | JGI IMG/M metagenome (GOLD analysis project Ga0209758, IMG submission 184258) | Arabidopsis root microbial communities from the University of North Carolina, USA - plate scrape MF_Col_mMF (SPAdes) (version 2) | ecosystem: Host-associated > Plants > Roots > Endosphere... | reverse complement strand
GACCAATGCGGCTGGCTCGGCCACGGCCGCCTCCGGCTCCGCGACCGCTGCGTCCACCTCCGCCACCAATGCGGCGGCCAGCGCCACCAATGCCGGCAATTCGGCAACCGCTGCCTCTGGCTCCGCTTCGGCAGCATCGAGTTCGGCCGCCAGCGCCGGCACCTCGGCAAGCGCGGCCGCCGGCTCCGCCACCGCCGCGTCCAGTTCGGCCACCGCCGCCTCCAGTTCGGCGACCGGCGCCGCAACGTCGGCCACCAACGCGGCGGCGAGCGCCGTTGCGGCGGCCAACGCGGTGGCAGCACTCGGCTACACCTTTTCCACCAGCACCGCCGATGCCGATCCCGGCAACGGCACGCTGCGGCTGAACAACGCCACCGCCGCATCGGCCACTGCGGCTTACATCGACAACCTCGATTCCGGCGGTGCCACCGTGAACGGCATCCTGGATACGTTCGACGACAGCACCAACACGATCAAGGGCCAGCTCACGCTGCGCTCAAAGGTGTCAGCGGCAATCGCCTATGTCTACAACGTCACAGGCTTGGTGGCGGATGGAGCAGGTTATCGCAAGCTGACGCTTGCCTATGTCAGCGGTGCAGGCACGTTGCCGACCACAGCCGACGGCATCTGGCTGGTCTTCACCCGCGCCGGCGACAAGGGCGCGGATGGCACTGGCGTGGGCGACTTCACCGGCCCGGCCTCCTCAGTGACCGACAACATCGTGACCTTCGCCGGCACGACAGGGAAGGCCGGCAAGGACAGCGGGGTGGCGGTGGGGAGCTTGGTCGCCGGGCCGGCGTCGGCCGCGACCGACAACATCGCCACCTTCAACGGCACGACCGGGAAGGTGGTGAAGGATAGCGGCGTGGCGGTGTCGAGCTTGGCGCCGAAGGCCAATGCCTCTTTCACCGGCACCTTCAGCCCGCCAACCAATGCCATTGCGTTGAATACCCTCGCGGACAGCGCCGCGGTGTCGGTCCTTGGTCGTTCAGCCAATTCGGGTGGCGCACGAGCAGACATCTCGGCGAGCGCCGATGACACCTTGCTGCGGCGCGTGTCCTCGACGCTTGGCTTTGGGCAGCTCACCGCTGGCATGGTCCCGGCCGGGCTGGTGACCTATGCAATGCTCGCATCGGCGGCGATCGCATCAAGCTCGGACTTTCAGCTTGGAACAGCCAGCAAGCTACTGTCGGCGGCCGCGCTGAAGTCGACGGTCGCCTATCAGACCCTGACATCGGCCGCGACCGTCTCATGGGATATGTCGCTTGGCAACAATGCCTCGCTGGCTGCGTCGACTAACGTAACGATCGGCAATCCCACCAATGCCGTGCCGCAATTCGGCTTCGTGCTCAAGATCACCGCGGCAACGTCCGCTCGCACCGTAAGCCTGAGCGCGAATCTGGTGCCAGCCGCGGGCGTCGAGAGCTTTCCCATCACGATCCAGACGACGGAAACCGTCTTCCTGGTCGGCTTTGTCGACACGGCGAGCCGTCTTGTCATCACCAGCGTTTTGAGAACTTAAAAGGAGAACCCGATGTCCATTCTTGTTCGCAAGATCGATGACGTTTGGCAGGAGTGGCACGGCTCCTCCATCGTGACCCAAATGGTCAGCACCTACACGGCAGTCTATGGCGACGGCCGACAGGTCGAGACGCCGTGCGACCCGTATCCGGTCGACGTCCAGACGAACGGCGACAACCTGCGGGGCTTCTACGATCAAGGCCTTTGGACGATCGAGGAAGTCGAGGCGGTGGGTGGCAGGATCGCTGTGCCCTTCGAAGTGCCGGAGGGTAGGCAGGTCGTCGGCGCACCGTCCTACGTCGAAACCGATGGCGTCGTACAACAGCTCTACGAAGTCGAGGATATCCAGCCGCCGGCGGAACCGCCAGCGGCTGAAGAGAAGGTTAGCGCCATGCTGGGCGGTTACGACATCTCAATCAACGAACTTAAATCGGTTCTTGGGGTGGGCCTCTGATGCTACCGGGTATAAGGCCACTGCCATCCCGCCCGGCCTACCGGCCAAATGCGGTGAACTTCGACGGCACGACGACAGTTTTGTCTCGTGGCGGCGGGCTGACTGGAGCCGTTGACGGCAATTCTATCCTAGCCTCCTTTTGGTTTAAGCGAGCTGTTGACGGTACTGCGTCTACGGTCCTTGGCGGTATTGGCGCGGCGGGGGCGGCTGGCTCCCGTGTGCTTTTGAACTTGGCCGGGTCCATTAGCGTGGTACAGATTGCTGTTTCCAACAGCTCGGGCACTACTATCGGTGATATTAGATCGTCCGCTTCGTATAACGCCGCGTCCGGCTGGAATCACTGCGTAGCTTCAATGCAGATGGCTAGCACAGCAACCCGTTGGCTATACATGAATGACGTGCCTGATCTGGCCACGGTTGCCACTTACACGACCGGGGCCACCATCGACTGGACGCTTGTCGATTGGTTTGTGAGCGGCGGAGGTACGGCCAATCCCAAAACAAACGGGGATCTGGCCGACATAATGGTCTGGCCTTCCTACCTCGACCTTTCTGTGACTGCCAACCGAAGGCTGTTCATAGGTGGAGATAAGATGCCGGTCGACCCCGCGAAGGCCGTAGCTGCACTTGGCGCACCCATCATTCAACTGAACGGGCCGACATCTGGTTGGCCAACAAACAAGGGCAGCGGTGGCGGGTTCTCGCTGTCCGGCACACTGGCCGATGCGGCAACGCGGCCAGGGGGCTAAGAGAGCGCCCCGAAGTACAGGGCGGCTAACGCCAGACCCAGAACCACGTTCAGAACCACTGAAGCGCCTAGCGCCAAGGCAAACAGCGGCGTCGGCTCATCGAATAATAGAGCCTCACCTTCCAGCACTTCTTCCGGCTTCAGGAATTCTTCCATCACGCACGCCTGTCTCCTTGTGGTGCGCAGTTTAGCAGCTTCCCGTTCAAAGCCAACATGACTGCCCTCTCCAGGCAGAAGGAGCCCCCATGGACCGCAACTTCGCGCGTGCCCTTTCGCTCGTGCTCAAATCCGAAGGCAACTGGTCGGACAACCTCGCAGATCCCGGCGGCGCCACCATGAAAGGCGTCACGCTTGCCAATTTCCGCCGCTACGTCAAAGCCGACGCCACCAAAGCCGAGCTTCGCGCCATCAGCGATGCACAGCTCGCAACGGTCTACCGCCGTTTCTACTGGGACGCCATCGCCGGCGCCGAACTGCCCGACGGCATCGACTATGCGGTCTTCGATTTTGCCGTGAACAGCGGACCGGGCAGGGCGGCGAAGTATCTGCAGGCGGTGCTCGGCGTTGCCCAGGATGGCCGCATCGGCCCGGCTACGCTCGCGGCGGCGAGGGCAAAACCCGCCGGCGTCGTCATCGACGCGCTGTGTGACGCGCGGCTCGCCTTCCTGGAAAAGCTGCCGATCTGGCCAACTTTCGGCCGGGGCTGGAGCGCGCGCGTCGCCTCCGTGCGCCGGCAGGCGCTGCTGATTTCGGCCGCGCCGGCCGCGACGGCGGGATCGGTGTCACCGGGGTCCGCATCCGCCAGCGATATTGCGCAAAACGCAACGCCCACCAGAGCCGGATCGCCTGCCAGCGGCTCGCCGTCCGAGGCAACGCCCAAATCCATGCCGGCCAACAGGGCGCCGGGAATCTTCGCCCTGATCGCGCTGGCGCTGGGTGCCCTGGCTGCCTGGGCCACGCATCTTCCCTGCAATCTCTTTGGAGTGTTCTGCCAATGATTGCCGTCATCACCCGCATCGCGCTGCGCTACGGCGCGGGCGTGCTTGTCGCCCGCGGCCTTCTGGGCGCCGACGACGCCTCGGCGTTTTCCGCCGACCCTGAGATCCAGATGGCGCTGGAGACCGGCCTCGGTCTCGCCATCGCTGCCGCGGCCGAGTGGTGGCATCTGCTCGCGCGCCGGTTCGGCTGGGAGCACTGACCATGGAAAACCTGAAAGATCTGCTCGCTGCCTGCATCGAAGCCCTCCGGCCATATGTCATCATGGGTGCCGCCTGCTTCGTTGCCGGTCTTCTCATCGGAGCGCTGCTATGAGCGCGCTGCTGGCATGGCTTCTCACCAATCCGACAATCCTGGCGATCGGCGCCGGCCTTGTCGGTGCGCTCGGCTGGGGTTTCCATCAGCGCCTCGCCGGCGCCAAGGCTGAGCGTGGCAAGCAGGCAGAAGCGGAGGCCGTGGCCCGCAATGTCGCCGACCAGGTCGACAACGATATCGGCGCTTTGCCGGGTGACGCCGTCAAAAAGGAGTTGAAGTCATGGGCAAGAGATTGATTGTCGCCGCCCTCGCCGCCGCACTTGCCGGCTGCACGACAGCCAAGGGCGGCTTCTGCGCCGTCGCCTCGCCGATGCGCCTCTCCGACAGGGCGGTCAACACCCTGTCTGACCAGGAGGCGAGGGCACTGCTCGCGCACAACCGCAAGGGCGAAAAGCTCTGCGGCTGGAGGCCGTGATGCATGACATCTTCGATCTTCTGGGCATTAAGGGCCAGGTCGTGGCGGCCGGGCTTGCCGGCGGCGTGCTGCGGGCTCTGTCGCGCCATCGCTACAAATTGCGCGAGATGGTCGCCTCGCCCATCTGCGGCGCCTTGGCCGCTGCCTATCTCACATTGCCTTTCGTCGCCTGGGTCCGGGCAAGTGGCCTGCCGATGCCGGATACAGCCGACGACACCACCACGCTTGCCGCCGCCTTCCTCATCGGCGTCTCGGCGATGTGGATTTCGGACATTGTCTTCGAGGTGGTGGTGCGAAGATTTAGGCAGGCACGGGAGGATTAAGCGCTATCTCGCATTGATCGAGCGTCGGCGTCGTTGAAGGTTTTTTGCGAGCGGCGGCACCGCCACTACGAGCCGCTGGAAGAATCCAGGCGCAACTCCTATCTATGGAGCAATCCAAAGGAGGTATGACAACATGGCTTCTTCCACTGAGCGCGCGGTTCTTGCCGGCGGCTGCTTCTGGGGCATGCAGGATCTGATCCGGCGCTTGCCCGGCGTGATCTCAACGCGAGTGGGCTATAGCGGCGGCGATGTCCCCAACGCCACCTACCGCAACCACGGCACCCACGCCGAGGCGATCGAGATCAACTTCGATCCGGCCAGGACCAATTTCCGGACGCTGCTCGAATTCTTCTTCCAGATCCACGATCCGACGACAAGGAACCGCCAGGGCAACGATATCGGCGCGAGCTATCGCTCGGCGATTTTCTACACCAGCGCTGAGCAGAAGCGGATTGCCGAAGACACGATCGCCGACGTCGACGCGTCCGGCCTGTGGCCCGGCAAGGTCGTCACCGAGCTCGCCCCGGTCGGACCTTTCTGGGAGGCGGAGCCGGAGCATCAGGACTATCTCGAGCGCTATCCCAACGGCTACACCTGCCATTTCGCGCGGCCGGGCTGGAAGCTTCCGGTCCGCCAAGAGGCGGCTGCGTCATAATCTGCGACCGGGCTGTTTGACATAGCCTTGACACGCTTGATCCGCCCGCCATGCCGGAACGCATGGCGGGCTTTTTTGCGTTCCGGCTGGTCGTCCCGGACGGGCGGCCCTCAGCCCCTGGCTCGGCGGCCTTCGTGTTCGTGACTGCCGATCCAGTGGGCCCGGATGCGGTCACTGGCTTCGAGATAAGCCATGTCGATCAGGTAGGTCAGAAGCTTCTCGCCGTCGGCCTCTGCCTTCTGGCGAAGTTCTCGCAAGATCCCCTGCGCGAACTGCAGGTTTTCCATTTTGCTAGGCTGGTCCATGGGGTGCCCCCAAATGTCGGTGCGGTAAGTTTGGCTCACTATACTTGTACGAGGATTGTCGCCTCGCTCGCGGTCAAGCTGTACTCGGTTGCACTGGCGCCCGATCAACGAACCTGTTGGACATTGCGCGGAAATGTCGATATTTTACGTGCCCAATCGGATGGCAACCATGCACGAAGACGAGGGCAGCACTCCTGACAAGTTGCAAGCCATGCTTGACGTGATTGCCAGGAGCGAACCCTCGAACGAGAGCGGGCAAACCGATTTCGACCGGTTGAGGGCTGACGCCGCCAAGGCCGCCGGCGTGCTGATCGAATTTTACGGCGATGCGGCCCTGGAGCGGGCCAAGCTCATAGAGCGCCGGTCGCCCCAGTCGCATTTTGCGCGCATGGTCGCGGCTGAAGTTGGCCGGCGCGGCAAGCGAAGCTGACCCGTAAACAATCGGCGAAAGCTGCTTCAGGACGATCTTCGCCTCCCTAGCCTTGCGCCAAGCCGCTGCTCGACTTCTTCGTCGATATTGTCCAGGAGATAGGACATCAGATCGTGTCCGATCGACCGCGCCAGTTCCCTGGCCTGCCCGACATGGTTGTGGATCTCGCGCAGCGCCTGCTCTTCGCACGCGGCGTCGTTCGTCAGGTCGACGAACCAGCCTGGATAGAGCGCTGCCTCGCCCCCTCCATCGACGTAGCATTGGCCGACGGCCAGAATCTTGCGCTGCCCCATCTTTTGGGAATGGACCCTGTAGACCTCCCTGAAGCCGGACCTGCGCTCCACGGCCTTGCGGATAGCCAGCCGAACCCTTGAGCGGTCGTCCTGGTCGATGCTTTGCATGCATCGTTCAAGCGAGGCTCCGTGGGAGAACTCATCGAGTGTCAGACCGAAATAATCTGAAAGATTGGCATCGCCATAGACACGGTCGCGCTTGATGTCCCAGGTCCAGAACCCGTCGATCGGCGGATACCGCATATGCATGTTTCGGTCGTGCTCAGGCGCCGACGTCATCAAAACCGCCCCGTCCGGTTTCAAGGTTCGACAGCACTATGTCGCAAAAATTGAAAGAAACAAAGATGGCCTTTTGTACAAGGCGGGAAGTCATGAGGCCTGCCGTCGGTGGCAATTCGGGATGTCATATTTGATATAGCCAGAAAAAGTCATGAGAAGAAAATTTCTTGAACCGAAAGAATTTTCACTTGGTGTTGCAACTGTAGCTTGGTATTTCACATGATAAGCGTATCGGGCAAGCAGGGCGAAACAATCCAGAGGTTGTATTGCCAAAAAGCATAGCTGAAAATTCTTATATTTTGTAAAACGAATAAAACGCTTTGCGTGCTGCGCCTGGAATCATTCCGGCCACGGCCTCATATTTTGCCGCCTTGCAAATGCTAGCGGTAGCCGGTTGGCCGGCAAACCGACCGGCGGTTGAAAAATTGCGAAACCTCACGAAAAGTCTGCGCATATCAGTCAATGGCCGGGCGTTTTCCGGACGTACCGGAGGCACCGCTAGACTGAAGGTCGTTGTCGCTCCGACCAAAGTCCACCCAAGGGCTAGACCTAGGCTGACCTTTGCCGTGGTTCCACGCCGGCTCCATCGACTGCAGCCGAATCATCGGCGACCCGGTCATGCTCGAACTGGCGCGCCGCGGGCAGGGCCTGCAACCAAGGCTCGCGGCGTCCGATCCACAACTCGTAGCTCGGCGCCAGCCCTTCGGTTGGCGCAACGTCGAGGCTGCCGATCGTGACCTCGGCCTCGTCATCGCCGGCGAACGGAACGCGGCTTCCGCAGGTGGGGCAAAAGCTTCGAGTGCCATAGCTGCTGGTGATGCCGGTGGTTTCGAACGCCCGGAGCGGCCATACAGCGTAGGCATGAAACGCCGATCCGCTTGTCTTGCGGCAGTCCTTGCAATGACAGAGGCCGACCCGGAGCGGCTCGCCCGTGACGCGGAACTGCACGCCGCCACACAGGCAACTGCCGCTGCGCGCGATTTCAGGCATTGCCGTTCCTCCTGCGGTTATACACAGAGCTGCGTTTCTCTTGCACCCGGCAAGTTCCGCTGCCGGCTGCTAAAACCCGCAAGAGGTTGCAATGGTTCCGCGCCTGCGCGCAAGAAGCATCGGTCAGTCGGGGAGGTTGACCGGCTCCTCGCACCGATAGACGGGGCAATCGCCGTCCCTGGTCGGAACGGCCGTCGAGACAGGCACTTCTGGCCAGTCGCACTCATTGCCGAATTGCCGTACGAAGCGGTCATAGGTGTCCGGACCAGTAGTTAAAACCACCGCATGGTCGCCTTTGATCAGCGCCTGCGTCTGCGCGCAAGTCATCGAGCGCGTATCTGGCCGGGCGTAGGCGGCGCTCACGGTGCACAGCATTGTGCCGGCACACAATATTTTGCCCACGGTAAGTGCGATCGACAGGGTTCGCATGAGACACCAGGCTTTTGAAGTTTCCGGGTGTCGAATATGGGTCGCGGCTAGAACACCGCAAGATATTTGAGCAGCGAAACGATTCCGATGATGATGACGATGATCTGCGCGATCTGGCGGGCGCCATCGAGCGGCAGGCGCTGCACGAGATAGAGCACCAGGATCACCACCAGGAAGGTGATCAGGATACCGATAAGAACCGATGCGCCCATATGCCTGCCTCCTCACCAAGATCGCCCGGGTGGGCAGGCTCCAACGTTGCCGGGCTGCGAATGGTTCCGCTGGTCGAGCCCGCTGATCGTGCCGTGTGAAAACAGAAGCCGGCTTTGACATCGGCGGAACATGCGCGCGGCTTGCGAGTTCACTTCCTCGATAACAATGCGCGGGATCGTACTGTCAGAGAGGAAGAAACCATGGGCCTCGGCACAATTCTCATCATAATTCTCATTCTTGCCTTGCTTGGCGGCTTCAGCGGCCTTGGCGGCGGACCTTTCTACGGCACCGGTTATTATGGCGGCGGCGGCCTCGGGCTTGTCCTGGTAATCGTGATCATCCTGGTGCTGCTCGGCCGCATCTGACAGCCCACGGCGCGAGCCGGCCTCAGGGCGTGGCCAGCGTGTCAGTCGGCTTCGCCGCCAGTTGTTCCAGCGTGAACGGCTTGGCGATGAAGTGCACATCGTGGTCGAGCACGCCATTTTGTTGAAATCATGCGCGATGCCGGCCGTAAGCTGGCCGACCGCCTCCATTTTCTGACCTGGCGAAGGTGCGACTCCGCCTTTTCACCCGTCTCGATCTCGGTGAGCAGCGCCGCGTTCTTGGCGCTCAAAGCGTCTTGCGTTGCGGTCGACCGGCGGCAGATCCTCGAATTCCGCTAGCTCTCGCGCCCGCTGCATTCGAGGCAGGCGATGCTGTGTCCCGGACAATTCAGCCGGTGCGTGCCCCCTGGGCAGCAATGGCCGTTCGATCTCAGCCAGCGCGCGCAAACGAAAACCTTCTTGGCCCCGTGACAGCGGGAGCATTCCTGCGGACGCATCAGTTCCTCCCGTGACGGGACGCGATGTTCCGCTTCAACGACCGTGTTCATCCGTTTAGTCCCCAACCCCTGGATTATCGGTCACATGTTAATTCACTATTCTTTACATTAGGGTTTATGAATGTGAAAGGCATGAAAGCGGCATAAGGCTTTCACGCGCTTGCCAGCTTTCCCTTTGCGCTGGCCTTGTTAAATGTGGTGCCGCCGGTCGTCGACGGATTCTGGCGGGGGCAGGGCAGGCAACGGGAACCTTCTGCGATGACTTGGACCGGCGCCGGCGCCCTTTTCATCCTCGTGCTCACCTATGCCGGCGTCGCCGTCGGTCGCATACCGGGCCTGCGCCTCGACCGCGCTGGCATCGCGCTGCTCGGCGGCGCCGCCATGATCGCCATCGGTGCCATCGGCATCGAGGATGCCTACAAAGCCATCAATTTTGACACCATCACACTGCTGCTCGGCATGATGATCGTGGTCGCGCATCTGAAGGTCTCGGGTGCGTTTCGGGCGCTTGGCGGCTTTGCCATCGAGCATGCCCATGCGCCCTTCATGCTTTTGGTGATGGTGACGCTGTTGACCGGCGTGCTCTCGGCCTTCCTGGTCAACGACGCGATCTGCCTGGTGATGGCGCCGATCGTCGTCCACGTCACACGGGTCATCAAACGCAACCCGGTGCCTTACCTTATCGCCACCTGCACGGCCTCGAACTGCGGCAGCGTCGCCACCATCACCGGCAATCCGCAGAACATGGTGATCGGAGCGCTGTCCGGCATTTCCTATCCGGCTTTCACGCTGGCGCTCGCGCCGGTGGCGCTGTTTGGCCTCTTCTGTGTCATCGTCATCGTGCGCATCGTCTACCGCGCCGAATTCTCCCGCCCTGCCGAACTCAGCCCGGAAGTCTATCGCGGCCGCATGCTGCCCGGGCAGGTGCTGAAGGCCACCATCGTCTGCGTGTTGCTGGCGCTCGCCTTCTTCGCCGGCGTTCCCGTCGCCAAGGCGGCGCTGATTGCCGGCGCCTTCCTGCTGGTCACCCGGGCAATCAAGCCGCGGCGCATCTACCGCGAGATCGACGGACCGCTGCTTTTCATGTTCGCCGGCCTGTTCGTGGTGGTGGCGGGTGCCGAGCGCACGCTGCTGACGCCCGACATGATCGCCTGGGCCAAGAACATCGGTCTCGACGATGTCTGGCGGCTCTCCGGCTTCACCGCGGTGCTTTCCAACATCATGAGCAATGTGCCGGCGGTGCTTGCGCTCCGGCCTTTCATACCCGGGCTGGAAAACCCGGAGCGCGCCTGGCTGGTCGTGGCCATGAGCTCGACGCTTGCCGGCAATTTCACACTGCTTGGCTCGGTCGCCAACCTGATCGTCGCCGAGCAGGCAAAGGCGGCCGGCAAGGAGCTTTCCTTCTCCGCTTTCTTCAAGGTCGGCCTGCCGCTGACGCTGGTGACGCTTCTTGCCGGCACCGCCTGGCTCGCTTTCACTTCCTGATCGTCGACTTTTCACACGCGAATCTGTCGCGCTCCGCCATCGAATCGATTGCGCAAACGTTTCGATGGTTCTATGGTTTGGCCAAATCCGACGAAGAGCGGACAGGAAACGCGAAATAGGGAGGAGCGCTTGCGGGCACTCCGTAAGAGTCATCATGCCGACAATGGCTGAGGTCGCGCGCCGTGCCGGGGTCTCGGTTTCGACTGTCTCGCATGTCGTCAATCGCACCCGCTTTGTCTCGCCCGAGAAGGCGCGGATCATCAACGACGCCATCGCGGCCATGGGCTACCAGCCCAACGAGTTGGCACGTTCGCTCAAAGTGGCCTCGACCAACAGCGTCGGGCTCGCCATCTCCGCGATTTCCAACCCTTACTTCACCGACATCATCTGCGCCGTCGAAGCCGAGTGCGCACGGCTCGGGCTGATGGTGTTTTTGTCCGACACCCAGGAAGACCCGGATCGCGAATTGCAGGTCGTGCGCGCCTTCCATCAGCGCCGCGTCGACGGCGTCATCCTGGCGCCATCGGGCGCGCCGCAGCGGGCGATCGAGTATCTCGCCGACAAGAAGGTCCCGTGCGTGCTCATTGACCGCTTCGCCGACGACCGCTTCGACCAGATCGGCGTCGAGAACGAGACGGCCATGCGCGCGCTGATCGACCATGTCGCTTCTTTTGGCCACAGGCGCATCGGCTACATTGCCGGCCAGCCGGGACTCGCGACCACGCGCGAGCGCGTTGAGGCCTTTCGCGCCTCGCTCGCCGCTAATGGACTTGAATGCCTGCCGCATTATGTCTCGCCGGGGAATGTCGACACGGCGAGCGCCACGGCATCGACGCATTCGATCCTTTCGCTGCCCGCGCCGCCTACCGCACTTGTTTCCGGCAACAACATGACGACGATCGGGGCAGTTCGCGCCATCCGCGAAAAAGGTCTTTCGATCCCGAGCGACCTCTCGCTGGTCGGCTTCGACGATTTCGAATGGGCTGACTGTTTCGAGCCGCGTCTGACATTGGTTGAGCAGCCCTGCACCGAGATCGGGCGCCAGGCCGCCGCGCTGCTCAGCGCCCGCATCGCCTCTAGTGACGCCGCACCCCGCGCCGTGCGGCTGCCGGCGACGCTGCGGGCGCGGGATTCCTGCGCGAAGCCGGCCGACATGAGGCAGACATGAGCGCGCCGCTGCTTTCCGTAACCGGCGCGGTCAAACGCTTCGGCGGCGTGCAGGCGCTGCGCGGCGTCGATTTCGACCTCAAGGCCGGCGAGATCCATGCGTTGCTCGGCGAGAACGGCGCCGGCAAGTCGACGCTGATGAACCTCCTGTCGGGCGTCTACGCGCCGGACGAGGGCGAAATCCGGATCGACGGTAAGCCGGTGGCCTTCGACAACCCGCGCGAGGCGCAAGCCGCCGGCATAGCCACCATCTTCCAGGAGCTCGACCTCGTGCCCTCGCTCGACGTCGCGGCGAACCTCTTCCTCGGTCGCGAGCTGATGCGGCCGGGAGGCATGCTCGACGCGCCGGCGATGCGCCGCGAGGCGAAGAAGCGACTGGAAGCGATCGAGCTCGCCATCGATCCGGCGCGGCTGGTGGCCGACCTCTCGATCGGCCAGCGCCAGGTGGTGGCGATCGTCAAGGCGCTGTCCTACGCGTCACGCGTGCTGATCATGGACGAGCCGACGGCAGCGCTCACCGTCGGCGAGGTCGAGCGGCTGTTCGAGATCATGAGGAAGCTCGCCGCGACCGGCGTCGGCATCGTCTACATCTCGCACCGGCTGGAGGAAGTGCCCGAGATCGCCGATCGCGTTACAGTGATGCGCGACGGCCGCGTCGCCGGCATCACCGAACCGCACGCGCCTCAGGCCGACCTGGTGCGCCTGCTTGTCGGGCGGCCGTTGGACGAGCTTTACCCGGGACGCGCCGAGAGTGCCGGCAAGACGCTGCTCAGCCTTAAGAATGCCAGCTTTAGACTCGCCCGCGAAAGCGCCGGCTGGCAGCCGCCGAGGGGCATCTCGCTCGAGGTCAGGGAGGGCGAGATCGTCGGCCTCGCCGGCATCATGGGGGCAGGGCGCACCGAGCTGCTTTCCGCGCTCTACGGCACCGGGCTTGCCGGCCGCTGGCAGGGCGAAGTGGCGGTTGACGGCCGGCCGGTGAAACTCGAATCCATCAACGCCGCCCGCAAGGCAGGCATTGCCTTCGTCACCGACGACCGGCGCGGCAGCGGCCTGATGCTTCGGATGGCGGTGGGCCTCAATCTGGTGATGTCGGTCATCCGCCGCATCTCGCCGGCAGGCCTGATGTCGCCGCGCCGCCAGGCGGAGGCCGTGAAGCAATCCTTCGGCCAGTTCGATATCCGCCCGAAGACCCCCGACATTGCGGTCGGCGCGCTCTCCGGCGGCAACCAGCAGAAGGTGGTGCTGGCCAAGGAGATTCTCGGCAATCCGCGCCTGCTCCTGCTCGACGAGCCGACCCGCGGTGTCGATGTCGGCGCCAAGGGCGAGATCTACGCCAGGCTGAGAGCGCTCGCGGCGCAGGGGCTGGGCATATTGGTGGCCTCTAGCGAGATGCCGGAGCTGATCGGTCTCTGCGACCGGATCGTAGTGCTGCGCCAGGGGCGCAACGTGGCGGAATTCGATGGCGGCGTCGACGAGCACACCGTGCTTGCCGCGGCAAATGGCAGGGAGGCCTGATGTCGGACCAGAAGACTTCGGTGGCGGCCAACCTAGCGGCTTCAAGCCCGGGACCAGCTGCGGCGCAAAGGCATCGTGTCGATCCGCTGGCCATCATCGTGCGCTTCCAGAGCTTGATCGGCCTGGTGTTGGTGGCGATCGGCGGCATCATCTTCTCGCCGCGGCGCCACGGTGAGATCCTGTTCCTCAACCCTGACAACATCGCCAACATCGTACGCGCGGTGTCGGAGACCGGCATCATCGCCATCGGCATGACCTTCGTCATCATCACCGCCGGCATTGATCTCTCGGTGGGCGCGGTGCTCGGCCTCTCCGCCGTGGTCACCGCCACCATGATGATCTCCGGCGGCTTCGGGCTGATCCCGACCATTTTGGCCGTGCTCGCCATGGGCGTCGTCCTCGGCATCGTCCAGGGCGCGATCTCTAGCCGCTTCCGGCTGGAGCCGTTCATCGTGACGCTCGCCGGCCTGCAGGCGGCGCGAGGTCTGGCGCTGATCGTCTCGGGCAACCAGTACATCAACATCTCCTATGGCGACGGCCCGGGCCTCGCGCCTCCGGTGTTCGCGGTGCTGGGCGAGCGCCTGTTCGACAACACCGTGCCGGTGGCGACCATCGTTTTCATCATTTTCGCCGCGATCGCCACGCTGTTGCTCAACACCACGCGCTTCGGCCGCTACGTCTACGCCGTCGGCGGCAACGAGCGCGCCGCGCGCATTTCCGGCGTGCCGGTGTCGATGGTGAAGATCTCGG
>Ga0209758_1003527_pt1 | contig 14104 bp, 15 predicted proteins | sample AraplaMF_Col_mMF_FD_184258 | JGI IMG/M metagenome (GOLD analysis project Ga0209758, IMG submission 184258) | Arabidopsis root microbial communities from the University of North Carolina, USA - plate scrape MF_Col_mMF (SPAdes) (version 2) | ecosystem: Host-associated > Plants > Roots > Endosphere... | reverse complement strand
GCCTCTATCGCTTCAAGGACCCGGCGCGGCCCTGGACCCCCTATCTCGGTGCCGGTGTCGGCGTGAATATTCCGCATGTCGAAGTCACCCGTCCCCAAGGCACGACCTTCGACTACGAATTCGGCGGTGTGACCTTCCAGGCGCAGGCCGGCGTCGACTACCGCATCACCGACAACTGGTCGACCTTCGTCGAATACAAGGGTACCTATTCGCGTGTCGACGTTCCGATCGACAGCGGCGACCGCCTGAAGACAAACATCGTCACCAACGCGGTCAATGTCGGTATTTCATACCACTGGTGACGCATATGGCGCGACCAGCCGTGACCTCCGCACGTTGGTCGTCTTGTCCCGTCCCAACCAAATGGGATCATGGGACAGACGGCTTCTCGATAGCTGCGACAAGACCTGAGACTGTCGTCTTGGGCTCCGCCTGAAGCGGCTTCTCGGCCTGCAGGCCTGGAGATGGCCTTGTCTGTTGCTCCGTACGTGGGTCGCCCTTGGCTATATCTGCCGGCGGCTTAAGTTCTTATAAGGCGTTGGCTCCATGCTGTCTGTCGCATTGCAGACCAACATAAGGTTTGTGCGGGCTCGTCCGGAGGCGATCGCGGATCCAAAGCCGGTCCATCGACACAGGCACGGAGCGCGTGCTCTATATTGAACTAAGGGGGTGGATCGTGCGCATACTCTTAATCGAGGACGACGACCTCATCGGCGAGGCCGTTCGAGACCACACCAACACGGCCGGCTATGCGACGGACTGGGTTCGCACGATCGTCGATGCCGAGGCCGCGAGCGAATCTGTCGAGTATGGCCTCGTCCTCCTTGATCTGCAGCTTCCCGACGGCAACGGGCTCGTTCTCCTGGAGCATTTCCGGGCGCGCGGAGGTGATGCACCGGTAATCGTCCTGACTGCGCGTGATCAGATTTCCGACCGCATCGCCGGTCTTAACGCAGGCGCTGACGATTATCTGATCAAGCCGTTCAACCTCGACGAGCTCGAGGCACGGATCCTTGCCGTCCGTCGTCGCTACGAGGGACGTCCGCAAAACATCGTCCAAGTTGCTGACATCGTGATTGAACGAGCAACCCATTCGATCACGGTGAGCGGACAGGACGTTCAGTTGACCCCACGCGAATGGGCGTTGCTCGATCTGCTTGTCCAGAGGCCGGGAAAGTTAGTCACGCAGAAGCGGATCGAGGAAGCCCTCTATGCCTTCGGCGAGGAGGTCGAGAGCAATACGGTGCAGGTCTACATCAGCAGGCTGCGCAAGAAGATCGGGATGGAGAAGATCAGGACAGCGCGCGGCATCGGTTATATGCTGATGGTTGAATGACGAAAAACCGCAGCATCATCTGGCCGCTCATGACCGCGCTTTCGGGCGTCATGGTCGCTTTCTGGCTTGGGGCCATCGGGCTTGGCATCCATGTGATGCGCTCGGAGTTTGACGAGGTCTTCGATAATGCGCTCGAGGAAACTGCCGAACGACTGCTGGCGATCGTCGAGGAGGGGCGGATTCCGGATATCCAGGACGGCGATCAGCAAGAGCGGGCGCCGGCGACACCTCCCGCCCGCGAATATCTGGTCTATCATGTGCGCGCCGCAGACGGGCACATTCTCTTCCACTCGAAAGACGCTCCCGCAGAGCCCTTCGATGTGCCGCTGACGGTCGGCTTTCATGATTCCGAAAAGTACCGTTTCTACACGGCTGCCAGTAAAAATGGTGCGATATTCCTGCAGGCCGCCGACAAGTTCAGCAATCGGCGCGAAGCAGTCCGCGAAAGCGCGGTGACCATGCTCATCCCCCTTGCCGTCTTGCTGCCGCTCAGCTTGCTCTTGATGGCGTGGATGACAGGAAGAGCGGTGGACCCTATCAATAAGCTGCGCGAAGCGATCTCGGAAAAGAACGGGGGAAACCTATCGCCGGTCGAGACTGAAACGACGCCTCGAGAACTGAAACCGATCGCCCAGTCGGTCAACCTTTTGCTTCAGCGAGTGCGTGCGGCGATCGATGCCGAAAGGGAATTTGCCACCCACAGCGCGCATGAACTGCGTACGCCTGTGGCCGGGGCATTGGCGCAGACGCAAAGGCTTCTGGCGGAGCTGCCGGACGGGGCTTTGAAGGCGCGGGCGCGCAATATAGAGAGAGCGCTCGCCAAGCTTGGACACACGTCCGAAAAACTCTTGCAGCTCGCACGGGCGGAGGCCGGCCTTGGGCAGACCGCGGTCATGACCGATATCCGGCATGTGCTCGATCTGATCATAGGCGACTACTGGCGCAATTCAGCAACGACGCAGCGGCTCGTTTACGCAAGCTCGACCAAACCACTGATGCGCACGGTCGATGTTGACGCGCTTGGCATTGTCGTAAGCAATCTCATCGAGAACGCAGTTGTTCATGGAGAGCCGGGTGGCCGGATCAGGATTTCCGTCGACGATGAAGGTATCATTGGCATCGCAAATGACGGTCCGGCGCTCTCTCCGACCGATCTCAAAGGCTTGAAATTACGGTTTCGTCGCGGTGCGACCTCCGCCAAGGGTTCGGGACTGGGCCTCGCGATCGCCGACACGATCGTCCTGCAGATGGGCGGAGTACTTGAGCTTCAATCACCGGCAAGCGGTCGGGCGGATGGATTCGAGGCCCGAATCCTCCTTCCGTGATGACGATTGATGCAGTGGCGAACCTTCCGGCGGGAACGAGATTGCTCCTCGGCGAAGAAGGTGACCTTGGTGCGGCTCCCGCATCAAGGATTCATTTATGATTGGCGAAGTCGAAATCGGCTCCGCTCTTCAGTGTGGCTTGATGTCGGAGGAGGTAATCCACACCCGTCCATCATATGCCAGTTCGCCGTCTGAGAACTTGCGATCGGCGATATCCTCATAAACATGAAGATACTGAAGGAGCCCTTGCATAACGTCGCCTTCACCGGCAGGCATTGCATCGTCGGTGATGCATACAGCCTGATGTAGGTTTCCTTCCGTCATGATCAGGACAGCGTGACCGCCATAAAGGCGAATTTTACCGGGCACGGTTACGAGCGACATGGCGCCCTCCTCGAAAATAGCCGGACAATATTGCTTCGCTTTCCGGACGCTAAGGAGCCATGATTAATGAAAGGTTAACGCTTATCAATTCTGCAATCAGGAGAGGCTGCCACACTAAAAGGTCGTAACACAGTCTCCGGTAGCGACCAAACAAACGCGCACAGCTCCAGGGGGGAGTGTTGGCGGTTTCGCGCGCGTTCAGAATGGGTTGGTGAGTTCGATCTGGCGATCAGCCACAGTGAACACTGTACGGACGACCCCAGAGGGACCAAAACCGTGACTACCCCCGCACTGTAATCCGAAAGCATGGAGCCCCAATCCGATCTGGTGAGCCAGAAGATTGTAGAGCTGGTGGCCTTTATTGTGGGCCAGACCGAAACATATGTAACCGCAAGTAGCGCCACGGCAAGCTCTGCTTTTACGATTACATGATTGCAACTTTCGCAATCCTGATCGCCGTGGCCGGAACGATATTTGCCATGTTCAGTGGGGTTTGCTCAAAACGTCAGCCAAGACGTCTCGGCTGGTTGTGGCCATGCTTGCTCAAATCAAGAAGAACTTTCGATCGCTGAATCCGTTAAAGGAACTGGCTAGGCTCCATGAATAGGCTCCCAGATTGCCGAAAAGAATCCAATCACCTTCAGCAATTGACGTCTTTAGTCTAACCCGGCGCTCAATTTGATCGAAGGAGTCGCATGTAGGGCCAAATAGCTGAAATAACCCCTCCACATCACCATTCTTCGCAAGCACTGAGCTTAGAGGAAAATCGCAATCTAGGTAGTTCAATTCGCCTAGAAGACCATATACGCCATCGCTCAAGAAAATGCGCCCTCGACTCACTAACTCAATTGGCAATGCCGCTACCCCACTGGCTCCAACCAAGGCGCGCCCTGGTTCACATATCAAAGCAGGAAACCGATGCATCTGGGCCGCATCGCGGATGGCTTGAAAATATCTCGGCAGAGTTGCGCTGGGTGGTTCGTTTGACAGAACAGGAAAGCCTCCACCCACATTTAGAAAGTGGGGCTCAGCGCCTACGCGATCGGCTACCGACCGGCACATTTGAAGCCCACGGACGTAGGCGTTTTCATCGGTACACTGCGAACCCACGTGGAATGTTAAACCGTAACGGCCATATGACGCGTAAACTGCCTTGGCCACTTCTTCGGCTTCCGCCAGATTGCAACCGAATTTGGCGGCAAAATCGTACTTCTCGGAGCCGGTGGGGACGGCTATCCTCACTGTTAAACAGATATCTCGAAGACTAAAGTCGAGAAATTTTTGTAGTTCTTGATGGCTATCTACAACAAAATTCCGCACTCCGTATCTTGTAATGGCCTCTCCTATGCTTTCGCGAGATTTGACGGGATGGTTAAAGAACAATGTGGCGCCGGGGCAAAGGCCTGATACTAGCTGAATTTCATTCAGTGAGGCGACGTCAAATTTCCTGATACCGTGACGCGCCAAGGAGCAGATAATCTTTGGCTCGGGCAGGCACTTAACTGCATATGACACCTCTCCAGGAAATCCCGATAGAAACGTGTGGACCGCCGTCGCCAGTAAACTCTCTACGCAAAAGAATGAGGTCGTCTTCTGCAGATCCTTGGCTAAGTGCTTCCTCACGGTCTGGAAAATTTCGGCGTGCGCAGGTGTTTGGCTCTCCTCCCACGTGACCACTTTGACCTCATGCAAATGCTGTTGCGGACCAGTGCGAATTCTCGCCCAGCGATCCGAACCGAAGAAGTGGTGCGGTCGGCCACGGACGAGAGCCCGTATTATCGACCCAGCGGCAACTGATACCTCTGAGCGAGCCCAGATAGGGACGAGCGATTTCCAAAACAAGATCGTGGTCGATATCTTCAGCCCGCATTAACCCCGCGCGTGGGAAGTGAAGCATCCAGGCAATGCCTCCAAGAATACCGGCACAAACCTGTTGGATGGTTGCATTGCCTTGAGGTGTCGAGGCTCGCGATTGGGCAACCCTTAATCGTGAACCGTACCAGAACGCATTTCCATCTTGGAATATAAGCAATGCCCCAAGTTCATCCCAACCATCGGTTAGCTCACTTTTCAGCACATGGTGCGTAGCCGCGGCTGGATTATTGAGCGACGAAAGGCAGTGGATAGAAGGCCGATAAGCAAAAAGGACTGTCGGCTGATAGACATCTTCTTCGTGGCAACTCAGCAACTCTGCGATCGTAAATACCTCAGGATGCGGAATAGCAAGCGCATCATAAGTGCCTTGGCTGGGTATCCAGCTTCTGATGACGGCACTGCGTGCCCTCTCTTGAAACTGAACCATCCTCAACTTTTTTGGGCCGGTGCGGATAGCGGCATCGCATGAGGCAGGAGGTTCCCGAGTTCCCCAGGCAAAGTGGGCCGGTTCATTTGCTTCTTCTAAAAACCCGCTGACAGACCAGGTATTTGCGAATTTCCCGTCGAGCGAAGATCTCCTTGCAATCTGAGTGTCGAGTTCCGACAGATGAATGCTGACGAGGCCCATATCACGAGCTAATTTTGCCCATGGCTTTGCTCCGGATGGAACAGAGTGACCTTTGGAGGCGGCGTAGACGCGAAGAGCCTCTTTGACAAAGTGCGACACAAGTCCAGGATTCGCTCCGTGACAGATTAAGGCAGTTGAGCCGCCATTAACTTCTGATGCCAGAGCATCCATATTTTGCAGACGATCCGCCGTTATGCTTTCACCGCCATTTGATATGGAAGGCCAGCTTTCATTGCTGGTGTCGATGTAAAGTGCTCCCATCTTCTGGCAGATTCGAATAATCGCTGACGTGAGTACTTGGACGGTCACATTAACAACGACCGTGTCGCGATTTATGAGATGAGAGAGCACATGTTCCATATCATTTTCGCTACAGCGATAGCATAGGAACTTGGCACCGTACGCATCAGCAATCTTCTTTTTGCAGGGCATCGCCTCCACAATAGTAGTGCGCGGGATTATGTCGGGAATTTCTAAACGCAGAATCTGAAGCATCTGTTCTCCGACTGCACCGCAGCCGAGCATGACAATGTTCTTTCTAGCAATCAGGTTTTTCCAGGTCATGATCCCTTTTCCGCCACTATTGGTGAGGTCTCGTCATTTTTTCTGTAATCATTAAACCAAGTTAAGAATGACGCCGAGAGGACGAGCGTACCTCCTATGACTTGAAGATTGCTCATCTTTTCACCAAGAAATAGAAAGGCTAGGCTTGCCGCCCATATAGGCTCAAGTAGATAGGTAAAAGATACGAATATGGCACTGAGATAGCGCTGAGCGTAAGTCGCAAATAACACCGGCAGCATCGTTGTAAAGACGGCCGAGTATCCGCCGACCAAAAGGGCATCTTTGCTATAGAGCAGCGGCAAGGGTGCTTTTCCAACGAGAATGTATACCAGTATGGCTAGCGACGAAACAGACGTCATCTGCGCTGACCAAAGCACCCCAGCATTGTTTTCATCTGAAGAAACTTTTTCGAGCAAAAGAACATAGCCAACGAAAACCACCGTTGCCAAAAGTGCTAAAGCATCCCCTCTCCAATTGCCCTCAACATTGAATCCGCTGCTGATAAGAGCTGCGGCACCTGCCAGGGCCAGTACAGCAGCACGCTTATGCGAGGGCGCCAAGGCCGTTCCAAAGAAAAGCCATGTTGCCAAAACAGTAAGGGGGCCGATTAAAGCAGGGTAGAAACCGGCGTTGGTCACTGATGTGAAGGCAATCGACCATATGCTGATCGACATATTGGTGAAAAGGACAGCCCCAAGAACAAGCCCTCTTATTATGGTCGAAATATCTACCTCGCGATGGAACCACAGCAAAACTGCGAGTGCCGCCGGCAGTAAAAATATCGCCTCCAATGCCATAAAGCTTCCTGGATCAATCCAATCCAGAGCTGCACCGGCGACAACATAATAGCTCCCGGCGAGTGCCGGATTGCAGAGGATTGCCAGCTTCGGCAGAAGTGCAGGCTTGCTCACGATGCCCTCAAAGCGGAACGCATACCAAATGCGTTGAGAATTTGTTCTGAACAATTGGTGAGGAATGACCGTGAGAACGTCTCCTCCGTATGATCCAGGAGGAAGGTCGCATTATATGACATTCCGGGCTTGTTCTCGTAGGCTCGAATCTGCTCGATCGCGGCAGGAAGCTCGTCAAGCCGATGGGAATGAACCCTTTCAACTATCGCGAGGAAGTTCTTATAGTGCAAGGCCTCATCCCGTGACGCCCAGCGGACCCATTGGAACACTTCTGCCGGGCCAAACTGCTGAAAGTCGTCATAGAACATCCGATAACCACGAGCGCTGACCAATTCGTCATAGGCAAGCACCACGCAAATATGGAATTCGTCTTCCATGAGAAATTCGATGCCTGAGAAGTCGGGTATGCGCCTCGCCATCTCCATATCGATCTCAGCTTCAGACATACCGTACATCATCGAACAGATTGAACGCAGACCAACATAGTGGTTCCGTTCATCAGCGCGCCAGTGGTCCAGGGAATCCATAAAAGGCCGGCTGAAAAAATACCCGTTCGTGCACAAGTATGCCCACAGGTTTTCTGCATCGTATTCAGCACACATGTCTCCCCAGAGGTCGTGGTGCACCTTCTCTCTAAGCTCGGCTGACGCCTTGAACTGTGATGCCTCTACTTCCTTGAGCAGCGTTTCCGAAGCCCAGTACACGCGTTCGGGTACAAACTGACTATTGTTTGTTTGCATGTTCAATCCATTGTCTGGGAGGATCTATATGCAGATATTTGCAAATATCTGCGGCACAGGTATGCAAAAAGCTGGCCGAGAATGGATTATGCTCCCCATCCTCGTGATGATCGAATAAGAATGTCGCGGAATATTTATTTGTCGGGTCCGTATCAACCTCAAGAATATTCTGTAATACGTCGGGAACCTTAGCAAGCGAGTCCTTGTGATTTGCCAGAATTATTCTTTGCGCATTAATACTATGGAACATTTCATCGCGAGCGACGCGACGGATCCACGTGCTGATACCCGGGACGCCAAATCCGTCGTACAGTTCAAACGCCTCCGCATATCCTCTGGCACTGCAGAGTTCATCATATGCAAAGCAAACTAACGTTGAAAACTCCGAATCTATCAACCCTTCGATGCGGCTAAAATCCGAAGTTCTTGAAATTACGAGGTGGTGAATGTCATCCTCGTTGTAACCGTAAATTTTATGATACAGGAATCGCAGACCGTTATAGTGATTCAGCTCGTCGTGCAGCCAAATGTCTTCAAAATACCTGAAGTGAGCAGAGTATCCATCTCGTTTTCGAAGGAAATTGCAAAGGTTGGCGGCATCGTATTCTGCGACGAGGTTTCGCCACATCTCAGGTTGAATTTCCTCACGAAGCTTAGGCTCGATAGTAATATTCTGCTCGCCTAAGTTAATCAATTCTACCGATCGCCAATCGGCATATTTCAGGTCGAAAGCATCGATGGGTGATGATTTGACGTGCGGGTAGCACGAAACGTCTATTTCTTCGGAAGCCATGTGATAGCTCTCTATTAACAGATACTAATGAACGGAAATTATAAACATCAAGCGACCGACCTTTGATCAATCGAGATCGGTCGCTTCCAGCGTACCTTCATGGACTGCAACGCGGCGGGGGTCGCTTCCCATACGCCGACCTCGAGATTTCCAAACTCCGGTCGAGATCTAAAAACAGGCGTGGGTGTCCAACCTATACGTCGGTATATGTGGGTCATTGATCTATCATACAGACCGACAATACGCGCAATTCCAGACCTTAAACAGAGGTCGCACAATCCGATAAGTAGTTCCGCAGATACCTGAGCAGAGGCGATGCCTTTATTGGCAGCGAGGGGATGCACGCAGAACCGCGTGCATTCCCATGTATATGGATCTGCAATATCTACCAGTTCATCAAAGAACGTAGAAAACTCGTTTTTCAGCATTGTTTGGCCTGCCGTTGGCAGAAGTCTTAGCGACCCCAGTGCATCTCCATCGTCGTCCACCACGATGACATAGGTGGCATCCTGTCCTTCATCATGGATGTCCTTTTCCAGGCCATCTTTGATTACGACAGACCACTTCATTCTATCGTGAAATACATGAGAGCGGGCCGTAAACATCTGTTTAAACAGATCCGCGAAGTTAACTGAATCTTTTTTACTTACGACCCTGATCACGCGGATAACCCCCACAACCTCGGAGCCATTCAGCCATAAGATTCGCCCACTACTCAATCTTGCAAATTGCAAGATTGACAAACAGCGAGTACGTTTCAGCAGAAACTACAACTAGACGTATACCGCGTTCCAGTGAGGCAGGGGGTCCCACTTAATGCATTTCTCAAGCAGCAACACCGAGGAATTTGGAGAATACATACTCCGTGCCAATAAAATAAATGAACTGTATGAAATACTCTTGCAGCTAAGAGATGCAATTGGGTTGGCGAATATTGCCTATCACGCAACTTATATACCTAATACAGAAGGCGAGAACCCAATTTTAATTTTGACGTACTTAGAGGAGTGGGTAAAAATATATAGAGAAAGGGACTATTTTCGCATTGACCCCGTTGTGCTGAGCGGAAAAACCGGATTTCTCCCTATCGATTGGGCTGAGGTGAACGACCAGTCTCATGAATCGGCGAATTTTTTTTCGGAGGCTGACAAATACGGAGTCGGGAAAAACGGAATCACAATTCCTATCCGGGCTCCGGCAGGTGAACGCGCTTTGCTTTCCATAACAGCGAATTGCAGCGACACAGAATGGGCCACACAAAAAGCCCGGTATATTCGAGAATTTCAGTATCTCGCTCAGCTAATCCACGACCGCGCCGTCCATTTAAGCGGCCTAAGAGGACGAGGGCTGTCGCGTCCCCTTTCATCACGGGAGATGCAATGTCTCGATATGGTTGCTAGGGGTCTGGTCCCTAAACAAATCGCCGCTCGGCTTGATTTGTCCTCGACTGCCGTTCGGATGTATTTACAAAAAGCTCGATCAAAGCTTGGCTGTTCAACAGTAAACCAAGCTATTGCAAAAGTAGTTCGCGAAGAGATCCTAGTTTTCTAAATAAGCTCGGACCTCAAATCGACGCCTCAGCTGCTGCACGTTGCAGTCAAGGATCAGGGAGACCGCCTAAATGGCGTAATAGACACAACTCTTTTTAGCCATCATTCTTGCGGCAGGGGGACGGATGACATGGGGAAAATAGCCGACTTCGATCCACGAGGCCACGGAGACAAAAGGTGCACAATGCGCCAAGTCCGCTCAAATCACGTGCGCTTCGATCGACGCTCCGAATTAGCTAAGGAAACGCTCATGCTCGGCGGCGTCCGATCGATACTCAATGAAGGCCCTGCAGCCGATTCCGCCGCTCACTCAACAATTCACGTTGAACCAGCTCTCTCGCTTCGTTCGAAAGACCATTCGGCCCGGATAGTCCGAGCTCGACTAACCTCGCCTCGATTATCTGGGGAACGCTATCCGATTCATGCTGGCAGAGCCGCACAAGCCACTTCCATTCGTCGTCCGTCATGTCCCTTCGCACGACCATCAACTGCCTCCCCAAGGACGATCATATTTCTTAGAATACCACAATTCTCGGGGAAGGGCAGCAATGTCAGCCGCCTCACAATCGAGCTTCCGGGCTCCTCCGATTGAAGGCCGCCCGGGGTTGTGAGGCCTGAAAGCTCCGATACGCTTCTTTGCCGTTTCCGTTATCTTGTGCAATCTGGAAGCCCGAGGCGAATTCACGCCACGCGCTTCAGTGCGTCGCCGATCTTGGAGACAATTGCTTCGATCTCGCTCTTCTCGACGATCAGCGGCGGGGATAGGGCGATGATGTCGCCGGTGACGCGGATCAGCAGTCCCTTGCTGAAGCAGTCGATGAAGACGTCATAGGCGCGCGTGCCCGGTGCTCCGTTTCGAGGGGCGAGCTCGACTGCACCGACAAGGCCGAGGTTGCGGATATCGGTGACATGGGGATGGCCCTTCAGCGAATGCAGGGCTTCCTGCCATTGGTCGGACAGTTCTGCGGCACGCGTGAGTAGCTCTTCTTCCTCGTAGATGTCGAGCGTGGCGATGCCCGCAGCGCAAGCGACCGGGTGGCCGGAATAGGTATAACCATGGAAGAGCTCGATCGCGTTTTCCGGACCCACCATCAAACCGTCATGGACCTTCCGGCTGGCAAAGACCGCGCCCATCGGGATCGTGCCGTTCGTGAGGCCCTTCGCCGTCGTGACCAGATCCGGAACGACGCCAAAATAGTCCGTTGCAAATGATGTTCCAAGCCGACCGAAGCCGGTAATGACCTCATCGAAGATCAGGAGAATGCCGTATTTGTCGGCCGTGGCGCGCAATTTTCCCAGATATCCTTTCGGAGGGAGGATGACGCCCGCCGAACCTGACATCGGCTCGACGATAACGGCGGCGATCGTCTCGGCCCCGTGCAGCTGGACGAGACGTTCGAGATCGTCTGCAAGTTCGACACCATGGTCCGGCAGGCCTTTGGTGAAGGCATTGCGTTCCACGTCGAGCGTGTGGCGCATGTGGTCTGCGGGAATCTGCGGGAACATCCGGCGATTGTTGACAAGGCCGCCAACCGAGATGCCGCCGAAACCGACGCCGTGATAGCCCTTCTCTCGGCCGATGATGCGGGTGCGCGTGCCCTGGCCGATCGCACGCTGATAGGCGATTGCGATCTTCAGCGCGGTGTCGACCGATTCGGAGCCGGAACCGGTGAAAAAGATCCGGTCGAGCTTCGCATCGGCGCCGCCGGGTGCAATTTTCGCCAGTCTGGCGGCGAAGTCGAAGGCGATCGGATGTCCCATCTGGAAGGTCGGCGCAAAATCCATCGTCGATAGCTGGCGCTCGACGGCCTGAGAGATTTTCTTGCGGCCGTGGCCGGCGTTGCAGCACCAAAGGCCCGCCGTTCCATCGAGAACGCGGTTGCCGTCGACATCGGTGTAGTACATGCCCTCGGCGGACGCGAGCATACGGGGCGCCGCCTTGAACTGGCGGTTTGCCGTGAACGGCATCCAAAAATTGTCGAGCACCGGAGCGTTCGTCTTGCTGATCTGATCCATCTTGTCCTCCATTAGCTGCAGGAAACGTCCGCCATTTTCCTTGATCGAACAAGTCTTTTTCATCGGATGCATAAGCTATTGATTTTACGAATCTGTGTTCGTAGAGTTTTCGGTATTTTGAACAACGCAAACGGTGCATGCATGTCGTTCGATATTGGTAATCGTCTTCGTTATGTCCGAACCGCCCATAAGCTTTCGCAGCGCGAACTGGCAAAGAAGACAGGGGTGCGAAATTCGACGATCTCGCTCATCGAATCGAACGCTTCGAATCCCTCGGTCGGCGCGTTGAAGCGCATCCTGGATGGCATTCCGATCGGGCTTGCGGAATTCTTTGCGCTGGAGCCGGAGAAGCCCAAAAAGGCCTTTTACGCTGCCGAGGAACTGGTGGAGATCGGCAAGGGCGGCATCTCGTACAGGCAGGTCGGCGAGAGCATGTTCGGCAGGAGCCTGCAAATGCTGAAGGAATGCTATCAGCCGGGTACCGACACGGGGAAGGTGCCCCTCGTCCATGAAGGCGAAGAGGGCGGTATCGTCCTCTCCGGGCGGCTCGAAGTCACTGTCGACAATGAACGGCGGATCCTCGGGCCGGGTGACGCCTATTATTTCGAGAGCCGTCGCCCGCATCGCTTCCGATGCGTCGGCCCTGTTGCTTGCGAGGTCGTCAGCGCCTGCACGCCCCCGACCTTCTAGGGACGGCCCTCAATAGTCCGCCCTTGGTGGCGAACTCGCGGCTCAGCTCGGCAAAGCCCGTGCCAGGATCCTCGCTTGCGCGTCGGGCAAGGTTTTCGAACAGAGGGGCGGGGGCCGCGCCTTTGATCGCTCAAGTCCGTTTTCCTCGAGCCATGAGGTCGCGATTTCCATCACACTAAAATAGGTCGACATCAGCGCACTCGCGGCTGCAAGAAGATCACATTCCTTCTTGGAAGTACATTGCACGGCGCTGGCGAGAGTGTCGAAAAGTGCCACAACTTCCATGTCGGGAGGATAGATCGCCGTCACGCCTCCTAGGCCTGATTGTGAGGACTGTCACGCAGTGTCAGCTTTCAGTCTCGGGAATGCCGCACCCGAAAGCTTGTCGAATACGTGGACACGACGCTGCTCGACGACAAGCTCGAGAATTGATCCGTCTGCGATCGCCACATGATCGGGAAGATGGATAACCGCAGAGGTTTCGCAGGATTCGACCGTGCCATAGACATAGGTTTCCGTTCCGATGCTTTCGGCATAGTCAACATGATAACGAACGCGAAAACCGTCGCGGGTTCGATCACGCGCCAATCCGAAATGACTGGGACGGACGCCGAGCGTGACTGCCTGGCCGATCCGGGCATCGGGAGCCTCCAGCGGCACGTTGAGCGCACCGAATCCAGGCACCTGCAGGGCTATCCCCCCTGGGCCGCAGGAAAGCAGCTCGCCTTCGAAAAAATTCATCTGGGGGGATCCGATGAACCCCGCGACGAACCGGTTCGCCGGCGTCTCGAAAAGCTCCAGGGGCGTGCCAATCTGTTCGACACGGCCGGCATTGAGCACGACGATGCGGTCCGCCATCGTCATCGCCTCGATCTGATCGTGCGTGACATAAATCATCGTCGCGCCCAGGCGCTTGTGGAGCCGGCTGATCTCGCCTCTCGTCTGTACGCGAAGTGCTGCGTCAAGATTGGACAGCGGCTCGTCGAAAAGGAACAGCTTGGGGTTTCGAACGATGGCTCGTCCGATCGCGACACGTTGCCTCTGTCCTCCCGACAGCTGTTTTGGACGCCGCTCAAGAAGTGGTTCAATCGCCAGCATCCGGGCCGCTTCCATGACACGGGCATCAATTTCGGCTCGCGTCATTTTGAGATTTTCGAGGCCGAATGACAGGTTTTTCGCGACGGTCATGTGCGGGTAAAGTGCATAGGATTGAAACACCATCGCAATTTCCCGTTCGCCAGGGGCTGCCTGCGTAACGTCCTTGTCGCCGATCAGGACGCGCCCGCCCGTGA
>Ga0209758_1003526_pt1 | contig 14107 bp, 13 predicted proteins | sample AraplaMF_Col_mMF_FD_184258 | JGI IMG/M metagenome (GOLD analysis project Ga0209758, IMG submission 184258) | Arabidopsis root microbial communities from the University of North Carolina, USA - plate scrape MF_Col_mMF (SPAdes) (version 2) | ecosystem: Host-associated > Plants > Roots > Endosphere... | reverse complement strand
GCACCGCCGGCTCATCGACCGGCTGCTCGAACCACCAAAACAGACGCCCGCAAGTAATAACCAGTTGAGCCTGCAGCTATGCTCACCATGAACCGGACAGTCGTGGGCTTGACCCGGCGATCCATGAGCCAGTGCAGCTCAAGGCGGTCTTACGTAAGACTTCCGTTGTTGAACCTGGGTCATAGACCCCCGCGTCAAGCGCGGGGGTGACGGCGTGCCTGTTGTGAGAGAGCGCTTCCCGCAAGTGGGAATTGCTTTAAGCCGCCGCCGTCTTCATCGCCGGAAACACGCAGGCGTTCACGCCGAGCCGCTTCTGCACCAGGCGATACAGCCAGAGGTTCCCGCCGAGCATCGCCGTGTAGGTCCCGATCGCGGCGCCGATGATGCCGAAGGCCGGGATGAACAGCAGGTTCAGCGCAATGCTGGCCATCGCGGCGACCGCATAGACCCGCATCGTGTCGCGGTGGTGCCCCGTCATGTTGAGGAGATACTCGACCGGCAAGGTGGCCGACCGCAGCACGTGTCCCGCGAGAATGACCAGCATGGTCGGATAGCCGACCGCGAAGTCGGCGCCGAACAGCGACAGCAGGAACGGGCCGACGCAGGCCATGGCGATGGCCGCCATCAGCGACGGCCAAAACATCATCTGCGTGACGTTCGAGACGAACTTCTGCAGCTCCTGCGGCGTGCCGGTGCTGTGGATCTCGGCGAACTTCGGCACCGCGAGCGCGATCACCGAGAACGACACGAAGGCGACCAGGCCGCTGGTGCGGATCACGGCGAAATACACCGCGACGCTGTGCGGATCGAGGAAGCGGCCGATCAGCACGATGTCGGTGTTGTCGAGCAGCATGCGAAAGCCGTCGATCATCAGGAAGCTGAGCGAGATGCCGACCCAATGCCGCGTGTGGAACGCGGGCTTGATGCCGGCCAGATGCGGCCGCGCGCCGGAATAGACCAGCAGCGCCTGGACCAGCGCCGCGACCGCGCAGGCGCCGATCAGCGCCCACAGCGCCGTGACCGCGTCGGCCGCGCCGCCGAACAGCACCAGGAGGCCCACGAAGGTCATGATCAGAGCCGGACGGAGGATGTAACCCGGCACATAGGCGGCGTTCACCCAGCCGAACGCGCGTGCGGTGGCTTCCAGCTGGTTCAGCAGCGTCCAGATCGGCACGCAGAGCAGGCCGACCAGCAGCGGAGTCACGTAATAGGGTTCGATGACATTGCGCAGGGCAAAGACCAGTCCGATGCCGGTCAACGAGCCGAGCACGCTCAGCAGCAGGACGATCTTGTGAGAGCGATGCAGAAAGCCGGACAGCCGCCGGAGCTTGCCTTGCGCCAGGTAGCTCGAGACGAAGCGCAATCCGGACGAGTTGAAGCCGAACGAGAACGCCAGACCGAGCAGCGTGACGATGACCAGGACATAGGCGTAGATGCCGAAATTGTGCGAGCCGAGCCAGCGCGCCAGCAGAACCATCGACGCGTAGGTGAGGCCAGCGCCGAGCACGCGAATGGCGAGCACCTGCGTGGCGCTCTTGAGCACGGCGGCGAGCTTGTGCTGCGACGTCAACAGACGCGCGAGCCGCCGAAGCGGCGACACCCTGACGTCGAGACCGGCATCGATCGTTGACATCGAACGCTGAGCCCTCGTCAAAGCTCGAGAACGCGATCGGGCACAAGGCGGCCGCGCATCAGATCGGCGAGTGCGATCAGGTTGCCGCGCAGCCGGCCGCGGGGATTTTGCGCGCTCAGCGCACCGCTGTGGCCGGGAAATTCGTGATCGATCTCGACCGGGGTGCTTCGAGCGTCAAGCGAGGCTGGTTCGAATTGAAACATGACTGCTCCATTTTCTGACCGGCCAGAATCCGGGCTTGGGACAGCGGCTCGGCCCCGGACCAGAAAGCCGCGTCTTGCTCACCGAACCCTGATGGTTGTGCCGTTCGTCAGCTCCCGAACTGTTCAACTGATCGAGGTGGTGCAGCCTCTGTGCCAGGGTCCCGCGGCGGACAACGGCGCGATCGATCGGGCAACGCTTGGCGAGAGGATCGCAACGCCGCCATCCCGCTGCATCAGCGCGGAAACATTCAGGGGGATCGCCGCGCATGGATTACCAGCCTGCAACGCAAGGTCTCGCTAGCGACTGTTAATTGTGATCTTCCGTTTTGATTGATCTGCGTCGGATCGACGCTATGTTCATCATTGTGATGCGGGCGTAGCTCAAAGGCAGAGCGCTATCTTCCAAGATGCGAGATGTGGGTTCGAATCCCATCCGCCCGCTCCAACTTCCCCACCCGGTCAATCGAATAGATCCACGGCGCTAGGCCCTCACCGGTTACGCTACGCGGCGTGCCACAACGGCGGTGTCATCGCCGGGCTTGACCCGGCGATCCATGAGCGGATGCAGCTCAAGGAAGCCTTACGTAAGACTTCCGCTGTTGAACCTGGGTCATGGACCCCCGCGTCAAGCGCGGGGGTGACAGCGTGCCTGTTGCACAGGCGTGCTTCTACTCGGCTGGGAAGTGCTCTACCGCCGCGCCTCGAACTCGCGCAGCGAGTCCATCATCCGTGCGTGATTGGCGGCGCCGAAGCGCTGCATCAGGTTTGCCTCGTGGACCGCGGCCAGCGCCTTGGCGCGTTTGAGCAGCGCCTGGCCTGCGGACGTCAATTGCAGCGCGTGCGAGCGGCGGTCGTTCGGCGAGGCCAGGCGCTGGGTGAGGCCGCGCTTCTCGAGCCGGTGGAGGAGACGCACCAGGCGGGCGCGCTCGATGCCGAGCAGTTGCGCCACGTCGGCCTGGGACAGGCCGCGATTGGCGCCGATCACGGCCAGCACCGAATATTGCGCCGGGCGCAGATCGATGGTGGCGAGCGTCTTGATGAAGTCCTGGAACACCCAGACCTGGACGCGGCGCAGGAAGTAGCCGAGATGGCCGTCCAGCACGCCGAGGCTCAGCGCCTTTTCATCGTCAGCGTCCGCCTTGCCGTTGCCGGCAGCTTTTCCGCCCGCCGCTTCGGACTTTTTCACCGCTACCGTTCGTCCGGCCATGGCCTTCGCTCCCAGAACCTTCGCTTCAAGCGCTATGTGAAGTCCCTGCGCGGCGTCGCACCGCACCGCGGCCCCGGCTTTGATGTTGACTGGATTTGTTGTCCTGAGCAACAATATCATGGTCCGTGCGTCCAGGCCGCCTGCGACGGCGGTACCAGTCAGGAGCCCATTGCATATCGGGCTCCAACATAAGAACAATGCGGACGAAGCGTGGGGCGCCGCAAGGCGTCCGCACCAGAGGGAGAGAGCAGCATGACCCGTAAGCCGATCCAGAATTCCACGCGTGGTGGACAATCCGTCACCCGCCGGACCTTCACCGCCGGTGCCGCCGCTGCGGCTTCGCTGGTGGCGTCGCCGGCCATCCTGCGGGCCCAGGGCGCTGCGCTGAAGGTCGGCGTGCTGCTGCCGCGCTCCGGCGCGCAGGCTGGAATCGGCCAAGACTGCTATCGCGGCGTCGAGCTCGCGGCGCCGATCTTCAAGGAGCTCGGGCTGCCTGAGCTCCAGATCATGAACGCCGACACCGAGACCAATGTCGAGGTGGCGCGCGCCCGCGCCGAGAAGCTGATCGCCGACGGCGCGCAGTTCCTGGTCGGCGCCTTCGATTCCGGCCAGAGCTCGGCCATCGCCCAGGTGGCGGAGCAGAAGGGCATTCCCTTCGTCATCAACATCGCCGCGGCCCCGCCGATCACCGAGCAGGGCTACAAGTTCGTGTTCCGCAATTTCCCGATCGGCCCGGTGATCCTGGCGGATGCCTTCACCAACCAGAAGGAGATCTTCGCCACGACCGGTTCGGCGCCGAAGTCGGTGGCTTTTCTCTGCTGCAACGACACCTTCGGCACCTCGATGCTGAATGCGATCCCGAACGTGCTGCCGAAGTTCGACATGCCGTACAAGATCATCGAGCAGATCTCCTACGATCCAACGGCGCGCGATCTCTCGGTCGAGGTCGCCAAGGCCAAGGCCAGCGGCGCCGAAGGGCTTCTCGTCGTCAGCCGCCTCAACGACGCGATCCTGCTGACACGCGAGCTCGTCAAGCAGCGCTGGTCGCCGATGGCGATCCTCAGCATGGGCCCCGGCTGGTACGAGGATCAGTACTTCAAGACGCTCGGCAAGCTGTCCGACGGCCCGCTCAGCTTCGTGCCCTGGTACGACCCGAGCAAGAAGCTGACCAAGCGGCTCGAGACCGAGCTGGAAAAGAAGTATCCAGGCATCAGTCTCAACACCAACCACGTCTACACCTTCGAAGCGTTGCTGGTTGCCGCCGACGCCTACAAGCGCGCCAAGTCGACCGATCCGAATGCGTTGGTCGAGGCGGTCCGCACCACCAACATCACCGACAATGTCAGCCCAGGGCCGGGCATCCAGTTCAACGCCAAGGGCCAGAACGACAAGCTGAAGAATTCCGCCATTCAGAACCGCGGCGGCAAGCTGGTCACCGTGGCGCCGAAGGCTGCGGCGAACGCGCAGGTCGAATGGCCGCTGAAGCCCTACGACAAGAGGGCGTAAGGCACTCTTGATTGTTCGGCTCCGGCATAGCATGACGGCCGTGCCGGAGCCGGTTTTCTGAATGAAGGTCCGGCGGCCGAATGCGCTGACTGGGGCGCGCATATCCACGCATAGGCTCGATTGGTGCCGGCAGAGATCTACCTCAACGTTGCGATCAGCGGGCTTCTGACCGGCCTGGTTTACGGGCTGATGGCGCTCGGCCTGTCGGTGATCTTCGGCGTCGTGCGCGTGGTCAATTTCGCCCATGGCGAGATGATGACGGTCGCGATGTATCTCGCGGTCGTGCTGTTCGCGCAGTTTCATCTCGATCCGCTGCTGATGATGCTGCCGCTCGCCGCGCTGCTGTTCGTGGCCGGCTACGCCATCCAGATGACGCTGATCAATCCGTTCATCAGCCGGCCGGAGCACAGCCAGTTCATGCTGCTGCTGGCAATGGCGGTGATCATCGTCAACGGGCTCCTGATCGTGTTCGGGCCCGACGCGCGCAGCGTCCAGACCTCCTACGCCTTCGACAGCTTCGCGTTCGGGCCGGTGATCGTCGACGCCACCAAGCTCTATGCCGGCATCGCGGCCTTGCTGGTCGCGGCCGCGCTGTTCTCCTTCTTCCGCTTTGCGCCGATCGGCAAGGCGATCCGCGCCTGCGCCGACAACTACACTGGCGCGCTGGTGGTGGGCCTCAACGTCAAGCGGCTCTATGCGCTGTCGTTCGGGCTCGGCCTCGCCTGCGTCGGCGCGGCCGGCGCGATCATCGTGCTGATCGTCGACGTCACGCCGCCGCTTGGCCCCCAGATGACGTTACTTGCCTTTATCGTCGTCATCACCGGCGGGCTCGGCTCGATGCCCGGTGCGCTGCTTGGCGGCGTGCTGATCGGCCTCACCGAGGCGATGGCCGGGCTGTTCTTCACGCCGTCGGCCAAGAGCATGTTCTCCTTTGCCCTCCTCGTGCTGGTGCTGCTGTTCCGGCCGCAGGGCATTCTGGGCAAGAAGCCGTCATGATGGATCTGCTCCTTCACGGCGTGCCGCGGCATGCGCTGGTTCTTCTCGGCCTCGTGCTCGCGGCGCTGATCGCCGCGCCGTGGTTTGCCAACGACTATCTGCTGACGGTCCTGATCGTCATTCTCTACTTCGCCTACACCGGCATCGCCTGGAACGTGATGATGGGCTTCGCCGGGCAGCTGTCGCTCGGCCACGCGCTCTATGTCGGGCTCGGCGCCTATGCGACCGCCGCGCTCTATGTGCATTTCGGCATCGGACCTTGGGTCGGCATGCCGGTCGCGATCTTCATCTCGGTCGCAAGCGGCGTGGTCATCGGCTTTCTCGCCTTCCGCTTCGGCGTCGCCGGCGTCTACTTCGCGATCCTGACCATCGCATTTTGCGAGTTCGCCCGCGTCGGCTTCGACCATTTCGGCTGGGTCAGTGGCTCGTCGGGCCTGTTCCTGCCGGTCTCGAATTACACGCGCAACGACCTGGTGAATCTCCGCGGCCAGCCGGTGATGTTCTACTACGTCATCCTTGCGCTCACCGCGGTGGCCTTCGTGCTCTGCCATCTGCTGCTGCGCAGCCGCGTCGGCTATTTCTGGCAGGCGATCCGCGAGGACGAGGTGGCGGCGCGCTCGCTCGGCATCAACACGTTCCGCTACAAGATGATCGCGATCGCGGTCTCGTCCGGCATGACCGCGCCGGCCGGTGTGTTCTACGCGTTCTATTACAACAACCTGTTCCCCGAGCAGACCTTTCACATCCTGCGGTCGATCGAGATCATTCTCGGGCCGATCATCGGCGGCGTCGGCACGCTGTTCGGCCCGATCATCGGCGCGTTCCTGATCACCGGATTGGCCGAAGTGCTTCAGGAGTTCCTGACGGCCTACGGCCTCGACATCCCAGGCGTCAAACGCGTGTTCTACGGCGTCTGCCTGCTGCTGGTGATCATGGCGCTGCCACACGGCATCTGGCCGCCGCTCGCGCGCCTGCTGCGCCTCGACAAGCGGCAAGAAAAGTCAAAAGAGCCGGAGGCGTGAGATGGCGATGCTCGAGGTCGCAGGCGTCTCCAAGAACTTCAGCGGGCTTCGCGCCGTCGCCGATGTCAGCTTCTCGGTGCCCGAAGGCGCGATCTTTGCCGTGATCGGCCCGAACGGCGCCGGCAAGACCACGATGTTCAACCTGATCGCCGGGATGTTCGCGCCCAACCGCGGCACGATCACGTTCCAGGGCGAGCGCATCGACGGACACCCGCCCGACGAAGTCTGCCGCCGCGGCATCGGCCGCACGTTCCAGATCGTGCGGCCGTTTCCGGCGCTGACCGTCGAGGACAATGTCATGGTCGGTGCGCTGCTGCGGCACAGCGATCCGCGGCAGGCGATGGCGCGCGCGCATGATGTGCTGCGGCGGCTCGATCTCTACGACAAGCGCCTGCAGGCGGCAGGCTCTTTGACGCTGCCGGACCGCAAGCGGCTCGAAGTGGCGCGCTCGCTGGCGACCGAGCCGAAGCTTCTGCTGCTCGACGAGGTGATGGCCGGCCTGCGTCCGACCGAGACCGACCGCATGGTCGCGATCCTCCGCGATCTCAATGCCGGCGGCCTGACCATTCTGCTGATCGAGCACGTGATGCGCGCCGTGATGTCGCTCGCGACTCGCGTGCTGGTGCTGCATCACGGCGCGGCGATCGCCGAAGGTTTGCCGGCCGACGTGGTGCGCGAGCCCGCAGTCGTGCAGTCCTATCTCGGCGCGGAGGCATTGTGATGCTTTCGGTCGAGAACCTCGAAGTGGCCTATGGCGACGTCCACGCGCTCGACGACGTGTCGCTGGAGGTCGCCGAAGGCGCGATCGTCGCGATCGTCGGCGCGAACGGCGCGGGCAAGACGACGCTCATTCGCACCATCGCCGGCATGCTGCGCCCGGTTCGCGGCCGCATCACCTTGCGCGGTCGGAACATCGAAGGCCTGCCATCCTACAAGGTGTGCAATCTCGGCATCGGCCAAGTCGCCGAAGGCCGCCAGGTGTTTCCGACCTTGACGGTGCTCGAGAACCTCGAAATGGGCGCCTTGCTGCCGCGCGCCAAGCACGAGCAGGCCGCCAATCTCGAACGCATCTTCGCGATGTTCCCGCGGCTCGACGAGCGCAAGACACAGGCCGCCGGAACGTTGTCCGGCGGCGAGCAGCAGATGCTCGCCATCGGCCGCTGCCTGATGGGCAAGCCGGATCTCGTGATGTTCGACGAGCCGTCGCTCGGCCTCGCGCCCACCATCGTGCAGGCGATGCTGCAGACCATCCGCGAGCTCAATCGCGACGGGCTGACCTGCGTGCTGGTCGAGCAGAACGTCGCGGTGTCGCTGAAGCTCGCAAGCCGGGCCTATGTGCTGGAAAACGGCCGCGTGACGCTGTCAGGCACCGGCGATGAACTCTTGGCCGACGACCGCGTGCGTCAGGCCTATCTCGGAATGTAGCTGTCAGAGCCCGGAGAGCGCCTGCAAGGCGCCGACCCGCACCGCAAGCGGCGCGTCGGGAAACGCCCGGCGCAGCTCATGCAGCAGTTCCGACGTCGAGCGGCGTCCGGCCGCGTGCAGCCGCTGCACGAATGCCCGGGCTTTCGCCATGTCGGAAGAGCCGCTGGGTTCAGCAGCATTATCGCTTGCGGGCGTTGCCATCGAAGGTGTCATCGAATCACCTGCCAAGAGCCTAGCGCACGATCAAGAAATCGCTTGCGCAAACAATGGGCTAGCACTGCCCATTTCGGATTCACTCAGCCCGGCGGCAAATACAACGCGTTCAGTATCGCGAAGTTCCGTTAACAGCTGGTGACGTTTGCTCCAGGCCGCCAGCGTCGCAAAGCCAGGATGGCGACCATCCTCACGGCGTTTTGAAGTTGCCGTGAGGCAGCCCTAGCGGGTTGTTTACTCCTGAAATCTACGGTCTGGCTGTTGGGGGGCAGTCGCGTGATCAGTTTCGTCAACGGCTTCTTGTGTACCTGCTCGTGCGACGTCTCGAAGGCGAAGCGCGGCGTCGATCCGCATCCGAGCACGGACGCGCAGAATCCCGCAAAACCACAGACGAAAAACGGCGTCGTGACGGACGACAAGGGCGCCGTCACCTACGGCGGCTCGCTCGCTGCGGCGTCCACTGCCGCGACCGCGACCAGCGCTACGGTCGTCACCGCTGCGTCAGCGGCTCAGTCATCCGGTCAGGTGAATCCGCAAGCTCCGGGTCAGGTCGTCAACCTCCTGGTCTAGCCTTCGACCGGCATGAAAAAGCCCGCCGATTTTCACCGGCGGGCCCCGTATTTTATCGAATGACGCTTCCGCTTACTTCAGCGGCTGGCCGATCATGACCGTCAGCTTGCCGACGCCCTCGACCTCGCATTCGAGCTTGTCGCCGGCGACGCAGGCCGCGACCCCCGACGGCGTGCCGGTCATGATGATGTCGCCCGCGTCGAGCGCCACCATCTCGGACAGCTTCGAGATCGTCTCCGGCACGTTCCAGATCATCTGGGCGAGGTCGCCGTCCTGACGGACCTTGCCGTTGCACTTCAGCATGATCTTGCCCTTGCTCGGATGGCCGATGCGGCTCACCGGCGTCAGCGGGCCGCACGGCGCCGAGGCGTCGAACGCCTTGCCGACTTCCCACGGCCGCTTGATGTCGCGCGAGGCGATCTGCAGGTCGCGGCGGGTCAGGTCGATGCCGACGCCGTAACCCCACACGCAGTCGAGCGCCTTGTCGACCGGGATGTAGCGGCCGCCGCTCTTCAGCGCGACCACGAGCTCGACCTCGTGATGCATGTCCTTGGTCAGCGACGGATAGGGCGACGTGCCGCCGTCCGGCACGATCGCGTCGGCGGGCTTGGCGAAGAAGAACGGCGGCTCGCGCTCGTCCTGGCCCATCTCCTTGATGTGCTCGAGATAGTTGCGGCCGACGCACCAAATGCGGCGGACCGGGAACAGATCGCTCGATCCGGCGACCGCGAGAGCGGCCTGGGGCGGCGGCGGAATGACGTAGTGCTTGCCGTTGCTCATGCTGGCTTTTCGGTTGGAATGGACGGGAATTTGCGGCGTCCCAATAACACGGCGGCTGGTCCCGTCAAAGGCGGGTTCCGGCGATCGGGATCGGCGCCGGCGGCTCCTGGTCCTGCTTGATCTGCAGCCGGTAGAAGGCCGCGTAGCGGCCGTTCTTGTGCAGCAGCTCGTCGTGGCGGCCGGATTCCACGATGGCGCCGCTCTCGACCACCAGGATGCGGTCGGCGTGGGTGATGGTGTGCAGCCGGTGCGCGATGGCGATCGTGGTGCGGCCCTCGCACAGCACCGTCATGGCGTCCTGGACCAGCCGCTCGGACTCGGAATCGAGCGCCGCGGTGGCTTCGTCGAGCAGGATGATGTGGGCGTTCCTGATCAGCGCCCGCGCAATGGCGACGCGCTGGCGCTCGCCGCCGGACAGCTGCATGCCGCGCTCGCCGACCTGGGTGTCGTAGCCTCCCGGGAACGCGCTGATGAATTCGTGGGCATGGGCGGCCTTGGCGGCCGCGACGATCTCGTCCTCGCTGGCGCCGGGCTTGCCGATCGCGATGTTCTCGCGGACGGTGCCGTGGAACAGGAACACGTCCTGCCCGACATAGGCCACCTGCTCGCGCAGCGAATGCCGCGACGCCTCGGCGATGTTCTGGCCGTCGATCCGGATGGTGCCCGAGTTCGGTTCGTAGAACCGCATCATCAGGTTGAACACGGTCGACTTGCCGCCGCCCGACGGGCCGACCAGCGCGGTCATCTTGCCGGGCTCGACCGTGAACGTCATGCCGCGGATCGTGACCTCCTGCGGCCGGTAGCCGAACAGCACGTCCTGGAAATCGATCTGCGCCTGCGTGACCTTGAGCGGCGGCTTGCCGGTGTCGGACGGCTCGGTCGGCGGCGCGTCGATGATCTCGAACAGCACACGCACGCCGACCAAGCCCGAATTGAGCTCGATGTTGAGCCGCGCCAGCCGCTTCGCCGGCTCGTAGGCCAGCATGAAGGCCGCGAGGAACGAGAAGAACTGTCCCGGCGTCGCGCCGGTCTGCAGCACGCGGAAGCCGCCATAGACCAGCGCGCCGGCGATCGCGAGACCGCCGAGCCCTTCCATCAGCGGGCTCGCGCGGTGCGCGATGCGGGCCCACTTGTTGGACTCGTGCTCGAGTTCGGTGACGTTCTTTTCGAGCCGCGCCCGCATCACGTCTTCCATCGTGTAGGCCTTCACGATGCGGATGCCCTGCACGGTTTCCTGCAGCGTCTCCAGGATGCGCGCGCCGCCGTGGAACTGGTTGCGCGAGATCGAATAGATCCGGCGGATCATCTTGCGCAGCATGACGAAGGCCGGCGGCGCCACGAAGAACGTGAACGCCGACATCGCCGGGTCCTGGTAGAACATCACCGAGACGAGGCCGATCAGCGACAGCAGATCGCGGCCGATCGCGGTGACCAGCAGATTGATCACCACGCTCGCGGCGTTGGCGCCGGTGGTGAGCCGCGCCATGAACTCCGACGAATGCCGCTCGGAGAAGAAGCCGATGCTCTGCGTGATCAGCGCGTTGAACATGCGCCGCTGGTTCATCGCGATGATGTGGTTGCCGATCCGCGACAGCATCACGCTGTGGCCGTAGGTCGCGAACGCCTTGACGACGAAGATGATCGCGGTGACGACGGCAAGCGAGACGATGGCCGGCAGGTTCTTGTCGACGTAAGCAGCGTTGATGACGTCGCCGATGAGATAAGCGCCGAGCGCGGTGGAGCCCGCGCCGATGCCCATCAGCGTGAAGGCGATGGCGTAGCGGTGCCGCTGGCTCCAGGCCTGCTCGGTTAGCAGCCGGCGCACCAAGGCGCCGCCGTCGTCCTGTTTCAGGAGCTTGGATCGAATTTTCTTGAGCAGCATCCGCTATCGGCCGTGGGCTCTCAGACACATTTCACGGGCCCGGACGCAAATCGAGCGCCCCCGCCGGGCCAGCCCGTCTTTGCCCGTCGCGTCCGGCTTTTTCAAGCCGAAAACATCCACAGGTGTCATTCCGGGGCGCGCCGAAGGCGTGAACCCGGAATCCAGCCGTGGAGAAAGCACCTGTTTGTCTGGATTCCGGGTTCGCTCGCTGCGCTCGCGCCCCGGAATGACCGTGGGGAGAGAAATTAGGCCGAAACGGCCTCGCGGAACGGCGCTTCCTTGGCCTTGAGCTTGTGCTCCCAGGCCAGCGCATGGCCCACGATGGTGTCGAGATTCTCGAATTCGGGCTTCCAGTCGAGCACATAGCGGATGCGCGTGGCGCCCGCGACCGACACGATGATGTCGCCCTCGCGGCGGTCGGTGAGATTCACCGGGAACGGATGGCCGACGCCGCGGGTCACCGCGTCCAGCACCTCGCGCACCGAATAGCCGCGGCCGTAGCCGCAATTGAGCGTCTGGCTCTTGCCGCCCGCGCGCAGAAAATTCAGCGCCGCGCGATGCGCGCGCGCCAGATCGCTGACATGGATGAAATCGCGGATGCAGGTGCCGTCCGGCGTGTCGTAGTCGGAGCCGAACACGTCGATGCGCTCGCGGCGCCCGAGCGCCGCCTCCACCGCCACCTTGATGAGATGCGTCGCGCCGGGCGTCTGCAATCCGGTGCGAAGCTTCGGATCGGCGCCGGCGACGTTGAAGTAGCGCAGCGCCATATGGGTGAGCGGATGCGCCGACGAGGTGTCGCGCAGCATCTGCTCGGTCATCAGCTTCGACCAGCCGTAGGGCGACAGCGGCGCGGTCGGGTCGTCCTCGAACACCGGCACCTGCACCGGGTTGCCGTAGACCGCCGCGGTCGACGAGAAGATGAAATGCTTGACGCCGCCCTTCACGGCAGCCTCGATCAGCGCGCGCGACTTCGCGGTGTTGTTGCCGTAATAACCGAGCGGATCCTTCATCGACTCCGGCACGATGGTGGAGCCGGCGAAATGGATGATGGCCTCGACCTTGTGCTGCTCGATCAGCGAGGCGACCAGCTCCTGGTCGCCGACATCGCCGACCACCGGAAGCATGGGCCGCGGCAGAGCCGAGATGAAGCCTGTCGAGAGATTGTCGAGCACCAGCACGTCCTCGCCGGCATCGACGAGGTCGTGCACGGTGTGGCTGCCGATGTAGCCTGCGCCCCCCGTGACCAGGACGGTCATGGTCTAGTCCCCGCTTTGCTTTTGCGGGAGCTTTAGCGCGGCTGTGTGTAGGCTCCGTTATGGGCGGGTCCTCCAAATGGACGAAGTGGCCCGGTTGATTAATGACAGGTATATGAACAGCGGAAAATTTGAGTGATTGCGGCCGGCCATTCATGAAAGACGTGCTTTTCATCAAGACTTCATCCCTGGGCGACGTGATCCATCACATGCCGGCGCTGACCGAGGCGCGCGCGCATTGGCCGGAGGTCCGCTTCGGCTGGGTGGTGGAGGAGGCCTTCGCGCCGCTGGTCCGGCTGCATCCGGCCGTGAACGAGGTGATCCCGGTGGCGGTGCGGCGCTGGCGCCAGACGCTGCTCCGGCCCTCGGCTTGGGCGTCCACTTGGGCGCAGCTGGCGGCCTTCCGCCGCACGCTCAAAGCGCGCAAATTCGACGAGATCGTGGATACGCAGGGGCTGCTGAAGTCGGCGCTGATCGCGCGCTGGGGCGAGGGCAGGCGGCGCGGCTACGACAGCAAGAGCATCAAGGAGCCGTTGGCGTCGTCGTTCTACGACATCAAGCATCCGATCGACTGGAATCAGCATGCGATCGCGCGCAACCGCGCCTTGACGGCCGAGGCGCTGGGCTATGCCTGCGAGGGCCCGCCGGATTACGGGCTCGACCGCAACAAGCTGCGCGCGCCGAGCGAGAAGCCTTACGGCGTGCTGCTGCATGCGACCGCGCAGGCCAGCAAGGAATGGCCGGAGGAGAACTGGCGGATGCTGACCGCCGTGCTCGGCGGCAACGACATCGATTTTGTTGCGCTTCATGGCAACGACACCGAGCGCGAGCGCGCCCTGCGCATCGCGGGCGCGTCGCCGCGCGTGCGGGTGCCGGAGCGCCAGCCGCTCGACCAGGTGGCGCGGCTGATCGCGGGCGCGTCCTTCGTGATCGGTGTCGACACGGGGCTTTTGCATCTTGCAGCCGCGCTCGGCGTGCCGCTGGTCGCGATCTTCCTCGGCAGCGAGCCGAAGCTGACCGGACCAATGGGGCAGGGCCCGATCGAGGTGCTCGGCGCGAAGGGCGCACCGCCGTCGGTGGCCGAGGTGGCGGACACGGTGAAGCGGCTCGCGGGTTTGAAGTAGCTTGTGCGACTCGGGCGGTGCGATCCCTCCCGCGAGGGGAGGGTGGCCGCCACCAGCGCGTTTACGCGCGTCTTCGACGCGCTATGGCGGCCGGGTGGGGAGAGGCCGCCACGCAGGCACTTTTCATAGTGGATGCATCTCCCCACCCGACCTCGCTAACGCGAGGCCCCTGGCGGGGAGGGACACCGTGCTGCATCAGCGCGGCTTTAATCGTCAGATTCACATGTCAAACAGCCCGCGCTTTCTAAGCGCATCACGTCGGCATCATGGATGCAGACGTGATTCATCGGCCC
>Ga0209758_1003521_pt1 | contig 14118 bp, 10 predicted proteins | sample AraplaMF_Col_mMF_FD_184258 | JGI IMG/M metagenome (GOLD analysis project Ga0209758, IMG submission 184258) | Arabidopsis root microbial communities from the University of North Carolina, USA - plate scrape MF_Col_mMF (SPAdes) (version 2) | ecosystem: Host-associated > Plants > Roots > Endosphere... | reverse complement strand
TTTACCTGCGTATAAATATGCCCGCGCCAGTAAAGCCGTAGCAGCCCATTTGTTAGGACGCACCCTTTCTACCCTTGCATATTCCACACTTAGCTTAGCCTGCGCCGCCTGCAGATCTTTTATGATCCGCTCGTAGACCGTCTGCACTGACATACGCGATCTGACAATATTATCTTCATAAGCTGTTGAATCCAGGTAAGGAACTGCTCCAAACAGATTCACCAGGTAAAAGTGGCAAAAAGCACGTATGAACAAGACTTCTCCCTGCAACTGTTTTTTAGTGGCCGCAGTAACGCCGGGCGATCGGTCCAGGCCCTCCAGTACTGCATTAGCCGCATAAATATACCGGTATGCAGGATCCCAGAAAGCATTTTCAATAGCGGTATTATTTGTTTTTATGGCATTCTCGTAAAACTCCCGTGGCACCGGTTCTGATGAATAGTTTTCCAGCTCATCGGCAGATAATGCACATAAAAAAGTAACGCTTTGCGTATTGCCGCTGGCCCAGTCATTGCTGTTGATCATGTATCCGTAGATGCCTGTCACCGCGCCACTGGCGGTTATGTCGCTGTCATACACATCTTCCGGAAATACTTCCGTGCCGGGCAGGGGCACTTCAATGAACTTCTTACAGGCAGGCAAGACACAAACCAACAGGACCATCCGCAATAACTGCGATCTGTAAATGGTTGATAGCTGTTGATTTCGTATATGCATGCAAAAGGAATATTTAAAGGTTGAGCTGCAGCCCCAGGGTCCATATCCGTAGTGGCGGGTATACATCCTGGTTGGTCGCCACTTCCGGGTCTCTTCCACTGTAGCTGGTAATCGTCAACAGATTCTGTCCCTGTATATAGCAGCGTACACTTTGCAAACGCAACCGCTGGATCCATCTGGCAGGCAGCCCCCAGGACAGGTTCACATTCTTCAGGCGTATAAAGGAGGCGTCCGTGATAGCCGCATCACTCTCACTTTTTATTGAATTTGCATTGTATACATCAGTAACATCCTGGGTAAAACGCTGGATATTGGTTCTGTCTCCCGGAGCCGTCCAGCGTTGCAACACATCCAGTGGCTGATTCACCATGCCAGTGCCCGGGGAGGCATTGGCAAAAACACTCCAGTAGTCATAGCGTTGCTGCTTTACAAAATGGCACAATACATCCAGTTGCCAGCCTTTATAGCGTAGCGTATTTTGCAGGCCGCCGTAGAGGATGACGCCTACTTTCTTCGTTGCTGTATAGTCGCCCGACAGTGTTATCTTTCCGTCTTTGTTTACATCTTCGAATTCGTACACGCCTGTTTGCGGGTTTACCCCCAGGTAGCGATACCCCTTCAGTATGTTCAGCGGCTGCCCTACCGTATAATAGCGGTTATAAGTAGAATTTTCCAGTCCGGGGAAGGCCAGCAGCTTGTTATCAGGCATGCTGATGTTAAAGGTACTGGTCCAGTTAAAACGGTCCCGCTTTATATTTACCGTGTTAATTTCTATCTCCACGCCGGTATTCTGCACCACTGCAGGGAAATTGCTCTGGATGGCTTTGAAACCGCTTAAGCCGGAGAGGGAATAATTCACCAATTGGTTGGAAGAGCGGTTGCGATAGTAGTTAGCCCTGAACAGCAATTGATCCTGCACAAAGCCCAGCTCCAATCCCAGTTCCAGTTTCTTGTTCAGTTCCCAGCCATAACCGGGATTGAACAAACGGGTGGGCCAGAGCCCGCTCAATCCCTGATAGGTTGCAGCGGCAGGTGCATAATAAGTAGTGATATAACCGTAATCCGCGATCTGGTCATTGCCCGTGGTGCCGTAACTGGCCCTGAGCTTGCCGAAACTCAGGAAGGGCAGGGTATTCCTTGACCATCCTTCTTTAGAAAAGATCCATGCCAGGCCCAGGGCACCGAAATTGGCAAACTGTCGGCCGGGGCCAAAACGGCTGGAACCATCTCTTCTTCCTGTGAGACTTGCGATATATTTCCCCTCCCAGTTATAGTCAATACGCGTGAACAAGGCGCTATAGCGGTATTGGTAGTAAGCGCTTCCCCCAAAGGGAGACAGTTTGCCTGCGGCTGCTTTATTTTCGATCAGGGCGTCGTTTGTATAGCCCACCGCACTTACTCCTTCCTGGTTTCTTATTTCCTGCTGAAAGGTGGCTCCTATCAATAAGCCGAGCTGGCCTTTTGAAAGCCTGCCCAGGTAACTCAGCTGTGGTTCGGCAATCCAGCTTTTGCTGCTGCCATCTGCGAAACGGGTGATCCCTGGAAATGTGCCAGTTGCCGGATTCACCGAGCGCAGGGAGTTGGGCTGCACTTCCTCCATCTCCATCTTATTATATCCTACACTGGCTTTTGCCTGGAAGCCGGGCCAGAGCTCATAACTCAATGTAGCATTGGTCATGAGATTACTGGTATTGGCTTTATAATACGTCAGCAGATTAGCCATGGGATTCCTGAATCCATTCTCCCAGTTTAACAATCCGTCTACATTATAAACGGCGGGGGCATTGGGCGGTGTAATAACAAAAGCAGCCAGATCTGCTTTAGGCAGGTAGTTCCGGTCGCCCACATAGCTGGCGGCCACCGCTACCCTGCCCCGTTTATCAGGTGTAGACAAGGCAAGGTTGATACGCCCTGCTGCCTTTGAATATTCAAAGCTGCCCGGATAGGCCGTTGTTTCGCGCCTGTATCCTCCGCTGATACGCACCTGCATGGTAGGACTGCCCCCGGAAAAGGCCAGCTGTCCGTCTGTAATGTGAGCGGTTCTGCCCAGCAATTCCTGCTCCCAGTTGGTATTACGGGTGGAATCCCAGTTGAGCAGATCGCTATCCACATCATGCGGTGTGCTATTATCATTGCGGAAGGCTTCCCTGCGCATCTGCAGGTATTGCCGGGTATCAAGGTATTTTACATGGTGGGCCACTGTGCCAACGCCGGTATACAGGTTTACATCCATGTTCAGCTTACCTGGCTGGCCTGTTTTAGTAGTGACGAGTATAACACCATTGGCGCCCCTTGATCCGTAGATGGCAGTAGCGGCAGCATCTTTCAGCACTTCGATACTGGCGATGTCCGCGATATTGATCATATTCAGCGGGTTGGAAGCCCCTAAGGGACTGATGGTAGCGCCATTCTTCAATACATTATTCAGGGTGAGCGCTGTGCCCGGGAAAGGCACACCATCTATAATATACATGGGATTATTCCCGGCATCTATACTATTCCTTCCTCTCAGCTCTACCTTCACTTCGCCGCCGGGCAGACCGGAAGTTTGCGTGATGAGCAAGCCGGGCGTGCGTCCCTGCAGGGCTACGAGGGGATCGGATACCGGTTGTTTCATGATCTCCTCTCCTGTTACCTTGCTGACAGAACCAGTAAGGTATCTGCGGCTACTGGCGCCGTAGGCGATGACCACGACTTCATCCAGCCCGGTGATCAGCTGTTCGAGCTGGACACTTACCGGGTGATCATTACCGGATAACTGTATGTCCCTGGGAGTGAACCCAACGCAAGTGATTGTCAAAGCTGATCTTTTGTTGATATCAGAGAGTACGAATTTTCCGCCTTTATCAGTGGAGACTCCTTTGCGGGCACCTTTCACCATTACAGTAGCATTTTGCAAAGGTTCACCGTGAGTGTCTGTTACGATGCCTTTAACGTTTACAGTTATTGCTTCGGGCAATTTCCCCAGGTCAGGGTCTCCCGGTCTTTTAGGAAGGATCACGAAAGTCTCCTCCCGGTAATACCAGGTAAGTCCCCTTTTCCTCAACAGAATAGCCAGTACATTATCTAATGGTTCATTGTTGAAGTTGACAGTTACCCGCTCATCACTACTGATCTGCTCATCGTTATAAAATGCCTGCAGTCGTACCTGGTTCCATACCAGACTGAAAAAATCTGCCAGTCTGATGTTTTCCCGCTGGCAGCTGACAAGCCTTTCTCCCGGCTTTTGCTGCGCACTGATGCCGGGAGCCAACGCGCCCGTCAGAACAAAGAGGGAAACCAGGAATTTATAAGGCATATTCAGCAGGGGGTCTTCGGTTTTTGATATATAGGGTTCATGTCACCTTATATGTACGAATAAAACCAGTACAGCTATTTCCCGACAAAAGAGGGTCATGTTCCCCTTTGAATAAATATACAGTAAGGACACTTTTTTACTCCCCAGGGGGCTATTCAGGCGAAAAAAAATTTAATTTTTTTTAACACTGAGCCCTATTATTTAGTTATTGTTTTTAGCAAAAGACGTATTTGTAACCGATTACAGGTAAAAGAAAAAGCCTGACTGCTTACGCAGCCAGGCTCCTGATCGTTTTTTGTGTGTTATGTTTAAATGTGTCTGTTGATGATATTCTCCAGGTATTCCTGCCGTCCGCTGGTCACCGCGGGTTCTCCCTGTGCCACCGCATAAGCGCGCAGATCTTCCAGTGATAATTTACCTGCTTCGAATTCCTGGCCTTTGCCACTGTCGTAAGACGCGTAGCGATCTTTGCGGATCTTCTTATAATCAGAAGACTGCAGCACTTTATCTGCCACCACCAATGCGCGGGCAAAGGTGTCTATGCCGCCGATGTGTGCGTGGAAGAGATCTGCCGGATCAGTAGAGTTCCTGCGGATCTTGGCGTCGAAGTTGATACCGCCGCCGCCAAAGCCGCCGGCTTCGAGGATGATCAGCATGTATTCCGTTACTTCGTTGATATTGTTCGGGAACTGGTCTGTATCCCAGCCGTTCTGCTGATCACCCCTGTTGGCATCGATAGAGCCCAGAAGGCCTGCATCTGCAGCTACCTGCAGTTCGTGCTGGAAGGTGTGACCCGCCAGTGTAGCATGGTTCACTTCCAGGTTCAGCTTGAAATCATTCAGCAGATCGTACTGGCGAAGGAAGCCGATCACCGTAGCTGCATCATAATCATACTGGTGTTTGGTAGGCTCACAAGGCTTAGGCTCTATGAAGAAGATGCCTTTAAAGCCCTGTTTACGGGCATAGTCCCTTGCTGTTTGCAGGAACCTGGCCAGGTGCTCCTGTTCACGTTTCATATCGGTATTGAGCAGGCTCATATAGCCTTCACGGCCGCCCCAGAATACGTAGTTCTCGCCGCCCAGCGCGATAGTAGCGTCCAGCGCTGCTTTTACCTGTGCTGCTGCATGAGAGAGCACCTGAAAATCAGGGTTGGTGGCGGCTCCGTTCATGTAACGGCGGTGTGAGAAGAGGTTGGCAGTGCCCCATAAAAGCTTAACACCGCTGTCTGACTGTTTAGACTTTGCATAGTCTGTCAGCGCCTGCAATCTTTTATCATTTTCGGCAATATCGTTGCCATAGTCTACCACGTCTACATCGTGGAAACAGTAGTAAGGCATACCCAGTTTGGTGATGAACTCAAAAGCTGCGTCCATCTTGTCTTTCGCCCTTTCAACAGGGTCGGATTTTTCATCCCAGGGGAAGATGTGAGTGGGCCCGCCAAAGGGATCGGCGCCGTTTCCGCAGAAGGAGTGCCAGTAAGCTACTGCAAAACGCAGGTGCTCTTTCATGGTCTTTCCGGCTACTACCTTGTTTTCGTCATACCAGCGATACGCCAGCGGGTTGTCTGTGGAAGGTCCTTCATAACGGATCTCCCCTATGCCCTTAAAGAATTCTTTACTGCCAGTGACAATTTTTGCCATAGTGAGAAGATTAATTGTATCAGTTTAATAAATTTATGCCAACGTTGGCATAAAAATAAAAGAAAACATGAAAAAACAAAAATGGATCATTAAAATTGTATGTTAAATGTAGTATGAAGAGAACAACGATCCACGATATTGCCAGGGAACTGAACATTACATTTTCTACTGTGGCAAGGGCGCTGCGTGACCATCCGGCCATCAGCGAGGCTACCAAAGCCGCTGTGCGCAAGATGGCCGAAAAGCTGAATTACCAACAGAATAAGCTGGCTTCTTCGCTGCGCTCGGGTAATACGCATATTATAGGCGTGATCGTACCCAGCCTGGATGTGAGCTTCTTCAGCTCCGTGGTGCATGGTATAGAGAAGGTAATGAATGAGAATGGCTATAGTATATTACTTTACCAATCCAACGAATTACAGCAACAGGAAAAGAAAGGTATTGATACTTTTCTCCAATCCCGCGTGGATGGCATCATTTGTTCCGTTTCCCTGGAAACAGACCAGTACGGGCATTACGAGGAGATCAAAAAAAGGAATATCCCGCTGATCTTTTTTGACCGTGATGTAGCGGCGCTGGAAACGCCCTCTGTTACCATCAATGATTACAAAGGAGGTTTCATCGCCACGGAACATCTTATACAGCAGGGCTATGAGCGGATCGTGCATATTACTGCCGCCAGGGGCCTGCCGATCTTTAAAGAGCGCCTGAGGGGATATAAAGATGCCTTGAAGCGGTATAAGATCCCGGTACGTAAGGAACTGATCCTGCAGGGCGAGTTCTCCCTGGAGTTTGGCCGCTCCTGTATCCGGATGCTGCGGGAAAAGGATATTCCCTTTGACGCCGTGTTTGCGCTGGAAGATTATACGGCGATGGGCGTGATCCAACAGCTGCAGGAATATAAGGTGAAAGTGCCCAGGGAAACGGGGGTGATCGGCTTTGCCAATGAATCTTTCGGCGCACTGGTAAGCCCGGCCTTGTCTACTATTGATCAGCAGACCGTGAAAATGGGACAGGAAGCGGCGCGCTTATTCCTAAAAATGATCAGGCATAAACAGGAGGAGGAACAGATGCCGGCTGATAAGCTGGTACTGGACCCCGTGCTGATCGTGAGAGGATCGTCTGCAAGGAAGCGTTGATGCAGTCAATTATTCTTGGTGATCGTCAATGATACGCCATTAGTGCCTGTTACCCTCATTTGTAAAGGTTTGGAGTCTTTCACAAACTGGCCTGAATATTTTACACCGGCGTCTCTGCCATCATCAAAAGTGAAGTTCACATCATAATTCTTGAAATGGCCCTTGAAGTTGGCAAAGCTGGTATCGTCTGATTCATTGCCTTCAAAGTCTGATTCATTCACCCCGGTATCTTTAGGCGTGATGACGATCAGGCTCTTCCGGGAACTGGTCCAGTCATTACCGATATTGGGAATGAAAATACCTGAAAGTCCTTCTGCACCGCAGGCAGCGGCCAGGAACATCAATGGTATGAAATATTTTTTCCGGAGAAAAGAAGGGGTTGATTTCATGGCAAATAGTTTTGAGGTTAATCAGTTACCTTATTGTTGTTGTTTAACAAGGTGATAAATGCGGATATGCGCTCACCCAGTATGGTCAGGCGTCTTCCAATCACTGCGTAGCGTTCGGCTATATCCTTTTCCAGCTGCGCCTGCAGCTCCTGTTTCCTTTTCCGGTCTTTCTCATTCACGAACGCGTAGATCCTGTCAATAAAGGAAAAATTGATGTCGAGTATATATGATTTATGGATCTCGTCCAGGGTAAAATCTATCAATGAAGAGAATTTAAGGGAAAGCTCCTTGCTGTTCCAGTACGTATAGATCGCCTGTTCGTAAGTGCTTTTATTGGCATTGAGGAATTCGTAGATCGAAGTATAATCATAGATGGCGGTAGACAGCTGGTCATAGGCCCCGCGGTTATTCAGTGCGGCGCCCAGGGCTGAAAAAGCGTCATTCAGATCACGTGCTTCATTGAGATAATGATTCAGGGTATGGGAGATCAGCGGAAAGAATTCCAGCCGGCCATTAGCCAGGCGCGCATCATCCATCACATTGGTCTTGAAAAGCGCCACCAGCGAATCATAAATACGCCGGTGCTGTTCTTCCAATTGCTTCATCAGCGCAGTGTTGGCAGTGCTTATGGTTTTACCGACTGTAGTGGATATTTTGCCCATGTCGCTGCTGGTGAGAAATGAATTACTGGGCTGACTGATAAAGATATCTACAAAATCCATGGAATCTTTGGGCAATACCGCACGTCCGTCTACCGGGTATTTGATGGCGTAGGCTTTATTATTTCCAGACTCCACAAAGGCATAACTGAGGCGGCCGGGAATGCTGAGATCAATGATGCCCCTGTTATCTGTATAGAGTGCTTGTCCGTTGATGGAAAAGGAAGCATTCGCCAGGGGGCGGTGGTCTTCATACCTTACCCGGAACTTATAGCGGACCGTCTGGCTGAAGGCGCCCAGGGCCATGATCTGCAATAATACTATGATGAAAGCGGTACGCATATATTAATTGGCCACGATGCTTAAATAGTCATTATCAGATACTGTTCGCAGGCTGTTGTAGATCTCCAGCGGTCCTTTGGTAACGATCACACGGGTTTCCGATCCCGGTTTCAGCGGGAGCACCGCAGAAAAATTACCCAGGCTGTCTGTGGTGAACACACTGTCTACTCCCTGGAAGATAATGCGGGCAGCGGGTATTCCTTTTCTTTCGGGTAACATTACTTTCCCGCGAACCACCGTACGGGGACCGCCCAGGCGTTTCAGGCGGACGGTAAGATTGGTGTACTCCTGCGTATCGCTGAGGCGGTATGCTGCTCCGGCGGTATCCAGCTGAAAGCCTTCAATATTGCCGCTGATGTCGATCAGCTGGCCTTTGTAATCAGCATTGATCCCGGTGAATGTAGCGGTGCCTCTTTTGCTGATCTCATCCGTACCTGCGTATTGCCCGATGCGCACATACACGGTTCCCGAGCTTACAGGCGTTGCATCTCCTTTGGGACCGATAAACAATACGGATAGAGATAGCGGGCCGCCTGCTGCCTTTTCCGGGCGGTATTTATAGGCGATATAGAGGATGATCATGAAGATGAGCGCCGGACCGGCAATGTATAAGTTCCTGTTCTGAAAAGTGCCGCTGTACCTGGCAACAGAACGCATGGCGCCCGCCAGAAACGCCGTGGAGATCAGGGCCAGTATTACTACCAGGAAAAAATATACCGGTGTGGAAATAGTGATCTGTTTACTGTAGACGATGATACCTGCAAATACAAGTATGAACAGGACGAATCCTACCAGGGAGACCAGCAGCCAGCTTGTTGGGGTGACCTTTTTCATTACACATGGGGTTACGAGGATATTAAAAGTTACAACAATTTATGTAAATGATGAAATATACCTGCCTGAGCGTCATTCCCTGGCTTACCAGGGGTATTCTCATAGTACTTAAATATACTAAATCGTAATTATCCTACCTTTGTATATATTTATAATTTTCCAACCATTGAGCCACCAACCATGACAATCTTAACTTTTACGCTCATCCTCCTGGGCGGAGCTTTCCTGGCAGGGCTGCTGGGATCGCTCACCGGACTTGGAGGGGGCGTAGTGATTATTCCACTTCTTACACTGGTTTTTCATGTAGACATCCGCTATGCCATCGGAACCGCACTGATCGCGGCTATTGCCACTTCTTCCGGCTCTGCCTCCGCCTATGTAAAGGAAGGTATCACCAATATACGACTGGGCATGTTCCTGGAGATCGCCACCACTACGGGGGCGGTAGCGGGCGCCTTGCTGGCGGTGTATATGCCAACGCATATTGTGGCCATCATTTTCGGGGTGGTACTGATCATTTCGGCACTGCTGTCTGCCCGGCCCAAGCATACTCACCTGGAAACGGAGGATAAAAGCGAGCTGGCCCAGCGCCTGCGGCTGAACGGCGATTATCCCACCCCACAGGGCGTAGTGACCTATAAAGTGCGCAGGGTGCCGGGCGGTTACCTGATGATGACCATTGCGGGCGTATTATCCGGATTACTGGGCATTGGTTCCGGCGCTTTAAAAGTGCTGGCCATGGATAATATGATGCGGGTTCCTTTCAAGGTATCCACGACTACCAGCAATTTTATGATAGGCGTTACTGCTGCCGCCAGCGCAGTGGTATACCTGCAAAGGGGGTATATAGACCCGGGGCTGTGCCTGCCTGTAGTACTGGGCGTACTGGCCGGCGCGCTGGGCGGCACCAGGATACTGGCCAAGGCCAACACCAAATTACTGCGTATTATTTTCAGCGTGGTGATCACGCTGCTGGCATTACAAATGATCTATAACGGCGTTACAGGGAAATTCTGATCAATGATGAAACACTGGCTATCAAAGAAATATTGGGCGGATAAAGATGTTGAAATATTAATGGGCGCCCTGCTGCGTTTTGGCGTTATCTTCTCCGGCATTGTAGTGATCGCGGGCGGTATGATCTACCTGGTACGGCATGGGCATGAGGAGCCGGCTTACCGGGCTTTTGCGGGGCCTAACGCCCGCTGGGACAACCTGCCTTCCATTGTGCGCGGCGTATGCGAGGGACATGGAAAAGAGCTGATCCAGCTGGGGGTAGTGATGCTGATCGCTACGCCGATAGCGCGTATACTCTTCTCCGTACTGGCGTTCCTGCTGGAAAAAGATTACCTGTATGTAGGGATCACCCTGATCGTGCTGGGCGTCATTGTATTCAGTATGTTAGGCGGATTGGGCGGTTGATAAAAAAGGAAAACCGGAACAAGACTATTCCGGCTTTTACCTAAACCTACAACTGTTACACTGTTAGTAACATACCTTAATATCTTTTAGTGCATTGCACTTGCATCTAATTTACCTGTTTGTTTTTTGGTCTTTACCATCAATACCAGCGGCACAAAGATCAGGAACAACACTCCGAGGTAAAGGAACACATCCATATAGGACAATACTGTCTGCTGTTTTGTGATGGAGTACTCCAGCGACTGGTATGCTCTTTTCAGGGCCGTTGCCGCATCCGCTCCTTTCGCCATGAAACTGGCCTGCATGGCATGCAGCCTGCTCGCTACCACCGGGTTGTTAATGTCCAGGTCACTTACCAGGTCATTACGGTGCAGCTGGTTCCTGCGCGATACGAAAGTGGTGATCAATGCGATCCCGAAAGAACCTCCCAATTGCCGGGCCATCCCTGTGAAGGCAGCCCCCTGTCCTATCTGCACGCCCTTCAGGGAAGAGAGCGATAAGGCGGTAATGGGAATGAACAGCATCGCCAGGCCAATACCACGAACGATCAGCATCCAGAAGAAAGCATCTTTACCTGTATCCGGGCTGATGATCTTGTATCCCCAGAAACTGTATATAAAGAAAGCGCCCATACCTAATGCGATCAGCAAAGGCTGCGACACGCCTTTCCCCAGCATCTGGCCGATGAACGGCATCATAAAGGCCGTCATGAGTGCGGCGGGCAGCATCAGCAAACCGGACTGCGTGGCGGTCCACCCCATTATACCCTGCGTATACAAGGGTATAACGAAGGTGGATCCGTACAAACCAAATCCCATTACAAAAGACAAAATTGTTCCGATCCGCAGGTTTCCGTTCTTCAATACACGCAGTTCTACGATTGGATTCTTGTACACCAACTCCCTCCACACAAAGAAGAAAAATCCAAGCACTGACACTACCGCTAACGTTGCAATTGTTCCATCACTGAACCAGTCATCTTCCTGTCCGCGCTCCAGTACATACTGGAGTGAGCCTACGGCTAAGGCCAGGAAAGCAATGCCCCACCAGTCTATTTCATTTGCCGCTTTCTTTTCTCCATATTTGGGACTTCGTACAAACTGCAGGGTCAGCAGGGTGGCAGTAATACCTATGGGAATGTTGATGTAAAATATATATGGCCAGGAAAAGTTGTCTACAATATAACCACCCAGCGGGGGCCCTAAGGTAGGACCTATGATCACACCCAGGCCGTAGATGGCCTGCGCCATACCACGTTTTTCTACCGGGTAGCTTTCGGTTATAATCGTCTGAGATGTTACCAGCAGCGCGCCGCCGCCCACCCCCTGGATGAACCTGAATAGTACCAGCTCCCACAACACACTGGCGTTACCGCACAGGAAAGAGGAGATGGTGAATATGATAATGGATACGGCGAAGTAGTTACGACGGCCAAACTGCTGGGCCAACCAGCTGGTCATGGGAATGATGATCACGTTACCTATCGCATAAGCGGTCACTACCCATCCTACTTCACTCATGGTTGCGCCCAGGTTACCCCGCATATCATTCAGCGCCACGTTCACGATAGTGGTATCCACTATTTCGAGGAGTGCGCAGAAGATAGCAGTGATGGTGATGATCACCCTCCGGGCTCCGTATTCCACCAATGATTCCTGTTGCGTCATAAAACGATCGATGTTGTTAATTAGTCAAGATTTACATCTACCACCACGTTCAGGCCTGCACGCAGCTGCTTTACTATCGGATCTTCCGGATGATCAAACTCTATTTTCACGGGTAAGCGCTGTACCACTTTCACGAAGTTGCCGGAAGCGTTATCGGGAGGCAGCAGTGCAAACCTTGCGCCTGTAGCCGGGGAGAAGGAAGCCACATGCGCATCCAGATTTTTCTCAGGGAAAGCGTCCACATGGATCTCTACTTTCTGTCCAACCTTCATTTTATCCAGCTGTGTTTCCTTGAAGTTGGCCACTACCCATATGCTGTTATCGAGCACTACGCTGAACAATGACTGTCCTGCCTGGAGGTATTGTCCGGGCTGTACATATGTTTTAGACACCCTGCCATCTTCCGGGGCAGTGATCACTGTATAGGAAAGGTTCAGCTTAGCATCTGCCACATCTGCCTCACGTTCTTTGATCACGGCCTGTGCAGCGCTGATCTGACGGGCGGTAGCGTCGCTCTGGGAAGCTACCACAGAGGTTTGTTTGGCGGCATATGCTTTCTGCTCCTGCAGTACCTGCAGCTGGCGTTCAGCTGTTTGCTTGGAGGCCAGGGCCTGCTCGTATTGCTGCTGGGTGATAGAGTGATCCTTGATCAGGTTAGCATACCTGTCGTAGTCCTGTGAAGCGCGCCACAGGTTTACCTTGGCAGCTTCTATCTGGGCTTCTACTGTTGCTACATTTGCATGAGAGGTCAGGATATTGGCGCGGGAAGCGGTGGTATTCGCTTCTGCTACGCCTACGTTCGCCTGAGCAGCTACCAGGGAGGCTTCTGCCTGCTGTACTTTTATCTGCAGGTCGCGGTCGTCGAGCACCACCAGGGTGTCGCCTTTTTTCACGAGCTGGTTATCCTTTACCCTTACTTCCTTCACATAACCGCTTACGCGGGGGATTACCGGGCTCACGTTGGCTTCTATCTGCGCGTTGTCTGTTTCTTCGTGATGCAGGGCGTGCACATATTTGGTGATACCAAAGGAGCCACCGCCTATTACCAGTACGGCCAGTATGATAATGAAGCGCAGGTTCTTTTTCTTAGGAGCGCCATTCTCACCCTGTGCAGCGTTTGCTGCTTTATGACTGGTAGATCTTACTTCATTAACTGTTTCCATAAAGACCTTATTGAATTACTTGTTGGTTTAGTACTTTTTGATGATAATCACTATTTATTGTCACTCAGCACTCCTGCTGTTTCCAGTAATTTATTATAGGAAACCACGGCATCTGCTTTGGCGGTAGTGTAGTTCAGCTTTGCCTGCAGCTGGGCTACGTCGGCTTCCAGCAGGTCGGTAGTAGTGGCCAGGCTATTCTCGTGTTTGTTCTTGGTAATGCGATAGTTTTCGTCTGCCTGCTCTATTGCCTTTTCATACATCTCTATCTTCTTGGTGCTTACTACATAGTTCTCATATGCTTCATTCACCTGTATGTGAATGTTATCTGCCAGCATTTCCTCGTTGATCTTTACGGCATTCAGCTCGTTCTTTGCATCATCTACCTTAGAGCCTGTTTTCCAGAGAGAAGACAGGTTATACTTCAGTCCTACGCCTACATTCACCGCATTGGTAACGGTCAGGAAATTCGGGATGTTCGCAGCCACATAACCACCGGTGAGGGACAGAGAAGGATAATAATCTCCTTTGGCGGATTTGATACCAGCGTTAGCAGCTTTCTCATGCGCCTGCAATGCGGCAGCGTCCTTACGTCTCTGCAGGGCGGTCTGTTCCCATTCTGCTACGCTCTTGCCGTCGGGACCAGCCTGTGCAAGGAAGGTGGTATCTACATCATACTGGCTGTCTTCAGGAATACCGAGCATGATGTTCATGTTGATACGGGCTACTTTCAGATCGCTTTCTGCCTGTGTTAAAGCCACTTCTATATTAGACTGCTGCAGTTGCGCCTTCAATAAATCGTTGCGGGCAAGCAGGCCGTTCTTTTCCATGTTGGTAAAGTCGGTAGTACG
>Ga0209758_1003517_pt1 | contig 14133 bp, 12 predicted proteins | sample AraplaMF_Col_mMF_FD_184258 | JGI IMG/M metagenome (GOLD analysis project Ga0209758, IMG submission 184258) | Arabidopsis root microbial communities from the University of North Carolina, USA - plate scrape MF_Col_mMF (SPAdes) (version 2) | ecosystem: Host-associated > Plants > Roots > Endosphere... | reverse complement strand
CGCGTCCGATCCGGAAGTCGGCCAGATCTATGACGGCACCGTCGTCAAGGTGATGGAGTTCGGCGCCTTCGTGAACTTCTTCGGCTCCAAGGACGGTCTCGTCCACATCAGCCAGCTCGCGTCCAACCGCGTGCAGAAGACCTCCGACGTCGTCAAGGAAGGCGACAAGGTCAAGGTCAAGCTGCTCGGCTTCGACGACCGCGGCAAGACCCGCCTGTCGATGAAGGTCGTCGACCAGACCACCGGCGAAGACCTCGAAGGCAAGGACAAGGGCGGCGAGGGCGAGAAGGCACCGCGCGAAGCCGCCGGCGAGTAATCGCTAAGCCAGTCCCAAAACACGAAGGGCGGCCGAAAGGCCGCCCTTTTTGTTTGTGTTCGCTCCGGGCGATATGCGCTCCCTCTTCTGCTTGCGGGAGAGGGTGCTTCTGCGACGAAGAACCCCCAAGAGGGGAGAACCCTCACCCGGATCGCACCGGACGATGCTTCGCATCCCCGAGGCGATCCGACCTCTCCCGCACGCGGGAGAGGTGGAACAACACCCGTCAGGACGCTGCGAGATCGTACCGATCGAGGTTCATCACCTTGGTCCATGCCTTGGCGAAGTCCTTCACGAACTTCTCCTTGGAATCCGAGGTCGCATAGACCTCGGCGAAGGCGCGGAGCTGGGAGTGCGAGCCGAAGATCAGATCGGCGCGCGTGCCGGTCCACTTCATCGCATTGGTCTTGCGGTCGCGGCCCTCGTAAGAGCCGTCAGCAACCGGCGCCCACGCGGTGCTCATGTCGAGCAGGTTGACAAAGTAGTCGTTGGAGAGCGTGCCCACCTTTGAAGTGAAGACGCCGTGCTTCGACCCGTTCGCGTTGGCACCGAGCACACGCAGGCCGCCGACCAGCACGGTCAGCTCGGGGCCCGTGAGCCTCAGAAGCTGCGCGCGATCGACGAGCGCTTCTTCCTCCCGAAGGAACTGGTGCTTCTTGCCGACATAGTTGCGGAAACCATCGGCCCGCGGCTCCAGCGGTGCGAAGGAGGCCGCATCGGTCTGCTCTTGCGAGGCATCCATCCGGCCGGGTGTGAAGCCAACCTTGACGTCGACGCCGGCATCCTTGGCGGCCTTCTCGACCGCGGCAGTGCCGCCGAGCACGATGAGGTCGGCAATCGAGACCTTCTTGGCCCCGCCCGACGCATTGAACTCCTTCTGGATCGCTTCGAGCTTGCCGAGCACCTTGGTGAGCTGAGCCGGCTGGTTCACCTCCCAGTCCTTCTGCGGAGCCAAGCGAATGCGCGCACCGTTGGCGCCACCGCGCTTGTCCGAACCGCGGAAGGTCGAGGCCGACGCCCACGCGGTCGAGACGAGTTCGGAAACCGAAAGGCCCGAGGCCAGGATCTTGCTCTTCAGCGCAGCGATGTCCTGGTCGCCGACCAGCTCGTGATTCACGGCCGGAATCGGATCCTGCCAGATCAGCGTCTCCTTCGGCACCAGCGGGCCGAGATAACGCTGGATCGGGCCCATGTCGCGATGGGTGAGCTTGAACCAGGCGCGGGCAAACGCGTCCGCGAACTGATCGGGGTTCTCCAGGAAGCGACGCGAGATCTTCTCGTAAGCCGGATCGAAGCGCAGCGAGAGATCGGTGGTCAGCATCGTCGGCCGATGCTTCTTCGACTTGTCGAACGGATCAGGAATGATCGCGTCGGCGCCCTTCGCCGTCCACTGGTTCGCACCACCCGGGCTCTTCGTCAGCTCCCATTCGTACTTGAACAGGTTCTCGAAGAAGTTGTTGCTCCACTTCGTCGGCGTCGTCGTCCAGGTCACTTCGAGACCGCTGGTGATGGAATCGCCCGCCATGCCAGACGCGTGCTTGCTCTTCCAGCCGAGGCCCTGGTCTTCCAGTGCGCCCGCTTCAGGCTCGGGGCCGACCAGCGACGGATCGCCGGCGCCATGGGTCTTGCCGAAGGTGTGGCCGCCGGCGATCAGCGCGACGGTCTCTTCGTCATTCATCGCCATGCGGAAGAAGGTCTCGCGGATATCCTTCGCCGCGGCGATCGGATCCGGCTTGCCGTTCGGGCCTTCCGGGTTGACGTAGATGAGGCCCATCTGCACGGCGCCGAGCGGCTCGGCAAGCTGGCGCTCACCGCTGTAGCGCTCATCACCGAGCCAGGTGCCTTCCGGACCCCAATAGAGCTCTTCCGGCTCCCAGACGTCGGCGCGGCCGCCGGCGAAGCCGAACGTCTTGAAGCCCATCGACTCCAGCGCGACGTTGCCGGCGAGCACCATCAGATCGGCCCAGGAAATCTTGCGGCCGTATTTCTGCTTGATCGGCCAGAGCAGCCGGCGCGCCTTGTCGAGGTTGGCGTTGTCAGGCCAGCTGTTGAGTGGGGCGAAACGCTGCTGGCCGGCACCGGCGCCGCCGCGGCCGTCGGTGATGCGATAGGTGCCCGCGCTGTGCCAGGCCATGCGGATCATGAGACCGCCGTAATGACCGAAATCGGCGGGCCACCATTCCTGCGAATCCGTCATCAGGGCGGTGAGGTCCTTGATGACCGCGTTGAGATCGAGCGACTTGAACTCCTTGGCATAATCGAAGTCCTTGCCCATCGGGTCCGACAGGTCGGAGTTCTTGTGCAGCATCTCGATGCTGAGATTGGTGGGCCACCAGTCGCGGTTCGCCGGCACGCGTTTTCCACCCGAAAACGGGCACTTTGAAGTGTCGTCCATGAATACCTCCTCTGGTGGCGTCGAACTCGCGCCATTGACCAGGTGAAAACACTCTAAGCGCGGCCTTCCATCAGGGGAAGTTGACTTTAATGATCGCTGCGATAGGATTTTCTGATGATCAATCTGACGCTGCGCCAGCTGCGCTATTTTGACGCGCTGGCGCGCCATGGTCATTTCGGCCGCGCCGCGGAGGCCTGTTCCATCTCGCAGCCGGCGCTGTCGATGCAGATCAAGGAACTGGAGGAGGCGCTTGGCGGGTTATTGCTGGAGCGCAGCGCGCGCCAGGTCGCGCTGACCCGGTTCGGCGAGGAGCTGGCGCAGCGCGTCCGTGACATCCTGCGCTCCGTCGACGAGCTCGGCGATTTCGCCCGCGCCTCGCAGGACCGCTTCGCCGGGCGCTTGCGCATTGGCATGATCCCGACGATCGCGCCCTATCTCTTGCCCAAGATCACCAAGAATCTCACGCGCATGCATCCGGAGCTCGACATCCGCGTGCGCGAGACGATGACGCCGCGACTGATCCAGGAGCTCGTCGAGGGCCGGCTCGACACCGCCATCGTCGCGCTGCCGGTCTCCGAACCCTCGCTCACCGAGGTCGCCCTGTTCGAGGAGAAATTCCTGCTGGTGCGGCCCGGCACGGATGCGGGCACCCCAGTGCCGTCGCGCGAGATGATGCGCGAGATGCGGCTGCTGCTGCTCGAAGAGGGCCATTGTTTCCGCGACCAGGCGCTGTCGTTCTGCAACATGCAGTCGGCGCCGCCGCGCGAGATGCTGGATGCGAATTCGCTTTCGACACTGGTGCAGATGGTCAGCGCCGGTATCGGCGTCACGCTAATTCCGGAGATGGCGGTGTCGGTGGAGACGCGATCGGCCTCGGTGTCGCTGTCGCGCTTCCGCGACCCCGAGCCGTCGCGCACCATCGGCATGGTCTGGCGCAAGACCAGCCCGCTGGCGCGGCAGTTGCTCCAGATCTCCGAGGTGGTGTGCCTGTCGGCCGGCAAGGTGCGCGCAAGGCAGGTCCCGCGCGGCCAGCGGCCCTGATTTGTGATGTCGCACCCCATCATCCGCCCCGCCCGCGCCGACGAGTATGACGAGATCGCCCGCGTCTGGATGGAGAGCTGGGTTTCGACCGGGCTCGCCGAAGCGAGCAATTTCCTGCTGGCGAATCTGCGCGCACGCGTCAGGCGCGAGATCGAGGACGGCTGGACCCTTTACGTCGCCGACGACAACGGCACCATCGCCGCCATGCTGGCACTGCATCTGCCCAAGCTTTATCTCGACCAGCTGTTCGTCGCCCCCGCCTATCAGGGACAATCGCTCGGACGGGAGCTGCTTGCCTTCACACGGGTCCAGATGCCGGACGAGATCGAACTGCGCTGCGTCCGCGAGAACGAGAAGGCTTGGCGCTGGTACGAACGTGAGGGCTTTGTGTTCGAGAACGAAGAGATCTCCCCGGTCACGGGCTTCACGATGAAATGCTACCGGTGGAGACGGCAGCCCGCAGAATAAACAGCGAGATGGTGGGCACGTCGCCTGCGCTCCTTTGCCCACCCTATGGAGTTCTACTCCGGCGCCTTCAAATCGTCGGGCCTTGGCATCAGGACGATGTTGTAGCCGGAATCGACGTAGTGGATTTCGCCGGTCACGCCACCGGAGAGATCCGACAAGAGATACAGCGCCGAGCCGCCGAGTTCGTCCAGCGTGACGCCGCGGCGGAGCGGCGAATGCTTCTGCATGAAGGCGAACATCGCGCGCGCCTCGCCGATGCCGGAGCCGGCGAGCGTGCGGATCGGGCCGGCGGAGATCGCGTTGACGCGGATGCCGCGCGGACCGAAATCGGATGCGAGATAGCGCACCGAGGCTTCCAGCGCCGCCTTGGCGACGCCCATCACGTTGTAGTTGGGCATCGCGCGTTCGGAGGCCCCGAAGGTCAGCGTGATCATGCTGCCGCCCTCCGTCATCAGCTCGGCGCCGCGCTTGGCGACCTCAGTGAACGAGAAGCAGGAGATCACCATGGTGCGCGAAAAGTTCTCGCGGCTGGTGTCGGCGTAGCGGCCCTTCAGCTCGTTCTTGTCGGCAAAGCCGATCGCGTGGATGACGAAGTCGAGCTTGCCCCATTTTTCGCGCAAGACATCGAAGGTCGCATCGACGCTGGCAATGTCCTCGACGTCGCACGGCAGCACCAAATCAACGCCGAGCGATTCCGCGAGCGGCTTGACCCGCTTGCCGAGGGCCTCGCCCTGGAAGGTAAAGGCGAGCTCGGCGCCATGGGCGTGCAGCGTCTTGGCCATGCCCCAGGCGATCGAATGATCATTGGCGATGCCCATGATCAGACCGCGCTTGCCTTTCATCAAACCTTCCATGTTACGATTACTCTCCGCTCTTCGTCATGCCCGGGCTTGTCCCGGGCATCCACGTTCTTCCGCGACCAGTAGCAAATACGTGGATGGCCGGGACAAGCCCGGCCATGACGAAAACTACCAATACATCCGCAAAACCGTCACACGTCCATCCGGCTGAACACCAGCGTGGCGTTGGTGCCGCCGAAGCCGAACGAGTTCGACAGCACGGTGCCGATTTTGACATTGTCGATGCGCTTGCGCACGATCGGCATGTCGGCGAACACGGGATCGAGCTCCTGGATGTGCGCGCTCTCGCAGATGAAGCCGTTGTTCATCATCAGCAGCGAATAGATCGCCTCCTGCACGCCGGTCGCGCCGAGCGAGTGGCCGGTCAGCGCCTTGGTCGCCGAGATCGGCGGACACTTGTCGCCGGCGCCGAACACGCGGCGGAGCGCGTCTATCTCAGGCGGATCGCCGGCCGGCGTCGATGTCGCGTGCGGGTTGATGTAATCGACCTTGGTCTTCACCGTCGACATCGCCATGCGCATGCAGCGCTCGGCGCCCTCACCTGACGGTGCGACCATGTCGTAGCCGTCCGAGGTCGCGCCGTAACCGACGATCTCGCCATAGATGCGCGCGCCGCGCGCCTTGGCGTGCTCGAGCTCTTCAAGCACCAGCACACCGGCGCCGCCGGCAATGACGAAGCCGTCGCGGCTGATGTCATAGGGACGCGAAGCGGTGGCGGGCGTGTCGTTGTACTTCGACGACATCGCGCCCATGGCGTCGAACAGCACCGACAGCGACCAGTCGAGCTCCTCGCAACCGCCGGCGAAGATGACGTCCTGCTTGCCGATCTGGATCGTCTCATAGGCATTGCCGACGCAATGGTTGGACGTCGCGCAGGCCGAGGAGATCGAATAGTTCACGCCCTTGATCTTGAACCAGGTCGCGAGAGTCGCAGATGCCGTGGATGACATCGCTTTCGGCACCGCAAACGGACCGACGCGTTTCGGTCCCTTGGTGCGGGTGATGTCGGCGGCTTCGACGATGGTGCGGGCGGACGGACCGCCGGAGCCCATGATGATGCCGGTGCGGATGTTGGAGACTTCCTCGGGCGAGAGACCGGAGTCCTGGATCGCCTGCTCCATCGCGACGTGATTCCACGCCGCGCCCTGACCGAGGAAGCGCATCGCGCGCCGATCGACTACGGTCGACGGATCGAGCGTCGGCGCACCTTGCACCTGCGAACGGAAGCCGAGCTCGGCATGTTTCTCCGCCCGCGAAATACCCGACTTCGCCTCGTGAAGGCTCGCAAGCACTTCCTGGGTGTTGTTTCCGATCGACGAGACGATACCCATCCCGGTGACCACAACCCGCCTCATGACAGCCTCGCCTAAATCGTTGTCTTTCTTCGTAGTGCTTGAAAACGCGCCTAGCCCAGGCTGGTGCCCTGCTTGAACAGCCCGACCTTCAGGTCTTTGGCGCGATAAATAATCTGGTCATCGACCGAAAGCCATCCATCGGCAATCCCGAGCACGAGCTTTGAGCGCATCACGCGCTTGATATCGACGTTGTACACAACCTTGCGGGCCTCGGGCAGCACCTGCCCGCTGAACTTTAATTCGTTGAGGCCGAGTGCACGACCACGGCCCTCGCCTCCGGTCCAGCCGAGATAAAAGCCGACCATTTGCCATAGCGCATCGAGGCCGAGGCAGCCGGGCATGACGGGATCGTTTTTGAAGTGGCAGCCGAAGAACCAGAGGTCCGGCTTCACGTCGAGCTCGGCGCGCACCAGTCCCTTGCCGAACTCGCCGCCATTGTCGTTGATTTCCGTGATGCGATCGAACATCAGCATCGGCGGCAGCGGCAACTGGGCATTGCCCGGGCCGAACATCTCGCCGCGGGCACATGCCAGCAGATCTTCGTATTCGTAACCGTTGCGCCTGTTCAGCATGCAGAAGCCTTTGTTCTAACCCCGATTGAGCGGCGTTTCTGGCAGAAATGGGCCCCGTTTCGTTCGGAAGTGACGCCGTCGTCAGCAGGCGCGAATACCAAGAGCCCGGATGGACCTGCGAACATGGACTTGCGACCGGCCTCAATGCCCGGCCGCGCCTCACCGGCTACGCGGAACCGGGCGCTCTCTAACACAGGCCTTTTCGGTGGCAAAGCGATCTCATGAAGGTAAAATGACGATGCTCGGGCGCGGTTCCCTCGCTAATTAGAACCACTCTAGTTGCGAGAAACTTGCATCTGCATCTATCTGTCCATATATTGCAGGTAGATAGTGTCCACGCGTGCCCGAATTTTGGAAATGAGCGACAACAACGCGCCCCGTCACCACGACGACGTCCATGCGGCCCTTCTGTCTGGCCGCCAGCCGGCTCTGACCGGCTGCCCCTGGCACGACGTCAACGAAATGCTGCAGTCCGCCGGCCTGCGTCCGACGCGCCAGCGCATGGCGCTGGGCTGGCTGCTGTTCGGCAAGGGTGCCCGCCACCTCACGGCCGAAATGCTCTACGAGGAAGCGACCCTGGCCAAGGTCCCGGTGTCGCTCGCAACCGTCTATAACACACTGAACCAGCTCACCGATGCCGGCTTGCTGCGCCAGGTCAGCGTCGACGGCACCAAGACCTATTTCGATACCAACGTCACCACCCACCACCATTATTATCTCGAGAACAGCCACGAGCTGGTCGACATCGAGGACCCGCATCTGGCGCTGTCCAAGATGCCGGAGGTGCCGGAGGGTTACGAAATCTCGCGCATCGATATGGTCGTGCGCCTGCGCAAGAAGCGCTGAGATCAGTCAATCGCTAGTTTGATCGTCATGGCCCGGCTTGTCCCGGCATATTGTTTTACACCGTCATTCCGGGGCGGTGCGCAGCACCGAACCCGGAATCTCGAGATCGCGGGTTCGGATGCTAAAGCATCGCCCCGGGATGACGCCTATGGCGTCAATTCACCTGCTCATCCGCATAAACGCCCCAGAGGCGCTCCTGCTGGATCCAGCCGTCAAAACCGTTGCCGGTGACGTGGCACCAGCTGGTCGTGCACTTTTTTACCTGCGTGACGACGCCGGCCTGGAGTTTCGCGGCCACCGCGCTGTCCGGATCGGCGCGGTCATAAATCGGCGCGAGGTCGTCCTTGTGCTTCATGGTGACCACCGCCGTGCGGCGGCCCGACAGCAGCGAGTGATAGACCCAGCCCTCGGCACCTTCGGAATCGCGCACCCGGCGCCAGTTCTCGAACTCGGCCGTGATTTCGACCGGTAGGCCGGCGCGGGTGTAGACCCAGGCCACGTCATTGTCCTTGGTCGGGCCGGCGCGAACGTTCACGTGATCCGATTTCAGGCTCACATAACGCGGCACCGGCAGGCCGCTGGCGGTCTGCGGGGTGTTGTCCTTGGCCGAATGCGAGGGGCCGACCGAGGCGCTCCACCAGGTGCAAACGAGCGCCATCACCGAACAAAAACGCCCCAACGCCATTAACCCGTCTCCTGTCGAAGACCCGGCTGAACCGGATCCTCACCCCAAATTCCAAACCCTGCCGCATCCCCCTCTCCCGCCCCACGCGGGTGTTCCCGGAGCCTTCGCCCTGGTTCTTGTCTTGGCCCGGCCTTCTGCTAGAGAGGACGGACGCTTGAACAACCAGTTTGCCCCGATTTTCCGGCTGGAAATTGGGGGTAAAGCTTGAAGGAAACGCCGGGGACGACACGGCAAGGCCAGTGTCGAACAACCGGGTTAATGAGGCCTCAACGGCCGGCCTTTGGCGACAAAGGCGGCTTGCAACGCCTCATGAGGGCAGGACATGTCGGTGAAGAAAAAGCCCCTCGTCGTCGTGACGCGCAAGCTGCCGGACTCGATCGAGACCCGGATGCGCGAACTGTTCGACGCGCGCATCAATCTCGACGACACGCCGATGTCGACCGAGCAGATCGCCGAAGCCGCGCGTACCGCCGACATCCTGGTTCCGACGGTCACCGATCACATCAGCGCCGACATCGTCAACCAGCCCGACTGCAAGCTGCGCCTGATCGCGAACTTCGGTAACGGCGTCGACAATGTCGACGTCGCGGCCGCGCATGCCCGCGGCATCACCGTCACCAACACGCCGAAGGTGCTGACCGAAGACACCGCCGACATGACCATGGCGCTGATCCTCGCAGTGCCCCGGCGAATGATCGAAGGCGCCTCGATCCTGACCGAAGGAAAGCCCTGGGCGGGCTGGTCGCCGACCTGGATGCTCGGTCACCGCATCGGCGGCAAGCGCCTCGGCATCATCGGCATGGGCCGAATCGGCCAGGCGGTTGCGCGCCGCGCCCGCGCCTTCGGCCTGCAGATCCACTATCACAACCGCCGTCCCGTTGCGCCCGTCATCGCCGAAGAGCTCGGCGCGACCTATTGGGAAAGCCTCGACCAGATGTTGGCGCGGATGGACATCATCTCGGTGAACTGCCCGCACACGCCGGCGACCTATCATCTGCTCTCGGCGCGGCGGCTGAAGCTGATCCGCAAGGACGCTTACATCGTCAACACCGCGCGCGGCGAGGTCACCGACGAGGACACGCTGATCAAGCTGATCGAAGGCGGCGAGATCGCCGGCGCCGGCCTCGACGTCTACGAGCACGAGCCGGCGGTAAATCCGAAACTGGTGCGGCTTGCGAAGGCCGGCAAGGTGACCCTGATGCCGCATATGGGCTCGGCCACGATCGAGGGCCGCGTCGAGATGGGCGAGAAGGTGATCATCAACATCCGCACCTTCCTCGACGCGCACAAGCCGCCGGACCGCGTGCTGCCGAGCATGCTGTAGGTCGCAAAGACCTGTCGCGCTCAGTCGCGATGGGCGCGGAGGTCAGCGATCACGGGCCCGTCGCCATTGAGCGGATTGGCCGGATCGCGCGCGTAGCGCAATGTCTCGAAGCGCATTGCGCGCGCATCGATCATGAGCAGGCGCCCGACCAGGCCCTCGCCGAAACCGACGATCTCGCGGATCGCCTCCAGCGCCATCATCGAACCCATCACGCCGGCAAGCGCGCCCATGACGCCGGCCTCCGCGCAGGCCGGCACGGTGCCCGGCGGCGGCGCTTCCGGAAACAGGCAGCGATAGGTCGGGTTGAACACGCCCTGCTCGTTTGTCTCATGCGCGCGGATGGTGGTGAGCGAGCCGTCGAAGGTGCCGAGCGCCGCCGTGATGAGGGGCTTTTTCGCGAAGAAGCAGGCGTCCGAGACCAGATAACGCGTCGAGAAATTGTCGGAACCGTCGAGCACGAGATCGTAGTCGCCGATCAGGCTCAGCGCATTGTCGGCATTGAGCCAGGTCGCGTGACCGACGAAGCGTACATGCGGATTGAGCTCCGCGATCCGCTCGGCCGCGCTCTCGACCTTGTGCCGGCCGATATCGGGCGTGGTGTGGATCACCTGACGCTGAAGGTTGGACAGCGACACTACGTCGTCGTCGACCACGCCGAGCGTGCCGATGCCGGCGGCAGCCAGGTACATCAGCGCGGGCGCGCCGAGACCGCCGGCGCCGATCACCAGCACGGAAGCCCGCTTCAGTGCGGCCTGGCCGGGGCCACCGACATCGCGCAGCACGATATGGCGGGCATAGCGTTCGAGTTCGTCCGGGCTCAGCACCGTCTCTTACTCCTGAACCGCCCCGAGATTGTTCGCGACCAACGAGATGTGCTTGAATGGCAGCGCGTTCAATGGGCTGGCTGGATTTGTCATGAGATCGATGCTTGCGGCAACACTGATGTTGGCGTCTGCCACAGGTGCGAACGCCCAGATGACGGCGCCGCAGGTCCCCGGCGCCAAGCCGAAGCTGGTCCAGACCGTCCCGATCAAGCCGCCCGCTGTGCAAACGCCGTCGGAAACCGCCGATGCGATGGCGCAGGCGGAGCGGCTGTCGCTGCAATCCGACCTCGCCTGGGTTGGTCAATATAATGGCGCCATCACCGGCGACGTCAGTTCGCGCATGGTCGATGCCATCAAGGAATACCAGAAGGCCAAGGGCGGCAAGCCGACCGGGGTGCTCAATCCGCAGGAGCGCGCCGCCCTCGCCGAAACCGCGCGGCGCAAGCAGGACAGCGTCGGCTGGAAGATCGTGACCGAGATGACCAGCGGCGCGCGGCTCGGCATTCCCTCCAAACTGGTGCCGCAACAGGCCACCGATACCAACGGCTCGAAATGGACCTCACCGTCCGGAACGGTGCAAGTGCTGCTCAGCCGGCGCAAGGAAGCGAACCCGACCACGGCAAAACTGGCGGATGCCGAGAAGAAGGAGCCTGCAGGCCGCAAGGTCGACTACACCGTGGTGAAGCCCGACTTCTTCGTACTGTCGGGACTGCAAGGCCTGAAGAAATTTTACGTGCGCGGCACTTTCAAGGGCGACGAAGTCCGCATCATGACCATTCTATATGATCAGGCCATGGAGAATACGGTCGAGCCGGTCGTGATCGCGATGTCGAGCGCGTTCAACGCGTTTCCGTCGGGGCCACAGGCGGGACCTCCGCCGCGCAAGACCGTCGAATACGGCACCGGCATCGTCGTCAGCGACGACGGTGCGATCGTCACGGATCGCCTCGTCACCGACTCTTGCCTTGCCATCACCATCGGCGGCTACGGCAATGTCGATCGTCTGGCCGAGGACAAGGACCACGATCTTGCACTGCTACACATCTATGGCGCACGCGGCCTGAAGCCACTCAGCCTCGCGAGCGGCGTTGTGAAGACGAGTGTCGATGTCATCGGCATCGCGGATCCGCAGAGCCAGGGCGGCGCCGCAGGCGTATCGAGCGTGAAGGGCGCACTGGCGCCGGTGACGGCGAGCGACTCTGCGCTCTCGCCTCCACCCGCGGTCGGCTTCTCCGGCAGCCCGGCCCTCGATGGCGAGGGCAAATTCGCCGGCATCGCGCTGTTGAAGCCGGCAATCGTTGCGGGTCCGACGACGTCGGCGCCTGCATCGCAAGCGGTGATGATCTCGGCAGAAGCCGTGCGCGAATTCTTGAAAGCGAACGGGGTCATCGCGAGCGGCACGTCGACGGATGCGAAAGCTGCCGTCGTGCGTGTGATCTGCGTGCGGAAATAATGCTCGTGTCCCGGACGCGCTGCGGCACGCAGTGACGCTGCGCAGAGCCGGGATCCATTCACATTCCGTGCGAGAAATGCTGGGCCCCGGCTCAGCAGCGCATCACTCGCGTGCTGCGCTGCACCCGGGGCACGAGACCTAAGTCAACCTGAACCTGATCCCGCCCTTCGCAAGACCACCCGAAATTCCGACCGGCGTGCCGTCGGCGCGCCAGCACGCGGCGCCGGTCATGGTGCCGTCGTCATGGAAGGCGATGCCGTTCATGCCGCCGGCAACCGTCGCGACCGGCTGCACCTTGTGGCCGAGCGCTGTGAGCTTCGCACGGACGCTCTCCGGGATGGTCTGCTCGACCTCGAGCGCATTGCCCTCGGTCCAGACCCGCGGCGCTTCGACCGCCTCCTGCAGGCTCATGCCGTGATCGATCAGATTGAGCAGCGCCTGCATCGCGCTCGGGAAGATGCGTTTGCCCCCGGGCAGGCCCAGCGCGTAGCGCAGCTTGCCGTCGCGAAGCGCCATCATCGGCGACATCGAGGTCGTGACGCGTTTGCCCGGCGCCAGCGACAGCGCATGGCCGGGGCGCGGATCGAACAGGTTCATGTAGTTGTTGGCGATGGTCCCTAAACCCGGGATCATGATCTTGGCGCCAAAGAGACTGTTGATGGTCTGCGTGGTCGCGACCACGTTGCCGAAACTGTCTGCCGCCGTCAGATGCGTGGTGTGCGCGCTTTCGAGCTGTGTCACGCCGGCGCCGAAAGCTTGCGCCTGCGTCGGATCGATCGTGCGACGGCGCTCCTCGGCGTAAGCCTTCGAGGTCAGCCTCTCCACGGGAACGCGGACATAGTCAGGATCGCCGCTAGCCGCAGCGCGATCGGCGAAGGCGATCTTCAGGACTTCGGCGAGGTAATGAATGGTCTCTGGCGTGCCGAAGCCGAGGGCGCCGATGTCGTAGCCTTCCAGGATGTTCAGCATCTGCGCGATGTGCACGCCGGAAGCCGCGGGCGGCGGGGGACCAAAAATGGTCCAGCCGCGATAACAGGCGCGGATCGGCAGCCGCTCGGCCGTCCTGTAGTTAGTGAGATCGTTGCGACGGATGAAGCCGCCGGTCTTCTCCATGTAGTCGACGAGGATATCGCCGAGCGGCCCCTCGTAGAGGGCCGTCTCGCCATGATCGGCAATATAACGGAGCGTCTCGGCATATTCTGATTGCACCACGCGTTCGCCGACCTTGAGCGGCTCGCCACCGGGCAGATAGATTGCCGCGATCGGCGTGTCCTTGCGCATCTCGGCGGCGCATTCGCTGATGCATTCATGCAAGTAAGGCGTCGCGGCATAACCGCGCGCGGCGTGCTTGATCGCAGGCTGCATGACATCGGCCAGCGACATGGTGCCGAACCTTTGCAGTGTCTCGCACCAGGCTCTCAACGAGCCCGGGGTGGCAACCGCTTTCGGGCCGTTGAGGTTCTCGTTGCCGACAGTGTCGAACACGTCGTGCGCCGAGCCTGGCTTGGATGTGTAAGTGGTGTCACGCACCGAAGCAGGGACGGTGCTCTGGCCATCGATGATGCGATGGCTGCCATCGGCGAGGCGGATATGCGCCATTCCGCCGCCGATGATGCCGACCATCATCGGCTCGACCACGGTCAGCGTGAACAGCGTGGCGATCGCGGCATCGATGGCGTTGCCGCCGGCGGCCAGCATCTCGGCGCCGGCGCTGGAAGCGAGGGGGTGGTTGCTCACCACCATGCCGCGGCTCGAGACCGCCGGCATCTTCTGACATTCGAAGGTGATTGCCGTCCGGTCGCGCCACTTGCCGCCCATGCCGCTCGCCTCTCTTGTTCACTGCGGCAAGCACATCATACGCGCGAATACGGGTCCAGTAATGGTACGGATTAGCTGGCATTCCCGATTCTGCCATCATCATCAGCGTTGATTCGGACATCCGCGGTCCCCTTTGGATCGGGCAGGGCACGTCCTGAGCGAGAAGAGCTCAGCAT
>Ga0209758_1003507_pt1 | contig 14163 bp, 6 predicted proteins | sample AraplaMF_Col_mMF_FD_184258 | JGI IMG/M metagenome (GOLD analysis project Ga0209758, IMG submission 184258) | Arabidopsis root microbial communities from the University of North Carolina, USA - plate scrape MF_Col_mMF (SPAdes) (version 2) | ecosystem: Host-associated > Plants > Roots > Endosphere ... | reverse complement strand
CCGGGCCGGCTGCGAAACCCGGCGCGGACCGCTGATGCGGCGACCAGGCTGCCGTCCCGTCATGACGCAGGACGATTCCCTCTTCCCAGTGTCATCACCGGGCTCGACCCGCTGATCCATCCGCTTCTGTGACCCTTGCGAAGATGATGGGTGCACCGGCCAATCCCGCGCATGACGCCGCAACCAACCCCCGCCGCCCCGCGGCACCGACGAGGCCCGACCGGATGAAGCTGCCCACCCTGCCGGTCACCTACTACCACGACCATTTCACCGAGATGCTGTCCTTTGTCGCCGAGGTCTACGCCCCGGTGCTGGCCGCGCCGCATCGCGCCTTCGTCGAAACCTTTGCCGCGCTATCCAAGGACGCCCAGTGCCTGTTGATCCGCATGATCAACCGCCGCGGCCGCATCTTCCGCCACGGCGCCTTGCGCTATGCCGAGATCGCCGATCCCGCCGCCGCTCTCGACGAACTGCGCCGCTGCGACCTGGTCCGCCCGCTCGTGGAAGCGGACTACGCCGCCTTCATCCAGTGCCAGCCTAAGGACGCGCTGGTCCGGGCGGGCCGGGACGCCGGCTGTGAAGACATCCGCGCCTCCTGGCCCAAGCCGAAACTGGTCGCGTACTTCCTTGAGCGCGTCAGCTTCACCACCGCCCACGCCCATTGCGCCGGCGCCGACTTCATCGCGCTCGGCGACACCGGGCCGGTCGAATTCCTGCTCTATCTCTATTTCGGCAAGACCGAGCGTGACCTCAAAACCTTCGCGCTGCGCGATCTCGGCATTTTGCGCACCAACGCCCATGCCGGCCTCAGCGCCCGCTTCACCGACGCCGATGAGGCCCGCGCCGGCTTCCACTACAGCCGCCTGCTCGACCGCCTCGAGTTGAAGACCGACGCCGCTTACCGCGACGCTGTCGGCGCCATCCTCGGCGGCCCGCCATGCCCCACCGACTATGCCGGCGATCTCCGCGACAAGGCCGCCCATGCCGCCGGGCTCTATTTCGAGAAGCGCGCCGAGACCGCGCTCGCCGTCCAGCTCTACCGCGCCGGCGCCTCCGCCGCCTGCAACGAGCGCCTCGCCCGGCTGCTCTATGCCGGCGGCGACAAGGCCGGTGCCGAGGAGCTGCTGCGCCGCATGATCGACGATCCCTTCAGCGACGACGAGTTCGTCTTCGCCAGCGATTTCCATGCCCGCAAGTTCGGTGGCCGCCGCACCGGCGCCTGCACCGCGCTGCTCCGCGCCGCCACCACCATCACCGTCGACGACAGCTGGCGCGGCAGCCCGGAGGCCGGCGTCGCCGCCGTGCTGCGCCGCCAGGGCCACGCCGTCACCTTTGCCGAGAACACAATGTGGCACGGCCTGTTCGGCCTCTTGTTCTGGGACGAGCTGTTCGAGAGCGGCCAGCTCCACTCCGGTTTCGACTGGGTGCCGCAGTGCCTGCGCAACCGCACCTTCCTCACCCTGTTCGGCGCCGCGATCGAGCGCAAGCTCGACGCGGTCGCCGCGGGCAGCGCCCTGCCGCTGCTGCTGCGCCCGCTCGCCGCGCACTGGGGCCGGCCGAACGGCGTCTTCGCCTGGGACCATGTCGAGATCGACGCGCTGCGCGCGCTGCTGGCCTCCTCTCCAGGCGGCACCGCCGCCATCCTCCGCCTGATGGCCGCCGACTGGCAGGCGATGCGCGACGGCTTCCCCGACCTGATGCTCGAAAAGGACGGCGCCGTCTCCTTCGTCGAGGTCAAGGCCGAGGGCGACGCCGTCAGGCGCAACCAGCTCACCCGGCTGCGCCAGCTCGGCAACGCCGGGCTCAAAGCCGCCATCATCAGCGTCGATTTCCGCTTCGATCCGCAGCAGGACTACGTCGTCGTCGACATCGAGACCACCGGCAGCTGGTCCAACGGCGACCGCATCACCGAGATCGGCGCGGTCAGGATCCGCAACCACGAGGTGGTCGGCGAGTGGCACTCCCTGGTCAACCCGCAGCGCCCGATCCCGGCCAACATCACGAGGCTCACCGGCATCACCAACGCCATGGTCCGCGACGCCCCGGTGTTTGCCGAGATCGCCGACAGCTTCCTGCAGTTCATGGGAGATGGGATCTTCGTCGCCCACAACGTCAGTTTCGATTACGGGTTCCTGTCAGGCGAATATGGGCGGCTGGAGCGGCGCTTCCGGTTTCCGAAGCTGTGTACGTGCGCGGGGATGCGAAGGCGCTATCCGGGGTATCGGTCGTATAGTCTCGGAGCCCTGTGCGAGACGTATGGGATTGGGCTGGAGGAGCATCATCGGGCGTTGTGTGATGCGAGGGCTGCAGCGGAGTTGTTGAATTTGATCAATCGAAAGCGGGAGGATGCGGGGGCGGGCGAGCGAATTGCAGCGTAGGACTCGTTCGGGACGTCCAACGAACGTCTCGACAATGACATACCGCTGGTCGCACTCCGCGCCCCACATCAAGGACAGGAATGAGATCGACAAGAACACCAACCGCCTCCAGCTGCTGTTGCTGCAGAATCGCGGATTGAACTCCTGGCGCTCCGCGCGAAAAACGCGTGTGAACCGCTGCGAAGAAGACGCGATAAGCCGCGGAGGAGGTGTCGCAACTGGAAGTGCTTGGGGAGCAATCTAGGTCTTGGTTCGCCCCAGCGCGCTGCTCCAAATGTCACGCAGACAGGAAGAACTGCCAAATCGGAAAAGACACGTTACGGACTTGTGCCTAGCAGTCGCTAAGCCGATAGGCGCTGGTTGTGGCAAAACGCGCGTGTATATAATCGAACGCTCCTATTTAGTCGCGCAGAAAGCTTCGAGCCGTTGCTTGACCACATAATCACGCCAAGGATGAGGAGATCTTCCTCCGTCGGCGATGAGCGCGCGTTCGGTTAGCTCCGGTGTCCACGACGCCCCCATTAGACTGCTTAATTCTTCAACGGTCCGGCAGAACATCTCATAATCGCGCCCAACGTTGACGTTACTAACAACCGAATCCACAACGCGATCCTGTGTTGTTTTCCATTTAATGTGATGATCGAGTTTAACGACTTGTCGTCCAGTCAATAGGTTGACGGAGCAGCCCAGCCACTGATCCATAATGTAACCCTTCGGGGAGCCCGGAACGCCCGGCGCAAGAAAATACAGAAGCTTGGTGAAATAGGCTGGCCCCATGCCAGCAATGGGATTGTCCCTACCATCGCTTCTCAGCTTCGCAAACGAATCGTAGGCTTTAGAGCGGCTCAACTTATTCTCTCGGACCTGATCGGCAATCTCTAACCAGGGTGCTAGAGGACGCGAAAAAAGCAGGTTTCGATGGCTACCACGCATGCCCCCCCAAGCGAAAATGCTTATGCAGAGTTCCGCAGTTCCAACATTGCAATCTGCGGCCATGGCCAAAAGGGACGTCCGATTTACCGATAACGGCAGATCGCCGATCTTTGCGCCGAGCTTTCCCTGGTCAACATCTTTAAACCAAACCGCCGGGCTCTTCCCCTCCCGTTCATCGCCTGTAACAAAGACTGGCGGGGAGGCATAGCAACTTTGAAACTTTGCAAGATGGTTGGTGATAAACATGAGCCAAATCTCGGATTGACAACTCAAAACGTCGAAAGACATGCGAAACCAACGACTGCCGCCGTGGTGCGCGAGCACGAGCTCAATGGTTAGAACGTTGCATTTCGTCTAACAGACGGCGCAGCTCTTCGACGTTCCGATTAGGAGAAGCCGCATAACCTCTCTGCCAGCTCACCACCACTTTCCTATGGGCACCTCCGCCGTAAGGTCGAGACGGACGTGACTCCAACTTTATCCACCAGAATTTTGACGCTAGCGGCTGGCCTCATGAACAGTGGCGTCGCCCTGACGTTGCGGCAAGCAATAACAAGCCCCGACCGCACCTACGAGCTCCGGCAGGTCGTGGCCTCAGGGTTGGGCGTATCTCATCAATGCACCAAGAACGCCCTTCGGCTGAGCGCTCCTACCTAGGGTTTAAAGAGCTTGAAATGATAGTCCAACACGTTGCTTGGTGGCCTCATTTTTGGATCGATTGGCTCTCGCAGCGATTTCCCGTCCAACTTAGCGTAAGCACTGTTGCCCAGATCTTTCGAAACAACAATGGCTCTACTGCTTGGATGCACCGTGACCAAGCCTACGTCGAAGAGGGTGTGAACATCTGACCTCAAGATCAATCCATTAGCGACATCGTTCGTCGCTTTTCCTCTGTACGGGATTATGTGCGCTGCCTCGAGCACCCAAATCGTCTTACATCCCGTTATGCAGCATCGGTTGTCATAGGCTTTCAAAAGCTCACGACGAAACACCTGCTGACCCTGCCGTCGGAATACCTCGGCGAAGATTTTCTTGCGACCGTCCAAGATGTTCTTGGGATCAAACGGAATACTGGGCGGCGTGGTTGCCTCAAATGCATCCAACAGCTTCGCCGTAGGCACGCCCATTGCGGATAGAAAATCGTTTGAAGTATCCCTTATGCCTTTCGCGCTTGAAATGAACGCGCTGGCGCCCGCAAGTTTCTTTAAAGATTTTTCATCCGACAACCGTGCATGATAGCGCCTCCCGATTTTGAACAGAAAAATATACGGTGGGTTTGATGCGCTATATTTTAGGGGAAATCCCACTGCGGAAGACCAGGACGGATGTCGATGCGTGAATTGATCACGAATAAGCCATTCGCCTCCGCGACGTCCGGGATTCGAAGAAAATGTGAGAAGTCCGGACACGTGTCCTGGTGAGGCTTGTGTCTCAATTGGTACAACTGTGCGTCCGCTCGCAGATAAGAAAGCATCCACCGGAAACGAGGGTGTCGAAACTCCGAGCGAAACATGCATCGCTCCACCGCCGCTTCCGCTGGAAGAGGCTTTTCCATTCATCGCATTGAAGTCCGTTTCCGTAAGCCGCCGCCATAGGACCCGTTGAAGCATTTTGCCTCTCCCCATACTTCAGATTGGTTCCGACGAACGTCATAACCAGCAACAGCTCAGATTTCGGCCGCAGTTACTGCAATTTCGAACGGCACCCCAAGCGCATCGAAATGCGCCTTCCCGCACAGAACCTTGTCAGCCTCGCTCGTGCGCAATTTCAAGAAGTCCTTCGTGCCTTTCGTCTCGCGCACGAGATAGATGGCCTCGCTACCCTGCTTGAGGATGGCCCAATCCGGATTGTAGCCGCCCAGCGGGGTATCAACCTTGAACCAGTCAGGCAATTTCATAAAGAGGCGAATATCATCGCGCGATTCAAGCCCTTGCGCGAACGCCCGCTCGACCTCCGAATCATAGACCACGTACTCATACGGAGCCTTCGTGACCGGTTGAGCGGTGAGGAAATTCACCAGCTCTTCGCTCTTGAAGAGCAACTGTTCCCATTCCGCATCAGCTCCCTTACCTACGATCTTCTCGTACTTGATTCCATCAACGAGCAGCCGGTGAAGCTCGAACTTCAGGATCGCGGCAACTTGATCGAGATAGCGTTGCGGATTTACAAAGATCTCCGCGAGTCGTCCGGACTCACGAAGAATACGGACCAACGTCGATCGCGTGAGTTCCGTCTCGTTTTGCAGATACGCAAGAACATCCGGGAGGGCGCGCGTGGATGGCGCAACTTCGTGGAATCCCGCCCCAATGAGCCGCGAATCGACGCCGCCCTTCACGACATCGAGTGCCCCGGTAATCACACTAATCTTCGGCGCTTCGATTTTCGACGTCTTCTTGATAGCCGTAACCGCACGGTCAACCAAATCGTCGGTGGAAAACTCGACGCGGTAGGTAGTCTTTGGCTTGATCTTGTTCCACAACGCTTCGAATTCAGGTGATACAAAAATCTCCTTCCGCAACTTGTTCTTGCGCTCGTCGTTCTCGCGCCGAATATGACGCTCGATTTGGTGACCGGACAACACGTCGATCACGGCTGCCTTCAGGTCGTCAAACCCGGCGGGCATCGTCAGGGCGAACGCTGGCTTCTTCGGATCAAACGCGGATGCTATGCGCCCTTCAGAATCGAGCATCTTCTGATCGACCAGCGCGGCACGAATTGCCTCACCCGCGACCTTGCCAATCGGCGTCTCGACGCCATCGACGGTGCGAGTTATGCGCGCGAACGCCGCGAGCGGCACCTTACCAAACGTGACACCGCAATCTTCTTCATATTCAGTTTGAAGCGCGCGAGCAAAATCCTCATAAGATTCATTTGCCATGACGTAAAGCCGATTTACGCTCTCATCGAATACACGCATTCCGTCCTTGTCCACTGGAAGACGAAGGCCGCGGCCAATCTCCTGTCGTTTCTTGATTCCGCTGGTCGTCTGATTCAGCGTGCAAATCTGAAACACATTTGGATTGTCCCAGCCCTCGCGCAACGCTGAGTGGCTAAAGATGAAGCGCAACGGCGTGTCCATCGATAGCAACTCTTCTTTCTTCTGCATGATAAGTTCGTAAGTCGTGTCGTCGGCCTGAGTGCTCCCGCTAGTATCTTTGTAGACGCCTCTTTTGTCCTGTGAGAAATACCCATCGTGTAACTTGCCGATCGGCTCTTTTAGCCACGGGATTGCTTTGAACCGATCTTCTTTCGCCAACGTGGCGAACTCTTCCTCAAACGCCCTTGCAAACTGCCCCGCGCTCCCGTCTTCGGCCCGATAATTTGCCACCCTATCGATGAAGAATAGGCTCAGCACCTTGATTCCTCGACCGAGCACGGACGCATCCTTCATCAAATGCTGCTCAATCGTCTTCCGAATTTGAGTGCGCCACAAATCCGGCTGAACTCCACCAACTTCGTCGCCCAATCGCATCGTTCGCCCATTGGTGAATCGGATGAACTCTTGTCCTGGCTCCGCGTAAATTTCGGTGACTGACCATCCGTCTTGATAGTGAGAGCGTTCACCCGACAATTGGAATAGGTCTGCCCCCTTCTTCACGGTTACAGACTTCGGTTTTGGACCACCAAGAGTATGAACGTGAATACGAAGCTTCGCTTTGATGGTTGGCTTATTTGTTATACTTTCAACCTTCACGAACGCATCGTTTGCTGCTCCTTCGGCCGAAGCGCTTGCGACCACTATTTGCTTCACGAGCCGCAGATCGAACGCTCGCACTGGATCGAGTCGGTAGACGAGGTTGTATGGATTCTTGTGCGTTGCAGAGTAGCGCAACGTGCACAGCGGATTGAGGGCCTTTATGGCCTCCTGTGCTCTGTCGGTTGCATCAACAGACTGCGGTTCGTCAATGATCACAATGGGCCTTGCCGCTTGTATAAACTCTATTGGCGCGCGCCCTCCCAATGAGCGATCCATTTCTTTGTAGATAACGTTGGATTTTCGCTCGTCTTCGGTGCCCGTAAAGTTCTTGCGAAACGCATCAATGTTGATGACGACGATCTGCAACGTGTTCGCAGTGGCAAACTGGCGCAATCGATTCACACGCCGCGCGTCGTAGACAAATGACTCTGCCTCCTCGCTATATATCGTCCGAAAATGGTCGGCCATTGTTCCAAGCGAATGCGTCACACCTTCTCGGATCGCAACACTCGGGACAACGATTATAAATTTCTTGTATCCGAACTGCTTGGACAATTCGAAAATTGTTCGAAGATAAACGTAAGTCTTTCCCGTTCCCGTTTCCATCTCGATAGCGAAATGAGGACAAGACCGCTTTGTGTTGGCTGGAAGGTCAAATAGTTCCCACGCCTCCAACGCGACGCCTTCATCCTCGATCTCTATTTCGTTGCGATTTTGCACTACTCTAGTGTTGTCACGCAGCTTTGCTTCGTCAATTGCAAGTCGATTTCCGATCCCCAGTTCGCTTCGAGCCTGCCCCTCGAACAAGCCTTCATCGCCGGAAAGCTTTATGACCGAGAACTCGGGCGCGCCCGACGGCTGCCCGTCGAACAGATCACGGACAGCCGCAATCGCGTCGAGTTGAAACAATTGGTTGGCGTCAAATTGCAGTTTCATATCAACGCCTCAAACGGTCTGGAATTTCGCGACGCCCTTCGTTTTGAACGTCTGGACGGCATTGACCTTCAATTGATCGTTGCCAACGAAACCAGCATCGAGGCACACAACGCGAGAAGGCTTCAGCTCTGCCATCGCCCGGATCGCATCAAGGCTTATTTCCCGGTCAAGGCAGATTAGGAAGACGCCGGCCCCGATACTATAGACGGTCTTATTTGCCAGCTTCATTTCTTCGACAGGCGTTGCCAGGGCAAAACCACTCTTGAGCAGAAGTTCAAATAGAATGTCATTGTCAGTTCTACCCTCCCGCAAGTGATCAACATGCATTGACAGCTGTTCACCAAGAGAGGTCGAGTCGGTGGCCGCTTGTGCATCCCAGCCGACAAAATTCGATTCGGACAGCTTATAAACACGGAAGCCTTGATCGATTGCGTCTGCTGATCCAAATTTGAGCTGCGTTTCCTGTTCAGCGTGCACACTCTTGATCTCTCGACGAACGCGCTCTTTTGTTATCTCCGCGATGGTTGGATAGTCGATGCGATCAATTCGCTCCGGAAGCTGTACAAGAATAAATTTTCGACGGCCTGCATCGGCAGCATTCTGTTTGAGGACACCAGCGGCGAGAGATCCGCTACCTGCAAAGAAATCGAGAACAAGCGAATCTTTATCTGTGGCCTGTTCAACGAGCCGCCTGAGCAAATCTGAGGGCTTTGGAAAGTCAAAAATCTCTTCTCCAAACAGCTTCCGCACTTCCGCCGTTCCGTCACCTGTATGAACGTCATCAATTATGCTTGGGAAGGCAACAAACTCACTTTGAAGGTCACTTCGAAATTTCTTTTCTCGCGGCCGACCGTCGGCCTTGTTTGGAAATAGGATGCAGCTGGTATCGATCAGACTCCGCATTCGATCCTGTGAATAGCGCCACCCTGTGTCTTCAGGTGCATCGAACTCTAACCCCGTCTTAGGATCCTTGATCGTGTAATGCAAATTGGGTCTCTGCACTCGCGTTGCGAGCCCAAGGAGACTGCGACTCATCCATTCCCCGCGCGGGTCATTATCCGGATTGGAAAATTTAGACTCATCTCGCTCGATTCCGCGAAAAATTCCGGATTCAGTTCTGCAATAGGCAACTATGTATTCATGATCGGTCGATACGCCGGTTTTCGCCCTCGAATCGGGAAACTTTCGGCTCTTCCAAACGATCTGAGCGACGAAGCATTCCTCCCCGTAAATATCGTTCATAACCAGCCGCAAATTTGCGACCTCGTGATCACTAACGCTTACAAAAATAATGCCATCGTCCGAGAGCAAGTTCCGGCCCAGATATAGGCGGGGATAAATCATGTTCAGCCACTTTGAATGGAATCGACCATCCGCCTCTGTATTGGTGCCAAACTTTCGTCCATCTCCACCTACCTGTCTGGTGTACTCAAGGTAGGTCTGTAGGGTCTCGCCAAAGCTGTCGGGATAGATGAAATCATTTCCGGTGTTGTAGGGAGGGTCAATGTAGATCATTTTGATTCTGCCAAGGTAGGCTTTCTGAAGAAGCTTGAGGACTTCGAGATTGTCACCCTCGATGATTAGATTTTCCGTCGTGTCCCAATTGACGCTTTCTTTTGGAACCGGTCGCAGGGTTCCAAGCGACGGAGCCTGAATAGTCTTGAAGCAATCCGCTTTCCCCGGCCACGTCAGGCCATATCGCTCCCGTGCGGGATCTATCGTTTCGCCTAGCGCTAGCTTCAGCTGGTTGAAGTCGATCTTGTCGCCTTCGGTGCGGACTTCAGGAAATAGCCGCAAGATGTCTGAGCGCTTTTCTGCGCTGATATCCATTGAGGACAAATCGAATTCTTCAGGCCGGTCCGTTGGCTTGGTCATCATATTTCCAGTCAGGATACCAAAGGCGCGGCGCTACACAACGCGCCAACGCAGAGTGAAAATGGGTTGTTCGCCTACTGTCTGGTGCAGCCGCGTTGCCGCCTCATCGAGAACGCGATCTCGCTCACGGGCGACATCCTTGCGCGCGAGCCGATAGTCTTCTTCCGCCTGTTCAAGTGCGGCTTGTAGCTTACGCACCTCTCCTTGCAAGCGCACCTGTTCGGGCATCGTCGGCGCGAGGCGGGCGGCTTTTCGCTTTTCAGCCACCGCCTGCTCGGCCTCTGCCACTTGAGCCCGCAACAAAGCCTGCCTGTCCGTTGCCCAAGCTTCGACGCTTTCGGTCTTCTGCTCGAACCAACGCCGGTTTCGCCGGTCGATTTCTGCAAGAAAGTGTTCTCGCTCGGGGGTGATACGACTGTTCATATCCGGACAAGCCGTTCTAGCGTCGCCATCAACGGTTGCCAACAGATCGAATAGGCGGCGGCACTGCTCGGCATCCAATGCCAAACCAGAGTCGGCAATGGCTCCGAACACCAGCCGGTCTTCGGTATCCACCGACTGAATTTCTATGCGGCGCAGTTCAAGCCATCCGCTTGCACCCTTCAGCGAATCGAGGATTGCGATGTTCTTGCCCGATCCGGTCAACTGAAACGACACCATCAACGGGGGTGTCTCGATGACCATCGCACGCTCAAGCACTTTCTGCGCCAGAGGATGTCCAACACGATAGAGATTGGCGTCTGCCGCATCTTTCCCCATGCGGTAAGGGCCGGGATTGATCGGCTTATCCGCGAACGGATTTGAGCGGAGCATGAAGCCGAAACCATTGGGCTCAAAATCGGCATGATCCCGTAGACTGTGACGGGTTACCTGCCAGAGCCGATCATTGAAGCGATCAAGCATCCCCTTTGAATCGATTTTGACCCGCTCGATCACCTCCTGATCGAAATTCGACAGCAGCATTTGTTGGGCGTTTTCCTTACCCATAGCGATATCGGATTCGAGTTCTTTTTGCAGTTCATCAAATTCGAATTCAATCTGCTGCGGCGTTCTGCACGTCTGGTAGATATTTGCGATCCGCTTCTCGAAATCGACGCCGCTCTCGATTGCCCCGAGCACGTCATCCGACGCCCCGAACACGCCGTCGAAGAGCTGGAATTTCTCGCGGAGCAATTGATAGACCCGGACATCGGCCGCATTTTTGCGGTTCAGGAAGTTGACCACCACCACATCAAACTTCTGCCCATATCGATGGCACCGGCCGATGCGTTGTTCGATTCGTTGTGGGTTCCATGGCAGATCGTAGTTCACCACGAGATTGCAGAATTGAAGATTGACACCTTCGGCTGCCGCTTCCGTTGCGATCATAATTGTTGCGTCGCTTCGAAAGTGATCGACCAGCGCTTGCCGCATATCGGCCGATGGCGATCCCGTTATCTTGTCGGTGCCATTGTAACGCGCGAACCACGCAGCATAAATCCGCTTTGAGAGCTCGTCGTTGTTGACGCCGTTGAAGAGAACCACCTTGTCCTTGAATTCAGTATTCTGAAGAACATTGAACAGGTAGTCCTGCGTGCGACGGCTTTCAGTGAAAATGAGCGCCTTCTGCTGAAGCCGCCCAGTATCGGATTGAGCTTTCCCCGCCGCTTCGAAGCCGCGCCGCAAGGCGGTCATCAGCGCTTCACCCTTCGAGTTCGACAGAATGGACTTGGCGAGTTCGTGAAAGTCCCGTAGCTGCACCATCTCCGCTCGAATCTCGGCTTGGTCCGAATCGCTCAACCATGCGGGCTGACCGTGCCCGTCATCGCTTTCCCCTTCCTCATCGTTCTCCCATTCGTCCGCCTGCTCCTCAAAGCCTTCAATGTCGTCGATCACCTCGTCCGGGGGCGTCTCGACCGGCGCGGCTCTGACCAGCGCATCTTCTAGACGCCGGGCCAGGCCATCCAGCGTGTTGGCCACGGCGAATGTCGAAGACGCTAGAAGCTTGCGCAAGATAAGCGTCATCAACTGCCGCTGCGATCTTGGCAACGCATGTAGCGATGGCTTTTGCAGATAATCGGAAACCAGATCGTAGAGCTTTTGTTCGTCGTTCGACGGGATGAATTCCTGCACCAATGCGTGCCGGTTCGTATACTTGATATATTCGAGCACTTGCCGCCGGAGCGTTCGTTTGCAAATCGGCGCGAGTCTCGCCTTCAGTTCGGCGAGAGAATCGGCATTATTGCGGCGGACATAGCGCGTGCTGAAGCTCTTGGCGTCACCGAAGGCATAGCCATCAATGATGCTGACGAGGCCGTACAACTCCATCAGCGAATTTTGCAGCGGTGTCGCCGTCAGCAACACTTTCGGCCGGGAGGCAATTGCGCTCCGGATAGTTTGGGCGATCTTGCTCGATGTCTTATAAACGTTGCGGAGCCGATGGGCTTCATCGATGACAACAAGATCCCATTCCGTGCGGCTGACATAAGGCTCTTTTGAGCGAACAAATTGGTACGAGCACAACACAATACCCGCTTGCTCGAACGGATTCAGGTTTCCGGATTTCACTGAGGCATTAAAGCTTTTGGCTTCGAGGATCACGGACGGCAAGTGGAACTTTTCCGACAGTTCGACCGACCATTGCTTGCGTAGGTTGGCCGGAGCAATCACGAGCAACCGCCGCTTCCGTTCCGCCCATTTTTGGGAGAGTAACAACCCCGCCTCAATAGTCTTCCCGAGGCCTACCTCGTCGGCGAGAATCGCCCCGTTCGAAAACGGATTCTGAAATGCGAACAGGGCCGCTTCGACCTGATGGGGGTTCAGATCGACCTGCGCATCGGCGAGCGCCCCGGCCAGCTTTTCAATGCTGTCGGCGGCGCTCTTCTTAGTCAAATCGTAGGCGAAAAATTTCGCATGAAAATCAGTGAGGTGAATGGCTTGTGCTCCCCAGGCCCGCGGACACCTGCAACAATACAGGGCAACCTCTTAGACTTACAACCCATTGCTTCTTCGGTATTTCTCGAAGCTGTGGGCAGAGGATAGCGTTCGGGAGTGACGCGGAATCAGTCTAGAAAGTGAGCAGCGCAGTTTAGTAAGGCAAAGACCGAGTCGACTGAGACTATACTTCCCCCTCACATATCCGCATCGCTACTCGGCCCCACATAAGCAATCCGCACCATATTCGTCGTCCCCGGCGTCCCCAGCGGCACGCCCGCGACGATGATCACCCGTTGCCCAGCCTTCGCAAACCCGTCCCTGAACGCGATGCTTCCGGCGCGGTTGACCATGTCGTCCTGGTCGCGGGCGTCTTCGGCGACCACGCAGTGGACGCCCCACACCGCGGAGAGTTTGCGGGCGGTGACGATGTTGGGGGTGATGGCCACCACCGGCGGCTTGGGGCGTTCGCGGGCGACGCGCAGCGCGGTGGAGCCACTGTCGGTCCAGCAGATGATGGCGGCGAGGTCGAGGGTTTCGGCGATCTGGCGGGCGGCGTCGGCGATGGCGTCGCCGGCGGTGGATTCCGGCGGCGGGCGCTGCGCGGTCAGCACGCTGCGGTAGGTCGGGTCGCGCTCCACCTCTTCGCCGATCCGGTTCATGGTCGAGACCGCTTCCACCGGGAATTTGCCGGCGGCGGATTCCGCCGACAGCATGATGGCGTCGGCGCCTTCATAGACTGCGGTGGCGACGTCGGAGACCTCGGCGCGGGTCGGCACCGGGCTCTGGATCATCGATTCCAGCATCTGCGTCGCCACCACCACCGGCTTGCCGGCCTTGCGCGCCATCCGCGTCATCTGCTTCTGCAGGCTCGGCACCCGCTCCAGCGGCAGCTCGACGCCGAGGTCGCCGCGCGCCACCATCAGCGCGTCGGAAAGCTCCAGGATCTCGTCGAGCCGGTCGATCGCCTGCGGCTTCTCGATCTTGCTCATCACGGCGGCGCGGCCGCGGATCAGCTTCTTGGCCTCGGCGACGTCCTCGGCGCGCTGCACGAACGACAGCGCCACCCAGTCGATGCCGGTTTCCAGCGCGGCCTCGAGGTCGGCGCGGTCCTTCGGCGTCATCGCCGAGACCGGCAAATCCGTGTCCGGCAGGCTGACGCCCTTGCGGTCCGACATCCGGCCGCCGATCACCACCCTGGTGACGGCGCGCTCCGGCGTGGTGTCCTCGGCGATCAGCCGCACCTTGCCGTCGTCGAGCAGCAGCGCGTGGCCGGGCTTCAGCGCGGCGAGGATTTCCGGATGCGGCAGGTACACCCGGGTGGCGTCGCCGGGGGTCTTGTCGGAATCCAGCACGATGCGGTCGCCGTTGTTGAGCTGCACCGCGCCGTCCTTGAACGAGCCAAGCCGCAGCTTCGGGCCTTGCAGATCG
>Ga0209758_1003505_pt1 | contig 14170 bp, 3 predicted proteins | sample AraplaMF_Col_mMF_FD_184258 | JGI IMG/M metagenome (GOLD analysis project Ga0209758, IMG submission 184258) | Arabidopsis root microbial communities from the University of North Carolina, USA - plate scrape MF_Col_mMF (SPAdes) (version 2) | ecosystem: Host-associated > Plants > Roots > Endosphere ... | reverse complement strand
TGATCAGCTGCCTGTCCGTGTTTACCTTAATGTTCTCAAACTTCACTTTCAGGCGGTTGTAGCCGATGAAAGGAATCGTGATATAACCACTGCCTGTAAACGAACCGCTGCCTTGTACTTTTAACAATCGTACAGGGAAATCACCTGCCATGATCTCGTCCTGCTCTTGCAGTTGCTGTATGGGCGTTTGATTGGTGATACTGATATCCGGTAGAATACCGCAGTTTTTACTAGCAGTATCTTTCTTCGGTACTTCAAATGCATGTGTGTCTCCCAATGTTTTATTCCCCTGGCTGCAATAACCACCTACCCGGTAATCATATTTGTGGCCAGGTATGGCGTCATTGATAGTCGCACTGTTGGAAGTGCTTTTTACATTGAACCATTCGGCATTAGGTTTATCCTGTTCGCGGTATTCCACGATGTATTCAAACATCTTAGGCTGTGGCGCCCAGGTAATGTTGATACGGCCGTTCTCCTGGGTAGCAGCCACCTGTTCGGGCGGTTGGCAATCTTCCTGCAGGCGGAAATAAAAGATCTCGCTATACCCGTTATTACGGAATACGGCATATTCATCCAGTCCTTGTTTTGCTTTAGCCTGTATGCGCCAGGCATATTGTTTTCCTGGCAACAACGGCGGTTCTGTAGGACCGTACAGCAGGGTAGTGCTGCTGGTGGTATTCTGATACAGGGGAGGCATGGTGCCGAAAGCAGCTTCGGGCAAAACGCCATTGTCCCATACTTCTACGAGGGTGAATTCATATTCTGTCTGGAAGGCAGCATTGGGACTGCTCATATGCCTGGGCGTCCAGTTGAAAATAATGTTGAGGGGCTCGCGGAAAGCCACCGCTTCTCCCTTGCGGGGAAGATTCAGTAAAGGCGGCTCGCTGACAGACAACCATGCAGGCGGCGAACATCCTTGTTTTTCGTTGCTCACAAACTGTCCGCTGTTGATCTCCACGGCTTCCACACAGATGGTATAGTATCCATCCGGTAATTGTCCGTTCTGCTGCAGGGCGCCTTTGGACATGCCTGCTACATCGAGGTTGTCAGGGTTGAAATAAGGTGCAAGGTCATTCAGCGACAATTGCACCGGCAGGCCTGCATCGAGTGTAACAGGCGGATAATAGCCATAGTCCCTGTTACGCAGGGAAACGTTAGAGCCTTTGATCGTAAAGCGCAGCCTTACATTGAGCGTCGGCTTTTGCAGATCGGTGTTGATCAGGGTAACGATCAGCTTGGCCTGTGTGCCGGAATACAATCCGGCCAGCTGCGGGGAGAATGGCGGTATGCACTGCACCTGTACACGTACAGGGAACTGCTGTGCGCTGGCGGGCATATACAAACCGCCGGCCAGTAAGGCAAGCAGCATGTATATGCGAAGCAGGCGTATAAGTGAACAGCGCTTTGATTTCATGATACAGGGATCTCCTTTAATTGATCACAACTTTTCTGATCGCGTTACCCACGGGCGTTTCCAGCAACAGCAGATAAGTACCTGCTGGTACATTCAGCTGATACCCGATGTTGAATTGGGTGGCCGGACTTTCCTGGCGATCACTTACCAGCTCATTGCTGATGATATTGATCATGCGCAGACGGATAGCTGACTGCTTATCGAGCGCCACACGCACATTGAACTGCCCCCCGTTCGGGTTAGGCAATACATCAAATTGTTTGATGAAGGGCTCCTGTGCGCCTCCGGGTTGCGGGAAGCTTTGTTGTTCCAGCACGGTGACGTTCTTGGTGAATATCTGTTGGCAATCGCCCACAAAGGCGCGTAATCCCAGTTGATATGATCCGGTATTGGCAAAACGCAGTGTCGCCACTGCGGCTGTTTTTTGTACAACTGTAATACCGCTGTTTCCCGGGATCACCCATTCCACTCTTTCAGGACTGGGATTACTGATGTTGATGAAGGTCACATCCTCATTCCGGAACACTTGTGTAGACACCACAAATTCTGCGGAGATAGCCGCATTCGTTTGCTTAATGCTGATGGTATCAGCGGCAGTACAACCTTTACTATCCGTCACCTTTACCCAGTACTGGCCGCTGCGGTTCAGCGTTACCTGCGGAGTGGATGCCTGGAAGGCTGGATTTCCACCCCAGGCGTAGTTGGCCGCCGGGTCTGCAATAGCTGCACTCAGTTGCCATACCTGTGCGTTACAAAGTGTTTTATCAGCACCCAGGTTGATGGTCAGCTGCGGAGGATCCGGCAGGTTAAAACTTTGTATGCGTTTACAGTTGTTGGCGTCCTGTATGGTGAGCGTATATTTACCTGCACAAAGCTGACGAAGGGAAGCATTGGCTGAGCCGGTGTTCCATGCATAGCTGTAAGGAGGCGTACCACCGCTGATCAGCGTATTGATAGCGCCGTCACAATCACCGGTGCAGGTAGGTGATATGATATCTGCATCCACCACAATACCATTCGGAATGAACACATCCGCCTGTTGCTGTGTTTCGCAACCATGTGCATCTTTTACGAACACCATGTAGCTGCCTTCTGTGAGCTTGCTGATAGCGCTGTCAGTAGCGCCGGTGGTCCATTGATATGCGAATGGCCTGGTACCGCCGCTAACAGTAGACGTAACTGCGCCGTCTGCGCCGCTGGCGCAGCTTACCGGCTCAGTAGCCAGTTGCACCTGCAATTGTCCGGGTTCTGTGAAAACAAACGGATCAGATTCTTTATCAATATTATTCCAGTCGGTAATGATCACTTTGTAAGTACCGGCTATCAATCCTCTTGCGGTATCTGTTGTTTGACCAATAGCAACATATCCGCTGGCGGTCTGCCGGTACCATGCAAAACGGTAGGGCAGCGGACCTGTTACGATGGGCACACCACCGCTGGCGGTGGCTGCCAGTATGCCGTCCGCATCGCCTTTGCAGGAGATGTAGCGGCGCCGGGCGATCGTTACCACCAACGCAGGCGGTTCTTTTAATGAGAAGGGAGCTGTTACGGTACAACCTCTCATATTAGGATCAGGACCGGTATAATTGGCGTCTGTAACGGTAATAGTGTAATCACCTGCACCAATATCTGTCAGCTCGCTTTGATAGCCGCCGCTTACCACCTGCTCGGTATGCGTGCTCAGCACGGTGCCGTCTGCACGCTGCCAGGTGATATTATAAGCGCCGCCTGCTAAGGGCGTACCGCCGCTTAAGCGTACTTTGATCCTGCCATCGGTATATCCATTGGCGAGCGGCTTTGTAAGCACCGGTTGATCAATCTGCAGCGCTGCTGTAGGTTCCTGTACAATAGCGAGGTCGGAGATCCGGCAACCGTGATAGTCTGTTACATCTACGGTATAAGTTCCTGCTGCAAGTCCTGTATTGGTGGCAGACGAACTGCCGTTGCTCCAGCGATACTGATAAGCTAAGGTACCGCCGCTTACTGCTGCACTGATCACACCATTACTACCGCCATGACAAGTGGCTGGCGTTCGAGTAAGTACTATCCGCAGCGGAGCAGGATCTATGAGGTCCGTGGTGTCAGACCATCTTTCAATGCCATTGGCATCCGTAACTTTTACCAGGTATCTGCCTGCGCTCAGGTTGTCTGCCACGGCAGTGGTTTGACCGATCGGCGTTGCTGCGCCGCTGATCACCTGGTACCAGGCATAGTTATATGTGGGGGGCGAACCGCCAAAGGGTTTACCGCCGCCTGCTACTGCGGTCAATTTGCCGTTGCTGTCGCCATTACAGCTGATGCTGTCTGTTATCTTTATGGCCGCTGTTAATAGTGCCGGTTGACTAAGCTTAAAGGGATATGTAAGCATACACCCGCTGCTGTTACCGCTGGCTGCGGCGAAGTTGGCATCTGTAACGCTGATGGTATAATCACCGTCCGGGAGGTCGCTGACCTTGGTAGTATAAGTGCCGCTGCCTGCTGTGCCATTGGCGCTGAGCAGGGTACCATCGGCCCTTTTCCATTCAATATTATAAGAGCCGTCTGCATTGGGAGTACCGCCTTTCAGGATCACGGTGATGCTGCCATCGGAATATCCGAATGCTTTTGGATCAGTTGTTGACATGCCATCTATAGCCAGTGCTGCGGCTGGCTGGCGAATAGGAACACTGACCTCTGTAGCGCCGGAGGGCGCTACACCCGGACAGTTGTTCTGGTCTTTCACCTGGATGAGGTAATCGCCTATGCCTAATCCTGATAGCGTTGCCGTATTGCCTGCAAAGGGTACAGTATTATAGCTGGCGTCGGCAGGGCCTTTATAGAGCAGGTTATAACCACCTGCACCACCTCCGGCGCTCAGGTTAATGCTACCATCACTGCCGCCAAAACATTTTACATTGGCAGGCACCGGGTTGGTGAAGGTAACGAGCGTTGGCTCATTGATCTGGAAATCGAACTGATGGCCGGCATCCTGGTTATAGGTATCGGTCCCGTTGTAGCCACTCGTTATCTTCGCTGTGTAAATGCCAGGCGTTAAAGGCTTGCTGGCGGGCCAGGTGTAGGTTTGGTCCGGGTTGATGGGGACGCCTACTTCCTGGTATCGCAGGGCGCCATTGCTGCGGTCTATAATATTAACAGTGACCGATTCACCCGCAAGAGGGAGGCGATCCAGTAGCAGGCTCATACCTCCATCAGCGGCTCCATTACAGGAAACATCTTTTTGGGTGACATATTGGATATGTGGCGCCGACAGGCGATAGTCCAGCGTGAGTATGCCAGACCGCCGGTCTGGTGCACAGGCAGGCTCCATTTTAACACGGATGTTGCGGTTGAGGAAATTTATATAATTGCCACCAAAAAGGAGCTGGCCAGTAAAGGAAACCGGGTTCTGGTATTGGAATTGCCCGGGGAATTCGTGCCAGTCATCAAGGCCGTCTACACCGTCCACCTGGTATTTCCAGATATATTCGGAGGCCGGTAGCTCGTAGGGACCTCTCAGCGAAACATAATCTGATACAGAGAGTATGTTGGAGGGAGGCGTACGATCGTAATAGATCGGGTTCATCACCTGGTTATAGCTGACCTTTACGTAGCAGCTGTTATCCACGGCGTCTATGAAGGGGTCATTAATTGTTGTATTATAGTTATTAGCAGGATCGTTATAGATAGGAATGTCGAAGGTACGTTGCTGTAGGTTTATCGACAAACCTTTTACTACCCAGCCTCTGCTATACACCCGCAGTGTTTGTATCTGTTTGCGCCTGTCAATGTGGATGGCGTCCATAATGTCGTAATCGTTGCTGTTCGTCGGCAGGTTTCCCGGGAAATAGAGCTGCGAAATTTCTTCAAACGAGCCGTCGGTATAGATAGCCGTTATGGTGTAAGTGAAGGCGCTAACGAAGGGAGACTTATTTGCCCAGCCGGTTTCTATTCTCAGATCATATGCATTAGATACTGGTTTAACGGTCACCTCAAAGGTTGACTCATCGCCATAGCCCGGGAATTTACTGGATCCGGTACCTGTATAAAAGGCATGAAAACACGGATACGTAAAATAGTCCGTATAGACAGTGCCCTGGCCTTTCGTATCACAGCCACCGAATTCGTCCCTCCTCCGCAGGGAGTAGATCTTGAGCCTTTTGACCTTGTTATTAGACTGAAAAGTGAGGGTTTTGGGCTCAAATGTCCATTGATCCCAGTCTTCCAGGTTATCTATTTCTTCGGAGGCAACTTTCCATGTGTCGCCACTCTCCATTTCTGCCCATATCTCATAGCGGCTGCTACATTCCGATTTGTGGCCAGAACCATGTATGCTATAATTGACGGTCATCTGATAGGTGATCTGTGCCTGCAGCCGGCCTGCAATGGCCAGGATGCATAGAACGCACAGCAACAGCGTTCTTTTTATCATCGTGTGCATAGTGGGAGGGGTGCTATACATTAGTAAGTTATTTTTACTTTTTTCAAGGGGCCATTCAGCCCGTTATTAACAGCCCGGATACCGTATTCGTAGGTGGTATTTATTTTCAAGGATTCATCTGCTATTCTCCTGGCGCCTGCGGGTACGATCTTCCAGAGAGTGAGCGGCTGGCCTTCCACCCCTTTATAGAGCTGATACTCTGTAACGCCTTCACCATCGTCCTTCCAGGACAATTCGATGTAACGGTCCGTTCTGTTAGCGGTAGCATTGAGCGTTTTTACTGCGATGCTGCGCGGATCTGCCGGGATGGTTACTGTCAGCGGTTGTGCAGGAGCGGATTCAAGGCCGCTGCTATCTTTGGCCAGGATGAGATAACTATAGGTCAGGTCACTGATAGCAGTCGGATCTGTATAAGATTGTGCACCATTGCGGAAGCTTTGCACCAGGGCCCATTTGCCGCTGCTGTCTGTATGGTTCTCCCGGTATAGCAGATGCGCAGCCACATCTTCATCATGGCTGTTCACCCAGGTAAGCATGACCTTGCCCTTTTCCACCTTGTAGCCACTGAATATAGGAGAGCTGGGCGGGATCAGGTCTGGCTTCTTTACTTCAATCACGGCGGAATAGCCAGACTGGTTATATCGTTTATCCAGCGCCGTTACTGCGTAGTATACCCTGCTGTTCAGGGATTTCACTGTAACAGAATCGCGGAAGCTGTTCTTAAAGAAAACGGTATCTACCAGGGGAGAAAGCTCTTCTCCGATGCTGGACGCGCGGAAAATTTTATAACCCAGGATATCAATTTCGGTATTAGCTTTCCAGGAAAGCGTTACTACACCACTGCTGTCGATCGTGGCCGCAAGGCCTACGGGTGGCGCCGGCGGCATGGAATCCACCGGTTGCACCAGGACCGGGAAGGAAGTACTGGATTCTCCTTCTTTGGCAATGGCCGTTATGGTAAAGTAGTTAGTCGGCATCAGCTGGCTGTATTCCAGGCTGCGCTGGTTGGGCGCGATATTCGTCAGCACTGTTTTATAAGGGCCGTTCTCGCGGCTGGCCTGGTTCAGGGCAAAGCCTTTGATCACTGCATTGCCTGCCTCCTCAAATTCCCAGGTGAGCGTCATCTTTCCCTGTTCATTGATCTCATTGCTGCGGATGTTCGGCGTATAGAGCAGCATGGTTTTGCCTTTACCAGTTGAAACGGCAGAGGGAGGACCTGTTTCGCCGAAAGAGGAAACGCCCCTGATCCTGTACTGGTAAACGGTATTATTATCTGAGAGGGAATCGATGTAATACATGCGCGGCGAAGCTTTCTTCTCCTTCTCATTGAAATTGGTAACGGGCATAGCGGTAGCACGCTCAAAATGCTGACCGCCGTCCTTAGAACGTTCTATTATCCAGGAATTATAATAACGCTTCAGTATGCTGTAATCCCAGCTGAGTATAACGTGCTTATCGCCAAAAACGACGCCTACGTCGCCAGGTACCGGCAATGTTTCATGATCATCTATACCGATAAATGCGCCTGATGAGTCGATCATCAAACGCGCAGGCGGTACCAGGGAGCGGACGCGGTACAGGTACTTTTCACCCGGCCTTGCGCTGCGGTCTTCCCAACCCCAGCCTGCCATGACGGCCGCATCAAAGCTGTTATCTGCCGCGTACAGGGATAAGGCGAAACGTTGTTCCTGCTCTGCCGACAGCGTCATAATATGTGCGATCCCGTTATTACCACCGCCGCTTACTTCAAAGTCTTTTCCATACAGGGCCTGGGCAACCACGGCGGCATACTGGTCGTGCTGTACAATGGTCTCCCAATCATTCAAGGGCTTGGGTTTGAGGGGAATGCTGTTCAGCACCTTCGATTCAGGCACGGCCAGTATTTTCCCGTTCCGGAGCACCGTAAAGCGGGTGATCTCAAAACCGTACTGGTTGCTGAGCTTCCAGGCGCGGGAGGTATTCACCGCCCAGCGCAGTTTGATGCCATGTTCCTGTGCGCTGGCCTTAACGAATATTTTTGAAGAGTCTTTACGCTGTGCGCTTGCCGCGGTAATCGCGGCAAAGTATAGCGGTAACAGTATGATGAAGAGTCGCGTGCGCATAGTATCTATCAATAACCTCTTGTTTTAAGCGGATTCTGGTAATCAAATACCGCATTGCTGGTGCGGGTGCCGTCTGGTAACACATACTGGTATTTTACCTTGTAGGTTCCGTAACGGATGAAGGGGAAATGCCCGCTGATCAGGTAGTCAAATTGCTGCCTGTTCGGTGAATACAGGAATTTATTCACTACCTGGTATTGCAGGTCGATGAAGTCCTGTTTGTAGATCAGCGGCAGGTTGTATTGATATGGTAACCTGGTCTTTACCCAGCTCTTTACATCACCGGTGCTTGCTTCGGCCAGGTAGCTCGGCATGACTACGAATGCTTTGGAAGGCACCAGCCCGAATTCATCCGGGTTACGGTTGGTGATCCGGATATCAGGATCAAAGGGATAGCGGCTATACAGCAAAGGATTGATATCAGTGTTGTAATAAGCATCTTCCATCACCGCTTCCACATTCACCAGGGGACTGAAACCGCTGTAGCTGGTGCCTGTGAGCTCGGCTACCTCAAATCCTTCATATTGGCCAACATCCGCTATCAGGCGTACCGCATCTGTGATCACATCTTCTGCCAACGCATCTACGCGATGCAGGGCATTGATCTTTTCGGAGAAGGTGCGGAATTTGCTTGTACGGAATCCGTAGTTCATCAGTGATTTCATTACATCACCACGGGATACGCTTTGCGCCTGGTTATTGGCAACGGTATAGCTGCCATCATCGCCCGCATCCGTTTTATGGTAAGCCACTACCGTATCAGTGCTGCTTGCGCCCGGCGGAATGGCCACTACATCAAACTTGTACTGGCTGCTGGCATTTAGTGCAGGCAGATCATAGCTCAGCAACTTCGAAACACTGTCGTATTGCATACCGGCTTTGATAGCGGCGCCATTTGCATCCGCGAGACGGATCTCGTACTGCCAGCGTTTATCAAACAGGTAGGCCTGGCCCCTGTTCAGGTTGATCAAGCCTTTGCCGAATTCCTCTTTGTAGAAGTTGCGTTGGTCTACTACCGGGTATGAATAGGCGATATTGCTCAGTGGTATATAGTCCGGGGCCGTACTGGTAGTGAAACTGGCTATCTCCATTTCTTCGCTCAATTGTCCATCCACATAAACGGTTTGCCATGCGCCCATCACCAGCTCTTCAAAGGTTACCTTCACCATGGCTTCGAGCGTCTTTTTGGGAGGCAATACTTCCTCTGAATAGAATGACACCGCATCGTTACTGCTGTTCCATACGAGCTTGCCAGGTATGATGGCGCCGTTGTCCCTTACAACAAAGGTCAGGAGCTTGGCCCGGTAGGTCTTCGTGCCATTGTCATCGTCTACATCGAAAGGCTGACCGATCTTCATATTAAATGCTGCCTGCGGAGCAGTGAACACATCTACATCGGTAGCATTCTTACTTGGTGTAACACTGGAAATGATCTTTATATCCACAGGGCTATAGGCCCCTGTAACGATTTCGCATTCGTCTCCAATGCTTACTTTCATGCGCATATTGCCGCTTACGAGGCCGCCCAGTACACTGAATTTCACGGCCATATATCCCTTCATCCAGGTAGGATTGGGCAGCTTAGCCTGCATCAGCATGGCTGCTGAACCGGATATGATCGGGATCCGCGCCTTGATGAATTTCAGGTTCACCTTTACGCCCACTTCTCCCTGTAAGTACGCATAGGCCTGACCGTTAGCATACCATCCGTCCATACCTATCTTCTCTGACTTGCCTGCACAATGTGCATCGCCATAGTCTTTCAGCATGATGTCGAAACCTAAGCCGGCTTTCAAATTGGCGTAGAGGATCAGGAAGGTGATATCCCCTGTTTCTACGCTGAGGCTGGAGCCGAATGCAAAGCCGCGGCCATCGCCCAGGGCGTTCAGATCACGCATATAATCCAGCTCGCTCAGCTCCATGCCCAGGATGTCCGCCACTTCCTGCGGAGGTGGGGGAGAGCCCGGTATTTTATCACCTACCATGAGGTAGGACGTTGTCTTAACTGAAATGCCTGCCACCGCCAGCTTGATGCCCAGGCGGTTAGTGGGCGTACCCATATGGAAATACCACTCGTCGGGAGAAACGTGTATCACGGCCCATCCCGCGCGGTTGCCGCTGGCGTTGCCGGTCATGATACCTCCGGCTATGTTCACATACAGGTCGAAGTTGGCATGGAAAGTAGAAGTAGTGAAATCATATTGCATGCCTACATAGGCAGAGAGACCGCTTTCACCTGCTTTATAATCATCTCCGGCAATTTTTTCTGCTGCCTGAGAGGGATTGGATACTTTCATGGCCATCAGCTTTTCACCGGCATCGCCCATTTCGGTCGCCAGCTTTTGTTCCTCCGCTGCCAGTTTGCCAAACTGTTTGCCCAGGTAACCGTTGATGTCTCCCTCCAGGTTGGGCAGCACATTGAGAATAGAGGCATAGCCATAGTAACCTATGAAATTGATGCCGCCGCTCCTGTTAAAGGCCACTTCGAAGGAAGCTTCTCCATTCACCACCTTGTCTTCTGAGATATTGAACAGCACTGCTGCCTTGATACCCAGCCCTGTCTTCTCATCCGGCACGTAATTGATGCCGGTGGGAGAAGGGGCCGCCAGCACATCAGGCGCAAGCTTCTTCATGCGGTAATAGGCGCCGCCGCCGAAGCCTGTGAGGTTCACCGGCGGTACGATGGGAATGCCCGGTTTAAAGCTGGCCTTCGCATCTACATACCAATAGCGGAAGTCTTTAGAACCAAACATGGCGCGGGCTTCCACCTTCACTTTATCTTCCATGAAATTGGCTTTCACTTCGCCGCTGATAGCATCGCCGTAGGTTGCGTCATCCTCATATATCTTCAGTGTACCTGCGATTGTGAGGGCCTTGGAAACCTTTGCGTTGATGTGGATCTCTTCCAGCTTCAGCTTATCGTATTTCCAGGTCTGGATGCCTTCCTTTTCATCGAACTTTCCGACGATGATGATCTTCGTGTCGCCGGCGAAGTTCTGTTCCATGAGGTTCACACGGACACCAAAGGTGAGCGAAGCTTCTCCGTTCATGGCCTTTAGCGCAATTTCGGTGATGGACACCGGGAAATTAGACACCGTGTTCTCCTCTTTATATCCAAAATAACTGGTAGTGAGATAGGGGGCCTTGGTGAGCAGGTGCAGGTCTTTGAAGATGATACCTTTGAAGACAGCCACCGGCTTTCCCTTATCATCCTGCTTGGTGGAAGCGGCGATGATCAGGCGGCCATGCAGCATGGCTTCCGGTTCAAATTTGCCACTGGCCAGCTTCAGCTGTACCCAGGAGTTGGGTTCCAGTTCTGCGCGGGCTTTCCACACGTTGAAGCGCATCGTATCAATGGTATTGAGCTTCAGGATGTATTCATTATCCGCGGTAACGATCGCCGTATACCCCAGTGGGGCTTCTGCAATAGGCAGTCCTACCATGCCCTGGAAACCTGCGCCTACCAGGTGATTGGCTTCCAGGTCGATATTGAAGCGATCTACTGAGAAACGCCATCCGGCGGCGGTACCATCCGGGAGGATATTATTACCGAAGAAGGAGCCGGTAAATCCGTGGCTGTCGATGATCATATTATGAGCGCCAAAGGACACCCGTTTGCCGGATTCCTGCCGCCGCATAAATTGCTTGGGCAGTGTGACCTCGATCTCATCTGCGTATACGCCGCGCCAGAGATTGGGATCTTCTGCAGGCATGTATTTGTCTTCATACCCTTTCGGATATACGACATTCGGCGAGTTGCGAATATCGCTGAAATCAAATACGGCATTTTTTATATGAAAGCCAACGCCTTTCAGCGGGGCGATCTCAAAGGCGGGCAAATTGAGCTCCACCAGGATATCGTTCCAATCACTTGCAATGGTGTGGAAGTCTGCTTTTACATAGGCGGTGCTATCCATGTTCCTTTCACCGTCGGACTTCAAAGGCACGAGCATGGTGCGGGGGAATTTTATTTCCGCCGTGATGCCCAGCTCTTTAAAGCCGTTACAATCCATGGTAACATAGGTAAGATCCAGGCCCTGGCCTGTTTGCATGTCCATAGCGCCTTTCAGCGTTACGGCGGCAGTGCCCCCGTTGATAGGGATGGGCACATTGCCCAGCAGCACCAGCCTGGCATCGCCTACGATACCGCCGCTATAGGAAAGCTTCAGTCCTTTGAGGCCAAAGAAGATCTCCTTTGGGTTCTGCGGGATCTCTACTTTGGCATAGACGGTCAGCTCTGCGTAGGTAGGGTGGAAGATGGCATTGCTGATGGCAATCTCCACTTTCGTATTGTTGACCTTTTTGGAGAGACCGATGGGCAGCTCATTCAGATCGTCTGGTGTGAGCGCGTCTACATAGCGGTTCTCTTTATTGATCTTCAGGAACTCCGCCCTGGCCTGTTCCCGGTAGCCGTTGGTAACAGGATCAGGCTGATTGGTGCTATCCAGGTAGGCTGCGGTAAAGAGCCCATTGGCAGGAGCAGGCATCATTTGCATGGCCAGCTGCCGGTCTATTTCCGGGAAGCTGCGTGTTTCTGAAAAGTTGTTGGCAGAAATGGCCGGTATTACCGGCTGCGGGCGTTGCAGGGAGTCACGCTCATTGGCATGGGCGATCAATGACCAGCAAGTCAGTATTGCGGCAAGGACGTAGGAATAGCAGTAATGGTACTTGCTCGGGTAACAGTTGACCATAGGCAAATAGGGTATAGGTAAAGGCGGTTAGTAGTGTAGGGGCACCACAAAAATCGGTATGCACGCTCGTAAAACTCGTAATATGTCCCTTGCTCTTTCCGGTTATTTTGGGTGCAATATTACATATTTTAACAATTTAAAGAAAATATTTAATTGTTAAGGGGACGGGAAAAGGGGGCTTCATCTTGTCATGGGACGGACGGGGCTTCATACCCGTCATTGCGAGGAGCAGTCAAGCCTATTGTGCGTGTGGCGCGACAAAGCAATCTCACAAACGACAAACGGTGATGATTACGTTTTACTGCTAAACATTTGCCGTTTGTGAGATTGCTTCGGCCCTGGCTCTTCACAAGCCCTTGGGGCCTCGCAATGACGTTGGCTGAAGACCCGTTTGTGCTAATCCCAGGCGAGAATCGGTATTAATTCACCTGGCTGTAAAAGCTTTGCAAATCTCTCGCCAGCTGGTCATAAATAGGTCTTGTAAACAGCATAAAAAGCTCTTGCGGAGGGGGTGGAGGGGCATCTATGCCGCCCATCTGGCGTTTGTCTTCATCGCTGAGGGCGCGTTCATCGCCACGGAAGGTGCCTACCTGGTTGAGCCAGGTATAGCTGCCGGGGATACGGTCCTGGCGGAGTACGCGGTTATTGGTCACATCAATGATGCGGTAGTCGAGGAGGCCGCTGGATACCACGGTCTTTTTAACGATATAGATGGTGGCCTTTACGGTTTCATACTTTTTAATGAATTTACCGCTGGTGTCTTTTACGGAGCCGGTTTCGATCTCTTTCGACACATCGCGCTGGAAGCGGTCTACATAGGTCTGGCCTACTTGGAAATCATAGAACTGCATTTCCAGGGCTTCGTCCGGGCGGATGTCTTCGTTGCGGGCAAAGCGTTCGTCTGTGAATTTCACGAAGCGGTTAATGCTGCGCTGCTGGAGGTTACGTACCAGGGCATCGCGGAACTGGTCTGCACTGAACTGGTAGTAAGGGCTGCGTACATCGATGCGGCTTACCAGCACGTTCACGGTGCCCAGTGCGAAGGCTTCGTCCATACGCTGGCGGGCATCGCGGTAGTTGCTCACCATTTTAAGGGCGGCCGCAAATTCTTCGTAGGCATCGCGGGCACTGGGTTTATCGCCGCGGTTCAGCAGTTCCATACCGCGTTCGTACCTTACCTGGGCGGCGCTTTCCTGCGCGCCGGTAATGGCGTTGCGGTAATCTTTGGGCTGTACTACTTTCTGAGCGGCAGGGGAGGCATATATAATGTCATACAGGTGCTGGAGCGAGCGGTATTCGCGTCTTACAGATTCCCATTTGAGCGGGTCGTCTGAACGGAGATAGCCGTTTACTTTGTCTTCATGCAGCCGGATGGACTGATCGTAAGCTTTGGGCAGTAATTGCAGGGCGACGGCGTCCTGTGGTTTGCGTTGCAGTTTTTTAACGAAGGCGGCTACGGCCTCGTCATAACGGCCCTGGTTAAAGAGTTTTTCGCCTGACTTGCAGGAGGTAAAGAGGAATAGGATAGCGGCTGTTGCCAGCC
>Ga0209758_1003503_pt1 | contig 14174 bp, 14 predicted proteins | sample AraplaMF_Col_mMF_FD_184258 | JGI IMG/M metagenome (GOLD analysis project Ga0209758, IMG submission 184258) | Arabidopsis root microbial communities from the University of North Carolina, USA - plate scrape MF_Col_mMF (SPAdes) (version 2) | ecosystem: Host-associated > Plants > Roots > Endosphere... | reverse complement strand
ACTGTCATGGTTTTGTCTCCAAACCTGCTTGACACTAAAAGGCGAACCCCTTAGTTAGCCGCTCATCCCAACGGCCAGCCCGTTCGGAGAGGGTGCTCAGGCACCGGATTGCTTGAAAGAATGCGGGTGTAGCTCAGTCGGTTAGAGTGCCGGCCTGTCACGCCGGAGGTCGCGGGTTCGAGCCCCGTCACTCGCGCCATTTCAAAGCAGGCGGCAAATCGTCGCCGTTTGTCCGGTTCCATGGTATCCTCACGGTCTGAAAGGTCCAATGCGCGGGTGTAGCTCAGTCGGTTAGAGTGCCGGCCTGTCACGCCGGAGGTCGCGGGTTCGAGCCCCGTCACTCGCGCCATTTATCTCCTAAAAGCCATGCAGTTTCCGAGGGTCAGCCATGCGGCCTTCCGCAACTTTTGGGGATTTGTCGCGACATCGTTGCATCTGCTTGATAATGTCCGTCCGACACTGTTCGAATAGCCTCTGTAAAAGTCTTGCGCCGGGGCTCCGGCTGCGCTAACCACGGCTTGTTGCAACGCACGTTCGCTTGCCGGGCATTTGCCCAGTTGCGCCGCTCGGCGCCGCCCGCAAGCAGGGATGAACATGATGACTGAACTGCTCAGTTCCTATATTCCGATCGCTATTTTCATCGGTATCGCGCTCGTCATCGGCCTGGCGCTCCTCATCGCGCCGTTTGCCGTTGCCTTCAAGGCGCCCGATTCGGAAAAGCTCTCGGCTTACGAATGCGGCTTCAACGCATTCGACGACGCTCGTATGAAGTTCGACATCCGCTTCTACCTCGTGTCGATTCTCTTCATCATCTTCGACCTCGAGGTCGCCTTCCTCTTTCCGTGGGCCGTTTCCTTCGGCGCCATCGGCTGGTTCGGCTTCTGGTCCATGATGGTCTTCCTCCTCGTGCTGACCATCGGCTTTATCTATGAATGGAAGAAGGGAGCCCTGGAATGGGAGTAGCCCCCGCTGGCAATCAGACGCTCGTAGCGCAGCAGCCGAAGGGGATCATCGATCCCTCGACCGGCAAGCCGATCGGCAGCAACGACGCGTTCTTCGGCGAGATCAACAACGAGCTCGCCGATAAGGGCTTTCTCGTCACCTCGACGGATGAGCTGATCAACTGGGCTCGTACCGGCTCGCTGATGTGGATGACCTTCGGTCTTGCCTGCTGCGCCGTCGAGATGATGCAGTTGTCCATGCCGCGTTACGATGTCGAGCGTTTCGGTTTTGCCCCGCGCGCCTCGCCGCGCCAGTCGGACGTCATGATCGTCGCCGGCACGCTGACCAACAAGATGGCGCCCGCTCTCCGCAAGGTCTACGACCAGATGCCGGAGCCGCGCTATGTCATCTCGATGGGCTCTTGCGCCAACGGTGGCGGCTACTATCACTATTCCTATTCGGTCGTTCGTGGTTGCGACCGCGTCGTGCCGATCGATATCTACGTGCCGGGCTGTCCCCCCACAGCAGAAGCACTGCTTTACGGCGTGCTTCTGCTGCAGAAGAAGATCCGCCGCACCGGCACGATCGAACGCTAAGGGCAAGGACAGGATATTATGAGCGAAGCCCTCACTGAGCTTTCGTCCTACGTTTCGGAAGCGCGCGGCAGTCTGATTGCCGCCTCCCAGCTCAAATATGGCGAGCTGACGCTGACGACGACTGGCGACAATCTGATCCCGCTGCTGACTTTCCTGCGCGACGACGCCAAGTGCGGCTTCGTCAACTTGACGGATATTTGCGGCGTCGACTGGCCGCAGCGCGAACTGCGCTTCGACGTCGTCTATCACCTTCTGTCTCCGAAGAAGAACCTGCGCATCCGCGTGAAGCTGGCGACCGACGAAGATACGCCGGTTCCGTCTGCCTGCGCCGTCTATCCGGGCGCCGACTGGTTCGAACGCGAGACCTGGGACATGTACGGCGTGCTCTTCACCGGCCATCCGGACCTGCGCCGCATCCTGACCGACTACGGTTTCGAGGGCCATCCGCTGCGCAAGGATTTCCCGACGACCGGTTTCGTCGAGGTTCGTTACGATGATGCGGCAAAGCGCGTCGTTTACGAGCCTGTCGAGCTGAAGCAGGAATTCCGAAACTTTGACTTTATGTCGCCCTGGGAAGGCACGGAATATGTGCTGCCGGGTGATGAGAAGGCGAAGCGGTGAGTAGTGACTAGTCGGTAGTGAATAGTGACAGATATCCAGATGACGAGTGGGAGAATAACTTCCTATCGTGATTTGAAAGTTTGGCAGTTTGCGATCGATTTATCGGTTGTTTGTTATGAGGTGACGAGGACCTTCCCGCGGGAAGAGATTTATGGACTGACTAGCCAGATTAGGCGCTCTTCTGCTTCTGTGGCCGCCAACATTGCGGAAGGATACGGAAGAGAGAATCGAGGTTCGTTCGTTCAGTTTCTCAAGATCGCGCAAGGCTCGTTGAAAGAGCTGGAGACGCATTTGATCATCGCTGGAAGGGTCGGTTTTTTGGACGCTTCCCTGGTGGATCGGGTGCTTGGCCAATGTGATGAAACTGGAAAGATGCTCGGAGCGCTTATTCGAAGCGTTCAGCGCAGGAAAGCTGATGAGTAGCTGAGAGATGAAAACTAATCACTGCTCACTATTCACTAATCACTCTAAACGAGCTGATCGCCATGACCGAACATAACGTCCGTAACTTCAACATCAATTTCGGGCCGCAGCATCCGGCAGCGCACGGCGTTCTGCGTCTTGTCCTGGAGCTTGATGGCGAAATCGTGGAGCGCGTCGATCCGCATATCGGCCTGCTGCACCGCGGCACCGAAAAGCTGATTGAAACCAAGACCTACCTGCAGGCTGTTCCTTATTTCGATCGCCTCGACTACGTGGCGCCGATGAACCAGGAGCATGCCTATGCGCTGGCCGTCGAGAAATTGATCGGCCTGGAAATCCCGATTCGCGGCCAACTCATCCGCGTTCTCTATTCGGAAATCGGCCGTATCCTGTCGCATTTGCTGAACGTCACGACGCAGGCCATGGACGTCGGTGCGCTGACGCCGCCGCTCTGGGGCTTCGAAGAGCGCGAAAAGCTGATGGTGTTCTATGAGCGCGCCAGCGGCTCCCGCATGCATGCCGCTTACTTCCGTCCGGGCGGCGTTCACCAGGACCTGCCAGAACAGCTCGTGCAGGATATCGGCAAATGGTGCGACGAATTCCCCGGCAAGCTGGACGATATCGACGACCTTTTGACCGGCAACCGCATCTTCAAGCAGCGTAACGTCGATATCGGCGTCGTCTCGCTGGAAGATTGCTGGGCCTGGGGTTTCTCGGGCGTCATGGTGCGCGGTTCGGGCGCGGCCTGGGACCTGCGCCGCGCGCAGCCCTATGAATGCTATTCGGATCTTGAGTTCGACATTCCGGTCGGCAAGAACGGCGACAACTACGATCGTTACCTGATCCGCATGATCGAGATGCGCGAATCCGTGAAGATCATGAAGCAGTGCGTGAACCGCCTGCTCGGTGATGCCAAGACGGGACCGTTCTCCTCGATCGACGGCAAGGTCGTTCCGCCGAAACGCGGCGAGATGAAGCGTTCGATGGAAGCGCTGATCCACCACTTCAAGCTCTACACGGAAGGCTATCACGTTCCGGCCGGCGAAGTTTACGCTGCCGTCGAAGCGCCGAAGGGCGAGTTCGGCGTCTATCTCGTTTCCGACGGCACCAACAGGCCCTATCGCTGCAAGATCCGTGCTCCGGGTTATGCACATCTCCAGGCGATGGACTTCATGTGCCGTGGTCACCAGCTCGCCGACGTCGCGGCCATTCTCGGCTCGCTCGACATCGTGTTCGGCGAGGTGGACCGGTAATGCAGGCTCTGTCGCTTGCAGCAGCCCTCCTTCTTTCGGCTTCCGCTGCCTTTGCGCAGGAAGCCGGAAAGCTCGGCACGCCGCTGGGCCACGAGGAAGCGCAGCCGCCGGCAGCGCAATCGTCCATGGGCGACCTTTTGTCCAGGGGCTATGAGATCAAGGCCGCCGTGCCGAACGGCGGCAAGTTTGTGGTATTTATGCAAAAAGACCAGTCGGCCTATGCCTGTGAAATGCAGTCTCTGACTGCTTCGCGGTGTGGAACGCTAAACTGACAAGGCGTGAGGAAGAATGTCCGTTCGTCGATTAGCCGAAGATCAATTCCAGCCGGCCGCATTCGCTTTCAGCGATGAAAACGCGGTCTGGGCGGAAAAGACGATTCAGAAATATCCCGCAGGCCGTCAGCAGTCCGCGGTCATTCCGCTGTTGATGCGTGCGCAGGAGCAGGATGGTTGGGTCACCCGCCCGGCGATCGAAAAGATCGCCGACATGCTGGACATGGCCTATATCCGTGTTCTCGAAGTCGCGACCTTCTACACCCAGTTCCAGCTGCATCCGGTCGGCACCCGCGCTCACGTGCAGGTCTGCGGCACGACGCCGTGCATGCTGCGTGGCTCGGAAAAGCTGATGGGCGTCTGCCGCAACAAGATCCACCAGCACCCGTTCGAACGCAACGCTGAAGGCACGTTGTCCTGGGAAGAGGTCGAATGTCTCGGGGCCTGCGTCAACGCTCCGATGGTAATGATCGGCAAGGACACCTATGAGGACCTGACGCCGGAACGCCTGGAGGAGATCATCGATACGTTTGCTGCCGGCAACGGCGCGAGCGTCAAGGTCGGTCCGCAGATCGACCGTCACCTGTCCTCGCCCGAGGGCGGCCCGACGACGCTTTTCGACGACGTTACGGTGACCCGCATCCGGGCTGGCAAAGCGGCGACTGCCGACGGCGCGCCGGTTCCGCCCTCCGAGGCGGCTCGCCCGAAGAGCACTGATGCCGAGACCAACCCGTCGCTGAAAACGCCTGCAACCTCGCCCAAGGCATCGGCCAAGAATGCGAAGGCTGCCGAAGTTCAGCCGCTGTCGGGCACTGCCGCTTCCGAGCCGGCGCCGAAGGCGACTGCTGCTGAAGCCACCGCAAAGCCGTCGTTGACCGACAAGAACCGCCCGGCCGGTATCGAAAAGCCCGTTGTTCCCGATGATCTCAAGATGATCTCCGGCGTCGGTCCGAAGATCGAAGCAACGTTGCATGAAATCGGCATCTTCACCTTCGCGCAGGTCGCGAGCTGGAAGAAGGCCGAACGCGAATGGGTCGATGGTTTCCTGAATTTCCGCGGCCGCATCGAGCGCGACGACTGGGTCAAGCAGGCCAAGGCGCTCGCCAAGGGCGGCGAAGCGGAATATATCAAGGTCTTCGGCAAGAAGCCGCGGTAAGAGGTGTGAGACATGCTGCAAGATAAAGACCGCATCTTTACCAACATCTACGGCCTCAAGGACAAGTCCTTGAAGGGCGCGATGAGCCGCGGCCATTGGGACGGCACCAAGCAGATTCTCGAAAAGGGCCGTGACTGGATCATCGACGAAATGAAGGCATCCGGCCTTCGCGGTCGTGGTGGCGCAGGCTTCCCGACCGGTCTCAAGTGGTCCTTCATGCCGAAGCAGAGCGACGGCCGTCCCCACTACCTCGTCGTCAATGCCGACGAATCGGAGCCCGGCACCTGCAAGGACCGCGACATCATGCGCAACGATCCGCATACGCTGATCGAAGGCTGCGTGATCGCGAGCTTCGCCATGGGTGCGAACGCTGCCTATATCTACGTGCGCGGCGAATATATCCGCGAACGCGAAGCCCTGCAGGCTGCAATCGACGAATGCTACGATGCCGGCCTTCTCGGCAAGAACAACAAGCTCGGCTGGGACATGGACATTTTTGTCCATCACGGCGCCGGCGCTTATATCTGCGGCGAGGAAACCGCGCTGCTCGAAAGCCTCGAAGGCAAGAAGGGCCAGCCGCGCCTGAAGCCGCCATTCCCGGCAAACATGGGTCTCTATGGCTGCCCGACGACGGTCAACAACGTCGAATCGATCGCCGTTGCTCCGACCATCCTGCGCCGTGGCGCCGGCTGGTTCTCCTCCATCGGCCGTCCGAACAATGTCGGCACCAAGCTGTTCATGCTGTCAGGCCACGTCAACAAGCCGTGCACCGTCGAAGAAGAAATGGGTATCACCTTCCGAGAGCTGGTGGATAAGCATGCCGGCGGTATCCGCGGCGGCTGGGACAACTTGCTTGCCGTCATTCCGGGCGGTGCATCGTGCCCGATCGTTCCGGCCAAGGACATCATGGACTGCCCGATGGACTTCGACGGCCTGCGCGCTGTCGGCTCCTCCTTCGGTACGGCTGCCTCGATCGTCATGGACAAGTCCACAGATGTCATCAAGGCGATTGCCCGTATCTCGGCCTTCTTCAAGCATGAGAGCTGCGGCCAGTGCACGCCGTGCCGCGAGGGCACGGGTTGGATGTGGCGCGTGATGGAGCGTATGGCGCGTGGCAACGCGCAGAAACGCGAAATCGACATGCTGTTCCAGGTCACCAAGCAGATCGAAGGCCACACCATTTGTGCGCTCGGCGATGCCGCCGCATGGCCGGTGCAGGGTCTGATCCGTAACTTCCGTCCGGAAATCGAAGCCCGCATCGACCAGTATACGGCCAATGCGCTCGATCACGGTGCGGTTCTGGAAGCGGCGGAGTAAGCGCATGACGACCAGCACGTCCGACAGCAAGGTGAGGGAAGGGGCCGCCGATTTCGCGGCTGACTTCGGCCGTCTTGCTGCCGGCATGCTGGAAAATGCGCGCGCCATGCCTATTCATCCGCTGATGGCCCATCCGGCTGCGGCATTTGCCGCTGCGACGGCGATCGGTTTCGGCTTCTCCACACAGATGGCCGGCGTCTTTTTTGGCGCGCTGCAGGGTGCACTCGAAACGGCGAACATGGCAGCCGCAGCACTCGACGAGACGCCGCCGGACGAAGAAGTGCCGGAAATGGATATCCGTCCGGAAAACATTCGCGGCCCTGCCGAAAAGGTCGAGCCGGTTCGCAAGGCGGCAAAGCCGAAGCTGACGGTGGTTTCCACCAAGGCTCCGGTTGAACAGAGTATCAAGCCCGCGGCCGTTGCCAAGGCGAAGCCGGCCGCAAGGTCCAGGAAGGCTGACGACCTGAAGCTGATCGCCGGTATCGGTCCGAAGCTGGAGCAGGTGCTCAATCAAAGAGGCATCCGCACCTTCGCTGATATCGCGGCATGGAGCGATGCTGATATTGCGAGCCTGGATGCCGAACTCGGCGTCGACGGCCGTATCTTGCGCGACGACTGGGTCGGTCAGGCCAAGGTGCTGGCGACGCGGGGCCGCAGGAAGAAGTAGATTTCCGGCCGAATGCGATGGCTGGAGAAATGGTGGATCGGCCGACGGGGCAGGGGCTCCGGGTCGTAAAGCCGGTGGCGGGTTTCGGATCTCGGAACCGGCGAAAGAAAATTTGGGCAATACCAGCGCCAGGACGGATGAAATAACCGCCTTGGCAATATGGATGTTGCAAAAATAGGTTTGTTTGCCGGTACCCGGCGAATGGGAAACAGGACTGAGTGACGATGGCAAAACTGAGGATTGACGGTAACGAGATCGAAGTTCCGGATCATTTCACGCTGCTTCAGGCGTGCGAAGAAGCCGGTGCTGAAGTTCCGCGCTTCTGCTTCCATGAGCGTCTGTCGGTTGCCGGCAATTGCCGCATGTGCCTCGTCGAGGTCAAGGGCGGCCCGCCGAAGCCTCAGGCTTCCTGCGCCATGGGCGTGCGCGATATCCGCGGCGGCCCGAACGGCGAACTGCCCGAAGTTTTCACCAACACGCCGATGGTCAAGAAGGCCCGCGAAGGTGTGATGGAATTTCTGCTGATCAACCATCCGCTCGATTGCCCGATCTGCGACCAGGGTGGCGAATGCGACCTGCAGGACCAGGCCATGGCCTTCGGCATCGACACGTCGCGCTATCAGGAAGACAAGCGCGCCGTCGAGGACAAGTATATCGGGCCGCTCGTCAAGACGGTCATGAACCGCTGCATTCACTGCACGCGCTGCGTCCGTTTCACAACCGAGGTCGCCGGCATCTCCGAGCTCGGCCTGATCGGCCGCGGCGAAGACGCCGAAATCACCACCTATCTCGAGCAGGCCATGACCTCGGAGCTGCAGGGCAACGTCGTCGACCTCTGCCCGGTCGGTGCTCTCACCTCCAAGCCCTTCGCTTTCACGGCCCGTCCGTGGGAATTGAACAAGACCGAATCGATCGACGTCATGGACGCCGTCGGCTCCGCGATCCGTGTCGATACGCGCGGCCGCGAAGTCATGCGCATTCTGCCGCGCGTCAATGAAGCCGTGAACGAAGAGTGGATTTCGGACAAGACCCGCCACGTCTGGGACGGTCTGAAGACGCAGCGCCTCGACCGGCCCTACGTCCGCAAGGGCGGCCGTCTGCAGCCGGCGACTTGGGGCGAAGCCTTCGGCGCCATCAAGGCAGCCGTTTCTGCGACATCGGGCGACAAGATCGGCGCGATCGCTGGTGACCTCGCTTCGGTCGAAGAGATGTATGCGCTCTCTGAACTGGTGAAGTCGCTCGGTTCCGGGAACCTCGACTGTCGCCAGGATGGGGCGGCACTTGATCCGTCGCTCGGCCGCGCAAGCTACCTCTTCAACCCGACCATTGCGGGCATCGAGCAGGCCGACGCGCTGCTCATCATCGGCGCGAACCCGCGCTTCGAGGCTGCAATCCTCAACGCCCGTATCCGCAAGCGTTACCGTCGCGGCGGCTTCCCGATCGGCGTGATCGGCGAGGGCGGCGAGATGCGCTACAAGTATGATTACCTCGGCGCCGGTCCCGACACGCTGAAGGACATTCTCGATGGCGGCCACGCCTTCGCAGAGGTCCTTTCCAAGGCGTCCAAGCCGATGATCATCATCGGCCAGGGTGCTCTGACCCGTACCGATGGCGCAGGCGTTCTCGCAACGGCCGCCAAGCTCGCCGTCAATGTCGGCGCGATCGCCGAAGGCTGGAACGGCTTTGCCGTACTGCACACCGCCGCTTCCCGCGTCGGTGGTCTCGATCTCGGCTTCGTTCCCGGCGCCAAGGGCGCCAATGCTGCCGATATGCTGAAGGCCATGGACGTGCTCTTCCTGCTCGGCGCCGATGAGTTCGACCTCACAGCCAAGACCGCGAAGTTCACGGTCTATATCGGCTCGCATGGCGATAACGGCGCACATGGTGCCGACGTCATCCTGCCGGCTGCCGCCTACACGGAAAAGTCCGGCACCTGGGTCAACACCGAAGGCCGTGTCCAGATCGGCAACCGCGCCGGTTTCGCGCCGGGCGACGCCCGTGAAGACTGGGCGATCATCCGCGCCCTTTCCGACGTGCTCGGCAAGAAGCTTCCTTTTGATTCCCTCGGCGAATTGCGCGGCAAGCTCTATGCGGCATTCCCGCATTTCGCGGCCGTCGACGAGATCGCCGAAGGTGATAGCGCCCAAATTGCCGCACTGGCGAAAAAAGCCGGCAAGATGAACAAATCCGGGTTTGCGTCGCCGGTCAAAGACTTCTATTTGACGAACCCGATAGCGCGCGCCTCGGCTGTCATGGCCGAGTGCTCGGCATTGGCCCGCAACAATTTCAAAGTCGCGGCAGAGTAAGGGCAGGAACTCATGGATTCTTTCTTCTCGACCTATGTCTGGCCGGCGATCATCATGATCGGTCAGTCGCTGCTGCTGCTCGTCTGCCTGCTGGTCTTCATCGCTTACGTCCTCCTTGCCGACCGCAAGATCTGGGCTGCCGTCCAGCTTCGCCGCGGCCCGAACGTCGTCGGTCCCTTCGGCCTGTTCCAGTCCTTCGCCGACCTTCTGAAGTTCGTCTTCAAGGAGCCGGTCATTCCGGCCGGCGCCAACAAGGCGGTCTTCCTGCTCGCTCCGCTGGTCACTGTGCTTCTGGCGCTGTCGACTTGGGCGGTCGTGCCGCTCGCCGACGGCTGGGTGATTGCCAACATCAATGTCGGCATTCTGTATATCTTCGCGATCTCGTCGCTCGAGGTCTACGGCATCATCATGGGCGGCTGGGCTTCGAACTCGAAGTATCCGTTTCTCGGCGCGCTGCGCTCGGCAGCGCAGATGGTGTCCTATGAGGTTTCGATCGGCTTCGTCATCGTCACGGTACTTCTCTGCGTCGGTTCGCTGAACCTGACCGATATCGTCAATGCGCAGCATACGGGCCTTGGCACCATGCTCGGCCTGCCAGCATCGTTCCTCGACTGGCATTGGCTGTCGCTGTTCCCGATGTTCATCGTCTTCTTCATCTCGGCGCTCGCCGAGACGAACCGCCCGCCCTTCGACCTTCCCGAAGCCGAATCGGAACTCGTCGCCGGCTTCATGGTCGAATACGGCTCTGCTCCTTACATGATGTTCATGCTCGGCGAATATGCGGCCGTCGTCCTGATGTGCTCGCTGACCACTATCCTCTTCCTCGGTGGCTGGCTGCCGCCGGTCGATTTCTGGCTCATCAACTGGGTGCCCGGGATCATATGGTTCATGCTGAAGGCTTGCCTGGTGTTCTTCATGTTCGCCATGGTCAAGGCTTTCGTGCCGCGTTACCGCTACGACCAGCTCATGCGTCTCGGCTGGAAAGTCTTCCTTCCACTGTCGCTCGCCATGGTCGTCATCGTTGCATTCGTGCTGAAACTGACGGGATGGGCCGGCTGATGTCCAACCTCGTTTCCGGCAAAATTGGAGAATAAGATGGGAAGCCTGTCCGCCTCCATCAACTCGCTTTTCCTCAAGGAATTCGTCGGCGCCTTCTTCTTGTCGATGCGCTACTTCTTCAAGCAGAAGGCGACGATCAACTACCCCTTCGAAAAGGGTCCGGTCAGCCCGCGCTTCCGCGGCGAACATGCGCTGCGCCGTTATCCGAACGGCGAAGAGCGCTGCATCGCCTGCAAGCTGTGCGAAGCGATCTGTCCCGCTCAGGCGATCACCATCGAAGCCGGCCCGCGCCGCAACGATGGCACGCGCCGCACGGTGCGTTACGATATCGACATGGTGAAGTGCATCTATTGCGGCTTCTGCCAGGAGGCATGCCCGGTCGATGCGATCGTCGAAGGCCCGAATTTCGAATTCGCCACCGAGACCCGTGAAGAGCTCTACTTCGACAAGCAGCGGCTGCTCGAAAACGGCGACCGGTGGGAGCGTGAAATCGCCCGCAACATTGCGATCGACGCGCCGTACCGCTGATTGAGATTTGAAATGCCGCGGAGAGGGCGCTCTTGCCTGCCGCGGTCAACATGCACCGGGGCTTTGCCGGCGAAAGCTGTGCGAGGTCCTATCGGGCAGGGAAACTCCCGGCTGCCCGGGGGAAGATGAAAAAGGCACCAACATGGGTCTGCAGGCTCTATTTTTCTATCTTTTCGCCTTTGTCGCGATAGCGTCGGCGTTCATGGTCATCTGGGCGAAGAACCCGGTTCACTCGGTTCTGTTCCTGATCCTGGTGTTCTTCAATGCAGCCGGTCTCTTCCTGCTGCTGGGTGCCGAATTCCTGGCGATGATCCTGCTCGTCGTCTATGTCGGCGCGGTTGCGGTTCTCTTCCTCTTCGTGGTGATGATGCTCGACATCGACTTTACTGAGCTTCGCGCCGGTGTTCTCGAACATGCGCCGATCGGCGCGCTGATCGGCCTCATCCTCGCGGCTGAGCTCATCGTCGTCGCCGGCGGCAGCGTGATCTCGCCGGAGATCGCGAAGACGGTCGCCATGCCGATCCCGGCTCTCACAGAACGCACCAATACGGCCGCGCTCGGCGACGTGCTCTATACGAACTACGTCTACTTCTTCCAGATCGCCGGTCTGGTCCTGCTGGTCGCCATGATCGGCGCGATCGTGCTGACGCTGAAGCATCGCACCAACATCAAGCGGCAGAATATTTCCCGTCAGGTTGCCCGCACGCCCGCGACCGCCGTCGAGGTGGTCAAGGTCAAGCCGGGGCAGGGCGTGAACTGAACCGAGAGGTCAAGGAACAAAGAACATGGTCATCGGACTCTCCCACTATCTCACGGTCAGCGCCATCCTCTTCACGATCGGCATCTTCGGCATCTTCCTGAACCGGAAGAACGTCATCGTCATCCTGATGTCGGTCGAATTGATCCTGCTGTCGGTGAACATCAACATGGTCGCCTTCTCGTCGTTCCTGAACGACATCGTCGGCCAGGTGTTCGCACTGTTCATTCTGACCGTCGCTGCTGCCGAAGCGGCGATCGGTCTTGCAATTCTCGTTGTCTTCTACCGCAACCGCGGTTCGATCGCGGTCGAAGACGTCAATATGATGAAGGGCTGAGCGGCTCATGTTCCTCTATAAGGCTATCGTCTTCCTTCCCCTGATCGGCGCGATCATCGCCGGCCTCTTCGGCCGCGCGATCGGTGCCAAGGCGTCGGAATATGTCACCAGCGGCCTGATGGTCGTCGCCGCCGTCCTGTCCTGGGTCGTCTTCTTCACGGTCGCGCTCGGTCATCCCGAGGGCGCCATCAAGGTCGAGGTTCTGCGCTGGATCCAGTCCGGCGGCATCGACGTGTCCTGGTCGCTGCGTGTCGATACACTGACCTCGGTCATGCTGATCGTCGTCAACACGGTCTCGACGCTGGTGCACGTCTACTCGATCGGTTACATGCATACCGATCCGCACCGCCCGCGCTTCTTCGCCTATCTCTCGCTCTTCACCTTCGCCATGCTCATGCTGGTGACCTCCGACAACCTCGCCCAGATGTTCTTCGGCTGGGAAGGCGTCGGTCTGGCCTCGTATCTGCTGATCGGCTTCTGGTACAAGAAGCCCTCGGCATCGGCGGCTGCGATAAAGGCCTTCATCGTCAACCGCGTCGGCGATTTCGGCTTCGTGCTCGGCATCGCCACCGTCTTCGTGCTGTTCGGCTCGATCAATCTCGATACGATCTTCGCCAATGCTGCGACCTTCGCTCCGGCGGAAGGCGGCGGTGAAGCCGGCGAAGTGGTCCTGAACCTCTTCGGCATGCATCTCGACAAGGCGCATGCGCTGGCCGGCGCCTGCCTGCTGCTCTTCATGGGCGCGATGGGTAAGTCGGCACAGTTCCTGCTGCACACCTGGCTGCCGGACGCCATGGAAGGCCCGACGCCGGTTTCGGCGCTCATCCATGCCGCAACCATGGTGACCGCCGGCGTCTTCCTCGTCGCCCGCATGTCGCCGATCTTCGAACACTCGCCGGATGCGCTCGTGGTCGTTACGATCATCGGTGCGATCACCGCCTTCTTCGCCGCGACCGTTGCTCTTGTGCAAAATGATATCAAGCGCGTCATTGCCTATTCCACCTGCTCGCAGCTCGGCTACATGTTCGTGGCGCTCGGCGCCGGGGCCTATGGCGCGGCGATCTTCCATCTCTTCACGCATGCCTTCTTCAAGGCGCTGCTCTTCCTTTGCGCCGGCTCGGTCATCCATGCTGTCGATGGCGAGCAGGACATGCGTCACATGGGCGGTTTGTGGTCTCATATTAAAGTTACTGCTGTTTTGATGATCATCGGCACGCTGGCGATCACCGGTTTCGGCATTCCCTTTACGCCGATCGGCTTTGCCGGCTTCTTCTCCAAGGACGTGATCATCGAGGCGGCCTACGCATCGCATTCGCCTGTCTCGGGGTTTGCCTTCACGCTGCTGGTCATTGCCGCTCTCTTCACAAGCTTCTATTCCTGGCGCCTGATCTTCATGACCTTCTTCGGCAGGCCGCGCGCTTCGCATGAGGTCATGCATCATGTCCACGAGTCGCCGCAGGTCATGCTGGTGCCGCTCTACCTCCTCGCCATCGGTGCAGTTTTTGCCGGCGTGCTATTCGAAGGCCGTTTCTATGGCGAGGAATATGCCGAGTTCTGGAAGGGCGCGCTCTTCACCGGTGCCGAGAATGAGCTGGTGGAGCAATTCCATCATGTTCCGGCCTGGGTCGGCCTCAGCCCCTTCATCGCCATGCTGCTCGGTTTCGTGACCGCCTGGTACATGTACATCCGGTCGCCGTCGACGCCGCGCAAGCTCGCCGAGCAGCATCGTGTGCTCTACCAGTTCCTGCTCAACAAGTGGTACTTCGACGAACTCTACGACTTCCTCTTCGTTCGCACTGCCAAGGCGCTTGGCAACTTCCTGTGGAAGAAGGGTGACGTCGGCGTCATCGATACCTACGGTCCGAACGGCGTCGCTGCCCGCGTGGTCAACGTGACCGACCGCGTCGTGCGTCTGCAGACCGGCTACCTCTATCACTATG
>Ga0209758_1003497_pt1 | contig 14188 bp, 10 predicted proteins | sample AraplaMF_Col_mMF_FD_184258 | JGI IMG/M metagenome (GOLD analysis project Ga0209758, IMG submission 184258) | Arabidopsis root microbial communities from the University of North Carolina, USA - plate scrape MF_Col_mMF (SPAdes) (version 2) | ecosystem: Host-associated > Plants > Roots > Endosphere... | reverse complement strand
AACAGCTTGCCGCGGATGATCTCGTTGTTCTTGACGGTCTCGATGAACCGGTCATAGGCCGCCCCCTCGGGCAGTTCGGAGGGGAACAGCGCGGCCGGCAGCTTGCCCGGCGCCGGGGCTTGGCGCGCCGAGAACAGCGAGACCAGGCCGCGGGTGCCTTCGACCAGCTGCATGTCGGTGACGAAGTCGCGCAGCTTCTCGAGGTTGTTCCGCGCCAGCAGGGTCTTGCCCTCGACCACGACAAGGACGTCGAATTCCTCGGCCGGAAACTTCTTCGTCACCTCTTCGTACTGGTGGAATTCGCGGGTGTTGGAGCGGAACAGCTGCGACAGCGAATCGTCGATCTTGATCCGCTCGATGCCGAACACGGCGGCGACGATCAGCGCGAGCAGGATGATGCAGGAGACGATCGGCGCGCGGATGGCGATCAGTCCGAGGCGCTCCAGCCCGAAGGCGATAGAGGACGCAGGCCCCTGCTCGACCTTGTCGACATGAACCTCATTCTCGCGGTGCTTTTCGAGCATGCCTTGTCCAGTTCCTCAATCGGCTTTAGCTGTGAGCTTATTGCGCTCCGCGAACGGCTTGAAAACGCCATACCAATGGGAGGCTTGCCCTTTGAAAATGCGCGGAAAATCGCCGGCAGCGGTTTAGCAGGTCAATCGCCCTTCTCGCAAGCGCGCCAAGGCTCTCCAAATCGATCAAGATGCGGCGATTTTGCCCGGAATGCCCCCTATTCGGATCAAGCCGTTCCGATTCGACGCGGCGCGCGGTCGGCGCTCTCGTCCTTGAGCGCCACGCCGGTGACCTGCCGCGCCAGTCCCTCGCGGACAAGCCAGTCGATCTTGAGGGCGGCCTCGTCATAGTTCAACCCAGCCTTGTGGATATTGGACACGCAGTTGCGCTCGGCATCGGTCAGGCCAGGCTTGGGCCCGTAGGTCAGATAGGCCCCCAGGCTGTCGGGCGCCGACAGGCCCGGCCGCTCGCCGATCAGCATCAGGACCATGCGGGCGCCGAGAATGGCCCCGATCTCGTCGCCAAGCGCGACCCGCGCGCCTGACGCGACGGCGACGTGGCCGGTCGCGACGGGCTCGCCTTCGCCCAGTCGCGGCAGCAGGCCTTGCAGCAGCGCGAGCGCATGGGCATGGACCGCCGCGGCCGACAATCCATCGCCGATGACGATCGCAAGCTGGCAAGGTGCCGTGGCGGCATCCGCCAGCGCCGCAGCCGAGCCGGCATCGAGCTGCCGTCCGAGATCCGGCCGGCGCAGATAATCGCTGCGATCGGCCGCCTGGCTCGAAACCTCGGTGGCGGCAAGGCCGAGCGCCCTCACCCCGGCAGCCAGACGCGGCGCGTCGAAATCGGCATGCACGGCATCGCGGGCACGGGCATGGGCCAGCGTGAAATCGAGCAAAGGCTTTGTCGGCAGGCTCGCGCCGCTGCGGCCGAGCGCAACACGCGCAGGCGTGAGCGATCTGAGGTCGATGACCGGGCGCGCCGGAACAGGCTCGTCGTTCATTCGGCGGGAACGGAGGCTTCGCGCAGCCGGATCGAATAATTCGACGCGTTCTGCTCACCGCTGGAGGCCGCGCGCGCAAAGGTGATGAGATGATGCGCAATGACGGTGCAGCCGATCAGGCCCTCGATATCGCCGCGCCTGATGCGCCCCAGCGCGAACTTCCAGAATACGCGCCTGTAGTCGCCGAGCACGCCGACCTTCCAGAAGATGTTGCGCAACATGACGAGGCCGCGCCGGATGTTCGGCCAGGTCTTCATCTCGTCCGGCACCGGCATCTTGAGGCGATGCACATAGACGTTGTCGCACTGGTACTGGAAGCGCGCATAGACCTTCTCGGGTTCGTAAGCCACACCCATCGCGTGCTTCCAGGACGCGACGACCTCGTCATAAGGCAACAGGAAGTCGACGTTGGAATCGCGCCCCTCGTCATCGATCAAGCGCCCTTCGCGCTCCAGCCGGTCCCATAGCGGGGTCTTCGGCAATGCCTGAAGCAGGTTGATGGTCAGCAGCGGGATCCGCGATTCCTCGACGAAGGCGAGCAGCGCCTCCGACGTGTTCGGCTTGTCGGTGTCGAGCCCCATGATGATGCCTGATACCACCTCCATGCCGTAGGAGTTGATGGTGCGCACGCCCTCCAGGATCGGGACCATCATGTTGTGGTCCTTGTGCATGGCCTTCAGCGCGTCGGGATCCGGCGTCTCGATGCCGCAGAAGATGGTGACGAAGTAGGCCTCGCGCATCTTCTCGAGGATCTCGGGCCGCTTCGCGATATTGAGCGTCGCCTCGCAGGCGAGCCGCGTCACATAGCCGGTCTTCTTCTGCCATTCGATCAGATGCGGCAGCAGGTCCATCGCCGCCTTGCGGTTGCCGATGAAATTGTCATCGACGAAATAGACCGTATCGGTCATGCCGCATTCGCGCAGGCGATCGAGCTCGGCGATGATCTGCTCCGGCGTCTTGATGCGCGGATTGCGGCCGTAGAGGCCGGGAATGTCGCAGAACTCGCACTGATAGGGACAGCCGCTGGAATACTGGATGCTGCCGAGGAAATAACGCTTCACGTCGGCGAGCTCATAGGCCGGAATCGGAAACTCCGTCATCGGCACACGGTCCTTGGTGGCGAGCACCACCTGGCTCTCGGGCCGCGAGGTATCGCGCGACAGAATCTCGATCAGCTGGTTGGTCGCATCGCCGAGCTCGCCGACATGGAGATAGTCGAACGAGGGATAATAGTCGGGACAGGCGCTGACCGAGGGGCCGCCGAGCGCAACCGGCAAATCGAATTCATGGGCGCGGCGGCAGATGTCGTTCATCTGCTGGCGCTGGATGTGCATGCCGCTGACGAAGACGGCTTCTGCCCATTCGAACTCTTCCTTGGTCGTGCGGCGAAGATTCTCGTCGACGAACTTCACCTGCCACTCCCTGGGCAGGTAGGCGGAGATCAGCAGGAGTCCCTGCGGCGGCATGAAGGCGCGAACGCCATCGGTCAGCGGATAGGCATGCTCGAAGGTGCCAAACGAGGACGTGTAACGCGGAAAAACGCAGAGAATCCGCCGGGACGTACCGTTGCTTTCAGCTCGCATTCAAGCTCCCCCGCCACACTCGACCTGGTTGCGGAAATTGCCAGCCAGACACACAGCGTAATGCTGTCGCCGGAATTTCTCAATATTGTGGCGTGAGCATAATTCGTGGAGGGACGGATGGTTTCCTTCGCTCCGCCGGCTCCCGCAACGTCACGCAATCAGCCGCGCAGCAAAATCGGGCAGCAGGCCTGCATCGCCGGCCAGACGGAAATCGGCGCCGACAATGCCTGACCGTGTCAGCCAGTCATCGAATTCCGGCGCGCGGCGCAGGGCGAAGACGTCGCGGACATAGAGCGCGTCGTGGAACGAGGTGGACTGGTAGTTCAGCATGACGTCGTCGGCGCCGGGCACCCCCATGATGAAGGTGACGCCGGCAGCGGCGAGCAGCGTCAGCAGATTGTCCATGTCGTCCTGATCCGCCTCGGCATGGTTGGTGTAGCAGATATCGATCCCAAGCGGCAGGCCGAGCAGCTTGCCGCAGAAATGATCTTCCAGCCCCGCCCGGATGATCTCCTTGCCATCGTAGAGATATTCGGGACCGATGAAGCCGACCACGCTGTTGACCAGCAATGGCGCAAAGGCGCGGGCCACCGCATAGGCGCGCGCCTCGCAAGTCTGCTGGTCGACACCATGATGGGCATTGGCCGACAGTGCCGACCCCTGCCCGGTCTCGAAATACATCACGTTTGCGCCGACCGTGCCGCGCTTCTGCGACAGACCGGCGGCCTGCGCCTCTCTCAGCAGCGCGAGGTCGATACCAAAGCTCCGGTTGGCGGCCTCGGTGCCGGCGACCGACTGAAAGACGAGGTCGACCGGGATGCCCTGCTCGATCAGAGCCAGCGTCGTGGTGACGTGGGTCAGCACGCAGCCCTGCGTCGGGATCTTCAGCCGCGCGATGATCTCATCGAGCAGCCGCAGCAATTGCGCGATGACGGCGGGATCGTCGCTCGCCGGATTGATGCCGATGCAGGCATCGCCGGCCCCGAGCAGCAGGCCATCGAGAATCGAGGCGGTGATGCCCCTGACATCGTCGAACGGGTGGTTGGGCTGGAGCCGCGTGCTCATCCGGCCCTTCAGGCCGATGGTATTGCGGAAGGCGGTGACGACCTCGCACTTCCGCGCCGCCAGAATCAGATCCTGGTTCCGCATCAGTTTTGAGACCGCGGCCGCCATCTCGGGCGTGATTCCGGGCGCGAGCTTGCGCAAGACCTCCGGTGTGGCCGCGTCCGACAGCAGCCAGTCGCGGAAAGCCCCCACCGTCAGCGAGGAGACCTGCGCAAAGGCCTTGGCGTCGTGGCTGTCGATGACGAGCCGGGTGACCTCATCGGTCTCGTAGGGGATGACGACCTCATTGAGGAATTGGCCGAGGGGGACGTCCGCAAGGGCCATCCGCGCGGCGATCATCTGCTCGGCGCTGCCTGCGGCAATGCCGGCCAGCCGGTCGCCGGAGCGCGGTGGGGTCGCCTTGGCGAGGAGGTCGCGCAGGTCCGGGAAGGTGTAGGTCGCGGCGTCGATGGTGTGGCGGTAGACCAAAGGCCCCTCCGGGGTTCGTCGGCCAGTGGCCGAGTCCAGATCGATCTTGAAGGCGATGCAGGCGTCAGGGAATACGCGCTTGCCGGCCTCCGTGCACGCCGATGTTTGGAGCGCACCGTGCAATCCGGACGAGGATGACCTGCCGGAAACTCACAAGGCTGGGACAACTAACTGAAATAGCGGGCATTTCCGTGGGCGTAGCCGGCGTCCAGGGACCCCGCGTTAACGCCGCGTCCATCTTCATTCTGCATAGTTTTCCCTAAACTTAATACGACCACGCGCACCGGCCGCTCCTGGCCAATCGGGCCCCGAACACCATGCAAATCGATCGATCTGCGAATGCTGCCAGCCTGGCAGGCCGTTTCACGCTGGCGAGCAAGCTCTACGCAATCTTCGCGCTGTTCGCCGTGCTCACCGCCGCGATCGCGATGCTGTCCGACTACAACAGCCGCCGCGCCGCCGAACTGACCAGCGCCATCGAGACCGCGAATGCGGCCGCGCTGAACGTCGAGCGCGTCAACTCGCTGGTCTACGCGGTGGTGATGGAATCGCGCGGCGTCTACATGTCGACGGAGCCGAAAGTCGTGAAGAAGTTCGGCGACGGACTGCTCAAGTTCAACGCCCAGATTCTCGATGTCGTGAAAGGCTGGGAGACCATCGTCAAGGCCGACGACGCTGAACAGTTTGCGACCTTCAAGAAGCGCATCGAGCAGTTCGTCGAGTTCCGCAAGGAGCTGGTGCGGCGAGGCGTCGAGATCAATGCAGCCGCCGGGCGCGAATGGGGTGACAACGACGCCAACCGCGCCGTGCGCTCGGCGCTGAACAAGGATCTCGAGGCGTTGTCCAAGGTCTATGCCGAGCGCGCCAAGCAGATCGCGCGCGAGACCGAGACCAACCGCACGCTGTCCTTCGTACTGACCTGCCTCGCTGGCGTCGCGTTGGCCTTGGTCGTGATCGGCATCGTCATCATTGCCCGTTCGATCGCCCGGCCGCTCGCCGCCATCACGGCGACCATCAAGCAGGTCGCCGACGGCGCCGAGAACGTCACGGTGCCGCACATCGAACGCGCCGACGAAATCGGCGCGCTCGCCCGCGCCATCCAGATCTTCCAGGACGCGATGGGCCGCAACCGTAAACTCGCCTCGCAGGTCTCGCAGGATTCGGCGGCACGCGAACAGCGCGCGCGCCACATCGAGCAATCCGTCGAGGCCTTCCGCGAAGCCATCGGCGCGATCATGCGCGGCCTCAGCGACAACGCCGGCGTCATGCGCGAGACCGCCCAGACTATCACGCGCGTCACGGCGGATGCCAGCAACCGCGCCGGCACGGCGGCCAACGCCACGAAGCAGGCCTCGCACAACGTCACCGCGGTGGCGGGTGCGGCCGAGGAGCTGTCGGCATCGGTGGAGGAGATCGGACGCCAGGTGCGGCAGAGCGCGGGCGCGGTCGAGCAGACCGGTCAGCGCACCGAGAAATCCATCGCCGAGATCGAGAGCCTCGCCGCCGCCACGCAGCGCATCGACGGCGTGCTGACCCTCATCCAGGCAATCGCCGAGCAGACCAATCTGCTCGCGCTCAACGCCACCATCGAGGCCGCCCGCGCAGGCGACGCCGGCCGCGGCTTTGCCGTGGTCGCGCACGAGGTGAAGGCGCTCGCAGGGCAGACCGCGAAGGCGACCGCCGACATCAGCGAGAACGTCGCGATGATCCAGTCCTCGACCCGCAACGCAGTCGATGCCGTGCGCGAAATCGGCGGCGCGGTACGCGAGATCAACGAGGTCACCACGGCCATTGCCGGCGCGGTCGGGCAGCAGGACGCCGCCACGCGCGAGATCTCCTCCAATGCGCAATCGGCAGCCCAGGGCAACGAGACGCTGGTGGCGAACATCACCTCGCTACGCGATGCCATCGGCGAAACCGACGCGGCCGCAGCCTCCGTGCTGACCGCCGCGAGCAGCGTGACCGCGACCGCGGAGACGCTGTCGCGCGAGGTGGAAAAATTCTTCCAGAACCTGCAGGCGGACAGCCGCATCGCGAAAGCGGGATGACGACGTAGCCGCCGTCCGCGAAGCGCGGCGGGAAACGAAAAGCCCCGGCACGCGGGCCGAGGCTTGCGATCCAGCCCGCGTACATCCGGCGAACCAATCGTCGAACCGGAGCCTAGCCGCGAATCTTGTACGGATGATGACGGAACCTGGCGCCGACAAAATGTCGCGGCGAGGTCGGAACCGGGTCAACAGATCTCGGCTGGGCGCTCCTGCTAGCCGCGCCGCTTTAAGGCGAGGCCGAGACTGATCCAGCCCGCGCCCGCCATGACAAGGTCGATGCCGAGGAAGAGGCCGAGGATGTAGACGCTGTTGATCGGCCAGCGCGCGACGATCAATAGACCGAGCAGCAGCGTGATGGCGCCCGACAACGCCACCCACACCCACGGGCTCTCGCGCTTCATGCTGAAAGCGAGAAACAGCCTGACGGCGCCGGAGGCGATCAGCGACACGCCGAGGAACAGCGTCAGCAAAACTGCCGCGAACAGCGGGTTGTCGAAGGTGAGAATGCCGGCGATGACATAGAGCGCGCCGAGCAGTACCCAGATCGTGAACTTGCCCCAGCTCTTCATCTGGAAGGCGCCGATGATCTCGGCGGCGCCGGCGACGATCATCATCGCGCCGACCACGATCACACTCGCGACCGTCGCCATCACCACGCTGCCGAGCGCCACGAAGCCGGCGATGAGGTAGACGACGCCGAGGGCGACAATCCAGCCCCATTTGCCATGCAACGCTGCGATGCCGGAGCCGAGGCCGAGATGGGGAGAGGTATCCGAAGCAGACGTCATGACGCACCTCCTGCGGGTGATGCCCCGGAGCACATCCGCGCCGGGACCGAGCAACCACAGCAGCCCGGCGGCCGCCCGCATTGACGCAGATCAAGCGCGCGACCGCTCCATCTCGAGCTCGGCCTTGAGATTGTCGAGATCGCGATAAATCGAGGCGACCGCCAGGACCCAGCCGTCCTTGCGGTATTTCAGCAGGCAATCCCGATCCTTGATGCTGCCGTCGATGGCGATGTCGTCGAAGCTCTCGGCGTGGCCAACATAATTGATCGGCACGTCGTAATGCTGGCTCCAGAAGAACGGCACGGCATCGAAGCGCTCGCGCTTGCCGAGCATGTTGCGCGCCGCGGTCTGACCCTGTCGTTCGGCGACCACCCAGTGCTCGACGCGGATGGTTTGGCGCGAATGCGGGTCGGGCCAACGCGCGATGTCGCCGGCCGCGAAAATGCCGGCAATGCTGGTCTCCAGATATTCGCTAACGCTGACGCCGCGATCGGCTGCAAGCCCGGCCTGCTCGGCCAGCGCGAGGCGCGGCTTGACGCCGATGCCGACAACGACGAGATCGGCCTCGATCACGCTTCCGCTCTTCAGCGTCGCGCGCGTGCCGTCGAGCTTCTCGACGGTGTCCTTCAGATGAAAGATGACGCCGTTCTCTTCGTGCAGCGCGCGAACGAAATCGCCCATGTCGGGCCCGAGCAGCTTCTGCATCGGCCGCTCTTCCGGTGCGACCACATGTACCTCGAGCTCGCGCGCCCGCAGCGACGCCGCAACCTCGAGGCCAATGAAGCTCGCACCGATCACCAGCGCGCGCCTCGCGCTGCCGGCGGCCTTGATGATGGCGCGGCTGTCGGCGACCGAACGCAAGGTGTGGACATGCGGCTGGTCGGCGCCTGATATCTGGAGCTTTACGGGCTCTGCGCCGGTGGCGAGCAGCAGCCGGTCGAACGGCAGCTTGTCGCCATTGCCCAACGTGACACTGCGCGTCTTGGGATCGATCGCCGAGACGTTCGTGTTGAGCCGGAGATCGATGCCGGCGTCCTGATAATAGTCCTCGCCCCGCAGCGGCAGCCAGTCCTCCGGCGCATTGCCGGCGAGATAGTCCTTGGAGAGATTTGGCCGGTCGACCGGCATCGCGCCGTCGCTGCTGAGCATGGTGATCGCACCGGCAAAGCCCTCGCGACGAAGCGTCTCGGCCGCCGCGAAACCGGCCGCACCGCCGCCGATGATGACGAATTTGTCCGGCGACGGAGCGCTGCGGTGCGCCGTTGAAGGCTTGGCGGCCTCGCGCTTACGCGCAACGATGATGCTGTCGCGATCACGCGTGACGTCCCACACAGCGAGCGCATTGAGCGCCGGCGGACGCGTCGCCTCGCCTGACCGCAAGGCGAAACAGGCGTGGTGCCAGGGGCAACGGATGGTGTCGCCGACCACGAGACCCTCGGCGAGCGGACCGTGATAATGGCTGCAAAGCGGCTCGATGGCAAAGACCTCGCTGCCGGCCTGCACCAGCAGAACGTCCTCCTCGCCGACGTGACCGAGTAATTTCCCGTCCTTGAAATCCGCGAGCACAACACCTTTGGTCAGGTCCGGCCCGCTTGGCTTCTTGTCCTCGGTCATGGCAGCGTCTCCTTCGCTGGCGCGGATCAATCGTCCGAGTTGGCCAGCCCCAACAATTCCTGGCGCGTCAGCGCATTGTCGCGGAATACGCCGAGCATGCGACTGGTGACGAGATCGGTCCCCGGCTTGTGGGCGCCGCGCGTCGTCATGCAGTGATGCGTCGCCTTGATGATGACGCCGACGCCTTCGGGTTTGAGCACATCGTTGATGGTGTTGGCGATCTGTGCGGTCATCTTCTCCTGGATCTGAAGGCGCTTGGCGTAGATGTCGACGACACGGGCGAGCTTGGAGATGCCGACGACGCGTCCCTGCGGGATATAGGCGACCCAGGCGCGTCCCACGATCGGGGCCATATGGTGCTCGCAATGGCTTTCGAAGCGAACGCCGCGCAGGACGATCATCTCGTCGTAGCCTTCGATCTCCTCAAAGGTCTTTTGCAGGATTTCGGTCGGATCCTGCGCATAGCCGGAGAAATATTCTTCGAAAGCACGCGCGACGCGATCGGGCGTGTCCCGTAAGCCGTCGCGCGCGGGATCGTCGCCGGCCCAGCGGATCATGGTCCGGACCGCCTGCTCGACCTCGGCCCTCTCAGGCCGCTCGCTCGGCGCCTGCGCGACTGCGACACGTTCCAGCCTGCGCGCTTGTGACTTCATCGAAAACCTCCCCTGCAACGGGCCGCACACGGAAGCGGCCCCACAGCTTGGACGGCTGCGACTGAAAAAGGTTCCCGAGATCAGGAAAAATCGGAGGCCGGCCTTGGATCCTCATGGTGAGGCGCTGGATTCAGCCGCTTTTTGCACGTCGAGCACCGCCCGCGCCCATTCCGCCGGTCGCTCCTGCGGCAGATTATGACCGGCATCGGCGAAGACGCGCCGCTCGAACAAGCCTTCGAACTTGCTCGCGTGATGAGCCGTGTCGGGAATGACACCGTCGCTGTCGCCGTCGATCGCGATCGTCGGGACGCGGACCGGCGGCTGCGCAGCGAGCCTGGCCTCGATCGCGGCGTAGGCGGGATCGCCTTCGACCAGCGCGAAGCGATGGCGGTAGGAATGGATCACGACGTCGACGAAATCGGGGTTGTCGAACGAGGACGCGCTCCTTTCGAATGTCGCATCGTCGAAAGTCCATTTCGGCGACCACATCGTCCAGAGCTGACGGGCAAAGCCGCGGCGGTTGCGCTCCAGCGCACGGCGGCCGCGCTCGTTGTGGAAGAGATATTGATACCAGAGCGCCGCCTCCTGCGGCGGCGAGGCGGGCTCCATTGCGCGCGCGATGTTCTGGATGTTGTAGGAATTGCCGGACACGAGTCCGACCACGCGCTCGGGATACAGCACCGAGACCACGCAGGCCGCACGGCCGCCCCAATCATAGCCGCCGACGACGGCGCGCGCGATGCCGAGCGCATCCATGAAGGCCAGGAGATCGGCGCCGAGCGCCGCCTGCTCGCCGGAGCGCAGCGTCGCCGGGGAGCGAAAGCGCGTCGGCCCGTAGCCGCGCAGCCATGGCACCAGCACCCGCGCACCGCCTTGCGCGATGAGAGGCGCGGCCTCGGCATAGGCGTTCACGTCGTAGGGAAAGCCGTGGCCCATGATGCAGGGCCAACCATCCGGCTCGCCATATTCGCGATAGGCGATGTCGAGGACATCGGTGGCCACTGTTTTTTGTTGCATGATGACTCACGACGTTGGGAGGCCGTAGCCGGGGTGGCGCGCAGCGTAATCCGGGATTCGCGGAAGGAGGCCTCCCGGATTCCGCTTCACTGCTTGCGGGGCCATGGAGCTACTTCTGCGGCCCTGACAGCGAGATATCGCGCTCGGCGCGGAAGACGTTGCTGTAGAGGTTGGCGATCCACTGCCGGCCGATCTCGGTCTTGTTGAGATAGCCGATCTCGGTCTGGATGTGCGGTGCGACGCTGTTCCAGTAGAATTGTGGATAGCGGTTGACGATGTCGGCAGGCGAATCGTAGCCGAGTTGTCGGTTGATGCCGACCTCCTCGAACTCGTAATAGAGCGCATTGGCCTTGCGCAGATAGTTGGGATCGCCGAGCTGTCCGATGAAATCGGCGGCGCGCAGGATCGAGGCGTCCTCGTCATAATCCTGGCCTTCTCGGGCAGGAAAGCGTGTCCCCTCGATGGCACGGGAAATGCGTTCCGGATCGAGCCCAGGAATATGCCGCAGCCGCCGTGTCACATAGAGTTTCGATCGGTCGACGTGATACATCATCAGGCTCGCATCCGACGCGCCGCGCGGCAGCGAGATCTTGGTGTCGGCCGCATCGATCACGAATCCGTCGGCGTCATCCTCCTCGAACAGACCACGGACATAGCCGATATCATGGGCGAGGCAGGCGATCAGGACATGGACGTAGTCCGCAGCCGACAGATGCGCATGAAGACTTCGGCCACAGAGGATGGAATGGCCGGCCAGCGTCACCAGCATCGTATGCTCGATATTGTGGTAGAGCGCATCGCTATTGCCGATACATTCCATTGCGGTGCGGGTCGCGCTCTCGACGATACTTGCGGACGTTTCATCGTACCGGCGGCGCATGAACGTTCCCAGTAACTTCTCCAGGGATTCGGCCGCTAGTCTCGGTAACGTGATCATGGATGCAGCCCCGTCTGTCGGTGGTGTCCCACGCCAACTCCCGACGTCTCAATACTCGCCCTCGACGCAGGCTCAGCATAGCCCAATCTGGAGCGACTGGCCAAACTCGGGAGTAAAAATACGTAAATATGCTGCCGTGCGGTCCCCCGGCAGGATCACGGTTGGCCACGGTTCGGTACATTTTTGGGCTGGGCCGCGGCCCGGCCAATGGCCGACCGCAAAGGATCGATGACGAGGGCGTGAGCCATACGTTCCTCGCTCTCGGACCAGGACCTCTGCACCGCATTGCGGACAGGCGCGTCAATTCCCTCGCGGATGGCGATCGCGAATGACTCGCAACGACCTCCACCGTCACTCCACCAGCAGCACGTCCACGGCGACGCCGAGCTTCTGCTTCGGCGAGCCGACGATGACGCCGTCGATCGGCGAGACATCTGAGAAGTCGCGGCCGACCGCCAGCACGATGTGGTCGTTGGCGACCAGCAGGTCGTTGGTCGGATCGAAATCGATCCAGCCGAGCTCCGCCCCGCACCACAGTGATACCCAGGCATGGGTCGCGTCCGCGCCCTGCAAGCGCGGCTGGCCCGGCGGCGGAATGGTGCGCAAGTAACCGCTGACATAGGCCGCCGGCAGGCCAAGCCCGCGCAGCCCCGCGATCATGACATGGGCAAAATCCTGACAGACGCCGTGGCGCTTGTCGAAGACCTCGTTCAGCGGCGTCGAGATCACCGTGGCCTTGGCGTCGTAGCGAAATTCGGTGCGGATGCGATGCATGAGATCGACCGCACCGGCGAGGATGCCCGCACCGGGCGCAAAGCTCGAAGCCGCGTAGGCGCTGACGGGACGCAGCACCGGCACCAGCGGACTCGCGAAGACATAGCCGACCGGCGAGGACGGCCCGAGGCTTGTCGCTTCAAACGCGATGTCGCGGATGCTCTCCCAGGACGGGCTGGCGACATCGCGCGCCGGCGGCTTCCGATCGACGGAGACGCGCGAGCGCGAGTCGATGCGCAAATTGCGATGCGCGGCGTCGATCACCACACTCTCGGTCAACGTGCCGAAGAAATCGCGGCGAACGTGGCGCTCGGACGGGCGGGGACGGATCTCGACCTTGTGCGAGATCAGCTCCTGACCATTGCCGTGCTTCGGCTCGAGTCGCAGCGTACAGCGAGCGAAGCTGACCGGGCTCTCATATTCGTAGGTCGTGACGTGCCTGATGTCGTAGATCACGCCAGCCCCGTCAGCTTTTCCGGCCGGCTGGCGTTGGGGCCGTGCGGGAAGTAGTGCAGCCCGATCACTTCGGCGAGGCTGAGCAAATCCTGCTCCAGCGCAAACAGCGTCTTGACCTCGAGCTTCTCGGCTTCGGCGGTCGCCAGCATCGCCTGCACCGCCACGGCGAGCCGCTGCGGCTTTTCGATCAGCCCGTGCTCCTTCAGGCTCGGCAGTGCCGCGATGTGCTCGTTCAAGGTCGCGACCTGGAACGCGACCGAACGCGGATTGTAGGGATCGAGCACCGCGAGATCCCGCACCGGCGCCAGGATCGGTGCCAGCAGATAGCGCGAGCGATAAGTGATCTGGGAATCCACCAGCGTCAGCAGGATATCGAGATCCTCGTCGCCGGCCTCGTCATATGCAAATTGACGGGCAAAACGCGTGGTGTTGATGGCGCGCTCGGTGCGGCGGCCGATATCGAGGAAGCGCCAGCCGGCGGCGCGGTTCATGTTCTCCTGCGCGAGGCCCGCAAAGCTCGCAAGCTCCTGCAGGGTCAGCTCGGCCGCGCTCAGCACGCTGTCGTCGTCCTCGACCTGATAAGACAGGCGCTCGGCCATCTCGGTGATGACCTGCCAGGCATCGGGCGACAGCCGCTCGCGCAAGGAGGTCGCGGTGCGCAAGGCCGAGCGCACCAGCGACAGCGCCGAGCCGAAACGCGCCTCGCTCTGCAGCGCTTCGGCAACGATGCGCGCCGGCGTCGCGCGCGAGGTCTGCGAAATTGCGCCCCAGGTTACCAGCAGGCGCTGGATCCGTTCGGCCGCTTGCAGCGAGGCGGCGGTGCCCTTGTTGGGTCCGCTCGGCGAGCCCAGAGCGCGCACGAGGCGCAGCGTCGCCTCGGCGCGTTCGAGATAGCGGCCGAGCCAGAACAGATTGTCGGCGGCGCGGCTCGGCAACACGCCAGCGATGCGGCGGATCCGCACCTTGTCGGTCGCCGGCAGCAGCGACGCGGTCGAGACCTTCTTGTCCGAGACCACCCAAACGTCGGCCGCACGGGCCCCGTCGCCCATCGACACGGCGCGCGCGTCCGGCTGCTCCGCGATCCGGCAGAAACCGCCGGGCATGATGGCCCAGCCGTCCGGCGTCGCGGCTGCGAACACGCGCAGCACGAAGGGGCGCGGCTTGAGCTGGCCTTGCTCCCACACCGGCATGGTTGAAAGCCGCACCACCTCCTGGCCGACATAATCCATGCCGCGCGCGCTGATGGCATCGACCAGGTGCTGACGCCCG
>Ga0209758_1003495_pt1 | contig 14202 bp, 13 predicted proteins | sample AraplaMF_Col_mMF_FD_184258 | JGI IMG/M metagenome (GOLD analysis project Ga0209758, IMG submission 184258) | Arabidopsis root microbial communities from the University of North Carolina, USA - plate scrape MF_Col_mMF (SPAdes) (version 2) | ecosystem: Host-associated > Plants > Roots > Endosphere... | reverse complement strand
GGTTCGCACCACGGTTCCATCGCCAAGGGGTTGGCACGAACCCGCAAAACTCCGGTGCAGGCTTCACGAACGCGTCCGCGTTCGCTTGCGCTGTTTGCGGTGTCGGGAACCGGACGACGAAAAAATCACAGGAGTTATGATGCTGTTCCGCTCGAGCGCCGCGATTTGCGGCGCCCTGCTCGCGCTTGCCGTGTCTGTTACCGTTGCCAAGTGTGAAACGCGTGGGGGTCACGCAAACACCGTCGCCGATACCGCCTCCGGGAATGCGGTGGTTGGCGCGGCATCCATGTACAATCCGTTCAGGCCCGGCAAGGAGGAGGGCGGTCCGCGCACAGCCTCCGGCGAACGTTATGATCCCTCGGCCTGGACGGCGGCCATCAAGACGACTTTGCGCCGGAAATTCGGTGGCGTCCAATTTGGTGTGAAGCCGAAATATGCGCTCGTCGAGGCGGTCGGCAAGAAGGTCATCGTCAAGATCAATGACGTGGGACCGCTCAGGCCCGGCCGCGTCATCGATTTGAACGAGCGGACGATGCGCCATTTCGATCCAAGCCTGGAGCGCGGAGTCATCAGGGACGTGCGAGTCAGCCCGCTCTCAGGGGACGACTGGACACTGGGGCCGGTGGGCTGAATATCCCATGCCTTCCGCAGAGATCACCTCGCTGCTATGCTCCCGTAAAATAACGGCTTGCGGAGGAAGCGATGCGGTCTCGGGTGGTGCGCGCAAAATCGGCGGCCGGCGATGTCGCGCCGGCGGTCCTCGCCATCGGCCGGCCCGATTTCCCTGATGTCCTGATCGACGCGCTGCGCCGGCGGGCCGGCGTCGGCCATTGCATGGTGTTTGCGCTCACGCGCGCCGGTGCTGCGAGCTGCCTGCTCGATGTCGGCAATATCCCGATCGGCGGCGATCTCGGTGCCGCCTATGCCGGCCAGTTCCACGAAGCCGATCCCAATCGCGATGCGCTGTTCGAGGCCGAGGCCGACGCGCCGATCATGCTGCCGAGCTTCGCGCCGCGCATGTACGGCGCGCGCTACCGGAAAATCTTCTTCAACGACTCCGATATCGTCGACAAATGCGCGACCGCGATCTGGACGGGAGGCACCTGCTTCTACGTCAATTTCTACCGCATCACGGCGCAGGGACGCTTCGGCGACGCCGCGCGTACTCGGCTTCAGGCCATCGCGCCGGCGATTGCTGCCAGCGTCGCGCGTCATTTCCAGCAGGCCGCGACGCCGACGCCGGACCAGTCGCTCGCCGCGCTGTTTGCGATGTGCGCGCCGCTCTCCGCGCTGACGCCGCGCGAGCAGGAGGTCTGCCGCCGCATCCTGCTCGGCTTCAGCTCCGAGGCGATCTCGCACGACCTCGGTATCAGCCTGCATTCGACCCTGACCTACCGCAAGCGTGCCTATGAGCGGCTCGGCATTTCCTCGCAGAACGAATTGTTTGCGATCGTGCTGCGCCTGCTTGCGGGGGCATCGAGGCCGAACTGATGGTATGTACTCATCATCGCGGCACGAGTCTGTTTTCACCTTTGAAAGCAGACATTGCGGCGGATGCATGAGAGCATTCCCCGGCGCCATTTAACCTAGCAGGTCGTCGCCGAACAGGCGCGTGCCCGACGAAGCATGCTGTATCCCGGCGCCGAGCTCGGCGAGCTTGGCAAAAAAGTTGGGAAAGGTCTTGCGCACGCACGCGGGATTTCGCAGGCGGATTCCAGGAACCCGCAACCCCAACATGCCAAAGCACATTGCGATCCGATGATCACCGTAGGTTTCGATCTCTGCCCCGCGCAGGGGGCTGGGATCAATCGTGAGCGAGTCGCCAATCTCCTCCACGTGCGCGCCGCATTTGATGAGCTCGGTCCGCAGGGCTTCGACCCGTTCGCATTCCTGGACCCGCAACCGACCCAGGTCGACGAACCGGGTCGCGGATGGCGCAAAGGGCGCGAGCACGATGGCGGTCATGATGCTGTCGGCAAGATCTGTGCTGCGCGACAAGACGGGCTGCCAGGCCTGTTCAAGCACGAGATGACGAAATTTCTGGTCGGCCTGCATGCCGCTGGTCGGGGCGGGTCTTACGGTGACACGGCTCCCACTGTCACGCAGAAGCCAATGAGCCCCCCAGAAATAGCTGGCAGCGGACGCATCTGGCTCGACGTCATACACGCCTCCGTCCCAAGGAAAGTCGTTCACCAGGCGCCGTGTCATCTCGACATACGGCAATTCATCCTCGTTGCCGCCGGTGACGCGCACTTTCCAGCCCCCGATCCGTTCAGACAGAAGCAATGCCGACGCAAACTGCGAGCTCTCTTCGACACTCACGCTGCATGTTGCGCCGGGACGGGGGCCGTTGCCGTGAATGACGGCGGGGAGGCGGTCGTTTGCGCTGTCGATGTCATAGCCGAGCTCGCGCAAGGCATGGATGAGGGCGGCCTGCGGCCGCTCGTGCATGCGCGGGACACCGCTCACGCGCCAGGTGCCTTGGCCGAGACACAAGAGTGGCGGCAAGAAGCGCGCAGCCGTGCCGGCATTCTCGACGAAAAGCTCAAGCGGCTGCGCCGGCGTGCCGGCATTGGGGATTTTTCCGCCGCATCCATGAACCTTGAGGGTGCAGTTGGCCGGCTCGGCTGGATCATCCGCGACCTCGATACGGAATCCCAATCGCTTGAGACAGTTCACCATCGCCTGCGTGTCCTCGCTCCAGAGGGCACCGCGCAGGACGACCTCATTGTTCGCAAGAGCTGCCAAAATCAAGGCACGGTTGGTGAGGCTCTTGGAGCCCGGCAGGACGACGGTTGCATCGGTCCGGCGGCGCGGAGGAATTATCTCGATGAGGTCCGGCAGCATGGTTGGAGAACTATGCGTCGCGCCCGCCACTTCCGCAATGGTCGAAAGCTGCCCTCGGCAGCCAGTATGCCCCGGGCGGCTCAACTCTCGGAGGCGGACGTGTCGGCGCGCTCAGTTAGAGTCCGCAACGAGCTACAGGCGGACGAACAGTCATACGGCATCAGGCGGCAGCAACACCTTCGATTTCGATCAAGAGACCATCCGCAAAAAGGCGTGAGACTTCTACTAGCGTGATCGCGGGGGCAGCCGCCGGTTCGACGCTCTTCAGGAACCGATCTCTAGCGCGCCGGTATGCGGCCAATGTGTTCATGTCTCGTACGAACACAGTTAGCTTGACTAGGTTCGCCGCCGTGCATCCGACGGATGCAAGAGCCTGGGAGACATTATGAAATGCTTGGTCGGCCTGAGCTTCGAGATCACTACCCCCGACCAGCTCTCCGTGAGCGTCAAGAGCTGCTTGACCCGAGAGGAATATCAGCCGACTAGCTCTGACATCGACGATCTGAGAGTATCCCGGCGGAGTCTCCAATCCGGCAGGATTGATATATTTGATTTCTGACATGGCATCCTCTCGCAGAGCGATTCCTTAGCTGCTTATAGCACCACAACTCGCGGTTGCAACGGATCATTCGCGGCGCTTTGCCGCTGCTCGATCAGGTCCGGTCTGCCCCCGCTAGCGGACAGATGATCAAGTCCGATTTTCGTCGGTATGGGCCACAGATCATCTAGTAGTTATCGCGAACTAAGCTGGCGAAGGTCGATGGGGGAGCTTGCAGTGCCCCAACAATCGTTGGGAGTTGCGAATACTTGCAAGCAGCGAAGAGCGAGAAAGCTCCGCATGGTGCAGCTTATGAGGGGAAGCAGCCTTAGCGCCGGTTTCATATCCTTCATACTTGGAGGAATGACGACGCCTCCACAGGCAGACGAGGGTCCCGATTTCGTGACTCAGACGCTTGCATCGCACAGCTACGAGATTCCTCGCGACTTGATTGAGATGATTTACAAGCCGGATTACAGCGGAGTCGCCAATCGAAATCCAAACTGGTCGCATGATCCGGTGGTGCGCCTCGCGTTGCAGTGGCCAGAATTTACGGCGCCTACGATCAGCGATCCGCAAGGCTATGGGTCAAAATGCGAAGAACTCAGATTGAGCAAATCTGGTCCGTTCTGGCGCGAGGAGCGGACCTCCGTCAGACGCGACCCAACTTCCAGATGGACCAGGGGCTGACCTACCGGCAACCGTGTCTAATTGATCCCGAACAGACCGTTAAAGTTGGCTATTGCCGTCGCGAGGTCATGCCGTCTGACATTCGTCCGCGTCCGCTCCCAGCCTCGTTTGAACGAGATCGACACTTGCTCTGGATTCGATCGAACGCGACAGTCCGTCTTCCACCATAACTCGCCGAGCTCAATTTCCGCCAAATCTCGATGATGATACGCGCGCTCGATTGATTGAAAGATCTTCTTCGCGTCATCGATCGAGAGCGCAAATGACTGTATGACTTCGGAGCCCCCGCTGCCTACTGACACCAGTTCCACTTCCGCCTCCGGAACTGACACAAGGAAGTATACTCCTCGCGTCAATTCGACTCGTGTGAACGTGCTGAGATACGATGATCTCCGCGAGCGGCGCTCGGAGATTTCGTTTCCCAAGAACCGCGCAAGCGTTCGCAGCAAAATAATCATCTTCCGAAGGCACATGAACGGTATCTTGACCAAAATCAACGGCGATAGCATGGCGTCATGCTAGCAACCTGATCGCGAGCTGCAAACTGCTCCTTAGCTCGATCAGGTGCGCTTCGGGGCGCGATCAGCTACCCCAGCCTCCCCCTGAGCGTGTCCCGTCATGGCCCAAAAGCGAACGCTCGGACCTATGAGTATGCGCGCTCGTGGCGCTCCGAGTCTGCCGTCTCTGGGAGGGCACTAAACGGCGAAACCGGGGAACACCTTCCGTCTCATCTAGCGCTGGGAACGAGATTAGTGCTGAGCGTTTGATAGCAAGGTGCGCGCTCCGGCTGCTCGGCGCGCGGTGGCCTGACCGAAAGCGCCTATGATGCCTTCTTCTGATGAACCCGATGTTCTCGACTGCCTCGTCATCGGAGGCGGGCCGGCCGGGCTCACCGCCGCGCTTTATCTGGCGCGCTATAGGCGGTCGGTCGCGGTCTTCGATGCCGGCCGCAGCCGGGCAGAATGGATCCCGAGGAGCCGCAATTACCCCGGCTTCCCGTCCGGCATTTCCGGCCATGAGCTCCTTGTCTTGCTGAGCACGCAGGCATCCTCCTACAACATCTCGCTCATCAGCGCCCGCGTGGACAGTCTTGCTCGAAGCGGCGATTTGTTCGAGGCCAGCTTCGAGGGCGGCACGGCATTGACGCGAAGCGTTCTTCTGGCCACCGGCATCGTCGATATCGAACCCGAGATCGACGGGCACGATGAGGCCGTGCATCGCGGCCTGATCCGCTACTGCCCCGTTTGCGACGGGTTCGAGGCGGCCGACAAGCGCATCGGCGTCTATGGCGCAGGCACTGGCGCGGTGAACAAGGCAAAATTCCTGCGCAGCTACTCGCGCGATGTCGCTCTCGTTCTCTCGGACGACGAGGTCCTCGACGAGGAGGATCTCCGCGCATCCGGCATCAGGCTGATCCGCGCTCCCGATCGATTGCGCATCGAAGAGCGGAGCATCGTTGCCGTGTGCAATGAGGGGGAAACGACGTTTGATGTGTTCTATCCGGCGCTCGGCTGCAACGCCGGCTCGAGCCTTGCAAGCCGCCTTGGCGCCGAGTGCAATGATGTGGGATGCCTCGAGGTGGACGCGCATCAGCAGACGACGGTGCCGGGCATCTACGCGGCGGGCGATGTCGTTTCCGATCTTCACCAGATCGCGGTCGGCACCGGCCACGCGGCGATCGCGGCCACCCACATTCACAAGACATTGCCGCCCAATCCCCGGTGAGAGGGACCTGAACGGCTAGTCTCGCTTGTCGAACCCTCGCCCCAATGTCTGCCGCCGCATCGATCTCGGCTCGGACACCCCAAGCTGTCCGTCCCCATCGCTAGGGACAGACACCAGCGGCCGAGTTCGTTACCCTTGCCTGAAAGCGACGAGAAACCCGGGGAGACCGCCTTGAGCACCGCGCCGCGCATCGACATCGACCCGGCCGCGTTCTGGGCCGACCCCTATCCGATGCTTGCCAAGATGCGCAAGGAGGCGCCGATCGCGTTCGTGCCGCAGCTCGGCTCGACGCTGCTGACCAGTCGGGACGACATCTCGATCTCCGAGAAGCAGATTGACGTGTTCTCCTCGCACCAGCCCGCCGGCCTGATGAACCGGCTGATGGGCCACAACATGATGCGCAAGGACGGCGAGGCGCATCAAATCGAGCGGCGGGCCATGTTTCCGACCGTGTCGCCGAAGACGGTGAAGGCGCACTGGACGGCGCTGTTCCAGGCCCATGCCGACCGCATTCTCGATGCGATCGAGCCCGGGCGGATCGACCTCATGCGCGACTTCGCGCTGCCGTTCTCCGGCGAGTGCCTGAAGTCGATCACCGGCCTCACGAACATCGGCTTTGCGGACATGGATGCGTGGTCGCAGGGCATGATCGAGGGCATTGCCAATTACGGCGGCGATCCCGCGATCGAGGCGCGCTGTCATGCCGCGACGTCGGGCATCGATGCCGCCATCGACGACATCCTGCCGGTGATGCGCAAGCGCCCGGATCAGAGCATTCTCGGCGTGCTGCTCGCCTCCGGCATGCCGATGGAGAGCGTGCGCGCCAATGTCAAGCTGGCGATCTCGGGCGGTCAGAACGAGCCGCGCAAGGCGATCGCCGGCACCGTGTGGGCGTTGCTGACCCATCCCGAGCAGCTCGATCTCGTGCGCAGGGGCGAGGTGACCTGGCTGCAGGCGTTCGAGGAATATGCCCGCTGGATCTCGCCGATCGGCATGTCGCCGCGGCGCATCGCCAAGCCGTGGACCATTCGCGACGTCTCCTTCGAGCTCGATGAGCGCGTGTTCCTGATGTTCGGTTCTGCCAACCGGGACGAGAAGCATTTCGAGCGCGCCGACGAATTCGACGTGCGGCGCGATACTTCGAAGAGCGTCGCCTTCGGCGCCGGCCCGCATTTCTGCGCCGGCGCCTTCGCCTCGCGCGCGATGATCGCCGACGTCGCGCTGCCGACCTTGTTCGCACGCGCCGGCCGCATCGAGATCGCCGACGATGAGCCGGTGCGGTTCGGCGGCTGGGCATTCCGCGGGCTGCAGAACCTGCCGGTGAGGTGGGTGCACTAGCTTGAAGAGCGCGCCCTTGCCGCAATTGCGGTGTCATCGCCCGGCCAGTGCGCAATTGCGCACCAGGACCGGGCGATCCAGCACTCCGGGACAGGTGTGGTTGAGTCGATGAGCCGCGGCGTACCGGATTTCCCGCCTTCGCGGGAATGACAGCGAGGCCGGCGGACGCAGCTCCGCGCTCCATCCCAGCGCCGTCATGATGCCATCATGCTCCTGTTTTGCCCGACGGGTCAAAGAGAATTTCGGATAATTCGTAGGTTGTGGTTTGCCTGCTCCGGCTACTGTGCATGGGGTTGTTTTCGCGTTTTCGTTCCTCTGGTGCGAGCTCTCACGTTCCCGTGCGGAAAAAATCCCCCTGTATCATCGCGCGCGCTTGAAAGATTAATCATGAATCTCGCCACGCGCGCAGTGCTCGCATCGCTATTTTCCTGATCGTCTCGACACGTCTCCTGCTCCGCACCATCATCCTGCAAACATCAACGATGACGGCCGCACGCGGCCGGGAGCCTGGAATGCAACGTCGTGACTTTCTGAAACTATCCGCTGGCACAGCAGCCGCGTCAATGTTCGCGCCGCGCGTCCGTGCGCAGGGCGTGCCGAAGGAAATTCGTATCGGCTACCAGAAGACCGGCGTGCTGGTCATCACGCGCCAGCGGGCGACGCTGGAAAAACATTTCGCATCCCAGGGCATCGAGGTGAAATGGGTCGAATTCTCATCGGGGCCGCCGATGATGGAGGCGATGAATGTCGGCAGCGTCGATTACGGTGCGGTCGGCGATTCGCCGCCGGTGTTCGCGCAGGCCGCCGGTGCCGCCATCGTCTATGCCGCCGGCCAGCCCATCACCAACGGCCAGGGCATCCTGGTGCCCAAGGATTCGCCGATCCGTTCCATCGCTGACCTGAAGGGCAAGCGCATCGGCTTCACCAAGGGCTCCAGCGCCCACAATCTCGTGGTGCAGACGCTGGAGAAGGCGGAGCTCACCTACGCCGACATCACCCCGGTCTATCTGACGCCGCCGGACGCAGGTCCCGCCTTCGCCAATGGCAGCATCGAGGCCTGGGCGATCTGGGATCCATACTTTGCGATCGGCGAGACCAAGCAGAACGGCCGCATCCTGATCAACGCGCGCGAGGTGACCAAGACCAATTCGTTCTACATCGCCAACCGCGAGTTCGCGCAGAACCACAGCGCGATCCTGCAACAGATCGTCGACGTGACCACCGCCACAGGCCAATGGGCCGAACAGCACCGCGACGAGGTCGCAAGGTCGCTGGCGGCGATCACGGGTGTTCCACTGGATATCCAGACGGTCGCGGCCGATCGCGCGAATTTCGTGATCGGCCCCCTGACCGACGACATCGTCACGACGCAGCAGGGCGTCGCCGACCGCTTCTATAAGCTCGGCCTGATTCCGAAGCCGATCGTCATCCGCGACATCGTCTGGCGCAACCCGGCAGCCTGACCGTGCCGATCCATCTCCCCAATTCAGGAGGCTTGAACATGAGGCGTATCAGTCAGCGCCTGATCGCGGCCATCGTGCTGTCGATCGGCATCGTCGCCGCGGCGGTCGGCACGTCCTACGGTCAGGACAAGATCGTCCGCATCGGCTATCAGAAATACGGCAAGCTGGTGCTGCTCAAGAGCAAGGGCACGCTGGAGCCGAAGCTGGCTGCCGCCGGTTACAAGGTGGTGTGGACCGAATTCCCCTCCGGTCCGCCGCTGCTCGAAGCGCTCAACGTCGGCGCGGTCGATTTCGGCAACACCGGCGAGGCCCCACCGATCTTCGCGCAGGCCGCCGGCGCCCCGATCCAGTACGTCGCCTATGAACCGCCGGCGCCGAAAGGCGAAGCCATCCTGGTGCCCAAGGAGAGCCCGCTCAAATCGGTCGCCGATCTCAAGGGCAAGAAGGTCGCGCTCAACAAGGGCTCCAACGTCCACTATCTCCTGGTCAAGGCGCTGGAGAAGGCGGGGCTGAAATACTCGGAAGTCGAGCCGGTCTTCCTTGCGCCGGCCGATGCGCGCGCCGCCTTCGAGCGTGGTGCGGTCGATGCCTGGGTGATCTGGGATCCGTTTCAGGCGGCGGCGGAAGCCGCCACCGGCGCGCGCACGCTCGCCGACGGCAGCGGCGTCGTTGCCAACTACCAGTTCTATTTCTCCTCGAGGAAATTCCTCGGCGATAACCCCGAGATCGTCGACATCGTGCTCGCCGAACTCAGCACGATCGACGATTGGGCCAAGGGCGATATCCATGCCGTGGCCGAGCAGCTCGCTCCGGCGATCGGCTTGTCGGTGCCCGTGGTGGAGGTCGCGCTGAAGCGACAGGCCTATGGCATCAAGCCGATCACGGATTCCGTCGTCGCCGACCAGCAGCAGGTGGCCGATACGTTCTTCGCGCTGGGCCTGATCCCCAAATCCATCAATATCTCCGAGGTGGCTCGGAAGTCAGGGTCATGAGCGAAGTCATGAGCAAGCAAGCAAACGCCAACATTCTCTGGTTCCTTCCGACCCACGGCGATGGCCGTTATCTCGGCACCGGCATCGGCGGCCGCGAGGTCAATTTCAACTATCTGCGCCAGATCGCGCAGGCCGCCGACCAACTCGGCTATTACGGCGTGCTGCTGCCGACCGGGCGGTCCTGCGAGGATTCCTGGATCGCCGCCTCGAGCGTGGCGCCATTCACCGAGCGGTTGCGCTATCTCGTCGCCGTGCGCCCGGGCCTGCAATCGCCGACCGTCGCCGCACGCATGACCGCGACGCTCGATCGCGTCACCAACGGCCGGCTGCTCGTCAACGTCGTCACCGGCGGAGATCCCGTCGAGAACAAGGGCGACGGCATCTTCCTCGGCCATGACGAGCGTTACGAAGTCACCCGCGAATTCCTCGGCGTCTATAGCGATCTGCTCGCGGGCAAGACCGTCAATGTCGAGGGCAAGCACATCCGCGTCGAAGATGGCAAGTTGCTGTTTCACCCCGTGCAGTCGCCGCGGCCGCCGCTCTATTTCGGCGGCTCGTCGGACGCGGGCATCGACGTCGCGGTCGACACCGTCGACAAATATCTCACTTGGGGCGAGCCGCCGGCGCTGGTCGCCGAGAAGGTGGCGAAGGTGAGGGACATCGCGGCCGCTCGGGGCCGCAAACTCTCCTTCGGTATCCGGCTGCATGTGATCGTTCGCGAGTCCAACGAAGAGGCCTGGCGTGCGGCGGGCGAGCTGATCAAGCATGTCAGCGACGAGACCATCGCGGCCGCGCAGAAGAACTTTGCCCGCATGGACTCGGTCGGCCAGCAGCGCATGGCGCAGCTGCACGGCGGCAAGCGCGACAAGCTCGAGATCGCTCCGAACCTCTGGGCCGGTGTCGGCCTCGTGCGTGGCGGCGCCGGCACGGCGCTGGTCGGCGATCCCCAGACGGTCGCCGCGCGTATCAAGGAGTATCAGGACATCGGGATCGATACGTTCATCATGTCGGGCTATCCGCATCTGGAGGAAGCCTATCGGTTCGCCGAGCTGGTCTTCCCGCTGCTGTCGCTGGAGCAGCCGAGCAACGTGACCAGGCTGCACTTCAACGGCGGCCCGTTCGGCGAGTCGGTCGGCAGCGACTACCGTCCGCAGCACAGGGTGTCGCAATCATGAGCCTGATCGACAGCGTCTCTCTTCCCCGCAACTTCCGCCTGACGCGGATGGATGGCCTGATCCAGTGGATCCTGCCGCTTGCCATTATCGCGATCTGGCAGGTCGCGACCGTGACCGGCTTCGTGCCGACCCGCGTGCTGCCGGCGCCGAGCGACGTCGTGCTCGCCGGCTGGAAGCTGCTGCTCTCCGGCGAACTGATCCGCAACATCTGGGTCTCGTTCTGGCGCGCCTCGATCGGCTTTTTGATTGGCGGCAGCATCGGTTTCGCTTTCGGGCTCGCCAATGGCTTGTCGCAACTCTCGGCCAGGCTCACCGACACGATGCTGCAAATGGTGCGCAACTTGCCGCATCTGGCGCTGATCCCGCTCGTCATCCTCTGGTTCGGCATCGACGAGAGCGCAAAGCTGTTCCTGGTGGCGCTCGGCGTATTCTTCCCGATCTACCTCAACACGCTGCACGGCATTCGCACCGTCGATCCGCAGCTGATCGAGATGGGCCGCATCTACGGCATGAGCGATGGCGAACTGTTCCGCCGCGTCATCTTCCCGGGCGCGCTGCCCTCGATCTTCGTCGGCATCCGCTTCGCGCTCGGCATCATGTGGTTGACCCTGATCGTCGCCGAAACCATCGCCGCGTCCTCAGGGCTCGGCTACATGGCGATGCAGGCGCGCGAGTTCATGCTGATCGACGTCGTCGTGCTTTCGATCCTGATCTACGCGCTGCTCGGCAAGCTCGCCGACAGCGCCTCCCGCGTGCTGGAGCGGGCGACGCTCGCCTGGCACCCCGCCTTCCAGAAACGTTGAGAGTGACAATGCAGACAGCGCTTCGTACGGCCTTTTCCGAGAGCGAACTCGCCAGCCGCGCCAATTTCGTACCCCATGCCCGCGCGGCACGCGAGGAGCGGCCGGTTCACACCAGCGGCCTGCCGCTCAGCATCCGCGGCTTGCGCAAGTCCTTCGGCGACAATGAGGTGCTGCGCGGCATCGATTTGCACATCCCGGTCGGCCAGTTTGTCGCGATCGTCGGCAAGAGTGGCTGCGGCAAGAGCACGCTGCTGCGCCTCATCGCCGGCCTCGAAAAGATTGACGCCGGCAGCATCAGCTTTGGCGACGAAGTCCAGGCGGAAGACATCCGCGTGATGTTTCAGGAGCCCCGGCTCTTGCCTTGGGCGCGGGTGCTGGCCAATGTCGAGGTCGGTCTCGGCCGCGACCGTGCCACCAGTGATGCGCAATTGCGCGCGGAAAAAGCGCTTGCCGAAGTGGTCCTCGCCGACAAGCGCGACCAGTGGCCGTCGGTGCTGTCGGGCGGCCAGAAGCAGCGCGTCGCGCTCGCCCGCGCGCTGGTCTCGCGGCCGCGTGTGCTCGCCTTTGACGAGCCGCTCGGTGCGCTGGATGCATTGACCCGGATCTCGATGCAGCGGCTTCTGGAGCGGGTCTGGCGCGACCAGGGCTTTACCGCCATCCTGGTAACCCACGACGTCTCCGAAGCAGTCGCCTTGGCCGATCGGGTGCTGGTGATCGAGGAGGGGCGGATTGCCCATGACGTCATGGTTAACGCCAGCAGACCGCGCGAGCGGGGCTCGGTCGAGCTTGCCGGCCTTGAAGGCTCGATCCTGAGCCATCTTTTGTCGGCGGATGATCGTACCTAAATAGACGGAAACCCCAGTTCGGGGAGAATGCCATGAATCTAGTCCCTCGCGAGCTCATGACCGAAACCGCCGTCTCGTCCGCCGATTTTCGCGGCGCCATGCGCCACCTCACCGGCGGCGTCAGCGTCATCACCGCCGGACGGGGCAAGGACATCACCGGCATGACGGTGACGTCCGTGACCTCATTGGCGGTCGATCCGCCGACGCTGCTGGTCAGCGTCAACCGCGACGCCTCGTCCTTCCCGCTGATCCGCCGCCACGGTGCCTTCGGCGTGAATATCCTCGCCGCCGATCAGCTCGATGTCGCCGAACGTTTTGCCGGCAGGGGTGGCCTGAAGGGGGCTGATCGTTTCGCGGGCAGCCAGTGGGTCACGGCCGTATCCGGCGTGCCGCTGCTGGTCGGCGCCCTGTCCGCGGTCGATTGCGAGGTCGAGGACATCATCGAGCGGCACTCGCATGGCATCGTCATCGGCCGCGTCAGGAACATCAATAACTCGGCGCGATCAGCGGCGCTTGCCTATTGGCACGGCCAGTATGTGGCGGTGGACCAGGACGAAGACGCCGCAAGGCTCGCCGAGATCAGCGTTCCCGCCCGCAGCCGCCGCGGCGTTTGATCGCCGCAGGCTGGCCTTTTCCGCGTCATCGCTCTAGAAGCGCCCTGAGCCGTTGCGCCGCGACGGCAATGGAGCGAACGATGAAACGCGTCGGGACCTGGGCCTTCTATGCCGTCGGCGCGCTGGCGATCGCCTATCTCGTGCTCTATGCCTATGCGATGTTCCGCGGCCAGCAATTCGTGCCCGGCGATCCCATCCACATCTTCCGCAAGCCAGACGCGCCGAGCTATTCGTAAGGCTCTCTCCTCGTCATGGCCGGGCTTGACCCGGCCATCCACGCGCAACTGCGATTGACGAGAGACGTGGATGCCCGGTCAAGCCGGGCACGACGGAGTGCGGGGCTGACTACCCCTTCAAAATCGCCAGCGCCAGTGCCTGCGCGCGCGGCACGATACTGTCGAGCTCCAGATATTCCTCCGGCGTGTGCGCGAGCCCACCGACCGGCCCGAGGCCGCAAATGGTCGGCGTGCCCACTGCGGCGGTGAAGCCGGAATCGGCGCAGCCGCCGGAGAACTCGCCCTGGAGCGTCGTGAGGCCAACCTGCCTTGCGGCGGCCTGATAGCCTTCGAACAGCGCCTTAGAGGCCTCGCTCTGCACGACCGGCACGAACTCGCCCTTGATCGTCAGCGTCGCACTGGTGCCTGGAACGAAAGATGTCGCGACGATCTTCTCGATCGCGGCCATCACCCTCGCACGGTCGGCCGGATCGACATAGCGCATGTCGATCTGACCCTCGGCGTAAGGCGCGGTCGTGTTGACGGACTGTCCGCCCGAGACGAGGCCGACATTGAGCGTGATGCCCTTGTCGAGATCGGTCAGCGCGTGGATATGAACGATCTTGTGCGCGAGCTCGCCGATCGCGCTGACGCCCGCAGCAAAGTTCGCGCCGGAATGTGCCGCCTTGCCGGTGATGGCCATATGCATGAAGATGCCGCCCTTGCGCCCGGTGACGACGTTGCCCGTGGGGCGGCCCGGCTCGGAATTGAACACGGCACGCGCGGAGCGCCCTTCGCGTTCGATCACGGGGCGCGACGATGGCGAGCCGATCTCCTCGTCCGACGTGATCAGGACCTTGATCGGATGCGGGTTGCCGCCGAATTTATGGAAGGCGGTCGCCACGAACACGTTCATGACGAGGCCGGACTTCATGTCGGCGACGCCGGGACCGTAGG